>ERZ1090864.119-NODE-119-length-42418-cov-14.717678_pt1 | contig 42418 bp, 70 predicted proteins | sample MGYA00478479_ERZ1090864 | MGnify/ENA primary metagenome ERZ1090864 (study PRJEB33644, sample SAMEA5815743) | chicken gut metagenome | biome: Chicken; feature: Gastrointestinal Tract; material: Caecum | place: Ireland | collected 2019-01-01 | study: A study of the...
CGTTCTGTCTGTCTGAACTCCTTGCTTGTCATGTTGAGTCTCCTACACATACGGACAATATACTTTCTGACCTCATGGCTTTCTTTCCTTCTGTTTGCTGGCATCTATTCCTCACACCTTCCATCATTAGACATCCCACCTGGTAAGATATAGGTGTACAGTTTAATGTCCTGTATATCTCCTGCTGTGTTATTTCTGATATAGCCATAATATTGTTCTGTTCCCTGCTCCGTGTAGATAGTGATGAAACCATATTTAGGACTGTCTGTTGTGATATTTAGTGGAGTAGCTGTGAATGTTTCTGCTTTGGATGGTTTTTGTGTGTTCTCCTGCGCTTGTTCCGCTATATGGGACACAGCGAACCATACAACTGTTACACATATAATTGTGGCTAACAGTGTCCAGATAGCCCAGCCATATTTGTTATATAGTTCTTTTCTGCGTCTCACATCCCTAAACTTCTTTTGTTTCATTTCCTTTATCCTCCCATGTCTGTTTTAATTCCCATTCCTCACAATCTCTGTGCCTTACCTGGGCTATCACACCATCACCCTGTAGTCCTCTGCTACATCTTGTCAGGCGCATTTGCTTTGTTCCTACCTGTGTTTTATAGGGCTGTCCATGTTCACAACACCAACACTCACCTTGTATCTGTTCTATCAGACCATCTATCTGCTTTTCTGTGTAATGCCCCTGAGAGGCCGTATTTTGCGATTTAAGCGACTTTTCTTCTTTACCCTTACACTTATTAGCATATAGGTCTTTTAATCCTTTAAAAAGGCTTTTACGGGTCGTACGTTTCATTTCCCCATTCCTCCCATTCTTCACTATCCTCATCCATTCCTTCTACATCCCAGCTCTCTGTTGGGTCTTCCTCCAGACTAATGCTCTGCTCTCCTGCTTCTGCACGCTTGATGAGCTCTGCGTCCTCTGCTGTAATTTCGAAGTTAGAGCCTACAGGGATAACATTGATTGTTACGTTCTGCCCTGTGGCTTTTTCTGCACTCTCGAACATTTGTAGCTTATCCATCATGTTAATGATTTCTCTGATAGCTGGGACATCTCCGGTAAGCCCCTTCTGAAACAACGCTACCATGAGAATGGTTTTGTTTTTGAAATCCTTGTCTGTGAAACCAAACTCCTTGAGAACTCGTTTCTGTGAAGCTGTGTGAATGGGAAGGTTTAGAAGCTGTCTCATACACTCCTGGAGTGCCATTCTGTTTTCCTTCTTCTTTCTCCTTACCTCTGCGGACTTCTGTGCAATTGCCCGCCTTTCTTCTGCCGGCCTGTCTGCCAAGTTAATTAAGTTCTGTGGATTTCCCACGTATTTCTTTCTTTCATCTGTTTTCTTTGTTTTTCCCGTTTTCGTTGTTTTACTTGCTTTTGTTTTGGTCTCTGCCATCTATTTTCTCACCTTCCTGCCTTGATTTCCTCCTGCTGTTTTATCCTATATATATACTTATAGCCGGGGTTGCCCCCGGCTTTAACTTAATACAATCTCTACTACCGTTCATCATTTCCAAAGTGAATAGTGCTGTTCCGTTTATACAAAAACTTTAAGGAGGTGATTTATACAACAAGAAAAAATGCCTTTTGATTGTATTAAGTTATCTTTGTATTTTAATAGCAGATGTTTTTATTCCGGCCATCCCTCACAACTTATCCATGTTGCCTCTATTATGTTCAAACGGGAAAACAGGTCACACAGATAGAAAATAGTGTCCGTCAAAAAACTGCGTGCGAAGCATTTTTAAAAATCCTTTGTTTACAGTTGCCTCTACCTGTGTGCCGCTGACCATGAACTTTATTTTGGTTCCCTGCTTCTCCCACGTAAAAGGTAAACACTATATGGACGATAATGCTTTCCCTTTACGTATTCTATATTATCACATGCACATGCGTTTGTCAATAACTTTTTAAATATTTTTTATTTTTCTTCATAGTTTTCTGGATACGTTCTACGAATGAAGACTCTTTGTATTTCTCCTTCGCCCTTTCGTTCCTTTTCTGTTCCCTTTTCTCGTTGTATGCGCCATACTTTTCACATGTAGCATGACACTCTGATGTTCTTTCCGTACACTCATAGCACGGCGTTTTATTTCCCATTATATCATCCCTTTATTCTTCAAGTATTCCTCCACACTGTTGAGGTATAAAATAGCATCTGGCTCATTTCCCTCACATAGCCGTACAAGGCCGTTATTGTCCTCTGTAAGCGGTTTTGTAGGCAGAGGCAGACCAGACTCAGCTACATGGTTCAACTCCCTGTATACAGCGTCTATATAAGCTATGACGGCATTCCATACGATTGACATTAGTATCATAACTACAATATCGTCATTGCATATCAGCGCAATCACGGCTGGCATGATAATGCGTAATGTTGTTGCTATCTTATGTAATTCTCTCGTGGCTTCCGAACAGAAACTATATACCATTTCCTTTGCCACTTTTACCAGACTGTTCATAACTTTATCCTCCCTTTTATCCCTTCTTTTAGTCCATCTATCCTACTCTTCAGCCTGCGTCTGTATGGCGGGATGCTACAGTTCTCACACTTATATTTGTTGTTCTGCATGAAGAAATTGCTGGACATTTCTCGGCAGATATCACACTGCCTATCCTTTACCTCTTCTTCCTCTGCATACAGGTATATGACCGCTTTGACTGTTGCCACCGCTGGCGTTTTGTATATCCTATAGCAGACATGTTCCGAATTGTTCACTGCCAATATGTTAGACGAAATCCATTTGCACGCTTTCAGATATGCGTCCTTTGCGTTCTTCCCTTTGAACTCCTTTTCTTTCAGCTTTTCCCCTACCACCATTGTACTCACTCCTCACTGTCTGCCTCTATAGACTTTCTTTCCTTTACGGCCTGCTCATCTGCCAGCTCATTCAATGGGTTCCCTGAGTGCCCGGCAATCTTGACCATGATAACATTCATTCCCTTCTTGTAGAGGAGTTTATACATCTTCTCCCAGATCTCTCTGTTCTTTACGCTTCTACCTTCTTTTGTTTTCCACCCGTTGTCATACCAGTTTGACAGCCAGCCCTTTCTTACAGCGTTCACAACATAAGCACTATCACTGTATATTGTCACCCTTGAAGCTCCTTCTTTATAGGCTTTTACTAACGCTTTGTATACGGCCGTCAGTTCCATCACGTTGTTTGTTGTGTTCGGTTTGTTACCTGATGTTACCTCTGTTTTATATCCTTCCTTACATTTGACCAACTCCACAAACGCCCATCCCCCGGCTCCCGGATTTCCAGAACAAGCACCATCTGTATAATATACCTTACTTCCTGTCATATTATTTCCCCTTTCTCTCTTTCAGTATTTCACCATACATCTTTATGGTGATTTTAGCGATGATTTCCCACATTGTCACACCATACACACAACCACACCATGTTCTCTCCTTCTTTCCTCTCAGCATGTCTACCACATAGTAGATGAATTTTCCGTCCTCGTAGTAAGGTCTTATACCCTGCGTTGCTATAGAGAAATCATAGTGTGTTATGATACCATGCATAGCTTTTTCTAATAGTTCTGTTGTTAGCTCTCCCTCTTTATCGTATAGCCTCTTGACGGGCTTCACCTTCATCAGATATTTCTCTAATATCTCCCTGTTCTCTTGCTTTCTGCAATCCAAGTTTAAAATGTCTTCTGTTTTCATGCTCCGCTCCTAACTATGCAAAAGAGGCGACAAGGTTTATCCCCTGCCGCCCCTCCTGTTGTTTTATTTAGATTTCCCACTCATCTTCATCATCTTCGATGTCTTCCTCTTCCGGCTCCTCTGCCTCGTCATCCTCTTTCAGGAGCTTTGCATAGTCAGCGGCTTTCATCTTGGGCTTTGCTTTGATACCCCGCTTCTTACACTCCTTGTAGAGCTCCATAGCGGTTTTTCCTGCATACGGGTCTTTCTCCTCGTCTTCCTCTTCATCGTCCCAATCGTCTGCATCCTCTTCCGGCTCTACTTCTTTCTTGGGTGCGGACTTCTTGGCGGATTTTGCTTTCTCCTTCTTGGGTGCGTCCTTTGTAGACTCAAGTTCTCCTCTGTCATGCTTCTCCAGCACCTCGATGAGTGCGGCCTTTCTTCTGCTCTTGCAATGAGAGGAGATACCTCTGCTACAACACAGCTTGTAGAGTGCTGTTGTTGTCATGGACTCATAATCCTCTGCGTCCTCGTTCTCATCATCCTCTGCCTCTTTCTTTGCGGCTTTCTTACCAGATGTTTTCTTGGGTGCCTCCTCTTCTACGTCCTCGGCCTCTCCGTCTACATCAATATCTACATCAACAGATACGCCCAGAGCATCGGTGATACCATCCATCTCTTTCAGTCCGGTCTCTACAACTCTCGCTGTGACCTTCGGTACTGCTTTCAGAATGTCCAGAAGGTACTCATTTCCTGCCATACATACAGAACGAGTGAATAACGGGTATCTGCTTCCAATCTCTGCAATGTTTTCTTTGTTTGTGCCGTACAGCTCAACGGCGGCTTCATACGCTGTCCAATTCTTTGCCATGTTTCTTTCTCCTTTTCTTTGTTTTGTTTTAATTATTTTATCATAGTTTTGTTTTGCTGTCAATACTGTTTTACCAGTATTTATCATCCTCTCCAAGGTCTGTAAACCTTGCCTCTTCCTCTTCTACTCTTTCGGTTTCTGCCTCTACTGCTCTGCCATATTCAATTGTTCCAATCTGCACCAATGCATCTCCAATTGCGTTGTACAGGTTGAGAAGCGAACTCTCTGACATGATACCAAGACCATGCTTGAGGAACATTTTCACTTCCTTGTCTCCCACCTTAGCGTTCGTGCATTTCGAAACTGAATATCCGATTTCCTCGCCATCTCTCGTTGTCTGGGAAATGACTACATCCTCATGCTCTCCAATCTTTGCCTTGGACAGCTCGAAATAATTTAGCTCTGCCATTCCTCACTGTCCTCCTCTCCTGCTTCTGTTTCCTCGTTGTCAGGCAATTCCAGAACTGCCATAAATCTTAACTGGATGTACTCCTCATCTACGATGGAGCAAATGTTTTCAATGTTCACATTTTCTACCATGGACTTGAAAGGTATCATAGCGTTTCCGTCTCTGTCAAAATTAACAGAGCCAATTGTGAAAATACCTAAATTCACAGGCTTATTAATGCCTGCCTTTGCCTGCACCGTGATGTCTGCGTTAAGACCCTTTAACAGGTTCACACTGGTAAGCAATTCATCAAACGGAAGTTTGAATTTTACCGTGACTGTCTTGTTTGCCCCTATGTTCATTCCTGCAAAGTGGGCTACACCTTTCTGTTTGATTTTCGTTTCCACTGTTTTTCTCTCCTTTTAAATTCTTTTTGCTTTTCCTCCTTTACCCTTGCTTGTTCCCTGCTATACCTTTGTTTTGCTATTAATCTTTTTTTGACTTGTTGACTTGTTACACTGTAATTATAATCTTTTTCCTGTTGTTTGTCAATATCTTCTTGTGTATTTTCTTCCACATCTTCGAAAATATTTCTAGGTAGCCTTCCTGAAATATCCTCACCCCTCACAAGGCTCTGTAATAGGCCTATATGCTCTGGTTTGACCATTATCCATACTTCATCCAGGTTAAGGAATTGAAGGGCAAATACGGGCAGTTTATGAGCTTCCAGGGCATGTTGCTCCAGTATGTGTAGGTCTGTCTGTTTAACACTGATGCTCTGCTTGTCTGTGCTTTTTAGCTGACATATGGCCTGGTCATTAATCCCGTCTTCCTTTTCAATTCATCCTGCCCCGCTGTTCTTTGTGGGTCTAAAGCCAAGGCGTTTCATAACCTCGGCTTCATTCCTTCTGTAAAACTTTGTACTACGCTTACTCATGCTTCTTTACATACTCCATAATCGGGCCATGTATACATTCCAGCATGAAACTAACATACTGCACACAGCCGCACACCTTACTTGCAATATCAACGAGCTCGCCAATCCTCATTTTAGGCTTTCTCCCCTTTATCATATCAACCTGTAAGTCCATCCTTTTCTGGCAAGTTTGCTATTGCCTCCTGTTTTGTTAACTTCATTTTTCTACCTCCCTATAATGTTTTCTGCTATGCCTGCAATCATAGCTTTGTCTTCCTCCCTTAGCCTGCTCCATAGATGAAACCCAGTCGTTCCGTCAAAGTCATAGAACGCATACCCATATTGTGTTTTGTTTTGTATCCATATAGCTGTCTTTGGTTTCTGCATTTCCGCCAACTGCTTTGCTATCTCATCATACTGCTTATCAGTCCATATACTGTTGTCTTTTTCATAATACAGATAGCTGTGAACAAGTATGACTCTCTGGAGAAAGCTAATCTTTTCTGTCTCTGTCCAATACACTGAGAACTGGTACATTATTTTTTCCTTTCCAATAACTGCTTATATATTTCAGATATACGTACTTTCTTTTTCTCCTTTGTTTCCGGCCCCTCTTCGTCAGGCACCCATGTGAATAACCCTGCTATTTTGTTCATACACTCAGGACATACATCATATTCAATCGTATCTATGTATGTTCTGTCTTCATTGTATCTACTCACCATCTTTACCTTGTTAAAACTTACCGCCTCTCCGCCTGTTCTAACCGCTGTCACAGCCTTTAGTTTCTTTTCATTGTTGCTCGGTATTCTTGGTTCATTGTTGTCAAAATACTCACCACATACATCACATTTACTTGCTAACATTCTTTTACCTCCTATTTGTTGTTGCGCTTTCTGTTGTTCATAACGAAACAATACTGATTTACCATGTCCAGGATAGAACGGCTGGAGAGCTTTTCCCTCATGTCAATAATCTTTGCCGCACTATCAATATTTGCTAACATTGCTTCTAAGGACTCACCGCACTTTTCAAATGCTTCTAACTCATCCTGACGGAAGTTCTTAAACCCTTCGCCATGCTTCTCTGTGTACTCAGCCTGTAAGTTCTTGATGTTCTCAATGTTACTGCTGATTGTTCTCCTTGCAATTGCTACAATATCCTCTGCATATGCTACCTGCTTTTCTGTTCCTTTTAACATTTCTTAATCCTCCATAACTGTTTGTTTTTGTTTTATTTCCTTTCTGTGATTATAATATAACATACCTCGGAGAATTTGTCAACATGTTTTTGTAAATTTATTCATTTTGTTCTACCTTACATATAGAATAACATATCTTTGCTAAAGGACACTCTTTAATGAGACCAGACTCATATTCACCATCTATTGTTTTTACGTTTGTTAGGTCTCCTTCACATCCTTTGTTACAATAGACATCCTCAATGTTGAATATTGTTTCCAGGCTGTCTGTCCATATTTCCACAGTTGCTTTTAGCTCGCAATATGGACATATGCTTGAGAACTCTTTATTTTGCTTTTTAAGCTGTTTCTTAATCTTCTTAAGCATTTTATCACGCATCGCTTTAACCCTCCTTATATAGGCAGATAGGCGGCTTCTAGGCCGCCCTCTGTATATCCATCATAGCATCACAGTATTTATTTCCGATACCTCCGTAGAATGTGTTAATAGAGTCCTTTGACATACCTTTGAACACGGCTATTTTGAGGATTGTTTTGATGTCCATCCCTGCCTGCTCCAGCTTTGTGACCTGCATAATACAACGGTAACTAAATGTACATCTCATGCCCCCATTCCTTGCCTGTCTCCTGATGTCCTCTACAAAGTCAACTAACTCTGTGTTATTGTTTGCCAGGTGAAGCTCAACATTTCTGTCATAGTCGAATTCAATAATCACGAACCTGTCTAATGTTGCCTGGTCTAACACCAACCTTCCTGTGTATAGTTCATCTGCTCCGCTTCCTACTGTGTTCCCTGCGGCTACTACACGGAAATCTTCATGTGCTTCTTTCCTACCGTTCGGAAATTCAAAATAGCCGTTTGCAATGGCCGCATTGAGTAACACTAACACCTCTGGGATACTTGCATCCATTTCATCCAGGAAGAACAACCCGCCTTTTGTGAACGCCTTATAGAACTCTGTTTCATGGTATTTACCACCCGCATCAATAAAACCTGTCAGCTTGTATTCCTGCTGTACGCTGTTGGTGAAATAGAAATCCAATTCTAAATCCCAAGCAATGCTTTCTAGTGTATAGTTCTTACCTGTCCCAGCTTCTCCTACCAGATACACAGGAATATTGTTTTCAATACATGTTTTAATGGTATTATACTGCTTATGCTGTATTGCCTTGTTTTCCTGCTCCGTATCTTTTCTTTCAGGCTCATGTTCTTTTGGCTCTTCCTCAACCTTTAATTCTAATTCAACGGAACCTTTTTCAACCTTTGTTTTATATGTTTTGTATTTCCTTTCTACACCATCTGAGGATTTCTTTCTTAACAATCCCGTAGTTCTTTCCTCTGACCTAAAATCCTCTGGTTCTTTATGCTTGACCATGTATCCTTTTTCTCTGTCTACTAACTGATACCAGTACAGAATACCTTGAATTTCAAAACAGTAAACACCTAGCTTTTGTAACTCCCTTATCCCTGCTGAGTGCACCCTGAACTTCCTTCTGACTGTTACCACTATACCATTGTTGTTTTTAATGTCTATAAACGCATAGTCACCAGATTTTGTTACCTTTAAAATGTTCTTAATGTTTTTCATGTTTTATAACCCTCCATAACTGATTTATTTATTTGTTGTAATTATAATAGCACAATACAATATATTTGTCAATAGGTATTTTAGATATTTTATATTTTATTGTGTTATATTTATGTTATATATATTGTATATAGTTATATAGCTTAATAAGCTATAAAAGAAAAGAAAGAAATATATAAAGAAAGAAAAGAAAGACAGAAGGGCGGATTATACCGCCCTGTATTTATTGATGTCTGTTATCTCTTTCTCTGAAACAAAAGAAGGGATAAAATAATTGTTTTCGCCCTTTAGCTCTTCTATACTGTGTACATCAGTAGGGGCGCCAAAATCGTTATACAGGTATTTATGTTCCAACTCTTCTGGAATACATACACAGCCCATTATAATCCTGCGCAACATACTTGGATGGCACAGAGGAAAAGCCGTTTGTTTTATGTTCAACCTTTGGGAAGATTGTTTTATTCTGAGAGAAAACTGCCATGTATATCGTCTGCCTACTGACTTCGTAATGACATGCAGGTTGACTCTATATCCGTCCTGTTCTAGCCTATCTACCAAGTTTAACACCTTTAGAGATTGTTCTAATATTTCATCTGCTGAAATCTTGTAACTATACGCTACATTCTTGTATATGTTAATGATTTTATCTTTCTTCTGTACAGGAACACTCCTAACCATGCTGGTAGGGATGCCCTGTAAGTATCTGGGGACACATGCCTGGTATCCTACAACGTCATATACGTTTCTATGGCCCTTATTTGCCCCTGTAAGCGGTTTTTGCATCTTACCCTTAATCTCCCTAGCCTTGGCATCCCAACCGCCCTTTAAAAGCGAAATAGCGGCTTCCATGGATGCTGTGCCAGAGAAGCTCTCCCAATAAGGCCCTGTACAATAAGGATGCAATTCGTTTTTCCTTTTTAATGCCTGTGCTTCTTTTGTTATTTCATTGTTCTGTAGGTAGTTACATACATCTGTTATTGAATTGAAATGTAATGATACTGCATTGCCATTGACTGTTTTGTTCATGTCCAAGCCTCCTAATCTGTTTTGTTATTGTTATAATAACATGGGATGAAACAAAAGTCAAATGTTTTGTTATAAAAATAAAGGGCTGATTACTCAACCCCATACATTTTTATCATATCTTCAATTAATTGCTCATCCTCATATCGAAAAACTGAAATGCTTTCTGGTTCGCAATATTCATTTCCGAACTTTGTAAAACAAATTTTGTCGTATGCTCTATCTCGTTTGTCTTCTACCAATTTAATTCTTGTTGTGTTTGTTTCATATAATACAATGTGCCTATATCGTTCTGTTTCTCTTGTTACTTTTAACATTTTGTTTCCCTCCTGATTTGTTTTGTTCTTTGTTTCTATGGTTATATAATACATCAATTGTTTTGTTTTGTCAACACTTTTGTTTTATTTTTTTTGCAATAAAATAGGGAGGCTATTCACCTCCCAGAAATACCTCTACCACACTGTATCCGCTTTCTTTGTTATATATTTCCCTTGCTTTCTTTTCTGCCCTTAACCTGCTTGTTTCGTAGATTGTTGATTGATATTCCTGTGCTCTGTTATTCCTGCGCTCCCTGTAGATACAGGTATATGGCTTTGCTTCCTTTTGTTTTGCCATTTACACACCTCCTACAATACGATAAGATAAATAGAAATAAATAATAACCCAAGACATAGAACCAACAGAGCAGTCACTACTGCATAACATATAACTGTCCATTTGCCTCCCTTTGTTTCTGCTTTGGTGTCTAACCAATCCAATAGACGCTTTGTCCCGACATTTGCGGCTACATATACTAAAACCAGGCCTACTATATATAAAATAACTTCCATCATTTTTCTATTCTATACCTCCATGCTCCTTTTTTGTACAAAGTTGTTTCCTTTGATTTCTAAAACATGTGTGCTACCGTCTAACAGGAATTTCTGCACAATGTTTATGATTTCTGTTGCCTTTTCATGGGTGCACCCAGAATATAGTACATATACCGTACCATGAGTTCTTGCATACACCTCAAATGTTTCGGCCCCTTCAAACTCCTGTTCTATACAATAGGCAATAACCTGTTCACAATATTTCCCACTTCCCTACATAATTCCTGTTCTATACAACATTCACACACCATTGCTCCATATGTTAAGTTTCCATCGCTTTTTAACATTTCTCCTAAGCATTTACAATGATTTCCTTCTACACGGGTAAGTTTTATATTACGCTCTTGCGCTTCTTTTAATACCTCTGATACATGGTTATATTGTATATGGTTAAAACAGATGTTACAGTCCTTTCTTCCTTTCAATGTTTCACGAGTTAATAGTTCTACATACATTAAAACTTCTCCTCCTTCATTTCCTTATTTTCTCCTTATTTTCCTTTCTTCTGTTCCATAAACATACCGCAATCCCCATACCACCATCAGTTGTCCTGCAAAAACAATTAGTACAAATAACATAGCTTCCACCATATTTTGTCATTCTGATTTCAGCCTTTCCTCCGCAAAACGGGCATGGGGTTAGTTGTTTATTCAATGGGTTTTCTTTCAAAATCGTTCCTCCTTTAATTTCTGTTTATTCTCAGGCAGAAACCCATACATGGCTATACAATAACTATCTGCCAGGTCATCGTTAATCTTTATCCTTACCTTTTCTTTCTTACCGTCTGTAAGCGTCCTATTTGCCCATATAACGCCTTTTTCTCCTCTACCCTTATATTCCTCAGCTATATGGTGTAAAAGCCCTCTATCACGCATATACAAGATTGTACGGTACTTCTCAGGGTTAATTCCATATGGGTTGCTTAGGGGCTTGCTATTACCTACTATCTGCGATTTCCAACTTCTGGTGTCTACAGAATATACAGGTATGTTGTATAACTTTCCGATATGGACAATAGAGGCGACTAATGCTCCTGTTGCTTTTAGATAGTTCTCAGACAGAAAACCCTGGGAACGTAGCCTAATACGCTCTGTGATGATTATAATTTCGTCTGCATCTAACTGAACATTCACATTGTCGATGGCTCCCACTAACTGACTTCGTAGCTCTATTCTTTTATCGTCATTATCTTTGCACCCTTTAAAATCTAGGCTATACATCTCAAATATTTCCTTGTTGCATAACACTGTAATACCCGTTCTTGTATAACTCTGGTCTATGCCTATAACTACCTTATCCATGTTCTTTTAACCACTCCGCTTTATACCGTTTTGCCTGTTTCCTTTTGTTTCCTTTCTCTGCCTAAAATGTCCTGTCCATGAAACAACCGTCGCATTGTCCATACATTGTTAAACCACATAGGTGTAAACCAGATTTTATGTAGGTCTGTTACATCTGGTTCTGTTAAAGTATTCCCATGTACCATATACCCAGATAACCCATGTAAAGACAACTGTATATAGCACATCTGGACACATAGAATGTCAATATCCTGTGCCACTACTCCAACATGGTTTTGGTAATTTAGTTTCTTGAACATAGACTTGCAATGTTCTGTCGCTGATATTAAAGTAGCACCTGCACCACAAGCACAGTCATTGATAATCACATACCCTTTGTTATGCACATCTTTTGCCAACTGTTTCTTGTTGATTGTTAACCCCGACATTAATTCACATACACTGTATGGTGTGAAGAACTGACCTGCACGATTGTTTGAAATTCCCAGTGTCATGTATAGTTCTCCTAACAGGTCTTGGTTTGGACTCTTCTCCAGTTCCAACACTAACATAGTAAACATCTGGGAAATGATTTTCTGTTCTTTCTTGTTATACGTTTTGATTGTTTTGATGTATTGTTCTTCCCTCTCCTGCCATACCTCTTTGAATGGTTCGTTGTCCTTTAATGGTCTCATGGCTGTGTTTGCAATCTCAATGGAATATAATAACATCAAATCACCCCAAACGGTATATAAAGACTTTGCACCTGTCAGCATATTAAATCCATTCATAAACCTCTGTTTGTAATTTCTGTTTTCATCTATCCCTTTAGCCATTTTATGCACCCTTCCTTTGTTGTGAATACAGGGTACCTGTTTGGGCTCCTTCTGTGCCCTGTGTCTATGTTTGCATTTTCAAACATGAATGACGGAACCCATTTATCAATTTCTTTGTTCCCTGCTTTTGTTACAACCTTAATAGGTTTACAGCTGTATATTATTTTGTCCTCGTATACAGTTGCTTTGTCTACCTTGCATTTTACTACGACATCATCTGTATACCGTTCCCGTTTTGACGCAAAGACAAGAAAGACGAAGCTACCCACCTCTACAGGCAAATATACTTTCTTCATTTTCGGCCCTCCTTTTTGTATATATAATAACATAGGGTTGACTGTTCTGTCAACCCCTAATCTAGCTTCTCTTTACTTTTCTTCCAACATACATCACGCATAGGACAGCCCTTTGCCATGTCACAACTATATGCTGTACAATTGCTATGGCGTTTCACTAGTTTGTGTTTTGTTTGCAGAACACCCTTATGATATTGAATATCCTCCAGACGTGTGATGTATGGCTGTATCTCCTCTGGGTTGTACTTGTAGATATTAGCTCTGAACTCCTGTGTATTCTTGTCTTCCTGTAACACTATTCCCTGGTGAATGCCTGTCAGATACATATATAACTGTAACTGTTTCCTGCCGCTTGCATGTGGTTTCTGTTTTTTGAAAACATATGTGTTAACGCTTTTGACTTCTACCACATATGGAACCCCGTCAATGTCGCAGATGATATCTGGTGTATACTGTAAATCATGCTCTTTATCAAACTGTGTCCTGTCACAATCCTCCGGTTTTGCATATTCCCCACGGATGAATAGTCTTTGCCATTTCTCGTGGATTGCGTTTCCCTCCTCGAATACACGCATCAATCCTATAGGTGTCTGTTCTCCTTGTAGCTGTTTGTAGAACAGACTTAACACCTGCTGTCGATAGCAGAATTTAGTTTCTGGAACAATAATAGCACTAGCGTGTAAACCTTTCCGCTCCTGTGTCTCCTGCCCTCTTGTCATGACCTGTTTTACGAACTTTGTTTCGTTATCTATGTCCTTTGGCAGATAGAATAATTTGTTGAGCTTTGTTTCCAGTTCCCGTTCCTCGTCTGTCTGTATCTTCGCCCCTGTTTTTATTGCATCCCTTTTGATATCGTCCATCAATCCCATTTACTCACCTCCCATTTCAGAAATAGAAACTATGCACTGTCTAATATTCCCGGCCATCACGAACCTTTTAATAGCCTCCTGCTCTGTCTTGGCATAGACGAAGAATGTATATACACCTTCCCCATCTATGCCACCTCTTATATACCTGATACAGTACCGTTTCATCCTTCGAGCATCTTCCTGTATTTTTCTTTATGTTCCTGCATAATTTCCTTTCTAGTCTGTTCCAGGTCTGCAAAATCCACAAAACCACGCTCATAAAACAATGGGATTTCTGCCTCTCCTTTTGGATTGCATACCTTGGATTTCACGACCTTAACTTTCATAATCATGCCGATTGTTTCCTTGTTTGCACTGTTCATAGGATTGTGGTTCGGGATTTCAATATAACCCTTCCGTGCTACCTGTATACGCAGGCTGGCACTGTGTTTCAACTTATGGCCGCCCGGAGTCTGTATGTTGTCGCCAAATGGCAGGGCGTTCATCTTGTCACGTATCTGGTTAATGAATATGACTGTGGTTCCCGTCTGTTCTATGACATCTTCTAATGTTGGCAGATATTTGTCCATCAAGCGGGCAACTCCGCCTATACGCATTTCCTGCTCGCTGTCTGTATTAACTGCCTTTCTTATCTTATCAATGTCGTCCTTTGGTTGCATGGATGGAACACTGTCAATCACGATTAACGGAATACCTTCTTCTGCGAAGCGGATTGCTCGGTTGAACGCTTTTTCTCCATACCTGGCCCTATAAACAATCATCTGCTGTTTTCTATTTCCGAATACTTTTGCTCTCTCGCTGTCCCACGTCCCCTCTATTGGGATTTCTAGGCACATATCATGTTGTGCACATAGGTGATATGTGAGTGAAGTTTTCCCTGCTGACTCTGCCCCAAAAATTTCTATTGTCCTTCCTTTTGGCATCCCACCGCCTATGATTGCGTCAAGATCTGGAAGCCCTGTGCTCCACCTTGGAATACGCAATACGCCATTCTTACTCCCCAGGCTGTATATACTTCCCTCCCCTTCCTTCTTGTCTATCTCAGCACACAGTTTCATAATGGCTTCTTTGTTTGTTTTGTTTCTTTGTTTCATTCCTTTTCCTCCCAAAGCTCACAACTATCATTGTACTCTGTAGTATCATCGTATCTGTCAGAGCTGGGATTGTCACAATAGAACCGCTTTAATTCCCTGTCATATGCGTTATAAGCGCAATTGCTACAACGCTCTGGTTTCCTTGGCTGTCTCCTAAAAGCCTCCATCATTTTCCTTCATCCTTTCCATTTCTAATATGCTCATACCTGCTATACCTGCACTATCGTCACTGTTTGTATACTGGAAATAGGTTCCCTCCATTCCCGGATACATATACTCAAACATAAGGTAGTTCATAGCGTCTAGTAGATATTCCTTATTCTTTGTTCTGTTATATTTCTCCACACACTTTTCTGACGTTTCCAACGCGTTGACTAACTTTCTTCCGAAATTCACAGCGGCAGAACCGTACTTGTAATAGCTCTGTTCTACTAGCGCCTTGCGCCTCTTATCTGCCTCTTCGCTGTATTCTTTGCTCCAGTCCATCTGCTTTATGATACCCATGCTTTCGCCTCTTCACATGTTTCATTATCCAACACTTTGTGCTCCCGTTCATAGCAATACAACTCGCAGTCTCTTTCCTCCGAAAACATGCACTCTGCACAGGTAATTGTTTCCTTTTCGTCCATTTCTATCTGCCTCCTAGCAATAATAATAGCCCTTCTCCTTAATCATGTTGTAATCCTCTTCCATCAGCACCACGTCAACGGTTCTTTCCTTGTCACCGCAATCTATCAATAATTTCAGCTCGTACATGGTGACACCATTGAATTCTGTCCTGCGTTCCTCTAATACTTGTTTTACACTCCTTCTTACCATTTCTTACCTCCCTAACAATGCGCTGTTATATTTGACAACACGGGCATAGAACCGTTTCTGATTGAACTCTAACGCTCCATCCTTTTCTAGTGTTTCAATGACGTTCTTCTTGACTGCTCCACCGATACAACGGTCGTAAAAATCATCATAACTTTTGAATTGGCCATGTTCTTCCCTTTCACTCTCTATCTGTTCTGCCGCCTTGTCTCCTATGCCCTTGATTGTGCTCAGACCTAACTGAATGACCTGTTCACCGTCCATCTTTCTCAGGCTTGTTTTGGCTGTGTAGTTGACATGTGGCAACACCACTAACGCTTCATCCTTTACGGCTAGTGCGCTGTATTTCGCTCTATCCGCATCATTGTTAGCATACTTCATTTTCACATACCAGAACACCGCAGGAAAGTGTATCTTATACCACATCTGCTCCACGGCTATGAGTGCATACCCTGTACTATGCCCCTTATTGAAGCCGTAGATTAACATACTAGCCCATATGCTTTTAGTTTCTTCTTTTGTCAGCCCCTCGCTTCTGCATCCCTTGAAAAAGTCTTTCCGCATCTGCTCTATAATAGGAATGTACTCAGGTTTGTTTAGGTTCTCTGCTTTCTTCATAATCTTTAACAGGTCAAAACTCTGTTCTGGTGTAAGGTGCCCTAACTTCTGTGCCACTTCGACCGTCTGCTCCTGGTATAACATTGTCCCGTACGTTTCCTTTGTATACTTGTAGAACGGGCTTGACGTGTCTACCTTCCCAGACAGCTTATTATATGCATAGGTTTCATGCATCTTCAATTGTAACGGGGCTGGCCTGTTCAGTGCATTCACAGCTATAACATCATCGAAACAATCACACTTAATCATGTCCAATATTTTCTTTGGTGCTGATTTTTCCATCTGAAATACGCCATCTGTTCTTCCCTGCCTGAACCACTCAAAAACTTCTGGCTGTTCTATGTCCTCTTCTGTGGTTTTGTGACCTGTATACTCCTCCAACTCTTTCAACTCTGACATTGTTTTCAGGCCTAACATGTCGAACTTGGTACAGTTGATATGTTCTAGGTCGTTGAGGTCGTAGCTACTCACAAAACCCCCGTTACTTTTCATCACCGCTGTATAATCTGAAATGTCCGTTCCTACTACTGCTACACCTGCCGCATGTTTCCCAAGGTATCTTGTTTTCCCATACAGCTTGGAGAAATGTTTTATATAATTATCATATTCACTATTATACACATCGGACTGCGGATTGTCAAGTAGCTCTTTCATGTTCAACTTTCCATCTTCCTCGAATGAGTGTATATAGCTTTTGATTTCAGCCATTTTCTTCTTGTTCTGTTCTTTCTCGTAATCGTCTATATCCCCGGTTGTCTTCAGCCCACATACACCTGCAAGGTCACGTACGAGATTGTCAATGCTATACTCCCCGTAGCTGCATATCTGCACAGCACGGCCTCCGTATTTCTTCACCACATAGTCAATTACTTCCTGCCGTCTGTCTGTCTCGAAATCGCAATCCACGTCCGGGAGCTTCTTCTTTTCCTTCCTCATAAAACGGCTGAAATCTAGCTTATATTTAATGCTATCTACATCTGTTATACCGATTGCATAGGCTACAAGACAGTTACATGCCGAACCTCTTCCCGGCCCTACTGCAATGCCCTGAGAACGTGCATAGTTCACATAGTCCTGCACCATGAGGAAATAATCGTCAAAACCGTGATAGTGTATCACATCTAACTCATACAGACATCTTTGTTTGTATTCTTTGTTCCACTTCCCTTTCTTTTGTAGCCCTTCCTTCACCATTTGTTTTAATGCTCTGTGGCTGTCAAAATCCTCATTGTCTGATATCTTCGGGAGATGTAGCTCCAGCCCTCCTAGTATGTCAGGTTCTACCTTGTCGTAGATTTCCTTCATGTTGTCTATGAACATTTCTGCTACCTTCATGCTGTCCTTAAACTTGTGCTTGTACATCTTTGCAAAACGTTCCGCAATCTCGTATTCTGACGGCATATATCTCTCTGAATATGTGTTCTTCACATCTAATGTTGTGCGGCCTATTTCATGCATTTTACAATAGGTGTCGAAATCTTCCTTCCTACCGTAGTGGCTATCTGATGTCAAGATGCACTTGATTTTCTTCTCTCTGGCCAGTTTCATGAGTGTGTAGTCTGTTCTCTGCTGTGTAGCCTTGTCATCTATCTTATACGGCTGTATTTCTACATACAAGTCTCCCCCGAAAATGCTCTTGAATTTGTCTAACAGCTTCCCTGCCGTTTTCCTGTTTCCATGAAGAATTGCCTGACTCGTTGCGCTTGCAATACAAGCCGTACAACATATTAACCCCTCATGGTATTTCTCCAAAAGGCGAAAATCTATGATAGGCTTGTAATAAAATTGTTTCGTGTTCGCCTCCGTCAACATATGGCATAAGTTCTTGTAACCTTGTAAATTCTTTGCGAACAGGTTGAGATGGTAACTCTTGCGCTCCGGCTTCTCTCTGTTGAATTTAGGCTGGAAATATACCTCACACCCCAACACTGGCTTGATACCTGCTTCTTTGCACGCCTGCCAATGCTGAACTAATCCTGTGATGTTTCCATGATTTGACAGCCCAAGGGCCGGATATCCTAGTTCAACCGCCCTCTGTACTAACTCGGCGGGCTTTCCAAAACCGTCAAAGAAAGACTTTTCATCATGCCTATGCAAGTCGAAAAAGTTTCCCATGTCTTACTCCTTTCTAAAAAGAAAGGGGCGTTTCCGCCCCTACTCCTCTTCCCATTCTTCCTCATCTTCGTCCCAGTCATCGCTTTCCTGTTCATCGTTCAGCTCTTCTAACAGGTCGATGTAATATTCTTTGGCTTTCCTTGGCTTACACTCAATGCCGGACTTCTTGCACAGCTTATAGAGCTCCTGTGCTGTCATGCTCTCATAGTCCTCTTTCTCTTCTTCCTCATCATCCCAATCATCTGTGTCTTCTTCCGGCTCATTCATCTTCTTCTTGAAATTATCCTTCTTGCCTCTTGTTTTGTTCTGTTTTGCTTTGCGCTTTGGCTCGTCCTCCTCTACGTCCTCTGAATTGTCCGCAGGATACGCCTTATCAATGATTTTCAGGATAGCCTCATCGGACAGGGCTTTTACTTTCGTGTTTCTGAATTTACGTTCTTTTAGCGGAACAACACTATACTGTGTGGACTGCCCAGAGCCCCGCTTTGTGATTTCATAATCCCTATCTAACAATGTCCCATAGCTCTCATACAGAGAGGCCAGCGCTCCCACAGGCGTACAATTGTTGACCGCAAACATGATTAACTTGACTTCCTCGGCCTCGTAGTCGTACACACTCCAGAAATACATGTTTCTTGTTCTGAGGTCTTCTTCCTCACAGTATTCACAGTCCCGCCCAAACTCTTCCTGGCATGGGACATTGACACCCAGCGCATAGCTGTCATGCCACTTTACCTCAAGCCCACCCTCAAAGTCTGACAGAAATCTGACTCTGTGCTTTTCTCCTTCCTTGAAGAACATAATCTTGCCTTTGTTTGCTCCTGACTTTTTGATTTCGCTTTTCATTTTTGACAATGAAATTTTTCCCATTTTTGTTTAGTCCTCCTTACCTTCTACATTTACCTTGAAACTATCGAACCGCATAGCACTGAAATCACATGGATTAATCACATAACCACCAAACTGGACACATCCTGTTTTGTCATGCAAAAATATGTCTGTGAACACATCTGTGATAGTGTCAACACGCTCTTGCGATTTCTTACGGAAAAGTTCTACAAGACTTTCAGCTAACTCTTTCTCTGTTGGCTCTCCGCTTTTTCCCGTGGCTTCCCGCCAATGTTCTATGGCATCCTTATGCTGTTCTGTCCCCTTCTCATAGACGTGTTTTAAGTGCTCCGCAATCTTGAGCGGCTCTAATCCATGTTTATGATACAGTACCATCCCAAGCTCTATGTCTACAATAACCATTCTATCACCTTTCTGCTTCCTTGTCAATATCCAATTTTCTCTGGACTTTCTGCTTTGCAACCCCGAATTGTTTCGCTGTCATATCGCCTGGGTCTTTTACGCCTTTCGGATACGGCATCCGTATGACCCGAAAAAACTTTCTGAGATACTCTGTGCCCTTCTTCCCGTATTCGTCATTATCCAACGCAGATACTACTGTTGTTATATTTTGCTTCTTGAGCTTCTTTACTTGTTCATCTGAGATATGCCATCCTAACAATGACACCACATTTTCTATGTGCCCTCTGGTTCGTATGCTTAGGTTGTCCATATACCCCTCACAGATATACGGGATGCAGTTCTCGGCATATGTTCCACATAATGTTGTACGCTTCACAAAACCTTCGTTGTAGTAATATTTCCGCTTTTTCTCCACGTATCTGTTCATAGTACGTCCTACCCACCCTACAAACTTTCCATTGTCCAGAATTGGGAAAATCATAGGATAAGCTATACTATAGTTAGCTTTGCATCTTCCAACGCTCAAAGCTCTTGCATCAAAACCACGGCCTTTCATATACTCCAGTATGACGTGCTCTTCTTTTGTTTTAGGGTGTGTCCAGTCTGTTTTGTTTAGGCCATAATAGTAATCCATTGCCTCTATCAACGCTTGTTTGTTCTGCTTCTTTTTGCGCTTTTTGACTTTGACATTTAACTCTCGCACTTCGTCAGACTTCAGTATCTGCTCCAACAATACGCATGCTTGTATGTCATTTAGTTCCGGGTATGCCAGTTTAACGAAATCCAACGCATTTCCTTTTACCCCACACCCAAAACAGAAAAACTCGCCTTTTTCGAAGTCCACCACCATGCTCGGATTAACGTCCCCATGAAACGGACAACACACCTTCATACTCGCTCTTTCTGTGTCCTCTATTATCCCATGGTATATGAATACTTTTGCAAGGTCTTTTCCATCATACCTCCGTACCATCTTTAATCTCCGTCAGTCTCATGTATGGCTCCCCTACTTCCTTGGTGTAGCATCCTGCTACATCGGACATTTTCAACTCGCCTGTTTCATACATCTGTTCTAACGCCGGCACATTTACCTGTGTATTCACGTCAATGTACTTTCTAAATTTCTTCGGGTCTACTCCACAGGATTTCAGATACTTCACTAGCCCGTCCATATTTGTTATAGTGTACTCTTTTACTGTGGCTCGTTTGAACTGTTCTTTGTTGAGCGCTTTCTTGAGCTTATCGGTGTCCCATGTTACGCTTGTTCTGCGCACCCTTGTAACTCTCAACTTTACATGGTGCGCATAGAACTGTTTTCCACTATCTAACATGACCTCAAAACTCTCTTGTCCTTTTGGAAGATTGCTGAACATGTAATTGGAGAGAACAATCTGCTCCTTTTTTCTTACCTCATTGTAATATTGTTCTGCCTCTTTCTTTTCTCTCTGCGCTTCATATAGCTCTCTTACACTGTCTTTAATCTGCTGTGGTATTGTACTTGTTTTCATGTTCAATCCTCATCCTTTCCGCCTCTCTTGGTGTCCTTGTTCTTCCCATATGCACCCGGATGTCTCTCGGAAACTTCCTATGGTTTTGCTTGTCATTCACAAACATGATTTCGTCATAGGTGACTACATCTGTCTCACCATAATAGGTTTCCACCTTCACCATCCGCTTGGCTCTGTTGACACCAACTACCTTTGACGTTCTCATACGATGATTTCCACCCGTCACCTCTCGGATATATGCTACGAACACACCGGGCTTGAGACGATCAGTAAATACCCACTCTGGCGTTTTACCGACATACTTTTCACGCAGAGCCTCTAAATCTCTTGCATGTGCCTCCTCGTCAAAACGATTGTCCCAGCTCCAGAAGGACGGAACCCATCCCTCTTTTGCTTTGAACCAATTGCCTGTTTCAATGTTTTTTGGTTCTGATAATGCTTTTTCCACATCCTGTAGCTGCTTTGCCGCACTCAGCGCTTTCTCTACGACTGTTGTTTTGTTTGTTTTGTCGTCCCACATTTCGCTGTTTGTTCTGTCGTTCTCCTCCAGCTTTTCAATAAGCTGTGTTTTGTTGTACTTTTTCCCATTCTCCTGCTGTGGAAGACCTCTGTTCTTCATTTCCCTTCTGAGTTGTTCTACTGTCCAATCCTTGTAACTGTTCTCCATTCTTGTTTCTCCTTTCCTTACTGGATATATCTATTATACCATGCTCCATGGAGCCTGTCAATACTGAATTTAAAAGAAATTCGGAAATAGCTCCATGATAAAGCCGCATAGAGCGATTAAACCTATTGGCGCTACAAATAATAGCACCGCAAGAATTAACTGGCTTATTTCGCAAAATACGAGCTTATAGAGGTATCTGCGCTTCTTCCTACTTCTTGCCTTTTTCATTTTCTTTTAGCCACCTTTCCATCATTTTCTTTCTGCGCTTTTTCATCCTTTTGTTGTATGTCTTCTTCATCCTTTCGCACATTGTTTAACCCTCCTTAACTGTTTTTTTTTTGTTTTACTTTGTGATTATATAATACACCCGGGGCAAACAAATGTCAAGATGTTTTTAAAAAATTTTTAAAGTATTTTTTTTTGGCATAACAAAAGGGCGGTTGTTCACCGCCCTATGTTTTAATAACCTATTCTTCTTGTTCTATCCCACTCTGCTGTTATAGGCTCCTTTGTTTTGTTTTTCTTGTACTTTTCATTGTACTTGCTCTTGTACTTCTCGTGGTACTTATCCTGTATGCCATGTATCATGTTGACATCGTATCCGGTTCCATTCAGTGTCTCAGCAATGCGGTGAATGTCCTTAAGTTCCTTTTCTACGTCTTTAATCATGTGCTTAATATGTCCCGCATCTGTAGCAAGCCCAGCGTCCTTAAGCATATTCCAGGCTTCTTCATACACCTGTTTTGTCCCTTCCTCCCAGCTCTTCCACTCAGACAACGCAGACTTGACAAACTTTGGTATCACTGTGTCGTCAATGTTTTCTGTGGTGTAGTTGCTCCAGCTCTGCGGAATGAACACAGGAGCCTGTATCTGCCTAACAGGGAGTATTCTGTGGTGCATGTCAATATACCGCCTGTGCAGTTTCCGCTTGTCAGCACACTCATTCATGTACTGATATTCCAGCATACGTTTGAAACCCTGTAATCCAAGAAAACAGAAATAGTCTGCGAGCTGTTCATGGAAACACAGCCCTTTCCCCATTCTCTCGTCAATCTCGGAATATATCTGTTCTACCATCTGCGGGTCTGCTTTAGCTCCTGTTCTCATGTGCATATCTCTGTTCATTCCCCTTTCCGGTGTATATGTTCCCTGACTCTCCTTACCCATCAGACGCTCACGCATTTCATCGTGTCTGTCCATATCGGGCATACGTCTGTCAGGCATATCGTTATAATTGCCGTTCATCATTTAACGCCTCCAATCTCTCTAATATCCGGTCTATTTTGTCGTCCTGTTGCTTGAGGTGCCTGTGAATATCCGTAATGATATTAGTGGCTGTTTCCTGTAGCGTGCTCTGGTCTATGTTCTCTCCATAGTTCGCCAGCCCTATCACAAAACTCAACACGGCCATTGCATCAAGCACCCTTTCGTTTCGCCCCATCATGTTAGGTCGCCGGTGTAGCCGCCGGGATTGTTGGGAAATTAAACCCTGTACAACACAGCTCACACTCAGCCACCGTAAACTGCGGGATGTCAGTCGCTACATAGGTATGGTATACCTTGCGGCTCCTTAACTGGTCAGCGTGTACGTTGTTCCCGCACTTCGTTCTCAGCGGATACTGTGTGGTACTACTACCGATTGTAATAGCTACCGTGTCAGTACTTGTTACCTCCGGGATAGCCTGTGCCAGACAGATACATACCTTCTCCTTATTGCTATATGTGTTCTGCGGAATGTTAATCTCCAGAACTGTACCGTTGAGGGTGATACTGTTTGACCGAACAAAATGTGTGCACCCTCCACATCCATATCCATTATTATTATACAATCTACAAGACATATTGTCAACTCCTTTCTAAAACAAAATAGGGGCGGTATTATCCGCCCCAAACAATCACGCATAAAGCGGAACTATTAACTCGTTAGCAACAACCGGAATTACATCCACAACCGTTGTTATACCCAAAACCATTGTAGCCAAAGCCGCTATAGCCTACGCCAAGCGGGTTCCCGTAGCAACAGTTCGGGTTAGGAACAACATAAGCAGGAACCGGGCAATCGTTTCCAGTACGCCGGATGATTTCTGCTGTGTTCGCATCCATAGCGGCCCGAAGAACTGCGTTCTGGTCAGCCTGAGAAGCGGCCAGCCTGAGACTCTGGTTCTCGCTCTGGAGTGTCTGGATTTTATCCTGACACAGATAATCCAGAATAGCCCTCGTACCTGCGTTCTGGTTATCAATGATGTCACGAGTGTTAGTGTTCATTGTGTTCTGGATAGCATTGGCCTGTGTCGCCATGTTATAGTTCACACCATCAATCGCCCTCTGTGTCTGACAGCAACAGTCCTGAAGCTGATACCCGATGTTACACATCTGTGTCTGCACACCATTAAATCCCTGCATCATGTTCATGTTGATACCATTAATGCCGTTGTTCAGTGCGTAGGTTGCATCACAGATACCCTGCTGAATAGCTGTGATACCACTCTGGAGGTTGTTCAGCGCAAACCCTTCATTGATGTCTGCTCTTGTTGCCCAGCCCTGGAGACCAGGTGTGCCTGCTGTGCCTCCGTCATTTCCCCAGCCACCGTTGCGGCCCCATCCACCGCCACAGGCCAGAAGGAAAAACAGGAAGAAAATCCAGGCTCCATCACCGTTCATAAATCCTCCGTTGTTACATCCACAGTTACTTCCATTTCGCTCTAATGCCAGAGCGTCCGCTACTGATAATCCGCCGTTATCCATCATAGCTTTGTCCTCCTTTAAAAGAATATTTATATAAACCGACTTAACGGTTTATACCGCCGAAAAACTGTTGAAACAATCCAACATTGTTTTGGAACTGCTTAAACGCTTGTTCTAAGTTGATACCGCACTGGTTACAAACATTTGCTATAACCTGTGCTTTCTCATCGTCTGATTTTCCCTCTAACATCTGCTGTGCTCTTTGCATCAGTTCCGGCTTATTTCGCATCATGTTTAACATTTGCATCTGGTTCATATGGCATTCCCTCCATGATTTTATGTATCTGATTGTTGATTGTTCCCATTGCCTTGTCAAAATCTGTTCTCAAAACATACTGCTCGTTGTTCTGTTTTGTTTCGCTTGGCTGTGTTTGTTCTACTAATGCATATACTTTTAACTCTGCTGAACCATCCAACATGATTTGTTTGGTATAGATACGTTTGTTCGCAATGTCTGGGAAAACAAACATACTACCATCCATGTCTATCATACTTGCTTTTGCCTCGTCATAACTTGATACGGGGCGGCCCTTGATTATCTGCTGTTGTGTCTGTGGCTGTAACGTCTGCTGTTGTGTTTGATACGCTTGGTATCCTGTCACTGGCTGTATCGTGTTCTGTTGGTATCCGTTCCCATATGACGGGTACATACTGTAGGGATTATTGTACATAGCAATTTCCTCCTTTCCTTGCTATGCCTATATTGTACGCTTTCTGGAAATCGAAAAAGATAAAAGAAAGATAAATAAAAGATACTAAAAGGATAAATTTAGACATAAAAAATAGAGCCACATTTCTGTGACTCTAAAACTTGTTCATTCTTCTATTTCTGACATTCTGGCTATTTTCTCCATGGCCCTTGTGTGTTTCTTCTTAACACTTGACTCTGACATACCCAACATATCGGCTATATATGATATTGTTTTGTTGTGGTGATATTTCAGTTCTAAGATCTGCCGCTCATCTTCTGACAATAGCAACTTGTCGAGAAGGTCGTTAAAATCTGACACACTGCACAAACTCTTTAGTTTCTGCTTCGCTCTGGCTGTTTCTTCATTCATGACTTCTTCTTCCCCATGAACTTACCACACACCGGACAATGGTTCGGGTTGCCTCCCTTACCTTTCTTGACCTTTGCCCTTGTGCGTGTTGTAGTCTTTGTGACATGTATACTTGCTTTACTTGGCATCTATCTCACTTCCTTTACTGGTTGTGTGTCGCATTGTCGTTATATTGATTTCCGTCAACGTCATTGTATTCAGCGCTGGCATTATCTCCTTCTGTACTGACATTAATATCGCTTGTACCCGTTGTCGTATCAATATACTCGAATTGGCTTTCGTACCACACGAAACCCGCATAGTAGAAACATGAGATAAACACAATAAAACATATCAAAATCACGCAGAGCTTTTTCCAGAACTTTGTTTCTTTTCGCTGGTGCTTCAAAGAGTCAAGAAGAATGTCTTTCATATCGTTTTCCATTTTCGCTTACCCTTCCATGTTTGATTTTACAAACCCTAATTCGGCATCCTTGTACCACGTCTCGCCTGTTTCCCATTTCCCGGCGTTGTTCTTTCTGTATATCATAGCCATGTTCCACTCATTAACCGGAAGGCCTGATGTATTGCTATACTTAGCGTAACAGTTTGCCAACAGCTCAAAGTGTGCGTATAACGTCAGCGACTGCGTAACTATCTCTGTTCCAAAATATTGCTTTGACTCGTCCACAGGGTCATCAAACCATCCGGTGAACTTGTTATTTTGTTTTGTCGCTTCTGGCAACGCCCCCATTCTGTTGCCATAGGCCACACTTCGCATTGGCTCCTTTGTTGTTCCTCCATTAGCTGTAGCGTTGAACGTAACACTCAGATAGATACGGCTCCAAACGGCGTATAGTGTTACGTCTGCGTCCGCTCCATAACTCCCACCAGGCTGGTATTGTGCTGTAACTGCTGTGCTTGACGTTGCCCAGCCTAAAAACGTATATCCTGTTCTTGTGGGAACCTGTGTGCTCAATGTCAGAACATAGCCCCATGTTTTTGTTTGGTTTCCAGGCGCCCCTGTTCCCCCATTCGCATTATACCTTACTGTATGCTGTGGCCTTGGTACTGTGTAGCTCTGTGCAGATGTTGTAGACCTGTATGTCCTACTAGCTGTATAGTACGCTGTAATAGACCCCATGGTGTATGTCTCACCATACCCAACATTGAATTGTTCCCTTGTTTCTGCATAGGTTCCTGTCTGATACAGAGCTACCACACCAGCCCATGAGGTTGTAAGCCTTGTTCCTTGAAAACCGTTCGTTCCTCCCTGCACAGAGACCCATCTATGTAGTTCCATGGTATATCCTGAACCATAATCACGAACCAGGTTAACCTCGGCATGACATTGGAAGGTCGAATAAGGGCCGTCCGCATTTCCATCACTTCTTAATAGTGCCATGCCCTACACCTCCTATCCAACCGCTCCACCTTCTATCACTTTGATATAGATGTCCCCAGCCTTTCCTATGCTAGGAGATGGGTCTGATGTCCCGGCATACACCTTCGGTAGGTTATTAATCTGCATTTGCAGATTTCCCGCCGCATCCTCCTCGAGCTGACCCTTGATGCCATCGAACCATGTATTGAATGCATCCGTGAACTGTTGGAACAGGTCTCCTGTCTCGATGCTTTCTATTGCTCCCTTAACATATCCACAATACACTTCATTGGGCCTTAGGTCTGTAATCATGCTGTCCGTGATTGTAGATGTCCCTGCCGGTATAGGAATTGTGGCCAGTTTTAACTGTCTTATGTTTTCTGTGTTTGTTGGTGCTGTCAACGCCGGAATAGAACCACCGGAACCTGTTGCTTCTACTAACTTCCTTGTGATTGTTCTGTCTGTCATATTTAACTCTAGAACAACATCCACCCTCCTAGGACTTGCTGACGCTCCTATCTTCATTGTTGTGTTTTCCAATAGTTCATAATAGTGGCCTTTAATGAAAGCATTGCCAGCTTTAACTGATATCGTCAGCCCAGAGCTGGCTTTAACCATTAACTGGTCTGCCGGGTTAATGAAAACACCATCTCCGAAGAACAATTCAAAGTATCTTGAAAAATCCTCAGCCTCATACTCTCTGTCATACTTCCCATCTTTCAGCTGAGCGTTGAAGAAGCCTGACCTTTCAATCTCTGAACTAGGCATTGTTTTACCTCCTTTCTTTGTTTGCTTTATTTAGTTGTCTATTTTATTATAACACCACTCACATTATCTGTCAATATGTTTTTTTTAGCTAGAAATTATAGGATATGAAAAACATGCCATCCTTTCTTGATACTGCGCATTCTGTACATCGAACGACAACTTCCCATTACTATCGATAATAAATCTAGTATGCCCACTCACAGTCCCCGCTATTGTATCAACTGATGAAAAATATCTATTGCTTGACGGCCTCCACAATTTTGGGATATTAATTTCGTCAAGTGGTAAAATATGGCCAGCATTCGGAAACTGCAATAGACTGTACAAAAAACCAACCACAACGGGCCCTACCCTATATAATGTTAGAGTTAGATTGTTGCTTTCGTTAGTAGTTGGATAAGGTTTGACCTCTCCAGAGTTCCAATAATTCCCATTGTATACCTCAAGCACTTTGTTTTCCACATACTTGATATTGACTGTGTTATCTCCTGTGTTCTGGTTGTTCTGTTGTATCTGCCGAATAGGGTCTCCCTTGACAGAACCATACAGAAAATTCACATCCCGTATAACCTGCGCACCCTGGTATGTTGTTGTTAACCCAACTATCTGCGCCTGTACCTCGATACCCAGCTTGTTGTCTACGACTGTGACGAAATCAGCCCTCTTATAGTCTGTTCCATATATATAGGGCCTACTTGCTCTCGTAATTGTTGCATCATACGTGATTGACTCCTGATGTTCTTTCATCTTCTCGCCTGCTCTATTGACTATCAGGCCCTCATAATCTTCATCTGTTAGGGTTGTGTCTCCTCCATCTATCGTGCTCTGTACGTCTCTTGCGTCCACCCATATCTCTGCTCTTTCCCAGCCGCTTGCCAGTTCTTCCTCTTCCTTGTCTGCTACCTCAAACCACTTTCTATCTTCTCCTTCTCCCTCTCCTGCGACATAGTAGATTGTTCCGAAATTGGTAATGTCTCTCTCGTATGTTGTCCTCGCTATGTTGCTCAGACTCTGCGAAAACGTGACAGATGGATTGTTCAGGTAGTTTCCTTTCGTTCTGTTCACTCCTGCCGTGATATGGATTTCCCAATGGTCAACATTGTAGTCTTCTGTTTCGGAAACATTCTGCAATATCGGTATCATGTATATACCCAGTTTGTCCTGTTCTAATGCGTCTAACACCTCATCCCAAACATAGCCACCTGTGGCCTGCTTGTTGATAGTATTACACTGTGTTAGCAGATACTCCTCATCATCCAATATAACCTCTGCATTAATGCGTCTTCTCCCTAGTTCTGCTCCTGTTACGTTCGACTCTATCAATGTTTTAATGTACTGCGCTGTTTTTCCATTGAATTCTACTGTCCCTTTGATGACACGCTTTGCCAGAATGAACAGACTATTTCTCCCTGTGATGACCACGGTATCAATACCTGTTTCCTCGTCACTCTGCGTGATTTTCTCAATCTTGGCGATATAGGTCTTGTCAAACATCAGGTAGTAATACTGTAGCTCTGCGGCCTTAATGAAACGCCTTGTGTCATCGTTCAATGTAGCTCTCAACTCAAACGTTCCTATATCACGAATAGGCTCTGTATACTGTAGATACTCGTACTTTCTGAGGATGTCCACTTTCTTGAAATTTCCGTCTAAAATCGTTATCATGCCTTACATCCCCCTTATGTTGAAATACTGTTCTGTATAGTATATAGACACTTCCACATTGCTTTGTTCCTCCTCGTCTACATCATAGGTGATATAGGCCCCGCCTTTTGGTATCTGTAGGAATACGCTATCTTGTGTCAGATTTGCTATCACATTCACATCCCTTGTTTCCTCAGATATGTGGTGTATAGCGTTCTCCTCGTTCGTTCCCGTTGTGATTGTCAGTGTGTCACCATCTTCTAATGTCAGACCGGAAAAACCGATTGTTTCACCTGTCCCAACATTTCGTATAGCCGGATTTGTTACCTGTCCACCGCTTGCTCCTATAACAATGGTACACCCTACAGGCGCATCTCCATTATTTTCGCATAACGCTGTCCCTATCCTAACCAGCTCGCCAAACACCACCATGTTTGTTGGGTTGACGGAACCGAACGGGAAATGAAACTTATTCTGTAGATATGCCAATTGTACCACTTTGTCATCTCCATCAAAAAGCGGGTCAGAACACAACACATCAATCTCAAACTTACACATAACCTGATTGTTTTCTGTGCTTGTTGATGAATACTTTATAGGGATTGTTGGTCTCCCCGTGATAGTGTGTCCGTTGGCTTCTATTACGATATCCTCATACACAGATATCAGCCTATTCAATACGTCCTTTGCATCATTCAGATTTTCCTCCCTCTGCGCATAGACTTCTGACCATTTCATCCCTAATGTTTTGGTTGGTGATATCCCGATGATTGTCCCGTAGATAACAATAGGCCTTGTTCCTACATCTACACTCTCCAAGGACTCTCCTACTTGCTGTGGAACCTTATATGTGTTCTGTACGACATTCACACCGCCCCAGTCTATCTCGTCTATCAGATAGTTACCAGAAGAGGCTAGAAAATCAATAGCCTCCCCGGTCACAGCATTTGTGATATTAAGTTGTCCTATCAATTTTCTTCACCTCCTACAATCCGCTTAAAAGCTCTTTCTTGGCCTTTTTCACCTGACGGGCATACTCATATGGGCTAGTCACCGTAGAGTAGAAATTAAACGTATCTCCACCCCCTACAGAGCCACTCCTTGCTCCTGCGTTGTATGCTCTGTTTTCATCTGCTGTCAGAACTCGTTCACCCTTGTGTAACTCTGCTATATATCCATTGTACGGAACATACGAGAGACCATTTGCATGAGAACCGCTAATCGCACCTGTTACACTTTCCACAACGCCTCTGATTGCTACAGAAATTGAACGTCCTGACAATATGCTGTTCATTGTCTGCCATGCCGACTCTGCTTCACTCGCCGCATTTCTGACAGCGTTTACGTTTGGGGCGTTTAGGTTGTTCTTTGATATTGACGTATTCATGGCGTTATATCCTTGTTCTCCTGCACTTGTTGAGCTACTTGTGATTGTTCCAACATTGCTGTCAATTCCCTGCGCCCAGCTATTATCCACCTGCACGCCAAGGTCTCGTAGCTGTTGTAGCACCGCTGGTCTCTGTGAAGCCTCTCCGTTCTGGAACTGTATTAATAGATTGATGGCCTCGGCCTGTGCCTGCGGAGCAAGCGAAGCAATACTATTATACATAGCGGTGGGAAGTTGCATACCAAGGTCACTGAACAATGTTTTAAGCTCGGAACCTTTCAACGAAACACCGTTCTGTACTGCCTGCAATAATGATAATACTTGCTGTTGTACCATCGGGCTGGCTGTCACGATGGAGGTCTGTAACGCCTGTGGGAGCTGTATACCAAGGTTGTTGAACGCTGTCAAGAGTGTGTTTGTCTGTTCGTCTGTTTTTGTTTTCAGTTCTGCGTTTGCCGCATCCAACAGAGCTTTCAGTCTGTCAACCTCTTCCTGCGTGACTCCCTCCGTTCCGTTTGCCAACGCCTCAGCCGCTTCTTCGTATCCCTTCTTGATAGTGTCTCTCTGTTTTTCCAGACTTTCCCTAGAAGCATTCTCCGCCGTTACGAAACCTTGTTCTATCTTGTCTACTGCAAGGCTCATGGCTTCTACGCTACCGCTTGCAATTGCCTCCTGTAGTCCTTCGTAGTTCTTAATCGTATCGTTATACCCTTTTAATGCTTCTTCTGCCTTGTCTGTGCTGGCTGTTGCATTCTCCAGCTTCTCCTTGTATATGTTCAGCTGGTCATTGTACTCTGCCTGCTCCTGTGCGGCATCTGCCGCAAACTTTCCACCCTTCTTAGCGGCCTCTGCCCATTCATCCTGCTTGGCGTTCATTTCGCTTTGAATGTCATTTATTTTCCCCTGATATTCTTCTTGTAATGCCAGTGCATCGTTGTACTCCTGCTGTGCGCTGGCTCTGTTTCGGATAGCTTCTGCATAGCTTTCTTGCAACCCTTCCTGTAATGCTAACGCCTGCATTTTTTCAATTGTTTGGTCAATACTTCCTTGTAGTTCTCCATAGTTCTGTATCACACCATCCGTAATACCTATTTCTGTTCCTAACGCCTGTGACAATAATCCGGTGATTGTTGCGGCCCTTTCCTCGTATCCTTCTTTGATTTTCCCATTTGCGTCTACAATGTTCTGTAGCTCTGTCCACAGGTTCCTTGTTTCATTAGCTTCTTGTGTTACGCCTTCGATTGTCTGTTGTTTGCTTTCATTCATTTGCTTATAGCTCTCAGATGTTTTGTCTATCTGGTCTGCCAATTCTTTTTCCTCACCCTTGAGTGCTCCCAAAGACTCAATACGTTTCTTGTCCACTTCACTTGCCGCAAACATTCCAACAGCCAGAGCGGCCATTGAACCGATCAAAATGTTGGTTGGTGATAACAAACCAAGTATTGTTGTACCAAGGTTTTTGAAACTTCCCGTGATACTTCCAATTCCAGCTCCCGTTGGGTTGATATTGTTGTAGAATGTTTTGAATGTTTTAGCGGCAAATGAAACATTCTTCCCTAATGATATTGCACCCTTACTAATCGTATTGAATGTCTTGAGCATTTTCCCACCTACCATCAACACAGGGCCTATCCCTGCGGCGAACAAGGCAAATTTCACGATTGCCTGCTGTGTCCCTTCGTCCAAGTCATTGAAATCTTCTACCACGTCTGTAATCCATTCTGCTAAATCTCTAATCATGGGTGTTAATGCTTCGCCTACTACAATGCCTGCGCTTTCTAATGCGCCCATCAACTGTTCTAATGCTCCAGCCAGATTGTCCTGCATGGTCTCCGCTGTCTGCTGTGCTACACCATCCGCATTTTTCATACTGTCAGATAGTTTATCGTACTCCTCCTGGCTCATTCCTAGCAGAGCTGTCAACCCAGAAACTCCCTCTGTCCCTGCTATCACACTTGCATAGTAGGCTTGCTGTTCTGGTGTTAATGTTTGGAACGTTCCACGCATCTCCCGAAGTATGGTGTCCATACTCTTGAAATTTCCCTCATTGTCTGTCAGCGTGATGCCCAGGTCATTCATAGCCGCCGCCACCTGGTCAGTCGGTCTAATCATTCGGGTGAACATTCCACGTAACGCCGTTCCTGCCTGACTGCCCTTAATACCTGACTGGCTTAATGCTGTCAGTGCTGTTGTTGTGTCCTCAATGGAAAATCCCATTGTTTTAGCCAACGGGGCAATATATTTGAAAGACTCTCCTAAATCTGAGATGTCAATTGTTCCTGCATTAGCCGCCTGAGATAACAGGTCAGCTACATGCGTACTGTCTGCCGCTGACAGACCAAAACCTGTGATTGCATCTGCTACAATTGTGCTGACACTCGCCAGATTTTCACCAGAGGCCGCCGCCGCATCCAGCACACCTGACATACCATCCATGATGTCTTGACTGCTCCAGCCTGCCTTGGCCATCTCGGTCATAGCATCAGCTACCTCTGTAGCACTGTATACTGTACTACCGCCTAGCTCTATCGCTTTGTCACGCAACGCCTCAAACTCATCTCCAGTCGCCCCAGAGATGGCCTTAACATTGCTCATACCCTGCTCAAAGTTTTTTGATACATTTAGTGCCGCTACTCCTATACCAACAAGGGGGACGGTCACGCCCTTTGTCAGCGTACTTCCTACCGTCCCCATTGCGCTTGACAGGCCATCTATTTTCTGTGAAGCTGTTGCACTGTTGCTCATAAAGACCTTGAGGTCATTAGCGGCACTTTTAAATCCTTTTGTGTATTTGCTCGTGTCCAGTTCAAGGAAAGCAACTACACTCCCGATATTTACTGCCATTTGCCTGTCTCCTTTGTTCTATTGTTTTATCTCAATGTTGAATTGTTCTGCAAATTCCTTGTACATATCAGACGGCTTTTTGAACTCGTGCTCCTTGTCACCCGGATAACTTGGTTCTTTTTCGTCGTTCAGATAATACAAAAATTGTGAACATGCTTCGTCAAAGCAGAACCTTTCATAATCTCCTTCCAGCCGTATCACATCGCTAGGCAACACATGAAACCTCTGCGAGATGACTAGAACGCTTTCAATTCTCCGGCTACTTACGAAAGGATTTTAAGACCAGCGCTCCCCTCTGCTGATACATGTACAGGAACATGAGCTGTTCGTCTGTCAGCTCCAGCCCTTTTTCATGTAACTGCTCAACCGTGGGCTCAACCAACATGGACTCGGCCAGTGTTTCCAGAACACTGTACATTGCTTTCATGTTCTCCGGGTTTTCTGTCTGTTTCTTTCTGTCCTCATCGTCCCCATTGAACAGAATGTTAACCGTCTCAAGGAGCGGGTTGCTAAATGTTCCATCGCTTACCATCCGTAACATGCTGGGTCTTCTGACCCTTGCCACAAACGGCTGTCCTGCGGAGAAGGGCGGGAGCTCAATCACCGCCCCATCTGCATATTCTTTTACAGTCGCAAGGTCTATGATTTTTACTGCTTCTCTGTCTTTCTCTCTCTCTGTTTTGTTGCTGTTTCCTAACATGTTTTACCCCTTCCTTTTCTGTTCATTGTTAGACTACAGACGGCGTTCCTGCTGTGCCAGCATCAGCGGAAAGGCTCTGTAAACTCAGTTCCTCGCTGAAATTAGGAAGCTCTGTCACATAGGACAGCGTGTAAGGTGCTTCTCCTGTATCTGGTGCGCTGTTGATAGTGTACTCTGGTACACGGAAAACACCGTCTTCTGTTCCCAGGCCGATAGGCGTCCCCTGACAATTCGGATACGTGATTTTCTCGTATTTTACAATCTGGCCAGCGGCGTTGTACTCTGCTGAATACACATCCAGCTCGAACACCTCGCCAGTCTCTCCAGAACCAGCGGCGGGCGGCTGATATGTCAGCGTGGCACCTTCACCGGAAACCTGACCACCCTGTAAGATTTTAGCTACCTCTGGGCTGAATACGTTGTCTGTTAGGGTTATCTGATTTCCTGTCAGTGTAGACTTTCCTAACTTCTGTGCCAGCACCTTGCCGTCTTTGATTACCTGTACTGCATCTTCTTCATTTATCTGCGGCTCAACCTGTATCTGGTTCGCTGTGTCAATTGCCGTCTCTGTTCCTGTAGAGCTGTCACCTGTTCGAATGACTACAAGGGCAACATCAATCGTAGCAGACCATTTCGCTTTTTTCTTTGTCACAGCCATTTTATTTTCCTCCTTACCATCTTTCTATTTTTCTTATTCCTTGATATTGGAAACTAACCATGTAGCTTTTATTGTCGGAACTGTAATAGGCCGGGGTTTCATTCCCCGCATAGTCAATCATTGGATATAGCTTTTTCAGCCATTGTTTTATGTTGTACAACAACTGTTCTAACTTGCTGTAGTTGTTCCACGGGACATAGATACTAATCATGTACAGGGGGCGTTCACTGGACACTTCAAACTCCGGCGTAACACCATTCAGAGCCACCACAACATACGGTTCCAGACAATCTCCTTTGTGCTGTCCTGGGTTGTATGTTTTAACTCCGTTCCTTTCTATCACGTCCCGTATCTGCTTTGTGATACTTGGGATTTCTCCCATTTGTCACGCCTCCTATCTCAAGTGTTTTGTGAGGTCTTTGAACCCCTCCAGCACTTCCTCGGCGTTGTTATCTACAGTCTCCTGTAGGATGGCATATTTCCTTTCATGTGCCAACTCTAACCATATACCGTAATCAACGCCATGGGAAATGTTAATGCGGGTCACATTGGTTAATGTTTCCACCCACCCTGTCAGGCTTGCCCTCGCCCTTCCTGTCCTGTCCGTCCAACGCCTATGTGTTTTGGCGTAGTTCTCGAACTTCTTCGCCCCTTCCTGCGCATACATCTTGATAGCTACCTGAGACTTGCTCGGGGCGTTTGTCAACACGTCTAAAACCTCATCTGCCTTAATCCGTATTCCCATCACTCAACATCCTTTCAAGTGACATATCAATCACTATGTTTTGCTCGCTCAGATTGTTCTTGTCTGTAATGTTGTATCTTGCCCCGTTTAGTTCTAGCCAGTCACCACTCCGTACTTGTTCTGTTTCACTGAACAGACATAGCAACATGGGGCTCCCGGTTGCGTGCGTTGTTGTTGCATCACCAGTTGAACGGGAAACAAAGCCCTTGGAAATATGGAACAGGCCACGGATATCACAGACCTTTTCACTGTTTCCCGTAGCCTCTCCATACTCATCTAATTTGTCTCTGTTCACAACATAGTCATCACCATGGGCTTTGATTTCCTGCTCAACCTTGTGTAGTTCGAACGCTAGATTTCTATACATCTCCCAACACCCCGCTATTTGTCTGCACATATCTTGAGGCCAGCATCTTGAAGTAACTTGAACTGTCCTGTGTGGTGAGACCGCTGACATTTAAGCCGGTTGTTTCTGCTTTGAGGATTAGCCCTTCATAACTTGCCTTGTCAACATCCCCGCCATTGTTTTCTAACAGTGCATCCAACTCACTGTCCTCAAAATATGGTACTTGTTTTTCCCGGAGGTTGAATTTTAGCCTTTCTCGTGCGTCCATGGTTCTGACCTCCTTTACTGTGCTTTGACTTTGTTATCCCTAATCCATTTCTGGACTGCCTGTCTTGCCTCTCTTACGTTCCTTGCGGCGCTTGTATCAATACCATGCTTTGTTGCGAACTCGGCAAGCTGTTCCTTTGTCATCTCGGATACCGGAATTTCGTCTACATTCACGGACTGCTCTGTTGCTGTGCTTGCTTCTGTCTCCGGCTCCTGTTCGTTCTTCTGTGCGGCTTCTGTTTTTGTCGCATCGTCTCCAACGACCTTATACCCCTTCCGCTTGAAAATCTTTTCATAGCTCTGTCTTGACACCTTCGTGGTGATGTCTCCTTTTTTGATTGTCAGCATCTCACTACCCCCTTTCAATCTAACCTGCCAGAACGTCAATAATACCAATCTGGTCGGCTGTCGGGAAATCAGGCAGACAAGTCTGTGTTACCTTTGTTTCCACATTCACAGGGTCTGTTTTCTGCATGGTCGTGATAGCTACACCTGTATCTACGATAGACACATTGGCGGCCCCGCTTGTCATCAGGTCACTCTGTTCCGGCGTTGTACCGAACCAGGTTGTTCCCAACTGGCCTGCCGGGAACATAACAAAAACATCATCAGCGATATATCTCTGCTGTGTTCCTGTCTCATCAATGTAACGCTTGTCATTCGTCTTGATGTCTACACCGATTTCATCCATGAAGAACTGACGAATACGTGCATCAGAGACAAATCCCTGTCCATCTGTCAGAACCATGATAGTCTGTTTCAGTTCTGTGTTCTTTCTCATATATCCCAGCACCTTTCTGGAGCAAATTGCCCTTGTTGCCTCGACACCAGTATCATTTACAATTGTTTCCTTGAGCGTTCGGATATCATCAATGATTGTTGCTGTCGGGTCACTCCAAGACTTTGACGTGGTTATCTTATGACTGGACGGAACACCGTAATCATAATCATATACCTGACCGTTTCCAGACAGGGAAATCACGCCTGTGGTAAGCATCATCATTCTCATGCGCTCTCTCTGAGCCGCCGCACCTTCCAGAAGTCTTATTTCATCATCGAAAATCCTGTAGACGATTGTGTCAACAATCGCCTGATTTCCAGACTCAATGACCTTGTTCAGCTCCTGTCTCAGCTCCTCATCAATGTACATAGACTCCTTGAAAAACGGCATCTCTGTAGCCAGTCTCTCAAATCCAAGTCTCGGGCGAGGGATAGCGGCCACATCAAACGCACTCTCTTTCAGGACTACCGGAAGACCCTTAGAACCCTTAATCCATTTCAGGTCAAGCCCTAACTTCTGCTGTGGCGGGAAAAGCTCTTCGCCCATGTAAGGCTCTCTGTCCTGTGTGAGCAGTTCCCAGTAAGAGGCAATTTCGTTACTTGTGATAATATCAAAAATACTCACTGTTTTAATCCTCCTTTGTTGCGTTTTAATCTGCTTCCATTGTATCAGCGGCCATGAACTTAATCATGGGAAGTGCCGCCTTAACGTAAGTTGTCAGCTTTGCGGCCGTTGTCTCGTCAATCCTGTCTGTGTTCACGAAACCGAAAATCAGAAGTGTACCATTTGCATCTCCGTCTGTCACATCAACATCATGTAACAGGATGCCTACTGCATTAGATGCGGCCCCTGAACTTCCTGCGCTTGCCGCTGTGAAAGCTGTTCCTCTTTCATCCAGATTTCCTGTCAGGGGCGTCCCTGCTTTTGCAATCTTTTTCCCGCTTGCATCAGCACTTGTTACAACAGCATCATCCACGACAATACCAACTGAAACCTGGTGCTGTACGGCGAACAAAATCTGGTTGCCACTGCCAAATGTTTCTTTTTTAATGCCTGTTCTATTCAGCATGTTTGTATTCCTCCTTTAGTTGTTGAAATAGTGGGATTTCCCTGACATTTTCTGTCTGTTTTTGAAAATCCTCTCTGCATACGTCCCAGCGTACTTGTTATCTCCATCTTCCCCAGAGCTCTGTGCGCCACTGTTGTTCTGCGTTCCTGTGTTTGTTGCATTCCCTCTAGTCGCATTTGCTCCGGTTCTTGTTCCAGTCTTTCCACCTTTGTTTCCATTCTCCTCTTCTTCTGACTTGAAATAGGCTTTTCCGGTCGGACTGTCCTTAATCTCTGTAATCACTTTTGTGATGTCCTTTTCTTTCGTTACCTTTGACTTTGCTACAACCACAAGGTCGTCAATCATCTCCGGGATAGCTCCCATCTGTATAGCCGCCACCTTTGCGTCAGAAATCATTCTAGCCTCTCTCTCCTCGGCCAGCTCCTTGACAAGAGTACCGTTCTGCTCTGTTGCTTTCTGTAACTCTGTCTTTCCCTCATTCTGCCGTTTGTTGTAATCGTCTACAACACCCTTGAGAGCGTCTTCACTTTCTACACCAAGGGACTTTAACAGGGCGCTGATAGCCTCTGACTTGATAGCACTTGTATCAACCTGCTGTGTGTTCTGCTGATTGTTCTGTGCCTGTGTCCCTGTACTTGTCTGCTGTGTGTTCTGCTGTGTCTGGTTTCCTTCGCTCTGTGCGCCTGTCTGCTGGTTCGTATTTGTATTGTTCTCTGCCATGTTTTACCTCCCAATCTTTCCTTGCTCTATTAGCGTTTCAATTTCTTTCTTGGCTTGTTCTTTTAGTTTCTTCTGCTGTTCATCCATTTTTCTACTTGTTTTTAATAGCTTTCTATATTTTCTGTCATACAGTCTGTTTTTTCTGTTTCTGCCGGCCTCTTCCATCTCCTGTAGGATTTCTCTGCGCTTTCTTACTAACGACAAAAAAGCCGGACTATTTACATACCCGATGTAGATTTCTCCACACTCCGGGCAAATGAAATAACCAACCCTTGCTCCATTGATATTGACCTCTCTCAATACCACCTGCATTACTGTATCACAGTTATTACATTTTACAAGATACATTTTATACTATTCCTTTCCAAAAGTCAAGTAATTTGTGAAAATATTTCCTTCTACATCCAAAAATTCCTGTCCTTCCGCCCACACCTCTAATTCTTTGCGCTTTTCGTCCAGTTTCTTGTTGAATGTCTTTGCTTTCTGATTTTCCTTTGCGCTCAGAACGCCGTATTTTGCCCTTTTAGCGATTAATTTCATCAGGTTGGACTTTATCCCCTCTGTGACGTTATTATCAATCTGGAGGGGATTTACGGCCTTACAACGTGGACATTCGCAATACATGAGCTTGTATATTTCCTCGTTCCCACTCTGGTGGATTTCCTCCGTCTTGATTGTTGCAGACGTAATGTCCATAATCTCACCGCACTTATAACATGCCTTGTTTGTACTTGCATCCATTTTCTCATTCTCCCTTCTATCTGCTCCTATATCCGAAATCCCGTGCGAATAAGTCAATCTCTGGGTATGTCCCGGCAGGACTTTCATACCATGCACCAATCTTCTGTGCTATTTCTTTCATTGTGTACGGACTATATGCTTCAAACGTACACATACCGTTAGGATGGTCTAATGGCAGTTCATCCTTTTTGAACTTCTGCCCGTCTCTCGCCCTGCATATATCACAGACACGGCCATGAAAATTTGATGTGTGCCAGATGTAGTATTCAACAAACGGGTCATTCCTGTTGACTGTCTCGAACGCCTGTTGGTATGCGTGACTTATCATTGTTCTTGCCAATCTCTGTGCGTTGTAGTCCACACGACCGAAACGGAAAACATCTCGTATTTTCTTCCCGTTCTCGTCATATCTCCAACTACTGATTGTTCTACTTGCTTTCCTCGCTCCGGGCTGTACATACTTTTCAATGTCTTTCGCTATATCGTATGTTGATTTTCCTTGTGCTGTGCCTATACTGACAATCCTGTCAATCGCATCCTGCACTTTCTTGTCTACTCCCCATATCGCACTGGATAACCTCCACCCTTCTTGATAGATTGTACCAGCCGCTATAGTTTGCACCACTCTGTTGGGAACGTAAGCGAACGCATACTCTAGGTCTGTTTCTTTTAATCCGTATTGTCTCAACCAATCCTTTTTGTTTGCCACGACTTCCTCACACACAGAATTAGATGCACTCACGATTTCAGATTGTACCGCACTGTTGATTGTTTCAATCCTGCTCTTGATTGTTCTCTGCAACATGACCAGACGCTCCTTTGTTAGGTTATCTCCAGCCTTGTTGATTTCCTTTGCTATCTGCTTGTACAACTCGTCATATAGCTTTAGTATGTCTTTCTGTGTTTTGCTTGTAATGCTTTCCCTTAGTTCTTCCGCTGTCTTTAGCCGAAACGTTGCCATGTTTTACTCAGCCTCCGTTCCTTCTCCTTCATCTATGCCTAGACTTGTTTTTGCTCCTTCAATTTCAATCCCTTCGTCTATCTGCTGTTCTCCATAGCGTCTGCTGATTTCCGAGCTTACAGATGGATTAGCGGACAGCGTGTCGAACATATTATTTTCAACGGCAATCTGTAATAATTCCGCATCCTGGTCATCGTCTGTCTCCAGCTCATCCTTACGCCACTTTTCGTTGTAGCTCTTCCTGCTCCGTATGTTATTCAATACTTCGCTAATGTCTGTTGCCTTCTCCTCTGTTTCATCGTCTAACAGTGCATAGTTCTCGCTGATATTCACAGTGTAATTGACCTGCGTTAGACTCTGTAGGTTGTAGTAATCTGTGACTTCACTCACGTTTATCAATGCCAGATTAATGACTATATCCACTAGCTTTTCAATGGCTGGTTTCCATGTCTTCATCCTCTCGTTGCACAGCGTTGTAAGCGGATAATACAGGGCTTTCAGGGCCTTGAAGCTGGTTATACCTGATAACAGCCCATCCTGGCTGATATCCGGCACATCCACTTCTCCATACATAGCTGACCGGATACGCTCCAATGTCATCTTTACAGGTTCAGAATGTTGCATAGACGGAGCCAGCGTTCCAATCATTGGGTGGACTTCATTCTGGTTCTGTTCAGACTTTAAATCCCAAAAACTACCAGCCGCATTGGACAACCCTTTTGTTGTGTTACTGTTCATATCAACAACATATCTGACCGGGTTCATGTTCTGTCTGTCTGCGTCAATATCTCCATTAGCTATACGGCTATAAGCGCTTTCGTAGTCTGACAGGAATTCTACATCAGATACACCACCTTGTTGCTCTAACAGTCCATCGTTTGTAATAACAACTGCGGGGATATAATCCAACGCCAGTTCTTTCTGTGGGACTAGCTCCTGCATGATTGTACCCTTGCTGTCATACAATGCACTTCTTACCTGTACCTTGTCTGTGTCTGTTACCTCGTACCTGTTCACCAGATATCTGTACACCCTTGTAACATCGTATAGGCTACCTATTGGTTCAAATGTTATCAATTTACTCAGTTCTTCTGTCCCTGGTTTCAGTTCATAATAAAATTGCAGACTGTTGTAAAAATGTATCAATATCTGTCCCTGTTCTGATATATCCACGAGACAAGCAATCCTTTTTCCTATGAGACAATCTTTTGCTCCTAACAGTAACTTCTTCGGAAATTTGCTGTCCTTCATGACACGGTTGAATATTTCCTGATACTGTTCTATTTGTTTCTTTTCTGCCTCGTTCTTGTCTCCTATCGTTTTGATAAATATATCCGGTGTCTGGCTAAACATGAAGCGGGCTTCTTTGTTTATCAATGTTCGTATTGTCTTGAAACGAACATCTGACGAAACATAATGGCCGCCATTCCCCTCTGGCTGAAAATCTGCTCCCTGTTCATAATCCAGATAATATTGTTTTATTTGTCTTATCTCTTTTCTGTAATCTGCTATCTCTGGGTTACTTGTTATAGTACCATTTTCATTTCTTTGTTCCATGTTCAAAACAAAATACGGAAAATTTCTCAAACCATAGTTGATAGCTACAGGGTCATTTGTATATTTTGCTACCTTCAAAGAGTCTAACCTCCTTTCTTCCATTCTATATTACATATTATACACCAAACAAATATATAAGTCAATAGCTGTCTCTTATACACATCTCCGAGCCCACGAGACTGCAGCTAATCTC
>ERZ1090864.121-NODE-121-length-41884-cov-10.927993_pt1 | contig 41884 bp, 37 predicted proteins | sample MGYA00478479_ERZ1090864 | MGnify/ENA primary metagenome ERZ1090864 (study PRJEB33644, sample SAMEA5815743) | chicken gut metagenome | biome: Chicken; feature: Gastrointestinal Tract; material: Caecum | place: Ireland | collected 2019-01-01 | study: A study of the...
TCAAGGAGGACTGGTTTATGGTATTACAAACCCAAGCTCTTATCATTGTAGTCGCATATCTGATCGGTATGCTTCTTGTCGGTTTCATCGTCGGCAAGCTCCAGATCAAAGACAGCAGCGACTATATGCTTGCAGGCCGCCGCATGGGCCTGTTCATGGTAGCCTTCTCCCTTTCCGCCAACAATATCGGCGGCGGTTCCACCACCGGCCTTGCGCAAAAGGCTTTCGGTGAATGGGGAATGAGCGCCATCTGGTACGTACTCGCGGCTTCCATCGCAATGATACCGCTGGCGTACTTCGCGCCGAAGATCCGCCAGACCATGGCTGTGACTATCCCGGAGGTCGTAGGACGCCGTTTCGGTCACGTATCCAGCACCCTTACAGCGATCTTAAGCGTGCTTTCACTTTTCTGTCTGACTTCCTCCCAGATCGCCGCGTCCGGTACGGTTGTAGCGAGTCTGACAGGAATCCCCACAAACGTTGCCCTGGTGATCGCCGGAGCCGTTGTCATCATCTACACAACATTCGGAGGAATGATCGCAGACCAGATCTCAGACCTTATCCAGTTTGCCATTATCCTGGTAGGTCTGGCAATTGCCACCCCCATCGTTATCAGCGGATGCGGCGGATGGGAAGCGATCTCAGAAGCGCTTCCTCCTGTACAGCTCAGCTTCACAAAGATCGGCTGGGTAACGATCATCGGCTACATATTTAATTATTTCTGCACTTTCCTGGCCGGTCCGGAAATGGTATCCCGTTTCGAGACAGCCAAGGATGAAAAAACAGCGAAACAGGCGGCATGGCTTTCCGCAGTCCTCATGGCTGCAATGTCCATCTTCCCCACCCTGCTTGGTCTTGCCGCACTGGCAACCATGCCGGATCTGGCGGACGGCGGCGCCAACGCCATGATGGCAGTTACCACAGCACATGCGCCGGGAGTTATCGTAGGAGTCATCTCCGCAGCAATCATCTGCGCAACCATGTCCTCCGCGGACTCCAACCTTCTGTGTATGTCCACCATGATCATGAACGACCTGTATCTGAAATACGGCGGAAAGAAGCTCAGCGACAAGCAGGTTATTACATATACCAGAGCATGTAACGTGGTATCCGCAGTGATCGCCATGATCATCTCCATGGCAGGCGTTCCTATCGTAACCATGAACACCTTCGCCTTCGGTATCCGCTGCGCCGGTCCTTTCGCCGCCTATGGTCTGGGACTGATCGTACCGAAAGCCACCAGAAACTCCGGTATCATCTCACTGATCGGCGGAACCATCGGTTTCTGCTTCTGGCAGTTCTTAAGCGGCGGCGGATTCAAGTTCGGAATCCTGCCCGTTGTATTCGGCTGCGCGGTCAGCGTTGTGGTATTCTTCATCGTAAACTTCATCGAGTGGGGCCGTGGAGTTGCTCCCGCGCCGTCCGCATACGTTGACGAGAAATAAAATTTCTATATACGCCAAACCTCCCGGAAAGCATACCGCTTCCGGGAGGTTTTTTATCCTGATCATATAATTTACAAAATTACTCTTCGACCTTCATTTCACGCACGATCTTACGCAGCTTCAGGATCATGGACGGAGCCACGGACAGTTCGTCCAGACCCATGCGCACAAACTCTTCGGTAAGCTCTGTATCCGCGCCAAGCTCGCCGCAGATACCCGCCCATTTGCCATGAGCATGAGCGTTGTCCGTTACCATTTTGATCATGCGGAGGATCGCTTCGTGATGCGGATTATAGAAATCATCCAGCTTCTCGTTCTGCCTGTCGATAGCCAGTGTATACTGGGTCAGATCGTTGGTTCCGATACTGAAGAAATCCACAACCTCGGCAAGTCTGTCGCTGATCATTACAGATGCGGGAGTCTCGATCATGATTCCCTGTTCCGGAATCCTGTACTGGATCTCCTGCTCCTGAAGTTCTTTCTCCACCTCGTCCACGATCGCATAAATCTGCTGCACTTCTTCCACAGATGTGATCATGGGATACATAATGGACAGATTGCCGTAGACAGCGGCGCGCAGAAGGGCGCGGAGCTGTGTTTTAAAAATATCCGGCTGCTTCAGGCAGATACGGATCGCACGGTATCCGAGGGCGGGATTGTCCTCTTTGCCCAGATTGAAGTAATCCACCTGCTTGTCCGCTCCGATATCCAGAGTACGGATGATCACTTTCTTGCCGGCCATCATCTGTACGGCCTGACGGTACGCCTGGAACTGCTCTTCCTCTGTGGGGAAGTCGTCTCTTCCCAGATACAGGAACTCGCTGCGGAAAAGACCGATTCCGCCGGCATCGTTCTCCAGAACATAACCGATATCGCCTACGCTTCCGATATTGGCGTAAATGTTGATCTTATGTCCGTCGAGGGTAACGTTCTCCTTGCCCTTAAGCTCCTGGAGAAGTTTCAGCTTCTCTTCCTCTTCATGCATCCTCTTGAGAGTGGCTTCACGGGTCTCCTCATCGGGATCAAAGATCACTTCGCCTTTGAACCCGTCCACAACAGCCGTCATTCCGTTCTCGAGCTGCTCCAGATCCATGGGGACACCGATGAGCGCCGGAATATTCATCATACGGGCAAGGATCGCCGTATGAGAGTTGGTGGAACCATGAACCGTGACAAATGCAAGGATCTTCTCCTTATCCATCTGCACCGTCTCGCTGGGAGTAAGATCATCGGCAACGATCACGGATGGATCGATGGAACTCAGATCAATATCTCCCTGCCCGCTTAAGTTGCGGACAACACGTTCTGAAATATCTTTAATATCCGCCGCGCGGGCTTTCATGTAATCGTCGTCCATAGACGCGAACATCTCGGAAAAATTATCTCCCGTTACAGCCACCGCATACTCTGCGTTAATGGATTCTGTACGGATCATATTCTGGATAGCTTCCAGATAGTCGTCGTCCTCCAGCATCATCTGGTGAACCTCGAAGATTGCCGCGCTGGCTTCGCCCACTTCCTTCAGAGCCTTATCGTAAAGCTTCTGAAGCTGCGCCTTGGATTCTTCTATCGCTTTCTCCACATGCCCGATCTCTGCTTCCGGATCCTCTGTTCTCGTTCTTTTTACCTGATAGTCGTTCTTTCTCAGGACCACAACCGGTCCCAGAACAACCCCTTTATAAACGGATTTTCCCTGGAAACACTGCATACCTTATCCTCCCTGTAGATTACAGATTTTTCTCAAAGAACTCCTTCAGCGCTTCAATAGCTGTATCTTCGTCTTCTCCTTCAGCGGAAACTGTCACGGTGTCTCCGTTCTTAACGCCCAGAGACATCAGCATCATCAGCTGAGTCAGTTTCTTGGTCTTGCCGTCTTTGGTAATCGTACAGTCAGAAGTAAATTTCTTCGCCTCTTTTACAAGCAGTCCCGCCGGTCTTGCATGGATTCCCAGCTCATCCTTGATGGTGTAGTCAAATGTTTTCATAGTACAAACTCTCCTTTACACTTTATTAGTCTAATAATATTACATTTTTCCCTGTATGTAAATTCTTCTATGCATTTTTTTCCTGAAGCTCTGTATCCATTACCCTCTCTAGATGCATCGCAAGATACCCGATTTCAACCTCGTTAAAAGGAAGCTTCAGATTCTTTTCCATTTCCCGGCAAATCTGCCGGGAGGCTTTGTATGCCTCCGGAAATCTGACCTCCATATAATCGTTCATATTCACCTTCAGCTTTTCTCCGCTGACGGCTCTTGCTACCATGTAGCGCACATGATTCATAAGACGGTTGTAGGAAAGCGACATTACATCTATCTTCTTTCCCGTTTCTTTTTCCACAAGGGAGATACACTCTCTCACCGACCGGGCCATCTGCATGGCCTGGGAAACTTTTTCATCCACAATGGCCGAATGGATATGAAGAGCAATGTATCCCACCTCGTGTTCGTCGATTTCCAGGTGAAAACGCTCCCGGAGGAGCTCCTCCATGCACTGCGCCACCTTGTATTCTTTATGGAACAAAACACGGATGTCCTCTGTGAGAGGATTGCTGATCTGTTCTTTGTTCCGGATACGGCGGACGGCAAAAGCAATGTGATCCGCCATGGGAAAGAGAATGGAACGATCCAGTTCTCCGAATTCTTTTTCCGCCCGGTCCAGAACCTCTCCGGCAAGCTCCAGGCACTCCGGAGGCACCGATCTGATAATGTCCCGGGCCTCTCCCCGTTCTGTCAGCTCATTCAGAGAATAAACCCTTATGTCCGGGCCTGTTTCCACCGTCTGGCTAACCTTTTTGCCAAAAGCGACGCCCTTTCCCATCACAAGATATTCTGTTGTCTTTCCATCATCAATACCGATAAATGAATTGTGATTTAATACTTTTGCTATCCTGAAAATCATCCGTATCTTTTCCCCATCCGGACCGGATCCTACTCCAGAATTTCCACTTCAAAAAGCGCTTCCCCTGCTTTTACCGGTCCTTCTTTCAGCAGGCGTATTCTCTGATTGTCCTCCAGTTCTGTGCAGAGAACCGGAGAGGTGACGGAAGGCGCGTGGGCTTTCAGATAATCCAGATCCAGTTTCAGCATCGGATCGCCCTTCTTCACTGTCTGTCCGCCCTCTACCAGAGCTTCAAAGCCTTCCCCATTCAATTTTACCGTATCGATTCCCACATGGATCAGAAGACTGATCCCTGAGTCTGTCACAAAACCGACCGCATGTTTCGTGTCGAACACAAACGCTACTTCTCCGTCCTCCGGAGCTCTCACAATGGGATCTTCCGGAGTTACCACCGCGCCGTCTCCCATCATTCTCTGGGCAAATGCTTCGTCAGGCGCTGTGGAAAGATCCGCCGCCATACCTGTGATGGGACTGGAAATTGTAACTGTGCCGACTACTTTTTTCTCTGTATTTTCCGAATTTTTCTCTTCTTCCAGGATTTCCGGCGTTTCTTCCGCCTCCGCCAGTGTGTCCGGCGCCGTTTCCAGATAATCTTCCAGATTTGATTTGATCACTGTCACATTTGGCCCGTAAATCACCTGTACGCCGTTTCCTTTATGCACCACGCCGGACGCGCCTGTAGCTTTCAGCACCCCGTCGTTTACCAGTGAAGCGTCCTTCACAGTACAGCGAAGCCTTGTGGCGCAGCAGTCCACATCGGAAATATTTTTCTTTCCTCCAAGACCTCTGGTAATAGCCTCGCTGACAGGATCTTCTGCTCCGGCTTCCCCTTCGCCTGTCTTCTGCGCCTCTTTTCTCGCATTTACGTCCGCTTTGGTGTAAAGTTTCGTCTCCACGTCGTCCTCCCGGCCCGGCGTCTTGAAGTTGAATTTTCTGATCATGAATTTAAAAATAAAGTAATACAGCAGGAAATAAATGATTCCCACCGGAATAATTCTCATCCAACTGGTCTTTTCGTTTCCCTGAAGGATACCAAACAGGAAAAAGTCCAGAAGGCCGCCGGAAAAGGTCAGGCCTACCGCGATATTCAGTATATGGGCGATCATATAGGCGCTTCCCGCCAGAACCACCTGTACCGCGAACAGAGCCGGAGCCACAAAAAGGAAGGAAAATTCCAGAGGCTCTGTAATGCCGGTAGCCATACATGCCAGCGCCGCGGACAGAAGCAGACCGCCCGCCGCTTTTTTCTTCTCCGGTTTCGCGCACTGGTACATGGCCAGGGCCGCGCCCGGAAGTCCGAAGATCATAAAGATAAATTCACCCGAGAAATATCTTGTGGCGTCCGCGCTGAAATGAGCGATATTAGCGGAGTCCGCAAGCTGCGCAAAGAAGATATTCTGTCCTCCCTGCACCATCTGTCCCGCTACTTCCATGGTTCCGCCCACCGCAGTCTGCCAGAAGGGCATATAGAACACATGATGAAGCCCGAAGGGAATCAGGGCTCTCTTAATAAGGCCGAAGATCAGGGTTCCCACATACCCGGAGCCTGTGACAAGACCTCCCAGCGCGTAAATACCATTCTGTACCACCGGCCATACAAAAAACATCAGGATTCCCACAAACATATAAACAATAGTGGAAATAATCGGTACAAACCTTGTCCCACCGAAGAAGGACAGGGCATTCGGAAGCTGGATCCTGTAAAACCGGTTGTGGAGAGCCGCCACTCCCAGTCCTACGATAATACCGCCGAAAACACCCATCTGCAAAGACTGTATCCCGCATACATATGTAATCGTTCCTTCCAGAACGGATTCCGCGATCTCGCCATTATCCAGAACCTGTCCGTTGAGCGTAAGCATGGCGTTGATCGCTGTGTTCATAACAAAATAGGAAATAACCGCCGAAAGCGCGGATACTTCTTTCTCCTTTTTCGCCATACCGATAGCGACTCCCACGGCAAAGATCAGCGGCAGATTGTCGAATACGGCGCTACCTACTTTGTTCATGATCACCAGCAGCGCGTGAAGGATGGTGCCCTCTCCGAGAACCGCCGTGAGACCATATGTCTCAATTGTCGTGGCATTTGTAAAGGAACTTCCGATTCCCAGCAGAAGACCTGCTACCGGAAGAATCGCAATTGGGAGCATAAAGCTCCGTCCCACTCTCTGCAGGACACTGAAAATCCTGTCTTTCATGTAACTTCACTCCTTCTCTTTCCTTAAGATTCCAAGAAGGGGCTATGTGATCAGACCCCGTTTTCACCGGTTTCTGTACAAAAAAAGAGGCACTAATACACATAAACACTCCTTGTTATGTATAGTTAATGCCTCCTTATGAGTTACACACTACAACTATGTTGACTATAACATGAACATCAGATATTTGTCAAGATGCGGAAAAAGAAAAACGGTTTCCCCAAAACGGCTTTCAGCCGCGATCGTAACCTCTTTTCCATATTCATATGTCGCAGTTCCTTTCTTTTTCTGATTTTATTTCACAATGCAGGCAGTACGCTGTTTTACAATTCTTTCTTCAAAAAACCGAAGGGCTCCTCATCCTCCAGAAAATGCATCAGCATATAGGCGCACATGATCGCCACTCTCTCCTCTTTCAGTATCCTTCTGACTTTCTCCCTGTCCGCCAGGACAATCTCTATTTCCTCGGAAGCCTCCTGGGCGTCTTTACTTATTTCGCCGGAAGCATATCCATATACGGTAGCGCAGGATTCGTCCGTCATTCCAATAGTAGTAAAATACGGTTTTTCATAAGCCTCATCCACTTGCAGCGGTTCCAGGTCAAGCCCGGTTTCTTCCTTCATCTCCCGAATCGCTGCCTGATGAAAATCTTCTCCCGCTTCCACCAGCCCTGCGGGGAACTCATAAATATATCCGCCCAGAGCATAGCGGTACTGGCGGATCAGAACCACTTTATCTCTTTTCTCTCCATAAATACTGTAGATGATCACTCCGTCCGGCGTGTTTTTTCCTGTTTTCAGCTTCAGCTCCTCAACGCTCTTCGCCCGGGAAGCCACATAGTAGGACACCGGTGTGTTGTGCACGCTGGTAGCGTCCACATGATAAAGGTTTACAAAACGATTGTCCGTCAGTTTTTCCACATGATGTATTTCTCCCATGAATATTTCCCCCGTATATTTTAAATCTGTAGCGCCGCCCGGCGCTGTCCGTCATATATTCAGATTATATCCCATTTGCCGCTGTTTGTATAGCGTCCATATATCAGACTCCCCCCTCCATATACCGGCCCCCTCTTCGCTGTTACATTCTGTATCCTGTCACCGCAGATCAACAGTCAGGACTTCTCCGTACCGGTTGGCCGGATCGGAAGAATCCCACTTCTCCCATCTCTCGCTTTTAAGACAGCTCATCAGCTGCAGATTCACCTGTGTCTGTCCATCTTCAGGGATCTCATAGTAAAAATATCCGTCCTCATGTTTTTCATCTGTTCTCAATGTCTTTGTATTTTCATTTAGCGGAAGTTCTTCCCACCTGATCCCATCCGTTCCTTCCAGAACCATATATATGATCTCCCGGTCTTCTTTTTCATAGCTGTTCTGCTGTTCCGGCGTCCTTTCGATCTGGATCCTTCCGGCAAAAGCCGTCAGTGTCCTGCGCATTTCCGTCAGCTTCACCGTGCAGCTCTCCAGATCAAACTCCTGATCCGGGATCTGTTCCGCCGCCTTTCCTTCTACAGTAAAAAGAAGTTCCTGGTTTTCGTATCGTTCATTATCTCTGTATACACTCAGCGGAAGAACAACCTCCATCTGGTCCGCGGGCTCCATATCATAAAGCTGCGCGGTAAAGATAAAGTAATCCTGCTTTCCCATGTTATCGTCCATCTCATTTGGGCCGGTTTTCTGCCCGTTGACCGTCATGGACCAGGATTCTATCGTATATCCTTCCATCTCCTCTGTGGGATAGGCACATACCGCAAGCTGAAGACCGTCATACATTATCCGGTCTATGGTGATCAACGGCCCGTCTGTTTTCAGGTTTTTCATATCCTCCAGGATTTCCGGATGCAGTTCATTTACATATCGGGGTTCTTCCGCTATGCTCACCTCGACATCTCCGAACCAGACTTCCTCAAGATCTGTCCTTTCTCCAAGTCCCAGTTTCTCCTGAAAATCCACTTTTGTTATCTTTGCGGGCTTCCGTCCGGAAACTGCCGCCGCAGATATCAGGCCGCCGCAGAGAACCGCCGCAAGAATGAGCAGACGCCATTTTTTCCTTTTATTCAAGGATGCGGCTCCACGGATATTCTGGTCGGAGCGTTCCCTCTCCACAGTTCCCTGACCGGTGTATACTGTTTCGTTCCCGACCGCTCCGTTCACCGCCTGTTCTACTGCCAGATGGAAGAGTTCCGGCATCTCCGGATACTGTTCTTCCCAAATTTTCTTATCCATTATTTACCCTCCTTCTGACACAAACGCTGTTTCAGTTTTTCCCGCCCTCTTCCCAGCCGGCTTTTCACCGTGCCTTCCGGGATTCCCATAAGTTCCGATATTTCTTTTACGGAAAACTCTTCAAGATGATAAAGTTCCAGTATAACGCGGAATTCCCGCGGCAGCTGCGCCAGCGCCTGATAAAGTTCACTGTACTCTTCCTCCCGGAAATTTCCCGGCGTCTGTTCCTTATGCGCCTGTTCTTCACAGTTTTTTACCTTATCTGCCAGCATCCGCTCCCGTTTCTGTTTATCTGCTATACGGAAGCACTCGTTGATAAGGATCCGGATCAGCCAGGTCTTTGCATATCTGTCGTCGCGCAGGGTATGCAGCTTCTCGAACGCTTTCATCACCGTCTCCTGGGCTGCATCCGCACAGTCCTCGTCGCTTCTCAGAATGGATTTCGCGATCCGGTAAAGCTGCCGTTCATTCTCTAGGATCAGATTCCCGAATTCTTTCCTGTCCATACACAGTCTCCTTTGTGCTGTTCTGTCTGTTTTATCTATATATTAGACCATTCTGCCGTTTCAATGGTTCCCTGTCTCATAATTTTTCATAAAAAAAGCGTTATGGAAACTTCTGGCCCAGTCTCCATAACGCCATACAAACTCAATATTTCTCAGTCGCCCTTCAGGACTACGCGGATCCTCTTGTAAATGAAGAATACGATCACGGAAGTCAGGGTATATTTAAACAGATTAAAGGGCACGATAATCAGCGCCACGAATCCAAGCAGGCTGTCAACAGAGGAATGCACCGCGGATCCCATCTCGATGAAAGCCTCGATCGGCATTCCGAAAGCCTTACCGTAGGCGGGAAGCAGAACGAACGCATTAAACAGGCAAGCTGCCGCCGTAGTCAGCAGCGTACCCACCGCCATTCCTTCCACCGCGTGTCTTCTGCTCTTCACATGATGCAGACGGTACAGAATTCCCGCCGGCACCACGAAGGTACAGCCGAAGATAAAGTTGGCCAGATCTCCCACTCCGGCCGTAAGGGTTCCTTTGGTTACCAGATGTACCAGAATCTTCACCAGCTCGATCACAACTCCCGCCACAGGTCCCATGGCAAAACTTCCTACCAGAACCGGGATCTCCGAGAAATCCAGCTGATAGAAGGACGGAGCCAGGAAGGGAATGGGGAATTCCAGATTCATCAGTACGCCGGCCACCGCTCCCAGCATCGCGATCTGGGTGATCGTCCTCGTCCGGCTCCTGTACATCGCATTTCCACTTCTTAATACCTGTTCACTCATAATTGTCCTCTCCTTTTTGAAAAATCTTCGTATAAAAGAAAATTCCTGCAAAAAGAAAATCCCCGGGAATATTCCCGGGGAAATGAGCACTAATAGTGGTGTTCTTCTCTCATCCAGACTATACTGTCGGTTCTGGAATTCCGGATCATTATGCTTTCAGCTCTTCCGGTCACCAGATCAGCCGCATTACGCGGGTCGCGGACTTTACCGCCGGTAGGGAATTCCGTTCGCTGTGAAAATCACAGTCCACAGTCACCCTGCCCCGAAGAATTTTCTTTTACCTGAATTATATTATAAGCTATTAAAAAGCGGATTTCAAGGATTTTTTTATTTCCGGACAGATTATAAGGGCCACGGCCATTTTTATGATATCTCCCGGAATAAAAGGCAGCACACAGGCGCTCATGGCAGCCGCGACGCCGGAATCCGTGATCACGCAGAACCAGGCTGTGCCAAACACATAGCAGACAGCGGTTCCAAGCGCCATTGCAAGAAACTGTACGATCCTGCTTTTCGCATGGCTGATCATCATTCCTGTGATCACAGCCATGGGGATAAATCCAATGATATATCCGCCGGTCGGTCCCGCCAGTTTCCCCGGGCCGCCGGAGAATCCGGAAAACACCGGAAGCCCCGCCATACCGATCAGAATATACACGAAGCAGCTCAGCGAAGCCATCTTCCATCCCAGCAGATAAACGGAGATGTAGATCACCAGAGTAGTAAGCGAAATAGGAACCGGTCCCACCGGAATAGAAAAGGGTGCCAGCACACAGGTCACGGCAGTCATAAGCGCAACCGCGCACAGACTGTAGATCCTGCTCCTGGTGTTTATATTTGTATTCGGTACAGATTCATAGGTTTTAGTCACTTTTTTTATCCTCCAATGGATATCCTATCTCTCTTCACGGAAGTACGGAAGTCCCAGTCCTGCCGGGGGCTGGTGTTCCTTCTTCTTACGGAAGCTGGTGATTACCAGAACGATGATGGTAACTACATAAGGCAGCGCCTTGAAAACTTCCTGCATGCTTCTTCCCAGTCCGGGGATGTACAGATACAGGATGTAGAGAGCGCCGAAAAGGAAAGCTCCCCATATAGCGTTCAGCGGTTTCCACAGAGCGAAGATTACAAGGGCAACCGCAAGCCATCCTCTGTCGCCGAAGCCGTTATCCGTCCAGGTTCCGCCGGAGTACTCCATAACGAAGTACAGGCCGCCCAGACCCGCAAGACCTGCGCCGATGCAGGTGGAAAGATATTTATACTTCGTAACGTTGATTCCCGCCGCGTCCGCGGTCGCAGGGCTTTCTCCGATCGCGCGGAGATTCAGTCCGTATCTGGTGCGGAACAGGAAAATGGAAAGCACCACTGCAGCAATGATGCACAGGTAAGTCATAAAACCATAGCTGAAGAGAAGGTCTCCCAGCACCGGAATCTTCGATAATCCGGGAATTTTCGCCGTGTAGGCTCCGCCTGTGACCTTCACAGAAATCTGTCCCACGCCGCCTGCCAGCTTGGAGATGGACCCGCCGAAAAAGTTGCCGAATCCAGTTCCGAAGATTGTCAGAGCAAGACCGGTGACATTCTGGTTCGCCCGAAGGGTGATGGTCAGCACACTGTAGATCAGGCCGCCCAGCGCCGCGCAGGCAAAGGCACAGATAAACGAGAGCAGCACGCCGATAAAGGCGTTTGGATCCGGATTGTCTTTCTCATAAAGGAAAGCAGCCATCAGGCCGGAAATACCGCCCATATACATGATTCCCGGGATACCCAGGTTCAGGTTGCCGGATTTCTCCGTCATGATCTCGCCAAGCGTGCCGTACAGGATACAGATGCCCTGTACAATGGCTTTCTGGATAAAAATTATAAGTACACTCATAGCCTCTGCCTCCTATTTCTTTGTACGCTCAAGTCTGTAGTTGATAAAGAATTCCGCTCCGATAAGGAAGAACAGGATGATTCCCAGGATAACGTCGGAAGCGTTTTCGTTCAGTCCGTACTGGGAAGCGATCTGTACCGCTCCCTGCTGCATGAACACGATACCGAAAGATACCGCCAGCATGATAAACGTGTTGAACTTGGAAAGCCACGCCACGATAATAGCGGTAAATCCTCTTCCGTCCGCCGTCATCGTGGAGATCGTATGGCTGGCGCCGCTGACGATAACAAAGCCCGCGATACCGCAGATCGCGCCGGAGATAGCCATGGTGCGGATGATGACTCTCTTTACATGGATACCTGCGTATCTCGCCGTATTCTCGCTTTCGCCAACGACTGCGATCTCATATCCCTGTTTGCTGTATTTCAGATAGATAAACATTACCACGGTAAACACCATGACAATGAGGATATTCCAGCCGTATCTCTGTCCGAACAGCTCCGGAAGCCAGCCGGCCTGGGTAGCCTGGTTGATGATTCCAACCGTATTGGAGCCCTTGGGATTCTCCCAGAAAACAATACAGTAGGTAACCACCTGCATGGCAACATAGTTCAGCATCAGAGTGAACAGTGTCTCGTTTGTATTCCAGTATGCCTTGAACACTGCCGGGATGATACCCCAGATCATGCCGCCCACAGCGCTGGCTACAAACATTATGATAAGAAGCAGCACCGGAGACATGGCGTCTCCCGCATAGATCATGGCCGCCGCCGCACAGGCTCCTCCGATGAGGATCTGCCCCTCCGCACCGATATTCCAGAAGCGCATCTTAAAGGCGGGGGCAAGGCCAATGGAGATACACAGAAGCACCATGGTATCTCTCAGCGTCTGCCATACACGTCTCTCAGAACCAAGAGCGCCGTCCCAAATTGCTTTATATACATCCAGAGGATTCATCCGTACCAGGGCAAAAATAACACCCGCACAGACGATCAGGGAAAGAATCAGAGCCACGATACGAACCAGAAGTCTCTTCTGCCACGCAAGATGATCCCGTTTTGACATTTTTAAGAAAGGTTCTTTATGCATTACTGTTCCCCTCCTTTTTCATGTTTCGTCATCAGAAGTCCGATTCCTTCCTTGGTAGCTGTCCTGGCATCCACAATTCCGCTGACCCTGCCGCCGCAGAGAACCGCGATCCTGTCGCAGAGTGCCAGAAGCACATCCAGATCCTCGATCACACAGACAACCGCCACACCGTTCTTCTTCTGTTCATTAAGAAGACGGTAGATCGTATGAGAAGAATTAATATCAATTCCTCTGGTGGGATAGGCAACCATAAGTACTTTCGGATTCTGGGCGATTTCACGGCCCACCAGAACCTTCTGCACGTTTCCGCCGGACATCTGGCGCACCGGCGCGGAAATGCTGGGCGTCATGATCTCAAGCTGATCCTTGATCTCTGTTGCCAGCTTTCTGGGGCCTCTGCGGTCCAGAAGGCCGCCCTTGCCGTCATGATAGCTTCGGAGCATCATATTATCCGTCATATCCATGGCGCCCACAAGGCCCATGCCGATACGGTCCTCCGGCACAAACGCAAGGCTTACGCCCAGTTCCTGGATAGAAACGGAATCCATCTTCGCCAGATCCTTCCTGCTGCCGTCGTCGTCATAGAAAAGGATCTCTCCGCTCTCGGAAACCTGCAGACCGGCGACAGCCTCCAGAAGCTCTTTCTGGCCGCTTCCGGAAATACCGGCGATTCCCAGGATCTCTCCGCTGTTCACCGTAACGTCCACGTCATCCAGAGTCTTCACGCCTTCCTTGTCTTTGCAGGTAAGGCCTTTGATCTCCAGGCGTTTCTTCATATCGTGAGGTTCCGGACGGTCGATATCCAGATCCACCTTGGCGCCTACCATCATCTCGGAGAGACTCTGTATATTCGCCTGAGAAGTCTCCACCGTATCGATATACTGGCCCTTCCTGAGGATCGCCACCCTGTCCGAAAGCGCCAGAACCTCCTGAAGCTTATGGGTAATGATGATAATGGAGCATCCGTCCTTACCCATATTGCGGAGAATGTCAAAAAGCCTGTCCGCCTCCTGAGGCGTCAGCACCGCCGTAGGCTCGTCCAGGATCAGGATCTTCGCTCCCCGGTAAAGCATCTTGACGATCTCCACCGTCTGTTTCTGCGAAACCGACATCTGATAAATCTTCTCCGAAAGATCCAGATCGAAACCATATCTGTCCAAAAGAGCCTGGATCTCCTCGGTTACCTTCTTCATATTCAGCATCTGCTTACCCGGAAGGCCGAGAATGATATTCTCCGCCGCGGTCAGCACATCCACCAGCTTGAAATGCTGGTGCACCATACCGATTCCCAGTTCAAAAGAATCTCTGGGCGAACGGATCGTCACTTCTTTGCCGTCCACAAAAATATGGCCGGAATCCGGATAATAGATTCCGTAGATCATATTCATCAGCGTAGTCTTGCCGCTGCCGTTCTCCCCCAGGATCGCAAGGATCTCTGATTTCTTCAGGGTGAGATCCACATGGTCGTTGGCAAGCACAGAGCCGAAGCGCTTGGTGATCTGCTTCAGTTCAAGAGCATAATTATCTGCCACTTCTGTTCCCTCCTTATGTATGTTAAGATCCGGCAGGCCGGATCCCTCGGTTCCCCGTTCCATTCCGGCAGGCCATAAAAGACGTCCGCCGGACATCCCGCTGTCTTGCAGGATTTTCTGTACCGTAAAACTCATATATCAGAAGCCTTCGCCTGAAAGCCTCTGATATGTGAATTTTACCAGAAAAACGGAGCTGCTGGCAAGCAGCTCCGCTATTTTTATTGTTATTCTTCTACGATAGAAGTAATTCCGTCGATGGCAAGGTCGAATGCCGGTGCGGAACCGAATTCAGACTCATGGAAATATCCGTCGGAGATGTACTCGATATCGTTCTTCTCGTATGTGGTAACTTCCTCGCCGTCAACAGTGAATGTGGAGGTATCAAATACATGAAGAGATCCGTCGATGATCGCGTTCTCAACTTCCTCAACCTTCTCTGCTGTGCCTTCGGCAACAACGTCCTCATTGAGAGGAGTCAGCTTGTCAGCGCCTTCAGCGAAGCCCTTGCACCAGTCAACGTCGATCGGTGTTCCGTCGATCATGCACTGTACCGCGTAGGTGTAGTATACGCCCCAGTTAATAGAAGCGGAGGTAAGCGCTGTGGTGGGAGCCACAGAAGTCATGTCGATGTTGTAGCCTACACAGGGAACGCCTGCAGCTTCACATGCTGTGGGAGCGCCCGTAGTATCGGCGTGCTGGCTGATCAGAACACAGCCGTCGGAGATCAGAGCGTCAGCGCACTCTTTCTCAAGGTCGAAGCTTGCCCAGCTGTTAGTGTATTTCACTTCCATTGTAACAGAGGGGCATACGCTCCTTGCGCCCAGGAAGAAAGATGTATATCCGGAAATAACCTCAGCGTAGGGGAACGCGCCTACATAACCCATCTTCGCCTCATCCTCTGTGATGGTTCCGTCTTCGATCATCTCATTGAGTTTCATGCCGGCTACCACACCGGATACATAACGGGATTCATAGATATTGGTAAAATAATTGTGCATGTTGGACAGTCCGCTGGACGCCGCCTGGGTACCTGTAGCGTGGCAGAACTGCACTTCAGGATATTCTGCTGCCGCCTGCAGGATGTACGTCTCATGTCCGAAGCTGTTGGCAAACACGATCTGCGCTCCCTGGTCCGCCAGGTCGGCAGCCGCGTCGTAGCATGCCTCATTCTCACCGATCAGAGTCTTCTCGATCACCTGTGAATCATCAAGGCCGAGAGTCTCTACCATCTCGTCAATACCCGCCATATGAGCGGCGCTGTAACCTTCATTCTCGTCGCCGATATAGATGATACCGATCTTAAGGTCTTCTTTCGCGATTCCTTCTCCTTCACCTGCATATACCGGCGCTGCGGCAGATACTGCCAGCACGGCTGCAAGTCCGATTGCAAATGCTTTTCTCATCCTCAAATCCTCCTTATATTGACATATTCCTTATAATGACACATAAAGAGGCACAACACCCACTGCGTTACGCCTCTCTGTAAGCACTTTCATCATACCGAAAATAGCGTAAATTGTCAATACAATCGACCAATTCTTACTTTTTTTAAGCACACCTTAATCTTTTTCAGTTCTTCTATATACTTCTTGACTTTTCAGCTTTAAAGCGTTATACTACAAAAATCAGAACGATTTATATCGGACGGAAAATCGAAATGAAAACGAAATGAAAAAGAGGAGGATTTTACATGAAAAAGCAAATTTTAGCGGCGGCTCTGGCTGCTTCCATGACTGCAGGATTAAGCGGCGTCAGCGTTTATGCTGCAGACGATACATTTACAGTCGGCATCTGCCAGCTTGTACAGCACGAAGCGCTGGATACGGCTACACAGGGCTTCAAGGACGCGCTTACAGAAGCGTTCGGCGACAAAGTGACTTTTGACGAGCAGAACGCCCAGGGCGATTCCAACACCTGCTCTACCATCATCAATGACTTCGTGTCCGACGATGTGGATCTGATCCTGGCCAACGCCACCGCGGCTCTCCAGGCAGCGGCAGCAGGCACGGCAGATATCCCGATCCTTGGCACTTCCGTAACAGAATACGGAGTAGCGCTTGACCTGGATGATTTTGACGGAACCGTAGGCGGCAACATCTCCGGTACCTCCGACCTTGCGCCCCTGGATCAGCAGGCGGCAATGCTGAACGAACTTTTCCCGGACGCCAAGAACGTGGGACTTCTCTACTGCTCCGCCGAGGCCAACTCACAGTATCAGGTGGACACTGTGAAAGCCGCTCTGGAAGAACTGGGATACACCTGTGAATACTACGCGTTCTCAGATTCCAACGACCTTTCGTCCGTAGTGACCAGCGCATCCACAGAGTGTGATGTGATCTACGTTCCCACTGATAATACGGCGGCTTCCAACACCGAGATCATCAACAACATCTGCGAGCCCGCAGGCGTTCCGATCATCGCCGGAGAAGAGGGAATCTGCGAGGGATGCGGCGTTGCCACACTTTCCATCAGCTACTATGATCTGGGCGTTGCCACCGGCGAAATGGCTGTACGTATTCTCCAGGACGGCGAGGATATCTCCGAAATGCCTATTGAGTACGCTCCCAACTTCACCAAGAAATACAACCCCGTTCTGTGCGAGTCTCTCGGAATTGAAGTTCCGGACGGTTACGTAGCCATCGGCGAGGAGGCTGAGGCTGAAGAAGACGCGGCTGCCGCAGAGGATACAGAAGAGGCAGCCGCAGATGAAGCCGAAGATACAGCCGAAGAAACAACAGAAGCTGCGGACACTGCCGATACAGAAGAAGCCGCGGCAGACGAAACAGCAGAAGAAGAGGCTGAATAAGAAATATTGCCGAAGGTATTGTCAGGAAGCAATATTAATATTATTATAAGAACATAATATATGAACACTCCCAGCGGGAAAGGATCTTCCTTTCTCGCTGTCTGTGTCTTAAATCAGGAGGATTTTCCAATGGATATTTTAAGTTTAGTAAACGCCCTTCCCGGCGCTGCCGCACAGGGACTGATCTGGGGCATCATGGCGATCGGCGTTTACCTCACCTTCCGCATTCTGGATATCGCGGACCTTACTGTTGACGGCACCATGTGTACCGGAGGCGCCGTCTGTATCATGATGCTCATGAGCGGCCATAACATCTGGATCTCCATGCTGGCGGCCACAGGAGCAGGCATGCTTGCCGGACTTGCCACCGGGATTTTTCATACCGTCATGGGTATTCCCGCCATTCTGGCCGGAATCCTTACCCAGCTTTCCCTGTATTCCATCAACCTGAAGATCATGGGCAAAGCCAATCAGGCGGTAAACGTAAACAAATATGACCTGATCGTTTCCCTGCGCTATGTGAAGGATGTACCTTTTTATCAGAACACCATCCTGATCGTGGCAATTTTTATTGTGGTGCTCATCGCACTTCTCTACTGGTTCTTCGGCACTGAGCTGGGCTGTTCCCTCCGGGCCACCGGATGCAACCCCAACATGTCCCGCGCCCAGGGCATCAACACAGATGTCAGCAAGGTTCTGGGACTGATGCTCTCCAACGGACTGGTAGCCCTCTCCAGCGCTCTCCTGGCACAGTATCAGGGATTCGCGGACGTAAATATGGGCCGCGGCGCCATCGTCATCGGCCTGGCCGCCGTTATCATCGGCGAAGCCATTTTCGGACGTATCTTCCGCAACTTTGCCCTGCGCCTGGTAAGCGTAGCCATTGGCTCCATCCTCTATTATCTGGTTCTGCAGGTAGTGATCTGGATGGGTATCGACACGGACCTTCTGAAACTTCTGTCCGCCATCGTCGTAGCCATCTTCCTTGCAGTTCCCTACTGGAAGGCAAAATACTTCTCAAAACCAATCAAACGGGGAGGAAATACCAATGCTTGAGATCAAGAACATATACAAGACCTTTAATCCGGGAACCATTAACGAGAAGCTTGCCCTGGACGGCCTTTCCCTCACTCTGAAGGAAGGCGATTTCGTCACCGTCATCGGCGGCAACGGCGCGGGCAAGTCCACCATGCTGAACGCAGTGGCGGGTACCTGGCTGGTTGACGAGGGACAGATCCTCATCGACGGAATCGACGTAACAAAACTTCCCGAGCACAAGAGAGCCGCTTATCTTGGCCGTGTGTTCCAGGATCCCATGACAGGAACCGCAGCCACTATGGAGATCGAGGAGAATCTTGCGCTGGCGAAACGCCGGGGTAAATTCCGCTCTCTCCGCGCGGGAATCACACGGAAAGAAAGAGAAGAATACAGAGAGCTTCTGAAGATCCTCGACCTGGGACTGGAAGACCGCCTGACCTCCAAGGTAGGCCTTCTTTCCGGCGGCCAGAGACAGGCGCTCACCCTTCTGATGGCGACGCTGAAAAAACCGAAGCTCCTGCTCCTGGACGAGCATACCGCGGCTCTGGACCCCAAGACAGCGGCCAAGGTGCTGAACATTACAGACAGGATCGTAAACCGTGATCACCTCACCACCCTTATGATCACACACAATATGCACGACGCCATTGTCCACGGCAACCGTCTGATCATGATGATGGAAGGCAAGATCATCCTCGATATCGAAGGGGAAGAGAAGAAAAAACTCACTGTCCGGAATCTTCTTGACCAGTTCGAGAAAGCAAGCGGCCAGGAATTCTCCAACGACGCCGCGCTGCTGAGCTGATCCCGTACTTATCAAAATCTGAAAATTAATTTCCGTTTACAAATTCAAAAAAGCCTTACCGCCTTCAGCAGCTGAAGAACGGTAAGGTTTTTTATTTATCTGATCCCTTTCATGGAAAGGCTGATCCGTTTCTTTTTCAGGTCGACCCCCAGCACGCGGACGTCCACCACATCTCCGACGCTGACAGCTTCCAGCGGATGTTTGATAAACTTATCGCTGATCTCGGAAATATGGACAAGACCGTCCTGATGAACGCCGATATCCACAAATGCGCCGAAATCGATCACATTCCGCACGGTTCCTTTGAGGATCATGCCTTCTTTCAGGTCCTTCATATCCAGCACGTCGGTACGGAGCACAGGCTTCGGCATTTCATCCCTGGGATCTCTGGCCGGTTTCTCCAGCTCCTTCACAATATCCCGGAGAGTGATCTCACCGACCCCCAGTTCCTCCGCCGTCTTCTTATAGTCCCTGATCTGGCCGGAAATCCCGGAAAGTTTCCTCTCCGCCACATCCTCCGGCGTATATCCCAGCTTCTTCAGAAGAGCGGAAGCCGCATCGTATGTCTCCGGATGTACACTGGTGGAGTCCAGCGGGTTCTTTCCCCCGGTGATCCGCATAAAGCCCGCGCACTGCTGGAACGCCTTTGGTCCCAGCTTCGCCACCTTGAGAAGATCACGGCGGCTTTCAAATCTGCCGTTCTCCTCCCGGTAGACCACGATATTCTTCGCAATCACCTTGCTGATTCCGGAAATATATTCCAGAAGAGACGCGGAAGCAGTATTCAGATCCACTCCCACCTTATTCACACAGTCCTCCACCACTCCGGTAAGGGCTTCACCCAGTTTCTTCTGGTTCATATCATGCTGATACTGTCCCACTCCTATGGAACGGGGATCGATCTTCACCAGCTCCGCCAGCGGATCCTGCAGACGTCTGGCAATGGATGCGGCGCTTCTCTGCCCCACGTCAAAATTGGGGAACTCCTCTGTAGCCAGCTTACTGGCGGAATACACAGAGGCTCCCGCCTCATTGGTGATCACATAGGAAACCTTTTCCGGGATCTCTTTCAGAAGATCCACAATGATCTGCTCGGATTCTCTTGACGCAGTTCCGTTTCCGAGAGAGATCAGAGAGATGCCGTATTTGTGGATCAGTTTTTTCAGCGTATCCTTTGCCGCCCTGATCTTCGCCTCAGTCGTAGGCGCCGTGGGATAGATCACCGTAGTATCCAGTACCTTTCCGGTGGCGTCCACCACAGCCAGCTTGCACCCTGTCCGGAAAGCGGGATCCCATCCCAGGACCACTCTTCCGGCAATGGGCGGCTGCATAAGGAGCTGTTCCAGATTCTTTCCGAATACACGGATCGCTCCGTCCTCCGCTTTCTCCGTAAGATCGCTCCGGATCTCCCTCTCGATCGCAGGGGCGATCAGGCGTTTATAACTGTCTTCCACCACTTCCTTAAGAACGGGAGTGGTATTGGGGTTGTCCTTTTTGATCACCTGGCGGCAAAGCCATCCCAGGATCTCCTCCTCCGGCGCATTGATCTTCACGGTGAGGATCTTTTCCTTCTCGCCTCTGTTCAGGGCAAGGACCCGGTGTCCCGCAACTTTGCGCACCGGCTCCTCAAACTCATAATACATCTCATATACAGAAGATTCCTCCGGTTTCTTCGCCGTGGAAACCAGAGTTCCCTTATTCACCGTCAGTTTCCGGATATGGATTCTGTAATCCGCCTCGTCGGAAATATATTCCGCCAGGATATCCTTCGCTCCCGCGAGAGCGTCCTCAGCCGTCTCCACGCCTTTTTCCTCAGACAGGAAGGCTTCCGCTTCCTCAAGGGGCGATTTCTTCGTCGTCTGCAGCATCAGGATGTTTGCCAGCGGTTCCAGTCCCTTCTCCTGCGCCACAGTCGCCCTAGTGCGCCGTTTCGGCCTGTAGGGGCGGTAAAGATCCTCCACCACCACCAGAGTCCGGGCTTCCAGGATCTGCGCTTTCAGTTCCGGCGTGAGTTTGCCCTGTTCTTCTATACTTCCGAGAACCTGTTCCTTCTTCTCTTCCAGATTTCTCAGGTAAAGGAGCCTTTCATGAAGCGCCCGGAGCTGTTCGTCGTTCAGGGAACCGGTGGCCTCCTTGCGGTAACGCGAGATAAAGGGAATGGTACATCCCTCGTCGATCAGTTTCACCGCAGCCTCCACCTGCCAGCGCTGTACTTTAAGCTCCCCGGTTATTTCCAGAATAATATCCATATTTTCCTCCAAGTCATTAAATCTATGCTTCAGCGTTATAATCATCCCCGGCGGGACGCTCTGTAATCCTGCACGGTCCCTCCGCGTCATCCTCCGGATGGTGGCCAAACTCTCCGCAGGCGTCCATATAGAAAGCAGTATCCGCCGCGTTCATATAAGGGATCAGCCAGAGCATCGCAATATACAGCGTGAAGGCGGACAGGATAAGCAGCGGCACAAAACTGAGCTGCAGCACAAAATACTTCCATTTCTTTCCCTTCATCAGCCGCACGCTGGTCTTCAACGCTTCCACTCCGCCCATTTCCGGATGATCTGCCAGAAGGAAGAAAGTAAGGCTCAGCGGCAGCTTGATCACAACCGCAAGCGCCATGCCCAGTACCATCAGTATTCCCGCTGTCTGAACCCAGGAAAGATAAGCTTCCATAGTCTCCGCGGCCGGGCTGGTCATAACTGTCCAGTAAGTAAGCGGCAACAGCAGTATATTATCGATAAGGGAAAGCACGAAGCCGGCCACCAGCACTCTGTCCGGCTGGTTCCGGAACATATGGAGCAGGTCGCCCAGTCCATACTCTCTTCCCCTGGACATATTCAGAAGCATATAAATGTATCCTGAAGTAAATATCATTGCGATCAGAGACACAATAAAAAGGAAGACCTGACTCAAAAGCATGGCGCTCACCGTCACTCCGGGAAACAAAAACGAAGCCATATAGTTTCCGATGAGATTTACTGCCGTAGAGACGATCATCCCCGCTATGGCCAGCCCCCAGTTTCCGCTCAGCGTCCGTTTCGCATATAATTTCCAGTATTTTCTGTCCTTACTCATTTCTGTCTCCAATCCTGTTCAGACCGGCTGCTGCCGCGGCCGGTCCGTCTAATCTTTATTTTATATAGATCCTGTCCGGAACATCAGGAATTCTGCAATGTTTCATGATGCACGGTAATGCTTGCCGCTTTGTCAGGATCTTCGTCACTATTAAACCAGAAGCTGAGATAATCGTCAAGTCTGGAATTTTCATCCTTATAGATTTCCAGATAATCTTCTTCATCTTCGCAGATATAACCCTTTGCCTCAGCAGCCGCCTTCAGGTCATCCCTTGATGCGCCCAGTGTCACACCGCCGCCCAGTTTCATCCCGATGATCTCCGGATCGTAGGTGCCGAACTGCAGCTCTGTCACAAAGCAGTTGGACAGAGTCACTGCATTTTCTGTCAGATTATAAACCGAAAAACGAACCGTCTGATTCTCTTTCATCATATCGATAAACTCAAGTCCGCCGCCTTCAGCAAAGGCTCCCTCTTCCGCATTCTGGATCACCCAGCCGTTTGCCTCAAAGGCAGATACCGGCGCCGGAAGCTGGTAGAGATCTCCCATGAATTCAACCACAGGATCCATAAGATCCTCTCCCAGGGCAGTAGGAGCCTGATAGTCTGTCACAATAGATGGTGTCTCTCCGCTGACTGTTCCCGCATCAAAACCTTCCGGTTCCACGAAATTGCGTATGTCGGCCTCAAGAAGAGTACCGGTTTCCTTATAAACGCACAGCGTCACTTCCTCATAAAGATCCTTTTCATAAGAAAGTTCTGTATATGTATCATTTTCGTATACGTCACTGGGTTCTCCATAGGCAGCCTTAATATCCTCTATGGTCGCTGCGCCCACCGCAATATTTCCCGGAAGCATTACTGTTCCCGGCTCGATCTTACCGCCCAGGTTCTCATAGACAGCGCCGGTAGCGTCGATACCGATACTGCCCACCAGACATTCGCCTGCCGGGGCGGCATTGATCCCCAGGTTCAGTATATCTGCGGAGATTTCATTATTCCCTTTTATAAATGTTACACCCATCACATAAGAGTTGGCTTCTACCACAGTCTCCAGGTCTTCAGGAGACTCCGCCTGCCATCCCATGGAAATAAGTTCATCACAGGTCATGGGAACTTTCAGCAGATCTTCCCCGAACATCAACTGAAAACTGTAAATATCGTCCCCCAGCTCCGCCGTTCCCGCCGTATCCGGAGAAGCTGTGTCAGCGGAGGCCGCTTCGTTCCCGGCAGCATGACCTATTTCAGCCCTGCTGCCGTTATATATAATATCAGTTATAGGTTCTTTTTTCACTCAGCCAGATTAAAGGCGTCGTGCACCGCGTTCATGGCGCGGATTCCGTCCTTCTCGTCGATAAGGACGGTAATGCGGATTTCGGATGTGGAGATCATGTTGATGTTCACGCCTTCATTATAAAGGCTCTCGAACATCTGGGCGGCGACGCCCGGATTGCTCATCATTCCCGCTCCTACAATAGAAAGCTTGGCGATGTTCCGCTCGGAATGAAGCTCCTTGTATCCCAGTCGCGCCTGATTATCTTCCAGAACAGCCACCGCTTCGTCCAGATCCTTCTTATCCACGGTAAAGGAAATATCCTTGGTCCCGGCACGTCCGATGGACTGCAGGATCACGTCCACGTTGATGTGTTTCCTCGCCAGCACGTCAAAAAGTTTAAAGGCCATTCCCGGCACATCTTTGAGCCCCAGCACCGCGATCCTCACGGCGTCTGTGTCAAGAGCCACTCCGCTGATCAGCATTCTCTCCACTGTTACTTCCTCCTTTACCACAGTTCCTTCATTATTATTCAGGCTGGAACGCACCACCAGCGGCACGCCGTATTTCTTCGCCAGCTCCACGGAGCGGTTGTGTAGCACTCCCGCCCCCAGCGTAGCCAGATCCAGCATCTCGTCATATGTGATCTCCTTGAGCTTGCGGGCTCCCGGAACTTTGCGGGGATCAGCGGTGTACACGCCGTCCACGTCTGTATAAATCTCGCAGGCGTCCGCATGGAGAGCGGCCGCCAGAGCCACAGCCGTGGTGTCGGAGCCTCCCCTTCCCAGCGTAGTATAATCGTCGTATTTGTTAATGCCCTGGAATCCGGTGACTACTACGATCCTGCGGTTTTCCAGTTCTCTTTTGATACGCTCCGTGTCGATCCTTTTAAGCCGCGCGTTTCCGTGAACGCTGGTGGTATGCATCGCCACCTGGAATGCGTTCAGAGACACCGCCGGGATCCCCATTTTGTCCAGGGCCATGCTCATCAGCGCCACCGACATCTGCTCCCCGATAGTGAAAAGCATATCCATTTCTCTTTTTGGCGGTTTTTCGTTGATATCCTCCGCCATGGCAATAAGCTCGTCCGTGTATTTTCCCATTGCGGAGAGAACTACCACAACGTCGTTTCCTTTTCTGTATTCCTCCGCGCACCGTCCGGCCACATTAAAAATCCTCTCTTTATTTCCCACGGACGTTCCGCCGAATTTCTTTACGATTAACATAGTTTCCTCCTGTGTCAGTTCAGCTTATGAAAACAGATAATTCATCATATCCCATCCGTGAGCCACGGTGTTGCCGCTCTTCGCGGCTTCTTCCTCATTATAATGCCATGTATGATCCCCCAAAGCCGTACTGTCATAAAGAAGATAGGGCACCGGCTCCGCCACATGAGTCCTTACTTTAATGGGCGTGGGATGATCCGGAAGGATCAGCATCCGGTAATCTTCCCCGGAAGCGTCAAGACCTTCTTTCACCAGGCGGATCAGTCTCTGATCCAGGTATTCGATAGAGCGGATCTTCTTCTCCACGCTTCCCTGATGGCCCATCTCGTCCGGCGCTTCCACATGGATATAGGCGAAATCATACCCCCGCTCTGTGAGGGCTTTCACAGCCGCCTCGGCCTTTCCCTCATAATTGGTATTCAAACCGCCGTTGGCTCCTTCTACCTGAATGCTGTCCATCTCCGCTCCTGCGGCGATGCCTTTCAGAAGATCTACGGCGGAGATCATCACGCCTTTTTTGTGGTAGATATCTTCGAAAGAAGTAAGGATCGGCTTCGTTCCCGCTCCCCAGAACCAAAAGCTGTTGGCCGGGTTCAACCCCTGTTCCTTCCTCCTGATGTTCAGGGGATGGTTTTTCAGGATCTCATAACTTCTCTTCTGCATGTAAAGAAGCGTTTCATCGTGGGGAAGGTATTCCCCGATCTTTCTCTCAAGAACATCGTGGGGCGGCGTCAGTTCCAGCACCTGCCCTCTGTCCCACACAAGGCAGTGACGGTAGCTTGTTCCTGTATAGAAACGGTAGGTTTCGTTCTCCAGCTCCCGGCATACGTCCCTGAGAAGGATCGCCGCGTCCTCCGTGCTGATCTCATCGGAACTGTGATCCAGGATGGTCTGTTCTTCATAGGGCGCGTCTTCTTCCGTAAGAGTGACAAGATTGCAGCGGTACACCACGTCTGTATCCTTCATGTCCACGCCAATGCTCAGCGCTTCCAGCGGGGATCTCCCCGTATAATACTTCCTGGGATCATATCCCATAACAGACAGGTTAGCGGTGTCGCTTCCCGGAGCCATTCCTTCCGGAATAGTTGCCACTGTCCCGATCTCCGAGACTTTCGCCAGCGCGTCCATGACCGGAGTTTTAGCACAGGAAAGAGGCGTACCTCCTCCCAGGCTTTCCATAGGCCAGTCCGCCATTCCGTCTCCCAGAACCACTACATATTTCATAATAATCAGCTCTCCTCTGTTATCAGTCTTTCACACGGATCATCGTAATCACTCTGCCGTTCAGTTTTTTCACTTTCTCCTCGTATTCGCCCTGTTTCATCTCAGAAGTGATAAAGGCGAATTCACCCGGGAACTGTTTCAGATTCACGATCTGCACGTTTCCGAAGATTTCCTCTACCTGGGTCACGGTAGCTTCCTTCACTCTCACGAAAAATCTGCCTTCCACGTCGGCTAGATCCATCAGCTCCAGCGGCCTGCTGGTCCAGTTGGTCATGATATTTCTGTGAAGATGCTTGGCCTCGTCCACGATATCCGCCACCACGGCGCTGGCTGTAGGCAGCTTGCCTGCCCCGCTTCCGTAGAACATGGCGTCGCCCAGCACGTTTCCGTGGACAAAGACTGCGTTGAACACATCGTTCACACTGTAAAGGGGGCTCTCTTTTCCTACCAGGAAAGGAGCAACCATAGCATAGAAGGAATCGTTACCGATCTTGCGGCTGGTGGCCAGCAGCTTCACGGACATTCCCAGATCAGCGGCATAAGCCATATCCACGGGAGTGATCTTCGTGATCCCCTCTGTATATATATTTTCATAGTTCAGGAATTTTCCGTAGGCAAGGGAGGAAAGAATGGCGATCTTCCTGCAGGCGTCGTATCCCTCCACGTCCGCCGTGGGATCCGCCTCCGCGTACCCTTTCTCCTGGGCTTCCTTCAGTACGGCGTCAAAATCACTACCCTCTGTGCTCATCTTATAGAGCATATAGTTGGTGGTTCCGTTGAGGATTCCCGTGATCTCGTCAATCTCATCCGCCGTAAGGGAAGAATTCAGCGCGCGGATAATGGGGATGCCGCCTCCGCAGCTTGCCTCAAAAAGAAAGTTGATGTCTCTTTCTCTGGCGATCTCCATAAGCTCCGGGCCATGTTTGGCAACCAACGCCTTGTTGGAAGTACAAACGCTTTTCCCTGATTCCAGTGCTCTTTTCACGAAGGTATAGGCGGGCTCGATGCCTCCCATTACCTCCACCACGATATCCACTTCCGGATCGCTGGCAATGATCTCATAATCATGCACCAGGATATCCTGCACCGGATCTCCCGGAAAATCTCTCAGATCCAGAACATATTTGATATTAATTTCCGCGCCTGCGCGCTTGTTGATGCTTTTGTGGTTGGTGTTGATGACTTCCACAACTCCGCTTCCCACTGTACCGTATCCTAAAACCGCAATGTTTACCATATTTTCCTCCAATGTTGTCTCTATTCTCTGCCAAGGATCTTCAGGTAATGGATTCCCTCGCTCCGCTCAATGTATTCCACCATGGCTTCCGCGTCTCCGTCGCCGGGAAGGATATCCACGCTGAGGGTGAGAGTCGCCACGCCATTAATGGGAATACTCTGATGAATGGTCAGTATATTGCCGTGAAAACGGGCAATGGTCTGCAGAACTCCGGAAAGAAGTCCCGGCTCGTCGTCCATCTGAATGATAAAGGTGATCGTCTTCCCTCTGGCCTGTTCATGAAAGGGAAAAATATCATCCTTATATTTATAAAAAGAGCTGCGGCTGATGCCCGTCTGCTCCGCGGCGTCCTGCACCGTCTGCACTCTGCCGGAATCCAGCAGTTTCTTGGCCTCCACTACTTTCAGAAGAACCTCCGGCACCGCGCGCTCCCTGACTACGAAGTATTTCTTTTTTTCCGATTCTTTTCCCATTTCGATCATCCTGTTCCTGAAATCCGGTTATCTCATACGTCTTCAGAACAAAGAGGACGGATCCTCTTCAACGGAAAAATCCCCCGCAGGAGATGTCCGTTTAGTAAAGACACATGTTTTCCTACGAGGGATATGTTACCATACCTGCAAAGATGTTTCAAGTCTTTTTTCGTCAGGCCTGTTTCTTCGACAGGGCGATCCATTTCAGATATGCGTTGATAAACAGATCGATATCTCCGTCCATCACCGCGTCCACGTTTCCTGTCTCTTCGTTTGTACGGTGGTCTTTCACCATTGTATAGGGCTGCATTACATAGGAACGGATCTGGTTGCCCCAGCCGATATCCGTAACTTCGCCGCGGATACCCGAAAGCTTCTCTTCCGCCTCCTGCTGTTTGAGAAGATAGAGCTTCGCCTTCAGCATCTGCATGGCCTTGTCCTTGTTCATATGCTGGGAACGCTCATTCTGGCACTGCACCACGATCCCGGTGGGGAAATGGGTGATACGGATGGCGGAGGACGTCTTGTTGATGTGCTGTCCGCCGGCGCCGCTGCTTCGGTAGGTGTCGATCCTGATGTCCTCGTCGTTGATCTCCACATCCAGATCCTTCTTGATATCCGGCATTACGTCGCAGGATACGAAGGACGTCTGCCGCTTGCCCGCAGCGTTGAAGGGAGAGATCCTTACCAGACGGTGTACGCCTTTCTCGGACTTGAGATAGCCGTAGGCGTTCTCTCCGTTTACCTGGAAAGTCACGGACTTGACGCCCGCTTCCTCTCCGTCCAGATAGTCCAGGACCTCCATGCTGAAGCCCTTGTGCTCCACCCAGCGGCTGTACATACGGTACAGCATGCCGCACCAGTCGCAGGCCTCCGTTCCGCCGGCTCCCGCGTTCAGTTTGATGATGGCGTTCTCGCTGTCATACTCTCCGGACAGCAGAGTTTTCACTCTGATATTGTCAAAATCTGTTTTGAACTGATCCAGCATTTCCTGGATCTCCGGAATCAGATCCGGATCGTTCTCTTCATAGCCCATCTCGATCATGGTCTCCATATCTTCCATCTGGCTCACCAGATTCTGATATGTCTCCATGTCGTCCTTCAGGCTCTTCAGTTCCTTCATTTTTTTCTGAGACTCTTCCGCGTTGTCCCAGAAATCAGGCGCTTCCATCTCGCGCTCTAATTCTTCGACCCTCTGCTCTTTGTTAGCCAGGTCAAAGTGAATCCCTCACTTCCACTAATGGTTCTGTGTACGTTGCAAGAATACTCTTGAACTGATCTAATTCAACCACAGCTTCACCTTCTTTCTGAAAATTTGTCCGCGGCATCCGCCGCATTATGATATCCCGGATGTTTCACGCCTCTGGCGCTTCGCCCGGAACATCTCCGGTTAGCATACCATATCGGCGGAGAAACTGCAAGAGAAGCCGCCTGTACAGAAGAATTTTTGTTCCTCCATACATGCGGCTTCTGTTTTTTACAGTTCCAGAGTTTCCAGATCCTCCGGAACGAAAATATTCCCGTGAAAATATTTTTCCGCTTCCGCGGTATACAGTTCTTTTCTTTTCAGGATATTTTTATCTTCCGTATGATAAAGAAGCAGATTTTTTACTCCCAGCTTTTCCGCCAGTTCCGCGGCGTCCTTCGCTGTGGAATGGCGCTTTTCATAGGGACGGAAAATATCAGCCTCGCCGGAAAGGCAGAAGGCTTCGTGAAGCAGCCAGTCGCTGTTCCGGGCGTAAATCTCTTCGCAGTCGTTATACGGCTCGTCTCCGCAGCAGGTAAGTTTCCTGCCGTTTCCTATGTCCATGGAAAAACCGTACTGTTTCGCCTTCACAGACTGAATATCGAAAAAGACCGTCTTTCGTCCGATCACTTCCCGGACCTCTCCGTCATGGAGCGTCACCATATGAAGCCTGTCTCCGATAAAGGCGTTGTCTTTCTTTGACAGGAGCTTCTCCGCCGTGTCGCAGAGGATCCTGATCACTTCGTCGTGACCGTAGATCCAGGCTTCTCCCTGATACAGTCCCCGGTGCATATTCTGGCAGATCATGCGCATCATCCAGAGGATACCCAGCAGATGATCCACATGTCTGTGGGTGACAAAGATTTCCCTCATATCCATCCAGTCGTACCCGGCGCGCTTAAGCTGCCGCAGAAGAGTGTTTCCTCCTCCGCCGTCCACAAGCAGGCAGCGCCCTTCTTCCTCCAGCACAAAGCAGGTGTTGTAGCACTCCGTTACCTGAGCGTTTCCCGTTCCAAGCATGGTGATCTTCATGATTCTACCTTCCTTTATGTTCTATCATGCGGTCCGCTGAGCCTTCCCTGAGAGAAAAGGAATCCGGTTCAGGAGCTGTTTTACATACTGCGCCAGGGGTTCCTCCATCCATTCATAGAATACAACCGCCGCGCAGGAACTCAGGAGAGCGGCTGCGGCAAAGTTTTTCAGTGATGTGGAGAAAGTGATCATACTCAGCATGAAAAAGTGCAGGACATAGATCCCGTAGCTGGCGCGTCCAAACCGCACGAACCACTTCAGAGACAGGAGCCTGGAAATGATCCCTCCCGGATTCACAGCAAGCAGAAGGAGAAGGATTCCTCCCACAAAGCCGCATACCCACGGAAGGGTCCAGCCAACCATGTAATTTTGGAGAGCAGGATTGATTTTTTCCAGGAAACGCGGCGCGGAAACAAAAACGCCCGCCATGATCAGCGCCGATATTGCGTCGAGGGCAAGGCTCAGCCCTCTGCCTTTTATTGTGTGAAGGATTCCGCTCTTATATATGTAGCCGAAAGCGATTCCCAGCACAAAAAGTCCGATACGGAAAGGCTGCGGTTTTCCATTTCCCATCAGACGGAATCCGGACACATAGTTAAAATAATAATGAACGGCTATGGAAAGCACAAAGATACCCGCTCCGATCCCAAAATCCGGAACTTTGAGATATTTCTTTACCAGGGCGATCAGAAGCATCAGCACAGGAGCCAGAACATAACAGAGCATCTCGTGCTGAAGAAACCACAGGTGTCCCCAGCAGTTTACAAAAAACATATTCTGAAGAAGCTGCTGCGGATTTACAAATACTTTGTCAAACAGCCAGTAGACCAGAAGCAGAGACCCCCAGTAAAGAGGGATGATCCTGACGATACGGTTCACATAAAAAACGATCCAGCCTTTCGGTGACAAAAATTTTTCTTCTCCGTCTTTTTTCACAGGCATTGCCATAAAAAAACCGCTGAGGACAAAAAACAGCGATACCATAACGCCGCCCTGTCCATAGAGACCCAGCGCTGCGGTATGGCTTGCAACTACTGTCATACTCGCCAGAAAACGAAGGCCGTCAAACTGATTCAGACGCATAATTTTCTCCTTCCGTGTATAATAAACATTCTGGTGTTATTATACCCCGGCCGGTTCTGTTTGTCATCTGTTTTCAGGAAAAGAAACTCTCAGCCACGCTGATATCCGCCACATAGCCCACGCTTCCGGTCATATAAAGAATTCCGTCCTCCTGAATGTCGATCTGGATCATACCGCCCGGCTGGTTCACATTCACCCGGTTCTCCACAAGGCCAAGCCTGTATGCGGCGGCCGCGGCGGCGCAGCTTCCCGTACCGGAGGCTTTCGTATAGCCGGATCCCCTCTCCCAGATCTCGATATCCAGATTCCCGGAATCGATCCTGCGGCAGATCTGAAGGTTCATCCTCTCCGGGAACTCATCCGCGTTTTCCACATAGGGACCCAGATCCTTCGCCTGTTCCGCGCTTACATGATCCATAAAAATGATGCAGTGAGGATTTCCGACTGTCAGGCAGGTCGCTTTGTATTCTTTCTTATTAAATACGAACGGCTCGTTGATCACTTCCCGGATCTCTCCGGTTACAGGGATCTCTCTGGACAGGAAAGAGGCTTTCCCCATTTTTACCCGGAACTCCGTAGCCCGGCTGTTCAGACATTCCACGTCGATAGATCCGGCCAGGGTCTCAATGCTGAACTTCCTGTCTTCCACATATCCGTGATCCATAAGATATTTTGCGAAGATCCTTACGCCGTTACCGCTGATGGCAGACTCGCTTCCGTCCGCGTTATAGATGCGAACGCCCATTTTGCCGTTGATATCCACCGGCCCGTAAAGAACGCCGTCCGCGCCCAGACCGAATCCCCTCTGGCACATCAGGGCGATCTTCTTTCCCTGAAGATGCGCTCCGTTCTTGTTTGGATCCAGCACCAGATAATCGTTCCCCAGTCCCTGATATTTCATCATCACCATACAGTCCGCCATTATTTGTATCCTCCCTTATCTCGCTTTATAACCCTTAGGCACAGCGGAATCCCTGCGTTCCGCGGCTGTTTTCATCATATCCTTATTATACCCATTCATTTTTCAATGTATATAGAATATCGTGCGATAAACATTGCAAAAAATGCTCAAACACAAATCTGACAAAATCTGACAAAACCTCCCATTTTTCGCTCTTGCAGAGGATATCCGACCATGATAATATCTAGTTAGAAAAGCAGCATTTACATTTACGAGGTAAAAAATATGTGCGAAGCTCTTGAAGAATTAATGAAAGATGAACTGGATGCCAGAGAACAGCAGGGAGAAATCAGAGTGAACCGTTTAATTTTAAAACTGTCTCAGTGCGGAAGGATTTCCGACATCATCAGATCTGCTTCCGACAGCGAATATCAGAAGCAGCTTTTCAGTGAATTTGGATTATAACCCCTTAATACCGCATCGATAAAGCAACAGTTACAGGAGTACGATATCATGGAACAATCCTCCATACCTTCTGAGAAATCAGGCTATCTGAAAGAAGATTTCCGCCTGTTTCACATCAAAGACCAGATGCCGAAAGAATACAAATACCACTATCATGATTTTCACAAAGTGATCGTATTTCTTTCCGGGAAAGTCAGCTATCATATCGAAGGGAAAACCTACCACCTGAACCCGTGGGATATCCTGCTGGTCAGCCGCGGGGCGATCCACAAACCGGAAATTGATTTTTCCCTTCCCTACGAACGGTTTATCCTCTGGATACGGGAGGATATCCGCGAACCGCTTCTGAACGCCTGCTTCCAGAAAGCCGCAGACCGGAGTTTCAGTCTTATCCGTCTGGACGCTGGCCTGCAGGAACATCTCAAGGATCTTCTTTTTGAACTGGAGAATGCGCTGACACAGCGTGGTTTCGGGGACAGTCTTCTCAAAGACGCCCTCTTTACCCAGTTCATGGTACACATTAACCGTATTTTTCTGGAAAAACAGTATATCAACGACCGGAAGTCCTACTCTTCCGATTCCCAGGTGGAGGAACTTCTGCGGCATATCAACCGGCATCTGAACGAAGACCTGTCTATCGACAGTCTCGCGGATCGTTTTTTCTTCAGCAAATACCATATGATGCGCAAGTTCAAAGAAGAGACCGGATACACCATCCATAACTATATCGTCAACAAGCGGCTTCTCATGGCGCGCTCCCTGATCAGCCAGAACGTACCTGTGATCAAGGCCGCCGCCCAGAGCGGATTCAAGGATTATACCACCTTCGTCCGCGCCTACAAAAAACAGTTCGGGGCGCCGCCTTCAAGGACGTAAAAAACTGTCACAGCTTATCGTCTACAGACAGCTTATCCTGCAAAAAGATGCGGCCGACAGCCGCATCTTTTTGTTTCTCTATTTCGCCCAGGGTTGTGTTTCTGTTTCAATCACTTTCAGCGGATTTGCATATGCCTCCTCCATCTTTAGACATATATACATATCCTGCAGGGCATCCGCCAGTCCGTAGAATTCCTCGCCTGTCTTTACATATTCATGCATTTTCATAAGACAGGACCCCACCGCGATTTCATCATCATTAAATCTTGCATTTTTAAACGGTGTCTTAAACAGGAACTCTTCTCCCAGCATCACCCCATAGTGAGACCATTCCTGATTTCCGTAAACCCCCAGATCGATTCTGTTGAGAGTCTGCGTAACCGGAACATTCTGCTCATTCAGATAACGGATTGTAAGGTCGTCGATTTCTCCCCGTGTTCCCTGCACAGTAAGCTGCCTCGTTCTGATAAAAGAATGATACTGGGCCGGATCTGAAAAATCAAAGAAGGCCGTTTTTCCATTATCAAATTCCATTGTAACACGGTCGCGGGAGCACTTTACGACTTCTCCGTCAAAGACCATGCCTTCACGTCCGTAAGTCTCCGTCACGTCAAACCAGTAACGTTTACCGTACAGTTTTAAATTCCCGAATCCCGTGTTCAGAAACTGCCGTATGATACTGGCTCCATGATAACCATGAAGAGAAGAAATATTGATATTCTGTACTTCGCCCAGTTTTCCATCACAGATCACCTTATACCATGACGCATATAAAGGCTGGAGAAAATATTGCTCAGAAACCTGAATTTTCGGCTGATATTTCTGATGCGCTTCCCAGAGCCTCCAAAGAGAATCCACATCCTCACCCGGGGGCGTCTCTGTCAGTACAGGAATCCCTTTCTCAAACAGCCTGATAAGATATTCTGTCACTGTTCCTCTTTTTATTGCCAGAACTATAAATTCCGGTTCGGTATTTTCCAGTTCGTCCAGTGTATTTACTACAGTGACATTGAATTTCTCCGAAAAGCTTTTTCCTTTTTCGCTGTCCCGGATCAGTACGGCAGTAAGATCAAAGATCCCCGGCAGAGCCTTCGCAATGCGGATATAAAACTCCGCCCTCCATCCCGATCCGATCAGTCCAAATCTGATTTTATCCAAAGTTCACACCTCCCGGTCACGGCACAGAAAATCCACGGGAAGCTTCCAGAATCTGATACCATTCGTCATAGGAAAGTTGCAAATCTGCCGCTTCCGCCGCTGCTTTTATCCTGTCGGCATTCATTGTTCCTGTAAGAGCTGCAATCCGTACCGGATGCATGAACAGCCACGCATACATTACCGCGTCCATTGAAGTTTCATGACCTTCCGCGATCTCTGCCAGTACTCCGCGCAGACGGACGTATTTTTCTTCCTGGCTCCGGAACACGTCTCCGCCGCCCAGCGGCGACCATGCCATCAGCGGAATTCTTCTCGTAAAAGCATCGTCTACCACTCCGTTAAAGAAATTTTCCGTATTTTTCACAGAAAGCTCTACCTGATTTGTTACCAAGGGAATACTGAGGTAACTCTGAAGCATAGTCATCTGCGAAGGCATAAAATTAGACACTCCCACATGAAGGGCTTTTCCCTGTTTTACCACAGTTTCCAGTACGTCAGCAGTTTCAGCAGGATCCGCCAGAGGATCCGGCCGGTGAATCAGAAGAAGATCCACATGATCTGTTCCCAGTTTTTCCAGTGATTCATCCATTTCTCTTAAAATTTCTTCCCTGGTACTGTTGTAGTAAATAGTTTTGTTTCCGTAATGTCCGGGGCATACGATCCCCGCCTTTGTGATCAGCTGCATTTTTTCCCTGAGTTCCGGTCTTTTTCTCAGAACCGCATCTCCGAAGATTTTTTCGCAGGTGTAACCTCCATATACCGGAGCGTGATCAATAGACGTCACTCCCATATCCAGACATGTTTCCACCAGGGTAAGCAGTTCCTGTTCCGTAATTCCGGCGTCTGCGATCCTCATACATCCCATAACCACCTGAGACAGTTCCAGACGGTCAGATAACTTGATTTTCTTCATGTCAATTCTCCTTTTTGTGTCTTCTATTCTTTTACACCGCCAGTAGTCAGGCCGGCAATAATCTTTTTCTGGAAGATCAGTACCAGAATGATCAGAGGTACGGTAACTACTACTGTTGCCGCCGCCATATCTCCCCAGGGAAGCTCATAATTGCTGGGGAAAAGCGCGATTCCCACGGGTACCGTTCTCATCTCATCATTTGTCATAAATGTCAGAGCGTAAAGATATTCATTCCATGCATTGATAAATACGATCAGAGCGACGGAAAATATCGCCGGTTTTATCAACGGCAGCATGATCGTAAAGAAAATTTTTCCTCTTGAACATCCGTCAATAGCGGCCGCTTCTTCAAATCCTTTGGGAAGCTGCGCAAAAAAGTTCGTCAGAAGCCAGATCGCCAGTGGCAGCGCAAAAGTGATATAGGGCAGAATCAGACCTGCATATGTATTTAAAAGCTTCAGGTTTCTTAAAAGCAGGTAGATCGGGCTCAAAGTAGCGATCGTGGGGAACATGGAGATACTTAAGATCGCCATAAGCATAAATTTTTTCCCTTTAAAACGAAGACGGGCCAGCGCATATGCCGCCGACGCGCCGATCAGGATACTGAGTACGGTTGTCGTCAGAGCCACGATAAAACTGTTCAGCAGATATCGTCCAAAGGGATGTTTCGTAAACACATTTACATAAAAATCCCCGTGTACACTGCTGGGAATCCATTTTGCCGGTATTGCCGAAATTTCAGACAGAGGTTTGATGGAAGTCATAAACTGCCAGAAAAACGGAAGGACAATGATTCCCACAAAAATAACCACAAAAACCGCAAACGCAATTTTTCCTAAAATACTTTTTGTTTTTGTCAACAGTCCCACCTCCTAAATCTCTGTCAGACGGTTTCCCATCAGTTTCATATAAATAAGACTGATGATAAATACCACCACAAAAATCAATACGGCAAGTGAAGATCCATAACCGAAGTCGAGGAATTTCATCAGATTATTGTATGCATATACAGAAATACTCTCAGTTCCATTAGCTCCTCCTGTCATTACGGAGATCAGATCAAATACACGGAATGCGTCCAGCGTACGGAACAGGAGCGCCACAAGAACAGTAGTCTTCACTGTAGGAAGCGTCACATACCGGAATCTCTGAAACACATTCGCCCCGTCTATTTTTGCCGCTTCATAAAGTTCGTCCGGAACCATCTGCAGACCGGCAAGTATCAGGAGAGCCATATAAGGCGCCGTCTTCCATACATCCGTAATCACCAGCGCCATAAAAGACCCCTCCGAAGTACTGAGCCAGGCCTTATAGCTGTCAATAATCCCCAACCTGTAAAGTACGTCGTTAAAAAGGCCGTACTGATCATTGTACAGAAACTTCCACATCATAGCGGAAACAGACGTAGGAATAGCCCACGGAATCAGGATTGCCGCCCGGACAAGTCCTTTTGCCCGAAATCCCTGATTCATGATCAGTGCTGAAGTAAATCCCAGAAGAAGCTCAAAAAACACGGTGACTACAGTAAATTTCAGGGTAAACAAGATTGCTGTAAGCGCTCTCTCATCCTGAAGGATATTCATGTAATTTTTTAGTCCTATAAAAGGATAGCCGCTCAGCGGATCTGTCAGAACCATCTCATGAAGGCTCAGCCAGAATGTACGCAGGATGGGATATACAGCCACTACGGACAGGCAGACGAGAGCTGGCGCCATCATGATCCACGCATCTCTGCTCTCTGTTTTTTCCAGTGAACCGCGTGCTTTTTTTGTTCTACTCATCATTTCCCTCCTTTTCCGGATAATAACGGTACGAACAGAAGAAATTTCTCTCCGCCTGACAGCAGACTGAGCCAGACAGGGGACTCCCTGCCTGGCTCAAAGGAGAATATCCCTTCTGTTAATGCCCTGTTAATTCAGTTCTTCCAGTTCTGCCTGCAGGGTTTCAAGCGCATCTGCAACCTCAACCTCTCCGGTCAGAGCCTGATGAATATTTCTCTGGATCGCGTCAGAAACTTTTGCATACTGCGGAGAAAGCGGTCTGGATTTTCCGGTTGCGATAATATCCACAAATTCTTCATAGAACGGGATTGCTTCCAGAATTTCCGCATCTGTATAAACAGATTCTACAACCGGCGGCTGGGAAGAAATCAGAGTCATTTCTTTCTGAGTCTCGGGACTTGCCATGTAAGAAATAAAATCTGCCGCCGCTTCTTTATGTTCGTCGTCAATATTATTATTGATTACAAGATCAAGTCCGCCAAGGCAGGTATGAGATTCTGTTCCGCTGGGTCCTACCGGAAGTTTGGTAGCGGCGATTTTGCCTGTTACCTTGGATCCCTCATCCTGACCGCTTGTCCAGAATCCTGACCAGTCGCGGATGAAAAGGCATTTACCCTCTTTGAACACTTGCTCGCTCTCAGTTTCGGTATAAGTAGTAACCCCTTCCGGAGCATACTCGTCTACCAGCTTCTTCATAATCTCTGTCGCCTCAACATTGTTCTCAGAATTTACAATGGGGTTACCATCCTCGTCAAGAACATCTCCACCGTTGCCCCATACATACTCCAGCCAGTTGCAGACCATAGCCTCTGACTGTGCGGCCTGGAAGTCAGCGCCGTACTCCACGCCGTTCACTCCTACAGCTTTGTCGGCAAGCTCCATCCAGCCTTCCCATGTGGTTGGAACTTCTGCGCCCAGTTCTTCCAGAACATCAGAACGATAGAACAGTACGCTGGAGTTCGTGAACCAGGGCATTGCCACCAGTTTTCCGTCAACGGTAGCGCCTTCTACCGGACCGGTCAACATTCCTTCAGTCAGGGAAGGATCGACAAGATCCGTAAGATCTGCCAGCCATCCCGCAGAACCAAATTCACTTACATAGGTAACGTCCAGTCCCATAACGTCAACACTTGTGTCGCCGGATGCAAGCTTATTCACGAAATCATCATGAACTGTATTTGCATCCTGAGGAAGAATTACTGTCTCCACTCTGACTGCATCCTGGCTTTCATTGTACGCATCTACGATCTGCTGTGTAGGTTCGCCTACGCCTTGGTCAAAAGAAAAATTGATCGTGATGGGTTCCTCTTCCGCCTGTACTGTCATCGGTACTGTGAACAGAGATGTCGCCATTGCTCCCACTGAAAGAAGAGCCGCTGCTTTTTTCCATTGATTTGTTGCCATGTTTGTTTCCTCCTTTAAATGTTTTTTATCTTTCATACTGCTGTGCAGTAAAAAGGTACAATTAAATCTATTTTTGCCACGCAGGAAAACGTTTACATTTTTTCTTAAAAAAATATGCATTTTACGCAATTTATATTGGTCTTTTTTACCGGTTTATATTGCTTTTTTTTATTTAATCTGTATAAAAAGACGGGAAAACGCTTTCCTTTTTCTGGAAAAACCAGAGCTGTTTTTCACAGCTCTGCATTCGACGTTTATATACAGAACATCTCTGTTTCTAATTCAGACTTTTCGTCGTACTTCTTCTTATGATTTTATGCCCCACATATTCTGTTATGGGCTGAACTTCCTCTTCCCGGATCAGTTTCAAGAGCATCCTGCCCGCCTTCACACCTTCATCAAAATAGGATATTCTTACAGTGGAAAGTTCCGGCTTGATATATGTGGCAAATTCCGAATCATCAAACCCCATTATGGATATATCGTCAGGGATCCGCACCCTCATATTGTCAAGATACTGCATGGCTCCCACTGCGATCACATCGCTTCCGGTGACCACCGCCGTAGGAAGTTTGCTGTTCTCCTCATACAACGTCTTCATCCCCTGATAACCTGCTTCAAAGGAAAATTCTACCTGCTGGATATAGGATTCATTAATGGGTATTCCCACTTCTTCCAACGCCCTGCGGTATCCTTTCAATCTCTTTTTACCTGAAGAATAGTCGTTCTTCGGTCCTCCCAGATATGCGATCCGCCTGTGTCCATTATCAAGAAAGAATCTTACAGCGTCATACATCGCTGCCTCATTGTTATGAATCACAGTATGGACAACACCTTCGTCCTCCGATGCTTCCTGTGTAACCAGAACTACCGGGTAATCTCTTTTCTGCATTTCCTTTACAAGCGTATGGTTCACATCAACGCCTGCAAAAAGGAGTCCTTCCACCTGCTTCTCCTCCTGAAGTTCCAGCAGTTTGATCTCTTCCTCCAGTCGGCCCTGGGATTCACACAATACAACAGTATATCCCAGTTTGGCAAAAATACTGTTGATCCCTTTGGTAAGCTTTCCGAATACCGCATTGGAAATATCCGGAACAATAATTCCAATAGTATTTGTCTTCTTTGTGATCAGTCCCTGTGCGAGACTGTTGGGTTTAAAGTGGTTCCGTTCAATTACTTCATAAACTCTGTCCCGAAGTTGTGCGCTTACAGGTTTCGTCTTGTTAATCACCCTCGATACCGTTGCAATCGAAACTCCGGCCTCCCGGGCAATATCTTCTATAGTTACTCCCATAACCGTTCTCCTTAAACATGAATGGGAAAAGGTTTTCCTTATGTATGCAATATTATCACTTTCCTATGCTAACCGTCAATTACTTTATGGCAAAAAAATAATATTCGTCAATTATTTATAAGTTTTCTCTTCTTTTTTATGCATATTATCCAATTTCTATCTGAAAACGGCGACTGAGCGCAGGCGATTCCCAAGTCAGCTGTTGCTGTGGCAGCATTTTCTACTGTACCTCTTGCACCTGTAAACCCATCCCACTTTCTTCATTGCATTTCCCCCGGAATAATGTCATAATTATTTCAGAAAAATCACTGCAGAAAGCGAGGAGGATCTGTCATGGAATTTCAGAAACTGATCGAAACAAGAAGAAGCGTACGCAAATACAGCACGGAGGGCAAAGTATCCAGAGACGATATTCTTACCATTATCAAAGCCGCTCAGGAAGCGCCCTCCTGGAAGAACTCCCAGACCGGACGTTATTACTGCATTCTCTCTGAAGATATGGTGAACCGCCTCCGGGAAGAATGTCTTCCGGAGATGAACCGTACCAAATCTCAGAACGCAGCGCTCATTGTCACCACCTTTGTCCGGGACAGGGCCGGTTTCCAGAAAGACGGAACACCTGACAACGAGCTGGGCAACAGCTGGGGCTGCTATGATCTCGGCCTGCAGAACGAGAACCTTATACTGAAAGCAGAAGAACTCGGCTACGCGACCCTGATCATGGGTATCCGCGACGCCGGCAGTATCCGCAGACTGCTGGATATCCCGGAGACCGAGATCGTTGTGGCAGTGATCGCCGTCGGAAAAGCAGGCGAGGAACCCGCGCGGCCGAAGCGCAGAGAGATTGAGGAAATCACGAAGTTCTTCTGATAGCCGATCTCCGCGAGACCCGGGCAGCTCGCGGCAAATATCCGCTCATGCAGGCATGGCGGCCGCCTGCCGGTCATATCGCTCAAAAAACCGGATGACTTCCATTAACGGAAATCATCCGGTTTTCTTTTTTGGTTTATTATCTGATTTTTGTGATCCGCTTTAAGCCTTCATCAGCTTACGTCCGCAGCACTGTTTATACTTTTTGCCGCTTCCGCATGGGCAGGGATCGTTTGGATATACCTTTTCTTCTTTTCGCTGAACCGGCTTGCGCACTGCGGAATCATCCTTGTTTGTTCCTGTAACTTTTGCAACCTGCTCACGCTCGATCTTCTGTTCCACGCGGACATGATACAGCATACGCACGGTATCTTCCTGGATGGAATTCGTCATCTCGTTGAACATATCGTACGCGCTCATCTTGTATTCCACAACCGGATCTCTCTGGCCGTATCCTACAAGACCGATACCCTGACGGAGAATCTCCATATCGTCGATGTGATCCATCCACTTGCTGTCGATAGATTTCAGAAGGACTACACGCTCCAGTTCGCGAAGCTGCTCCGGTTCCGGGAATTCCGCTTCCTTTGCTTCATAAAGCTTCACAGCTTCTTCTTTCAGGATATGCTTCATCTCGTTCTTCTTTTTCTTCTGCACCTTCTCAGGAGTCAGCGGCGCCAGCGGAATGATGGGAAGAAGAACGGAGTTGAACTCTTCCAGATTCCACTCTGAGGAATCCACATCGTCCGAAAGACATCTGTCAACGGCGTTGTCCACAATATCCGTGATCATCTTGTAGATGGAATCGCGCATATTCTCGCCGTCAAGCACCTGACGACGCTCTTTGTAAATAATCTCACGCTGTTCGTTGTTTACCTGGTCGTAATCGAGAAGATTCTTACGGATACCGAAGTTGTTGAACTCGATCTTCTCCTGCGCCTTCTGGATCGCGTTGGAAAGCATCTTGTGCTCGATCTGCTCGTTCTCGGCAACGCCCAGAGAAGTAAATATCTTCATCAGACGCTCGGAACCGAAGAGACGCATCAGGTCGTCCTCCAGAGAGATGTAGAAACGGGATTCACCCGGATCTCCCTGACGTCCGGAACGTCCGCGCAGCTGATTGTCGATACGTCTGGATTCATG
>ERZ1090864.124-NODE-124-length-41642-cov-9.429678_pt1 | contig 41642 bp, 59 predicted proteins | sample MGYA00478479_ERZ1090864 | MGnify/ENA primary metagenome ERZ1090864 (study PRJEB33644, sample SAMEA5815743) | chicken gut metagenome | biome: Chicken; feature: Gastrointestinal Tract; material: Caecum | place: Ireland | collected 2019-01-01 | study: A study of the...
GCGCGTCGCCGGTCACACGCGCGGCGCCGGACACTACCGCGGCGCCGGACACCCACGCGGAGTCGGTCACAAGCGCGTCGCCGGTCACACGCGCGGCGCCGGACACTACCGCGGCGCCGGACACCCAGGCGTCGCCGTCATGGTCAAGGTTTTTCTCGCTCTCGATAAAGCCGCCAAGATCACCGGCTTTCGCGCAGTCAAAGTCTCTCACGGCTTTGATACGGTGCAGAGTATGGCTGTTAAAATCAATGACACCATCGGTCAAAATGTACTTCTTTTCCATGGTTTTCTCCTTTATGCCTGATATCTTTTGACACTCCCCACGGATGAATCCGGGGGATTCCCATTTCAACGAGTGCCGCGTAATGCTTTTTTGCGGATGAATTCGTCCCGCGAGCAGTCGCGGCAGTGCACTGCTGTTTTGCAAAGGTCAAACTCGGGCCCTGCGGTCTCGATCACGGTTTGCAGGTCCACCGCGTGCAGTGCGCCGCAGCGGGGGCAGAAGGTGTAGATGCGGTCGGGGTCGATGGGGATGAGCTTGCGCTTGTGCAACAGGTAAAACATGGTCAAGCCTCCTTAGTCATTGGGATAGCTTACGGGCAAGCCTGCCGCCCGGCGGCGCTCGCGCTCGGCCGAGCAGCGGCCGCAATAAACATGAGTGAACTCAAGGTCAAACTCTTCACCCATAAAGCGTGCAGTCTCCCCAAGATCGATGTGGTGTTCCCGTCCACATTGGGGGCAGACGGTGTAAACGTTGTCATGCCGGATGGGCAGCTTCTGCCCTTTGTATTTCAGATAAAACATGGTTCAGTCCTCCTTATTTGTGTCATCTTTCAGAATTTCCCGTAGCTTTTCCACCACGCACTCTTTGTAGCGGAAACTGGGCACCTGCTTGTCGGAGTAGCGGGCCTTATCATGGAACCACTCTCCGTACTGCTCGGTTTTAAGGTGGTTCTGGTTGGTCAGGCGTCCCACCATGTTGGCACTGATACCGAGCTTTGCGCCGATCTCCTCGGCGCTCAACAGCCGTTCACCGGCCGCCGGCAGCGGTACCAGGAACTGACCCGACAGGCTCTTGGTGGCGTAGGCATTGAGTACCTGCTCCCAGTTGGTGCCTCTGTACCGCTTTGCCATCCCGATATAGATGCGGGCTTCCTGCAAAGCGTGGTCGCGCTCCCACTTCTCAGCCATCATCTGCTGGTAGTCGGTCATGGGCTTGGCCTCACCGCCCCGCGCCTTCTTGGGCAAAAACGCTGCCGCCAGCACATCCTTGGCTTTGAGCTGGTAGGCTTCCAGCCGCTCGGCCAGTTCGGGTGTCTCGGCTTGCATGGCCGGGGTGATGTTGATCTTCGCCAACCACAGGGGGACGAAGTCCAGTTTCAGGCAGAGGGTGCTCTGATTTCCGCCCTTAGAAGGGAGAACCAAATTTCGTTCCCCTTGGGAAAGTACCGAATCTGCATGGATTCTTGCCCGTTCGTTCTGCATCTGGCCCTTGGACAGCCCGATGCCCTCGCACATCCAGCGGACGCCCGCCCAGATGGTGCCGCTTTCATCCTTAGCGGCCATGAGGTCCGTGCCCATAAAGGGTACGCGCTTTACTTCGAGTTCGTTCATGTTGTCTCCTTCGCTTTCCTTTCAATAATTGTGTTTACGGCGGTTTCGATACGTTCTCTTGCATTGTCCGGCTCACGTTTGCTGTTCAGCAGCATAGAGATGTAAGACTTGGTAACGTTAAGTTCCGCTGCCACTTCTTCATAAGTAATGCCGTTCGTGTGCATCTTTCCGACGACCCGCCCAGTCCATGCTTTGGGCAATCAATACACCTCCAATCAGTATTTTTTTGCCGTTTGAGTTGAAAAAGTTAACAAAGTATGCTATTATATAAGTAGCAAGGCGCATATCTTATTCACGTTTTCCAAACACCAACAAGCAATGCGCCGGTATGTTTGCTTTGTTTTCTTTTTTCGCTTCCGACAAGGCTATTATATCACGATTGTGAACAAAGTCAACACACAATAGTAAACTTTTTAAACTTTGGCACACTGTACAAAAGAGAACGGTGAATTATGTGCACTTTTTACCAAGAGATACCTGTCCCTTTGTGCTGATTGGGGAGAATCCCCATCAGGGGTAGCAGGGGAGCGTCCGCCCGATGCTGTCTTTGTACGTGCTCTCGATGAAAAAGTCATTGAATCCAAATTTGGATTCAATGGATTTCGTTAAGATTTCGACGTACCCCTGGATGTCGCGCATCAGATGGGCATGGGTCTTGCCAATCATCTTCAGCAAAAAGAAGAACCCCCACCCATGCAGTAACGCATAGATGGGGGTTTAATGCTGCCGTGTGCAGGAGGAGGACACACGCACAGCCTGAATTCTTAATTGCCGCCCTTAATCAGCTTCATAATGGCGGAGGGGTCTGCAAAAATCCCCGCCCTGCCAGAGCCGAAGCTGGCAAGACGGGGAAGTGTCAAATCAACTGTAAAAGGGATCATCTTGCACGCTTGGAAAACGCTCGGATGGTATGCAATGGGTTTGATTGATATATTTTCAAAATGCTATTGACTTTATATAAACTCTATGGTATAATATAGTCACAAGGACAGAGGGCAGCAAACATAGTATAGGAGGACAACACCATGAAGAAGTACAACAAATCCAAAATCATGAAGGACGCTTGGAACATTTACCGCATGGCTCAAAAGTGGGTTGACAAGCTGAACTTTGGCGAATGCCTCAAACGTGCATGGGCGGACGCCAAAAAGGCAGCCCGCGTCTTTACCGGGATCGTCAAGAATGTGCAGGTTGCTGGCACCCTGGCGCACCCCGTCCTGGTCAATGTTGATATGGACAACCTGACCATCACCGGCAACACCTACCCCGTCCGCCAGATGATGCGTGAGCTTGGCCTGGACTGGAATGCCGACAAGAAGGCTTGGACCGGCAGCCGTGAGACCCTGAACGCTCTGTGCGTTAAGTACGCCTGATTATATAAAACAAGACAACGGAGGAAACACAAATGAAAGTTATGCTGAATGCCCACGAGGTTGATTTTGAAGCTTGCGTCAACATGATGGATGATGAAATTCGTGAGAAGCTCCACATGGATATGGTGGGCGAGTGCACCGAGCAGGAATTTCTTGATCGGTATTGCGAGGCTCATGCGGAGAAGTACGGCGAAGAGTTTTGTATTTAAGGAGATCATCCAATGCGTCAGCACATTTTGGTAAAGATTGGGTGGGGGAGGAAAAAAACATGAATAAAATCATAAACGGCAAAGTGTATAATACAGATACTGCCCGCAAAATTGGAACTTGGAGCAATGGAGCAGACCGTACAGACTTTTCCTGGGTAGAGGAATCCCTCTACCAAAAGAAAACCGGGGAGTTTTTCATCCACGGGCAAGGCGGGCCAAACACCCGCTATGCCCAGCAGCTTGAAGCTTCCCAGTGGACAAGCGGAGAAACCATCAGCTTGATTTCTTATGATTCGGCCCGCCAGTGGGCCGAAGATCATCTGACCGAGGACCAATACCAGGCGGTTTTTGGAGAAGTCGCAGAGGATGACAGCCGCACTACTTTGCTGCTGTCCCTGCCGGTTGCCACTGTCAAAAAGATCAAGCGGAATGCTGCTCAGGCCGGTTTGACGGTCAGCGCATACGTTGAAAGCAAGTTTTGACATTCACCCCAAATTCACCCAAAAGCGTAAGAGGGGCTGAAAAGTACAAAACGAAAAATCCCCCGCCGCCAAAGGCTTGCGCCGATGGTGACGGGGGTTTTAGAGTACACTGAAAAGCTGTAAAGAAACTTTAGAGCTTTAGAGCTTTTGCAATCTGACCTGCGCTTCGATGCGCCGGGTCAGGTAGGCGGAAATGTCGCCGTAGTTGTTGGTGATAAAGTCTTTAGCGGATTCGCTCAGGGACGCCATGCAGGCCGCGAGGGCCTTGGCGACGGCGATCTTCTGGGCTTCCTCGTCAAACTTGCCCAGCTCTTTCAGTTCGTCTACGTAGGTCTGCGAAGTGCAGGCCACAGCATCGGCCACGGCGTCCGCGATCTCGGACAGCAGCCGGTTCTCAGTGTAGGCTGCCGCCACCTGTCGCAGCGCACCGGCGGCAAAGCCGCCCACAGCGGTAACGGCCAGCAGGAAAATTCCGCCGATCAGTTCGTTCATGGTATGTACCTCCCGTTACAGCTTTTTCTTTTCGTCAGCAAGGTACACATCCGCCTTGCGGGCTTTCAAGGTCCAGCTGTTATTTTTCCAGTAGCCCCACAGGGCGGCGGCGACCGTCCAGACGTTGGTAACGATCAGCTCGATAGTCTGGTCCTCAATGGGCAGAACACTGTGCCCGGTCATCACAAGCACCTGGTTGACCAGGGCGAGGGCCAGGCAGATCAGACGGGCAATGGTGCCGGCGGTGATGTTGGTGTTCATAGTATGCTCCTTTCAAAATTAAGCAGTTACCTGGAAATAGATGCCCGCCAGCTCATGCGGCAGGTAGTACAGCGCAAGGCCGGTGCCGGGGGCGTCGTCCCGATCGCGGGTGCAGAGGTAGGTTTTACTGTCCTCGGGGTCAAGGTAATACTTGTCTTTGTAGTAGGTCATACCGCGGTATGCCTCGATGGGCTTGTCCGCACTGCCGTCGGGCGCATCCGGCGCAGGCTCGTCCCCGCCGCTGCCCTCAAGCAGTTGCCCCACTGTTTCCTCCAATTCATTCAGCCGGCGCTCCACCTGGGTGCGCCAGATGGCGGCCTCGTCATCAGAGTTGTTGGCGTCGAGGTTTGTGGCCATGCTATACAGCTCATTGTATTCGTCGTCGGTGATCTGCTGGCGGGCGTGCTGCACGCCGATGATCTCCAGCGCCCGCTTGACCGTATAGTGACCGGCTTCGATCTCCTCTTTGATGGTGCGATAGCTCAGGGTCATGGTATCAACCTCCTGTCTGGGCATTGAGTTGTGCGGCTGCGATTTCCTGGATATGCGATTCCGCCGCGGCCAGTCGATCGTCAATGTACTTCTGTGCGTCGGCTACGTATTTAACCTCCAGCCCTGCCACATCCTCGGGGGTGCTCACCACGGTGGCGCCGTCGTAGGTGTGGAGGGCACGGTAGGCGGCCACTTCCTCCTCAGAGAGCGGGGTGGTAATGGGAGCGCTTCGCTGAGCAATAACCGTAACCGGATGCTCAGCAAAAAAGGCATTAACATCATCGATAGTTGAACTTTCTCCATTTTTCAGGACAGATGCATCTATTTGGACGTATAATATACCATAACTAACTACATATCTTTGCACAGCTCCAGAGCCTTTTACAAACATATCACAAATTGATGGGATGTTTAAATTTTCAAGAGATACATAAAAATTGTGTTGCGCTTTAAATAGACCATTTGCAATTCCACCGTTTGAAATAAAACCACCATTAAAAGTTGCCTTAACAATGTTTGATATTAAGGCTTTTGCGTCTAAATCCACCACATCGCATACCCACTGCTGCCCACTTGCATCGGTATAATTCCCGTCAGAATCAACGGGGATACCTGGCAGCTCGGCGGGGGTGGAGATGGTGAGCTGTTGGCTCTGGTCTGCGCTGTTGGATACAGTCAGGGCGATGCTGCCCCCATCCCCCGCGCTCACAATCGGCTGCGAATACTCAGGAGACGGACTAGGCTTACCACCAGTGTATGGCTCCCAAGGCTTTACAGTAGAGCCAGCATTAATCATTGGGTATGCAACGGGAGACGGATACTTATTTGTGGCAGGAGTCATATAAACTTTCATTCCAATAGTTGCAGGACTATCCAAAGTAAACGTATCGCTGATTCCGCCAACAGTACTAACGAGCTGGCCTCCATCTTTTATAATTTGCAGTACGAACCCAGTATTGACAGAACTTGTATAATATCCAGCTTCAAGTTCTAGAAAAGTTGGGACTGTTCCTAAGGCTCTACTATCCTCTTTAAGCTGAATCATTCCACCGTCTTCAGCAATTTTATAATATTCAGAATCCGCCGTCTGCCATGCTTGTGTATCAATTAACTGCGCTCCAGTCGTAGTTACCTGCGTACTCTTGCCGTAGACCTTGAGGCCCAGCAAGGGCCACTCCACGCTGTCGGCGATGCTGACAGGGTTGCCGCTGGCAGTGGGGCGGATGGCCGCACTAAGGGGCGCATACGGCCCGGCCAGCTCATAGGTGGAGCCGTCGGCCTTGACGGTGGGTACCTTCCCAGCATCGGATTGGGTGGGGGAGGGGACGCCAAGACCGGGGTCCCCCTTGTCACCTTTTGGACCTTTGATGTTAACGCTTGGGAGCGAAGGCATACCGGCTTGACTGCCCTGCCATGTGAGGACGCCGTCATCGGATACGGCAGGCGTATAATAGCCGCCCTGATACAAGGCATCGGTGTCCTGATATGCGCCTGTCTCAGCGTTCCATACCTGCCACTTGCCGGTAGCGGTGTTGGGCTGGGGCGGGTGAGAGGCGATGGCCTCGAGCTCTGTTTTGTGTGCTGCCGCAGCATCGTCAAGCGCACTGGTTTGCGCCGCGCCTTCGTCCTTGACCGCTTGCACCTGCGCAGCTCCGGCGCTGTTGATCTGGCTGATTTGGGTTGTCCCGGCGGACTGTACCGCACCGACCTGCGTTTCACCGGTCTGTTTGATCTGGTTGATCGCGGCCTGTTCCGTTTGCCCAATGGCTTCCAGCGCGGCAGTGCCTGCGCCAGCAACGGCGCTCTGCTGCTTGGCCCCCTCGTTCTGGATATCGGACAGCGTATTCTGCCGCTCAGTGGCAATGTCGTCCAAAGCGGACTTCCCGGCAGCCTGGACGTTTGTAAGAGCGTTGGCGGCATCCTTGGCTGACTGTTCGGCATCTGCGGCGGATTGCTCGGCGTCCGCGGCGGCTTGTTTGGCCCCCTCCACGTCGGCGGAAATGCTTCCAGCCGCCTCTTCGCGCGCCTTGTCGATGGCTTCCAGCGCGCTGTCCTTGGCGTTGCCGATGTCTGTAACGGCCTGCGTCCCAGCGTCCTTTACCTCCTGCACGGAGGCTTTAGCGTCGGCTGCGGCCTGCGCGGCCCGGTCTGCGTCCGACTTGACGGCATCCATAAACTGCTGGAACTCGTCCGGGGTAGGCGCGGGGGTGTTGTCAGAGCCGGCACTGCTGCCGCCCACGGTATAGGGGACGTCAGAGGTATTAACCAGCCGGCCGGAAACGTACCCCTGAAAAGAGATGCGGCCATTGGGGTAGGCGACCACGCTTTGCGTGGCCTCCCACGGTACAGAGATCACACCGCCGCCGTTCGGGACGACAACAGGCACGCCGCTCGGCTGAAAAACGGCTTTGACAGTCAGGCCTTGCCAGCCCTCGCCGAGCACGACGTTGATCTGCTCATTGCCATAGCTCCCGGCTGTACCAAGGTACAGGATGGGCTGACAGGCGGACGGGCAACCGCTGGCGGCCGAATAATTTTGCAAGGTCAGCTCATGTACATTCATGGCAGCTCCTTTCAAAAATCAAACGAAAATCAAACGGAAATCAAAAAGTGTTGCAACACTTTGCTAAATCAGTTGCAAAACTTGCAGCAACTTTGCAAGTCAGCCTTTCCAGCGGCTCTTGTTGGCCCGGACGTCCACATGGGTAAAGGTCTTGTACCGGCCCACGCCGCCGTGGTCGCCCAGCAGCTGCTCGGCGTAGTCGGCCACGCGGTCGGGGCTGACGCCCTCCACCCGGATGTCAGCCGCCAGGCCGTTGCAGTGCTGGCTGGTGGAGCTGCTGCCGCTGACGGTCTTGTTGTAGCTGACGGTCCGGTAGCCGGAATTGATGTGCACCGGCTTGCCGAAATGCACCCGGATATTTTCGAGGATGTCCGCCAGCGCCTGGCTCACGAACACCACGTCCGAACCGTCCGAACAGGCGAACTCGTACACCCGGAAATGGTCGGTGATCTGGCGGCTGCCCTCGGCCTTGAGGGAGTAAACTTTGACGTCGTACATGGGTGTTTCCTCCTCTTGTCAATCCTCTTTGTTTTCGCCCAGGAAGTCCCGCAGTTTCAGCCGGTCGTCATACACCCGGCCAATATTGGCAATGGCATGGCTGGCCCGGTTGTTGCGGTAATTGGGGTGATTTTTGCAATACTGTTCGTAGGCGTCAATGACGGCCAGGATTTCGATAAAATCTTCCCGCGTGTGCCGGTCGCCCCGCAGCAGTTCGTTGTTGAAATGCAGGATGCGCATCCGCAGCGTATCCGCGTTGCGTTCATCGTCCGCCCGGATGTGCTCATCCAGGGCCCTGCGGGTCTCTTTCTGGGCCTTTTTGGCTTCTGCAACGGATTCCAGCACCTCGCCATTGATGGCCCGGCCCAGAGCCCTGGCAATGGCCCGCCAGGGGTTCACCTTGACGGGGGTGATTTCGATCAAGCTCAAAATCACCACAAGCCCCGCCCCGCCGCCGAAAAGCAAGTCCCGAATGGCTTGCAGCAGTTGTTCTGCCGTCATGCGTCCTCCCTCATGATTTCGTTGTTGTTCATACTTCCCTCATTCTGTCAGCGCCCGGAGCTGTTCGTCCTGCAATGTGTCGGGCAGGATGCTGATCTCGTGGTAGGTGCCGTAAAAGCGGTTATTGCTCTCGGCGTTGGAGATGCTGACCGCGCCTAGGCAGGCGGCCTGACCGCCTGCCCCGAAGGCTCCGAAGCTCTGGGCAATTTGCTGGCCGTTGAGCCAAAGGTCACACGTACCGGTGTTGTAATGGATGCGCAGCACCGCCTTGTTCCGGCGGATCAGGCTATCGTTGGCGTAGAAATAGCTCTGACTGTTATCGCTAAAGCCCATTAGCAGCACCTGACGAGCGCTACTGTTGCCTGTATAAATACGGCAACAAGTTTCATTCCATTCTTGAGGGGCAATGCCAACGCAAAGGATGTTGTTGGTGGTTGTTGTACTGCCGTCACCTTGGTTGCCGGTGAAGGTAAAGTCCATAAACAGCGTCAGCACGCTGTCCGCCTGGGCTATAAAGCCGGTGGACTTGGTGAAGGTCTGTCCGCTGGCGGCGTTAAAGTTGCGGAGAAGGACGGTCTTGTCCATCCCGTCGCCCAGCAGTACCCGCCGCCTCATGATGCACCCCACGACTGATAGGCGAGCATATTTTGCAAGATGGACAGCTCATACACTCGGTTTGCCTCGATGACGTAGCCGTCGGGGGTCCTGACGCCGTCGGGGAGGTTGACGGTGGCCGCCGTGCCGCCGCACTTGAACATGACGTGGTAGGCCGCGGCCTTGCCCGCCGCCGGGGCCTTAAACGTAAAGGTCAGGGCGCTGGCGTCGGCCTGGGTGAAGTCGTACAACACGCCGGGGGAGAGGGCGTAGCTGCCGGAGGGCGGGGCCTCTTTGATTACAGGTTCCAGCAGAGGGGCCACCGAGCCGCCTTGCAGAGCGGCCAGCACATCCGCCAGGGTGCCGCCCTGGCAGAAAACGGCCTGCGCTGTCGTGTAGAAAAAGGCCGGCTCTCCGTCCGGGGTCTGGCCGGTGAGCGCACGGCCGCCAGACGGCATGGATACGGTGGGGACGGTGAAGGTATACTCCGCCGTTGTCGGTTCGTAGTCGTCGTGCGAGACCGTGACACGGATGGTGTGAGCGCCAGTGTACAGCACACGGGCGTCCACCGGGATGGTGGCCACGCCGCCCGAATCCACCTGGCCGGTATAGATGCCGGCGCCGTCCAGTGTAGCCTGCACGTCGATGTCCGTCAGGCTGGGCACGCCGGTAACGTTGATGTTCAGGGCGAGATTGAACTGCCGGTCAAGCTCGCCGAGAGAGGGATTCGGGCCGCCAATGACAAGCACGCCGCTGGTGACGGTATAGAGGGTGCTGGTGGCAAACGGGCCCTGTGCGCCCTCATTGTCCACTGCACAGGCGCGGTACTGTACGGTGCCCCAGCTGTTCGATACTGTATCGGTCTGGGTCAGCGTGTTGGCCTGTGCAAACTGCTGCCACGTGCCAGAGTCCACCGAGCGCTGATAGATGTAGCTGGCGATGCTGCCGTCGGGGTCGGTGGCGGCGGTCAGGGCGATCGTTGCTCTCTGCCCGCTGACGACATTGGTCACGTTGATGCTGCCGGGGGCCGTGGGCGGCTGATTGTTTGTCACTGCCACAGTCTCGGAGGCCACCCAGGTGGAGGAGGTAAAGCCGAGATTGTCCTGTGCCCGAACCTGTACCTGTACGCTGGCCGTGCCTTTCGGCACGGTGAGCTGCTGGGTGGTGGCGGTCGTAGGCCCGGACAGCGCCTGCCATGCGCCTCCATTCAGCCGGTACTGGTAGGTATAGGACACGGTGCCGCCGTACTTTTTGCCGGTGGATGGGGTCACAGTGATGTCAATGGAAGTGCCGCCCTGAATGCTTGCGGGGATGCTTACCGCCGCCGGGTCGATGTTATCGGAGCCCTGGTAGACGTACCAGCTGCCTCCGCTGGAGCCGTTGTTGGGATAAGCGCCGCTGGAAGCGTTGGAAACCGTCCCTTGCAAGGTAGGACCCGGCGAACTGACAGAGGCGATATAGTTCCGGTAGATGCGGCTGCCATTGTGAGAACTAGAATCCGGATTCGATCCGATAAAAATGTCAATATCGGACCCTTCAGCGCTTGAACCGTCGATGATCCAATAGCCAGAACCTGACTGATTTTCATAAATATAGCCGTTCCAGCCATAGCTTGTTCGAAGCCTCAATGCGGAACTGCCAGAACCCGCTGTGTGGCTCCCGCTAGATGTATTGACGTTAGAATTTTCTACATCATAATCTCCGTACGGGCAGAAGATAGTTGCGTAGGGGTAGGTGGATACCGGCGTACGCCCAATGCTGGAACTTGTGCCCGAGTTAGTAACGTCAATGATATGATATTTTCCGGTGTAACGGATTCGATTCGTGAAATCATCGATGGTTGGCATCCTTTCAAAGCCAATCAGATATGCCGCATTGCCAGTTTGGACTTCGGCCTGATTGGTGTATGCAGTGGATTTCGAACTCCACTTCCATTCGTAATCGGTCTTGATGTTATACCGGCTCCACACATACCGGTTAGCCATTGCTTTCACCTCCAAACGTCGGGATGGGTCCGGAATAGTCCCTTGCTATGGATGCGTAAAGGGTATCGGGCTGACGGTCTGCGGTCGGGATGTTTTCGGTCATGACAACAAAACCGCCGCCGTCGGTCGTCGTCTTGAGATTGGGGAAGTAGGCTGCGAGCTGCTGCAGGGCCGTCTGCGCGGCGTTGACCTGCTGCATCAGGTAGTTGTAGCCGTGCTGCATGGTCAGCCCAGCTTCCTCGCCGCCGGGCGATACGATTTGGTCGGCTACCCAGTTCTCGGGCAGGTCGGCCGGCAGGGATACAGTGATCGGGTTAATTGCTGCCATGGTTTACCCCCTCTTCAAGCGTGATCCGGTGCTGGACCGTCTCAACGGACGGCACAGGGATGTAGACCGATGCGGACGTCAGCACGGTGCCGTCTGCGGCCAGCAGCTCCACCTGCGTAATGGTTTCTGCCGTAGACGGGGACACCGTGTAGCTTACGGTCAGGACGCCGTCCTGCTGTGTCTTGTACAGCGCATTGATAACGGCCGTGCCGTTGATGCGTGCCGACGTGATCCTGGCCGCGGCGTCGGCGGTCATGCCGTTGATAAAGGACTGCTGGATCGAGCTTTCGTTCGCCGTTTTGACCACCTCCTCTTCCAGGACGCTGCCAAAGGGCAGCACGCCGAGCGCCCACTGCCCCAGGTTGTAATTCCAGTTTCCGCCGCGGCTGTAGCCGATCGCCTCGTTGATGACAAGGTCGATCTGCAGGCTTTGCCGGAAAATAAAGACGATGTGCGCGGGTTTGATATGATTGACCGTGAAGATGATTTCCTGCGCCTGCTGCTGGTCCTTGGCCTCGCTGTAAATATACAGTGTGTAATTGCCGTAATCTACATCTACGGTGTACATCCCTTTCCCCAGCAGCTCGTCCAGCTTGTTGTAGAGGAACTGCAGGGTGAAAGGCGGTTTTGTCGAGATGCGGTTGATGATGCGCCAGCGCCGGAAATCCAGCGTCTCAGAATCCGGGTCGGCCAGGATATGGAGCGTATCTTCCCACTGTTCGACGGCAGAAACGTCCATCGTCTGGGGGAAAAAATTGTCAAGGACCGCCTGCATTTGCATCTTGATGTCCTGAAAAACAGGCTGTTCGGCTTGACACAGGGCTTGATAGTCCAGCACCTCGCGGTACCAGGGCGGAAGCAGTTTGCAAAGTTCGGTATCCGTGTAGATCATGTCAGGGTCACACTCCCAAGGACTGGCACGGACTGCGCCTCTCCCGTCTGCGGCAGGGAGATGTCAGCCGCCGCGCCATTGATGGCTACGTTGGTGGCGTTGACGATACCGGTCACGCCGATGATGGCGGCGGTTACTTTGGCCAGGTAGATGTTGGCGGCATAGGCCACGCCGGTGCTGCTGATATTGTCTGCCCAGCTCTGGCGGACGGTCAGCAGGTAGGCTTCCAGGGCACTTTCTACAGCGCTCTGGACCTGCCCCACGTTATACCCGCTCTGCATGGTCAGCGTTGCGGACACGCTGATCTCTGCCTCGCTGGGTGCGGTAATCGTGACCTTTGCGCCGATGGGGGCAAGGCCCAGGCCAAGCCCCTGGTTTGGCGGCGGGTCGATGGCGTTCTGCACCTGCTCCACCAGCGTAGGGGATGCGGGGAGATAGTCAGCCCCCAGGATGGAGCACTTGACCGTTCCGCCGCCGTCCCAGACGGGGTAAATTTGCACCGCGCCCACGCCGTCCATCTCCATGATCTCGGTGCGGTAGCTGGCGATGTTGCCGCCGAAAGGCCGGTCCGTAAGGGCCAGGATGAGCCGCGCCCGCAGCTCCGTGTCCGTTTCGGTATCGTCGCCAGGCACCAGGATGTCTGTGATCTGGGCGGACGTCAGGCCGGGGATCGCCGTAATGGGCAGGATGGGCCCGGTGTAATCGTTGCCGATGCTGCCGGGCGTATCGGCGGTAAGCTGGTACTGGTTGCCGGACACCGCGGCGGTAACAGTGAAGTCGATGCTGTCCGCGCCGTTGATGGTGGAGAACCTGCTCCCGATGGGCACGGACGTATTGAATACGCCCAGCCGGACGGCGGCGCTGGCCTGGTAGCGGGAAATGCCGCCCAGAACGGCCCAGTTGTCCAGGTATTCCCCGGATGCCGTCTGAATGGCTGCCTGCAGCTGCACCTGGTTGAGGTCGATGTACAGGCCGGCCGCAATGTAGGCCGCCGGGCTGAGTGCGGTAGAGATAGGCTGTGTATCCCGCTTGTCAAAGGTCGAGGGGACCATGGCCAGCATCTGCTGAAGCAGCGCCTGATGGGTATTCTGCGTGTAATCGGTCATTGCAAAGGCACCTCCACGCTCTCGGCAATGCTGCCGTACACTGTGTTGACGGTGAACACCGCGGACAGGGACGACCCGTCCACGGTGTAATCGTAGTCGGATATACCGGTAACGCGGTCATCTACCGTAAGGGCGTCGATGACCCGGCGCTGCAGCTCTGCGCCGACATAGCATGGGTCCTGACCGATCAGCCCGTCCCACTCCATGCCGGAGTAGGGGCGGTAAATCTGCCAGCGGAACCGCTCGACGTGCAGGATGATCTCCACTGCCTGCCGCACCGCTTCCAGGCCGTCCGTGGTGCCCTCGATGCGGTTCGTCTCTTTGTTGATGTTCCACGAAAGGGACGGCTGGCTTTGGAAATTTACGCCGCCGGTGATATCCACCGACGAAACCGGCAAAACCGCCATTTACTCCCCTCCTTCCTCGCTTTTGAACTCACGCGACAGCACGATGAACCGCTGCCCGTCGTTGACCCGCACCATAACCACCCGGTCACCTTCTTCCAGTTTCCGGTTGAGGATGATGTACCCATCCTCGATGGGCAGCGCCTTGCCGTTTTCGTAGCAGACGATATCCTCCTGCTGCAAAGTGGTGGAAGCTCCTTCCGACACCAGCGAATCCTCTCCCAGATATTGTCCGGTAAGCCCGGGGCTGGTGGCGCCGGTGGGGCAGGTGTGGGTGTGGGTCAGCGTGGAAATGTAGTGCTTATGGGTGAGGACCGGTATCTTCTTTTCGATCACAGGTTCCGTCAGGATCAGGACGGGGGCTTTCAGCACCTGCATGGTGTTGTCGCAGGTGATCTCCAGCGGATCGGCTGCCGTCACCGTTCCCGCCACAAAGTCAGCCGGCTGCATCGCCTTCGCGGCGCTTTGCATCATGATATAAAGCTGTTCTGCAAGGGTCACGGCGGCCGCCTCCTTATAGTTCCATCGTTTCTAGGTCCATGGTGTGCACGCCGTTTTCCCATCGGTGGGAGACCCGCTCCAGCATGACATACTGACTGACACCCGTATCCCCCATCCCGTCCGCTTTCACCAGGATCATCTGCCCGGCGTGCAGCCCGGGAACGCCCAGAGAAGATATCTTGAGGGTTTTCAGCACCCGGTTGTAATACTCCAGCGTGGCGGCGGCCTGGGCCTTGATCTGGGCCTCGTTGGCGTCGCCGTCCACCTTTTGGTACAGCTGCAAAAGGCCCCACTGCCCAATGGTGCCGCTGTCCTCCTGGATATACACATCCGCCCGTCCTGTTTCCTCGTTGGGGCGCACCAGCTTGATGCTGTTGTAGGTCTGCTTGTCGATGTCGGTGGTGTAGGTGTAATCGGTCAGCAAAGACCGGTCGCCAATCACCACATCCGACATCATGTTGGCAGCTTCCTGCAATGCCAGGCCCTGCCCGTCGTCGTACAGGACAAAGACCCTGCCGGTGTTCAGCAGGGTCTGTTCGATGGCAGTCTGGAGGATATCAAGGCAGGTCTGGTCCTGTTCCACCAGGGAGGGGAGCTTATAGCCGGTATCCTCCACCGTCCCCACGTCCAGCTGCAGGTCGCCTGCGATCTGGCGCAGGATATCCCCCGCAGACTGGGCATAAAAGGTATAGGACGCGTTGGCCTTGAGATACCGCAGCCGGTCGTAGCAAGTGACCGACACCTCGCCCCAGCGCGTCTCGCTGCGGGTAAAAACCCAGCCGTAAAACTGCACCTGGCCGTCCACTGAAAAGCGCACGACGTCGCCCTCGGTGAATGTGACGTCTTTGTCTTTGAGATAGGTGAAGGTGAATTTGCCGGGCTGGCCGGTGCGGTTGGTGACCCATTCGCAGCTTTCCACAAGGCCGGAGATCTCGATCATGCCGCCCGCCTTGCTGGCGACCACAAGCTCAGTTTTTTGCAGCATTGCTCACCACCCGCAGCATCTCTTTGCCAGTCCACCCCAGAGCCCGCCCAGCCGTATCCTTGACGTAGACCGGGGCGCGGCGGGTGCCGGCCTCAATGCGGCTCACCGTTACCTGCAGCCCGGCCGCCGGGGTCTGCGGCCCGGACCCATCCGGAGATTGGTAATAGGCGCCGTCCAGCGTGCACAGGCTGCCCACCACGAGCTGCCGGGACGGGGTCCGCCTCGACGGTTCCAGCGACGCGGCCAAAGCCCCAGACGCCGCCCCGGATACGGCTGCGGCCGCTGTCTGCGTGACTGTCCGCGCCAGAGCGGACACTGCAGCGCTCTGTGCGGCAGACGCCGTGGAAGCGGTCCCCTGGGCGGTATCCTGCACCACCTGCACCCGCCGGGGGGAATAGTCCCGCCACTCAACGCACTCCAGGTCGTAGTAGAAATCTCCGGTCTCCCCGCCCTTTTCCCGGTAGTCGAACCGGGTCACCAGCACATAGTATCCGGTGAGGCTCATGGCGTAGGGAACGCCCATCTCGTTGATCCGCACCGGGGTATACAGAACCGGGTTGCCGGACTCCATCGCCTGCCGGAAAAACTCGATGTAGTACTCCGGCGCGCGGTAGCTCAGCAGGCTGGTCAGGGAAGCCGATACGTGCCCCGGGAAGTAGTTCGAGATGCTGATCTTCCGCTGATTTGGAGTGCGCGGTACCATGACCGGGCCCAGCCCCAACACGTTGTATTCGCCGTTGCTGGCGTCCTGCGTGTCGGGCAGTTCGCTGGGGTTGTGAGGGAGCCGCACCACCTGCCCGTTGTGGGTAAAGTAGATGCTGTAAAAATTCGCCATTCCCTCGCCCCCTTAAATAGGCCGTGCCGCGGCGCGGAACCCGCCGGCTGCCCACTGTTCGGCCAGGACGGTTTTCAGCATCGATTCCAGCGCGGCCATGTCCTCTTTGGTGTTGCCGGTGTTCTGCCCGTTGATGGTGATGACCGGCGTCTGGCTGGTCAGATTGACCTGGTTGACGTACCGCCGGGCGGCCACGTCCACCAGCATCTTGACGTCCTCGTTGGACAGGTCCACCGACTTCTTGATCCCCTTGACGTCTTTGCCGATATCGCCCAGCGTACCGGCCATTTCGTCAAAGGCGGGCACATCATAGAGCCCGCCTGCAGACGTGCCAGACGTCCCGGCAGCGTCCAGTTTTGCGTTGTAGATGCCCACTTGGCGCTGCATATGGGCGGAATAGGCGTCGCTCCGCATTTTGTTCAGGTTTGCGGCGCGGTCGGCTTCCTGCTTTGCCACAGCAGCCTGGGATTTTGCCAAAGCATCCGCCCTGGATGCTTTGGCTGCCTCGTTTGCGGCGGCAGCTGTAGAGGCAAAGGTCAGTTTGTCGATGGCGTCAATGGAGACGCCTGGCAGCAGATTCACCTTATCGATCATCCAGTTGATGATGTCGATGGCGCCGTTTGCCATGCCCTGAATCTGTTCCAGCGCGCCAACCTTCATGTCGCCAAAGAAATTGACCACATTCACGCCCATCGTGAACGCCGCCAGGCCGAATTCACCGAATTTGCTTTGAATGGCATACATGCCGGTATAGATGCCGATTCGGAGGTTATCCACCCCGGAAAGCACCACATCAACCGCCGTAAGCCACGCCACCTGCACGCCGCCCACAGACTGCACCCACACAGCAATGGCGGCCACCGCGACGCCCACGGCAACGGCGACCCACAGAAACGGATTTGCGAGCATGGACGCCACAAGAGCCCGATTGGCCGCTACGCCCAGCCATGTGGCCGCGTTGGCCGCCGTTTGAGCCCCGGCATAGACCGTAACAGCTGCCGCAAGTCCGGTGACAATGGGGATCAGCCTTTCGGTGTTGTTTGCTGCCAGGCTGATGAGGTCCAGCACCGGCTGCATGGCCTGCAGGGCCATGTTACTGCCCATGGTCCACACCTGGCTCCAGGTAAGAGGCATCTGCTCGTACGCCGCGTCCGTTTCAGCTGCGGCGGACAACATGGCGTTTTTCACCACGTCCGCCGTGATGGCGCCCTCACTGGCCATTTCCCGCATCTGGCCTGTGGTGACGCCCATGTAGTCGGCGATGGTCTTGGCAATCATGGGGGTCTGCTCCAGCACGCTGTTGAGCTCATCGCCCCGCAGGGTGCCGGATGCAAGGGCCTGGGTCAGCTGCACCATGGCGGCTTGGGCCGACTGCCCCGACGCGCCCGAAATGGCCATCTGCTTTTGCAGCTGCTCGGCAAAGGCGATCAGTTCGTCGGTGCTGCTGAAAGCATCGGAGGCCAGGGTGCCCAGCTGGGCCACCATGTCGGCCATGTCCATATAGGCGCCCCGGGAGCGCTGCGCCGCTTGATAGATTTTGTCCTGTGCGTCTGCGGCGGCTTCTGCGCTGCCGGTCATGAGCTGCAGGCGGGCGTTGATCTGGGTCATCTGGTCGGATGTCTCCACCAGCTTCTGCACCGTCTGCAGGCCCACATAAGCCCCCACAAGGCTCTTGATCCTGCCGGTGAGGGCCTGCGTGGCATCCGCCGTTTTGTTCTGTGCGGCGGCGTTTTCGTTCTGGGCCCGGGCTGCTTCCCGGGCGCGCTGGGCTTCCAGCCGCTCCTGGGCGGCAAGGGCGGCGGTCTGGGCGGCCTGTTCCCTGGCGGCCGCAGCGGCGGCGCTGCTTTTCATGGCGGCGGTCTCGTAGGCAGCGGAGGCCAGACGGGCGTTTTTGGATGCCTGCGCGGCGGCATCGTTCAGCTCCTGCGTAGACGCAGTGCCCTGCTCTGCCAGCGTGATATAACGGTTGAACGCCGCCGTGAACCGGTCCTCAAGAACAAGAGCTTCGCGCATTTCAGCCATTCAATCACCCGCCTTTCTTTACTTCATCCAGCTCTTTTTTGCGCTGGTTCAGCTCATACAGGATCATTTCGTTTGTAAGCCGCTTTTCTCTGTACGGCAAGGCATCGTACTTCGACAGCGGCCAGCCGTGATTCGTGAGAAGGTAGTAGGCCGCCAGGGTCTCTATCTCCCACGAATCACCGCCGATTAGTTTTTTACTTCTGCCTCAATGGCCGCTTCGCCTTCGGGGCTGTCGTCAAAAGCGCACAGCTCCAGGATGGCGCTGGACAGCCGGGCATACTCGCCCGACTTGAGCCACTTGCGCGGCACAAGCAGGGGGTCAGACACGCCCGCAGCGTCGCACACCTCTTTGGCCCTGAAATCGGGGAACACGGTGGCGGCGACGATGATCCGGGCCGAAAAGTCGTCCATGTCAAAATGCTCCGCCCACTGGCCGTTTTCCTTGACTTTGCGGGTGGCCTGCGCCCGCAGGGCCTTGTTTTCGTCCTGCGACAGCGCGCGGATTTTAAATTTCATGGGCGACCCGTCAGCGTTCTGAAAGCGGTCGGAAATGACCACTTCCTTCTCCTCGTTGACGGGGCGCACCGGATGGAGAAAGGCCGAAAGACCGGAATTTGCCATGTTTGCCTCCTATCAGCTGCCCAGCTGTGCGGGTGCGTTGAAGTCCTGCAGGCGCTGCACGCGGGTATAAGTGAAGTTAAAGTCATAGTTCAGCATCGAGCGTTCGCTGTCCAGAATGGAAAGCGGAATCTCACCGGTCAGGTAGCAGCCATAATAGGCGGTGACCTCCGTCCCGATGGTGGTGGCCGGATCCTGGTTGGTGATCTGGATGCTGAACTCGGGCATGACGCCGGTGTTGATATACTGCAGCACCATGTCCCGCCACAGATCGTAGCCGTAATAGCAGTTCGCGGTCCCGGTCTGTTCCACACCGTTCATCTTCTTCTGGATGGTGCGGGTTCCGATCACCCGCATATCCTCGGTCTGGATGTTTGCCACAGGGCGGATGTTGCGCAGATAGGCGACCTCATAATTCTGGCCGTCCCGCGTGATGATCACTTTGCCCTCTGCACCGTTTACGGTGTCTTTTGCAAGCAGATAAGCCATATCACGCCCTCCTTTCTCGGCTGATGTACCAGGTGGCATAGATGAAGTTCGTGGCGCCGACCACCCACAGTGTGGTGTCCACGCGCACCGAATCCACCTTCTCGCCCTGGTACACCGACACGTCGGTCTTGCCGTCAAAGTTCTGGATGCCCCGGTTATCCTGCATGGTCAGCAGGTAGTTCACCAGCGCCGACTTGATGTTCATGCGGCCCGCGTCGTCGTTGTCTTCCACGCCCTTAAAGCGGGTGGAAAACCGGTCGTTGATGTCGTTGCCCGACACCATCGCCACACGCATGGTGCGGTTGAGGTGGTACGGCTCGGTGATGTCGCTGGTATAGGTCACCAGGGAGTTGATGTCATACACCACGCTGACGGTGCCGTTGCCATCATCCTGCAGCACCCACTGGCCCGCCTGGATGGCGGCCTCCAGCTCGGAACGGGTCAGCTTGCTGGATACTTCCACCGCGCTGGGGTAGCTTGCGCCGGTCAGATCCTCGTTGTACTGGGCTCCGGCCAGCGCGCCGCCTGCCCACCAGCAGACCTGCTGCGGGGTGAGCTCGGTGCCATCGTCCAGGGTCACGCCCGACACGACATTGACGGCCCAGCGGCTGTCAGGGTTGGTGAGGTTTGCCGCTACCAGCTGCGCCTGGCGGCCGTTGTCGTCGAAATACCGCTTGATGAAGCTCAGCATGGCCGTCTTGACGGTGGCGTCGCTGCCGTCGTAGACCATGGCGTCAAAGCGGTAGGGCTCGATAGCGGTCAAGTAACCGGAGTAGTCCGTTGCTGCCGCTGTCGGGTCCACGCCGCCGGTCAGGGGCGCGCCCACGGTGGAGGTCAAAGCGCCGGTGCCGGAGAAGGTCACCCAGTCGTTTGCGGTGAGGGTGTTGGCGGTCGCGGCCATCTGGCTGTCCACGATCCGCCCGTCCACCACCGTGTCCACCGTGAAATTATCCTCGGGCTCGGTCAGCTCGGTAATCACGATGGTAATATCGTTGCCCCGCACCCCGGGATATTTGGCGGTAGCGGTCAGCGTGCCGGTGGTGCAGGCGGCCTCCTCGCCGCCGGTGCCGCTCAGCCGGTACAGCAGGATGCGGTAGGGTGCAGAGGTACGGTTGGTGCCCTTGAGCATCTCCTGTGCCCACCGGTTGTGCGCATCGATAGAATCGTAGCCGGTATACGGCGTCAGGTCCGCCCCTGCGTCAATGGTCTGCACCACGCCCACCGGGCCCCAGCTCAGGGCCAGGGGAATAGTGACGATGCCCCGAGTGGAAGGCTGGATGGTGACGCCGGCGTTGGACGAATACCGCTGGTATACGCCGGGAATGATCTTGTTTTCGTTGCCGTCCCAAGAACCGCCCATCAGGTTTTACCCCCTTTCTCGCGTTCAAAAAAAGCCCGGGCTTTCGCCAGGGCGTCCTCGACGGTGTATTCCTCCTCAGTGAGGACCGCCGCCAAAAAGTCTTTCTGATACTTCGCGAAGCGCTTGTCTTTCAGCAGCACCTCGCGTCTGAATTTCTTGGCGCTCTTTGCCGCGCCAGTCTTATCGGCCATGGTCAGCCTCCTCCATATACTGGTGCAATTCCAGCTCCTGCATCTTGGGCACGTCGGGCTTGGGCAGGGTAACCCGCTCCCGCAGCTCGAACTTGTAGTGCAGCGCGTCCAGGTCTACCTTCCACGACCGGTCATAGGTCCGCAAAAGCGCCTGCCCCGTGCTGGAGCCGTCGGAGTAGGGGAAAGTTTCCATCACAAGGTCAAGCGCTTCGGCGGCGGCCTGGTACCGTTGCTGCAGGTCCGGAAGGTTGTAGTCCAGCAGGTACGTCAGGTCAAGCCCCAGCGTGCGCAGCCAGTAACCTCCGGTCTCGAGACGGAGCCGGTTGTAGCGGGTCTGCAAAAACATACAGGGCGGCTGGCTACCCTGCTGGTTGGGGTCCTCATACATTGCGACGCCGGGCAGCACCGGGGCCAGATACCCGGCCAGGGATTTCGCGATCGTCGAAACGGTAAAGGTCATTTTGCCAGCCTCCTGATCTCGCCGTCCAGAATCTCCTCGACGGCCTTCTGGTACGCCTCCTTGCCCTTGTCGACCATGAACTCGCCTTTGACGTACGTGGTCTTTGTGCCCACCACAAGGCCGACTTTGGCCGTCGGGTCATAATTCAACTGGCCGCCGTCCACATAGAGCCCGGGCACAAAGTGCCGGTCCATCCGGTGGCCGTCGTTGACGTAAGAGGCATACTCCATGTCGTTGGCCAGATAGGTGACATATCCGCCGCCTATCTTTTTGGGGTTTGTGGTGCTGTCGGTCTCCCAGTGGGCCTTCAGCTCGCCGGTAACGGTGTTCACGCCGGGCAGGCGGTCGCCGCCGGCCTTGGGCGGCGTGGCGTCCATGGTCGCCTCTATGGCCCGCATGGTAGCGTCTCTGGCCGCGGCGTGCATAACGTTGGGCAGGTCTGCCTGCAGCTTTTTGAGCTGCTGCAATCGCTGCTGTAAGCTGACGGACGCGCTCATTTTACACGCTCCTGCTGCAGCAGGGGGATCTCCTGATGGGCAAGACCCGGGATGACCGCGCCGAACGGCTCGTAATAGTAGACGGGATCAGCGGCGAAGGCCCTTGTGACGGGCCCAGCGCGCCCCAGTTTGGCCCCTCGGGTAACAATCAGCTCGTCGCCCGCATGGATGTCAACGTCAAGCCCACAGGCCAGTTTATCGGTCTGCTGGACATTGGCCGCCGTTTGCTGCATCCGAATGGGATTGTCCCCGCTCCGATAGACCCGGCAGGGGACCGCGGCAAGCACCTTCTTGCGCTCATTGCGCGTCAGGCTGCCGTCCTTGACCTGCTGGATGCGGTAGACGTCCGCAAGGTCGGTATACCAGTCATTCCAGTTCACGCTCATTACCGCCTTTCAGATGACCAGCGTGCCTGCCAGACCGATCAGCTTTGCTCGGTTGGCGAACATCTGGCCGAACGTGGTGCTGTTGAGGTCGCCCCAATCCTCGGTGCCTGCTGTGATGGCGCTGGTGTCGTAGGTGACCGAGCTGTCCCCCAGGGTGGCCGATTTGACCACCCCCACCAGCGCCCCGGAGGCGGCGGCCTGCTGGGGAGAATCGCTGCTGGGAGAATAACCGCGGAGGAACAGGGTCACATAGTGCGCGGTATAGAGCCCAACGGCGAAGCGCCATTCATCCAGCCACTTGTCAGGCTGTACGGCGGTGTTTGCCATGTCGATGACTTTGCACAGCATAGACGGGGGCAGCAGGGAAACGCCCTCCGCGGTGAAGAACTGCGGGTAATCCGCGCGAAACTGCTCCACGGTGTAGGTGCCTTTGCCGTGCCCCAGGTTGGCGGCCGCCGCCCTTACCCCGAAGAATTGGGGCTTTCCCCAATCGTACATACCAGCGCCCCTCCTTACTCTTCGGTGACTTCCTTGCCCCGCCGGGTCTTTACCTTCTTCTCGGCAGCGGCCTGCATGGACTTGTCGGATGTGGCGCTGGGGACGATCTTGCCGTCGGCCACAAGAGCCTTGAAATAGGCCGTATCCGCCGCCCAGGATGGCACGTCCGCCAGCTGGCCCCGGCTCAGATGCACGACGCCGCCCGGGCCGGGCAGATCGACGTTGTGCTTGCTCAGAACAAACATGTGCGCCCTCCCGTAACTTTACACACCGTCTACGTATCTGATCGAGGTGGGGTAGAAGATCTGCACCTCGGAGATGTTGGCCATGTAGGCGGTATCGTAGCAGACGTTTGCCACGTTGGGCTGGCTCATGATGCGGGCCAGGGGCACCAGCTCGTCCATCTTGACGAAGCGGCGGTCGTTGTTGTAGACCACCATGCGGTCCTTGCTGCCGGTGCCTGCGCCCTTGCACCACCGGGTGGCCCCGATGAACAGGTCGCCGCCTGCCTTGGTGGCCGCGTTGTTCTTCATCAGGAAGTCGTAGATGGTCTCGGTGGCAAGGTCGGTGACCTTGGTGGTCATGATGTACAGATACTGCTCATAGGGCAGCAGGATATGGTTGGGGATGGCGCTCTCGTCGTACTCGTTGGCGGCCCAGCCCGCGGTCAAAGCGTCGTTGACGTCCTTGAGGATCTGGTCGGGGGTCTTGTCAGCCCACTTGGTAGAGGCCGAAGTCTGCCCATTGCTTGCGGCAGTGGTCTCCACAGCGTCGGGGTTGTTGACCAGGCCGGTGGTGCCGTAAGCGGTCAGGCCGACATAGACGTTGGCGTCCATGTGCTTGTCGTAAGCCATGCGCACGCCATCCTGCAGCAGATTGTCCAGGCTGCGGCCAATGTAATTGGAGCGCTGCATATCCTGGAACATCACGCGCAGAGCGGCGGCGAACACATGGGCCTTGTAAACGCCCTTGTCCACGCTGGCCTGCACAATAGGAATACCGTTTGCCCCGCCAGCGGTAACAGGGGAACTCTCTGCGCCGCCGGTCATGCCATAGGCAACGGACATAGCGGACACGTAGTCGACCCAGCCGCCGCCGGTCTCAATGACGATGTCGCGGGGATAGGTGAAGCTGGTCAGGGGCTTGCGGATCACGGGATCCCGCTTCTCCAGCTCACTGACCAGGAATGCGCCGCCGGAAGCGATGCCCGCGGCGTCCATGATGGGCGCGCCGGAAGCAGGCGCGGCAGAAGCCGCCTTGCCGCCAATCACGCCGGCGTTGAAAGTGCCGACATTCTGAAAGCTCATAATTTACCTCCTGTTTATCAGGCGTTCTGCTTGGTCAGGATGACCAGCTCTGCAATACCGTTGGCATCGGCGGGGCCGCCCCACTGGCAGTTGGTCAGGGCCACAGTCTTGCCGCTCTCATTGTTGGCGGAGAAGCAGCCCACCTCGCCGGTGGTGTAAGTCTCGCTGGTGCCGGTCCGCACGTACACGGTCCCACCCAGAGCGGGGGTACCGTCGTAGCATTTGACATTGATGGAGCCGCGCTGGAACACGCTCACAGCGTCGCCGGGGGCGTCCTGGCCCGCCTGCTGGTCCAGATAGGTCAGAGCGCTCTTGATCTCGCAGCCTGCAACGCCCACGAAATTGGCGGCGGCAAAGCTGGCACCGGCCTGGACTACAGCGCCATCATCATAGACAAGGGGCGCGCCGAAGGGGATGGGGGTCTCGCCGCCAGCGGGTCTGGTTTCGACGATCATATCGGGCTGACGGGCATAGCAACCCGCGAACCCGTGGGGCATGTCCTTTCCAATGATCTGAGGATTCAAAGGCATAATATTCACTCCTTCTTAGGTGGCCAGCATCCCCGCCGTGCGGAGAGCGGCCAGAAGATTGTTGAAATCCTGTTGCGTGGGGGCTGCGGCCAGGTCCGCAATAGCGGCCATCTGAAGCACACCGCCCCTCACTGCTGTGGTTGCGTCCGGGAGGGTATAACTGGGGCCTGCGGGTCCTTGGGGGCCTTCCGGCCCCTGGGCTCCGGGCGCGCCGTCCGCGCCAGCCGGGCCCTGAGGGCCTTGCGCACCAGGAGCACCGTCTGCGCCGGCTGGGCCTTGCGGGCCGGTGTCACCTTTGGGGCCTGCGGGTCCCTTGATGTTGGCGCCTGCAACGGCGGGCATCCCCGCCTTGCTGGCCGTCCAGGTCAGTTCCCCGGACTCGCTGACAGATGGCTGATAATAGCCGCCGTCCTCCCCGGCAGAACCGGAGACAGCAGGCACGGGACCGACATAGGCAATGCGCAGCTCTGCTACGCCATTGTTATCCGCCGGGCCGTTCCACTGGGCATTGACCAGAGCCACAGTGTTCGCACCGTCCGCCTCGGCCTCGAAGCCGCCCACAACATAGCTGCCGGACGCGGTGACGCGGACGTACACTGTCCCGTCGATGGAAGGGGCGCCCTTCTGACACTTGACGTTGATACATCCCCGCTGGAACACGGAAACCGGCTCCTCCGGGGCGTATTGGCCCACGTTCTGGTTGAAGAACGCCGCCGGGCTCTTGACCTCCCGGCCGGCCACACCGATAAACTGATTGCCGGTGTTCCCGGCGCCCATGGGGATTACCGCGCCATTCTCCCCACGTACCAGAGGGGTTCCGAAGGCGATTACAGCAGCTCCACCCAGCGGGGCCGTGCTGACAATCATGTCAGGCTGCCGCGCATAGCTCCCGGCAAATCCATGGGACATATTCAGTCCGATGGTCTGAGGGGTCAGGGGCATGGTCAGCCCTCCTTCTTCGTGTGCGGGTTGCGGGCCGCGTAAGCGGCCTCGGAATCCGCGCAAATCTTATCGTAGGTGGTCTGACTGGTCTGGGCGGCGTTGACCTTGGCGGCGTCGGTAGCCGCGCGGGCGATCTCGGCCATATTGTCTTTGCCGCGGACGGCGGACAGCAGAGCGTCGGTCACGCGGGCCTTTTCGCCGGGGTCTTTGATCTCGGAGACCGCGGGCCGCACCCGGCGCAGCAGCTCGACGGCAGCATCGCGGGCGGGGCCAGAGGCGCATGCGTCGGTGTTCTCCACCGGGATCGTGATGGACTTGCCGTCCTCTTCCGCCCCAAGCAGACGCTTGATCTCGGCGTCGATGTCGCCTTCATCGTGCAGCGGGTGCTCGCCATGGCCGCCCCGGCTCTTGGCCTCCAGCATCGCAAGGATGCGGTCCAGCTTGGCGCCCAGGTCGTCGCCCTTGGGAGCCGTCTCCACCATTTCGTCCTTGGCGGCCGGTGCGGGCGGCTTTTCTGCCATGGGTTTCGCGTCCTGCGCCATAGAGGCGGGTTCCGCGTCCTGCACGGCCTGAATGGTTTCGCCTGCGACATTCGCCATAGCCTGGATATCTTCCGGGCTCGCGTCCTTGGCCGCCATGCCAAAGGCGGTAAGGATGCCGTGTACCAATTTGTTCATGTTGGTTCCTTTCTCCGCCTTTGCGGCGGCGTCGTGTATTGCAACATCATGACCGGCGCGCCCTCGCGGGACAACGGCCACATGATTGCCGATGATGTTGGTTTGTCTGTACCCGTCCAGGTACGGTTCAAACTTGCAGTTGTAGCCGCAGGACACCTCGCGCATGGCCCCGCTTTCCACCTGCGAGGCCAGCACCGGGTCCTTGATGAACAGGTCGGCTACTGTGTTGTCCCCCACCCGCCGCACGTGCTCCAGGTGCCCTTTGGAGTAGGCGGACTGGTTTTCCGCCGTGAGCATCTCGGGCGGATGGTTGTCTGTGACGTCCTTGCCCTCAAAGCTTGCCAGGGCGGCCGGCGCAAAGACGTCCTCCGGCAGCCGGTAGACCTTTACGACCCGCTCAGGGTCGCCGTCCAGGCCCAGCTCCCCGGCCAGATAATCCTGCACGCCGGTGCGGTTGATGGGCACATCCCGGCAGATGAGGTAGCCTTCCGGCGACCGGTCGATGTGCGGGGAAATGCTGGAGCCATAATATGCAACGGGCATCAGTCCGCACCTCCGATCATGGCGGCGTAGTCCACCGGTTTGCCGGTCAGTTTGGACAGCAGCCCGGCGATTTTCGCCACATGGTCGGTCTCGTCCGCGTTGATCTCCAGCAGCACCGGGATATCCCCGGGCGGAGCAACAGCCATGCACGCCAGGTACAGGCGCACGGTGGCGATCTCATCCGCAAGAGCTTTTTCAAGCATCGTTTGATAACTTTCCATCGGGTGTCCTCCTTTCCGACGGCAACAAAAAAGCACCATGCTTTCGCACAGTGCTTCGGCCCACTTGCGCGGGTGGGTTCCGTTTTTATTTTGCCTCAAGGCACAGCAGCCGGAAGGTCTCTCTGCCTTTGGGCGTTACCATGGTCTGTGTTCCGGCCCAGCCGGTCTTGTCGTTCTTGCTTTCCCGTACCTCAAACAAGCCATTGTTCTTGTTCTCATAGGGCACCAGCTTGTGCTTTTGGTCGCGATAGAGGAATTTCTTCTCCAACAGCCACGCCACAAAGGCTTTGGGCGGGATGCCCAGCTCTTTTGCGGTATCGCGGAAGCTGGTCAACAGGTGCCTGTCTACAAGATCATCAAAATAATCTGCTTTCGGGGCCATAATCGCATTTTGCACGGCCAAATGTCAAGAGGCAATTTCACATCAGGGTATGAAAAAAGCGCCCGTTCAGGCGCTTTATCCGGCGTTCGCTTCTCTATACAGCTTCCGGCGTGAGCGGCGCCATTGGGGGAATGGGCGGATTGCTTAAAGCCTCGATGCACTGTTCGCGGACTCCCTCTCTGTCCTGCTTGACCATTTCGAGAGCTTTGTCCTCAGACACACCCAAAATCAGGCAAGCCCATTTGGCAAGATCATTGCCATCAAGTGTGGACGCAGTCTGCTTTTTGGGGCTGGGTGGCAAAGGCATCCAGTGGGTGATTTTTGCGAATTGATTTCTGGGTTCTCCATCGGGATAGCACCAGCAGCTGCCGTCAAAATACAGGACTTGTTGAACGCCGGTCTCTGAAACGGCCAAAACGTTTGAGCTTTCGCCGTATTCTGCTTTTGGTAGTTGCTTTTTGCAATCAATCCATTCATCCATTCTTGTTTTCCTCCCTGTATAGTTTTTCCCAGGCCTTGAACTTGTCATCATCCGCCGCCTTGTGCTTCTGGAAGGTGGCAAAGGTCTTGGGGATGGGGTCCCCCACTGTCATTCGGTACCGTTCCCAGCTGCGATATTCGCGCAGCCATTGGGCACGGGCCTTTTCTTTTGCCCTGTACGCCTTGATCTGCTTCTCCGTCCGCGGGTCCCGGCTGTATGGGTTCTTTGCGGGGTTGGAAAAGTCCTTGATCTCCTGTATCTCTTTGGCGCTGCGTCCGGCCTCTGTATAGGGCGACAGGCTGTGCCAGCAATTTGGGTGGATATTCAGCCAGGTATTGGTCAGGGTGTCGGGCCCGGCAGGGTCCTGCTTGCCAAAAGCATCGGACAGGGGAGGGTAGTCGGGGCTTGTCCCGCTCTTGCTGTATACCCTGCCTTCGTAGGGGGCGCAGAGGGCGCAGGTCGTTCCGTGGCTGCTGATGCGGTAAAGGTCTTGTTCAGGGTCTGCGGTCAGCACAGACAGCACTTCCGCCTGTCTGGATGTGGTGCGCGAGACCATGCTGCAATAGGTATGCAGGCTCCAGCGGCGGCCGGCCTTGTCCACAAAGGCGGTGACGCCCTCCCGGCGCAGCGCCTCCACAAACTGGGGCAGCTGCTTATACACCCCCTGCCCGGTCGCCTGCCGCAGGGCCACCTGTTCCAGGCCTACCCGGCGGTAGACGTCCGGCTCAATGCGGCCGATCAGGGCGCTTTGCACCGTGGCCATGACAGTGACCGAGGCGTCGGTAATTTCCCCCATCAGGTTTGCCACCAGCTGGTCCACAATGGCGTGCTGTTCCGCCGTCAGGGCAGCGGCGTTGTTATAGGCCCGGATGTGCTTGGTGATGCTCTCCCCCGGCACCCGCCGCGCCTCTGGGTGGGCGGTGTAAAACTGCTTTTCCACCATCTGGGGCACATAGATCCAGGAATCGCTCTCCATCTTTCGGAGAATGGCCTGCACCCGCTCCAGAGCGGCCACCGCTCCATAATCGGCCAGGCCACTGCTCCGCAATCTGCCAATCTCATTTATAATCGCCGTTTCAGCCCGGAGGAAAACAGCAATGAGCTTTTTAAGCTCCTGCTCGTTCGGCGCTCGGTTCAGTGTTGGCATTTATCATCACCTTTTACCGATGAAGTTCATACCCGCCTCTCAGCGCCTGATCGACCTGAGCGTCGGTCCAAGAATACAGAGATTTGAATGTGGCTCTGCCATTGGCTCGCATAGTTTCCAGGTCGTCCACTTTACGGACGAACTTAATACTTGAAATATCCAAAATAGGCTCCCCGTCAGACCCAATAGATATTGGTTTTCCGGTGACTTCGATAATAGTCCCGGTCCGGTATTTTGGAGTTTCCCACACAGACAGTCCGGCTTCTTCTTCCCCTGTCATATGGTTGACCGATTTTCTGATCGTTCCGTTTTTGATGTAGTCTATTTCTCTTTCGCTACCGACCACGCGATAGAAGTGACCGTCTTTGCGAATCCCTCCGAGCACGTCGATTTCATTTTCTACCAACCCATGAACTTGATCTCTAGTGTTGTTGTTTTTTGCGTTCTTGTTTAGTGCGATACGTCCATTGCTTAAAATATAGTTCGGAGTATCGTCAAATGCCATGAATGAAGTTTTGTCCGGCAACCCTGTAACAATGAGCTTATCCGGGTTGTTGTTTTCTGGAATATCTACCTCACCAAGGCTTTTTCGAACAGTCTTATAATTTCCGTCCGGTTGACGCTCACGTCCCTCTTGCCGCAGCTCTACGCTGTTGTTAGCAGATACACGATAATTTTGACCGTCTGCCTTCCCGTACACATTGCGCGCATTATTTAATTCACTAGATTCTGCAGATTCACGCATTGACTTGGGGGCGCTTTCCCTTGTTCTGCTTTCAGTGTTCTTTCCAGCCCCGCCTCCAGAAGCCCCAGCTGACCCATAGGGAATCCAACGACCATATCGGTCGCGAGGTTGGTTGGGCGAATAATCATAAAGGGGATAGCTGTCCGTAGCTTCCCCCTCGAATCCGAGCCCTGCCAACGGGTCACGCAAAGCTGTGGCGTCCTGGTAAGACTTCCCCACATTGGCGGCGATCTCCTCATCACTTATGGAGCCGAAAAGCCCGGTTTCTTCCTCCAGTTTTTTCAGCTCCTTCTGGGCGGTGTCCACGTTCAGCAGACCGTTTGTATAGGCCGCCGCAATGGCTTCCGCCTTGGTCTTGCCGATCTCGGCCCGTTCTGTCGGGGTGGGCGTTTTGAGCGGCGGGAAGTCGATCTCGATATCCTCCGGAATGCCCCCCAGGGCGCTCATGCACAGCACCGGTAGCAGCCGCTCCAGAACAGGCCGCAGTTTTGCCTCCCGCTGGGAATCGATGTAGTCATAGTAGTTGGTCAGGTCGCTTTCGCCGGTGGCGTTGAGGCCTCCGGGAGAGCGCCCGAACAGCTTGGTCATGGGGTAGTGGGACGCACCGCACAAGTTCAGCGCCATGCTTTCATAGACGTCTTTTAGCCCCGTAAAGCTGTACTGCGTATTGGTGAGTTTGGTCCCCTGCTCCACCACCTGGGTGGCGAAATTCGACCGCAGCACGCTCTGGGCCTGCATGACCTGCCAGAACCGCCGCTGTACCTGAGGTGACCCGATGGAAAGCAGCTGTTCCAGTCCCTTGACTTCCATTGTGTTGACGTTGGCCTGGAAGGTCAGGGCGGCCATGTTGGCCGATACGTTGTCGTGGGACACCACATCCCGGTACAGGGCCTCGACCTCAGATTCACCCCAGTAAAGCTCCGTCTGGCGCTCGATGCGGGGCAGATCGCGCCCGGTGAACCGCACCACCCTGGAGTGATGCACCGTTGCCACTGTGTGGCCGCGCCCGTCGGTGATGGAATAGCTTTCCGGCACCTCTTCCCCGCCGTCGAACACCAGCCCCATATTGGGCGTGATGCCCTGCCACCGGTCCAGGATGTACAGGCCCTGGAAGCTGCCGGGGTAGATCATGCCGAGGTCAAGAGGTTTGGACAGGTCCTCCTGTCCCTTGATCAGGATAAGCCCCGCGGCGCCGCCGTACAGCCGCCCCCAGCGCAGCCCCTCGTTCAGGCGGGCGCGCAGGCGGGTCTTCCGTTCGAGCTTTGCAAGGGCTTTCGCGGCGGCCGGCGTGATGCTGCCGGTGGTCTCGTACCACTCCCGCAGCATGTCGTCCACCGCCAGCCCTACCACGTTCTGCACGATCCAGTTATCCCGATAGAGGCTGTTGAGCAGTGCGTAGTTGTCGGTCATACGGGTGAGCGGGTATTCCGTCGCCTCCAGCGGCGACTGTGACCCGAAACCCAAGTGGAACAGGGGATTGGAAAAGGCGTCCTGAACGCTTACCGCATTGCTGACGCCCTGTCCTGTCTGTGCGCCACGCGGGCGGTTTTTGTTGCGTCTGGACATTTTCACACCTCCCCAAAACGCCAGTGAGGAATTATCGTAGAACATAGATAGCGTGCGGCGTCGACCGCGTGATCTGCCCGCTTGACCGGCTTTTCGATGCCGTTCTGCGCCGCTTTTTCGTCCCAGATGTAGCTGGATATCTCACCGATCAGCCCCTCGCAGGTCTCGCATATCTTGAGCCTGCGCTGCCCCATGAGGGTAGCTACCCGGCGGATGCCGTCCAACACGTCGTTGTCCGCGTCGATGACATAGACGCCCCGGCGCTGCAGCTCCTCTTTGAAGCTGGCCGCCGACGGGTCTACCACCGCCGGGCAATAGAGCTGCGGGTCCGGGCCCATGAACTCCATGAAATCATCCGCGTACTCGGTATCAGTTTTCTGCTGCATCGTCTCGCGGCTGGCCCAGCGGTATTCTCTGGTGATCCACAGGGTTTCCCCGTCGTCGTATGCGTCGAGATAGACCATGTCGTTGATGGTGCCGTAGTCGATGCCAATATAACGCTGGGCGGAATATTTAAGGCCTTTCGGCTCATCCTCTTTGCGGTAGACGTTTTCGGTAGCGTCGAACATGTCGTAGATCACGCCGTCCGCAGCCACCCACAAGCCCTCAACGTAGCGCTGGTAATAGATGCCCCGGAACGAAGTTTTGTACCAGTTTTTGGTGGCTTCGTCCAGGCTGGGGTTGTCATCCAGCAGAAAATGCAGGTGCAGAGCGTTGCGTTCCGCCGCTTTGAGCACCCACTCTTTGTAAAACCAGTGATTGGAGCTGTCCGGGTTGCAGTTGAACCATGTTTTGGCGCCTTTGACACTGCACCGCAGCAGGGCCTGTTCCGCGAAGCTGCGAGGCATGAGGGCCACCTCATCCAGCATCACGCCCGCCAGGGTAATGCCCTGGATCAGCATATAACTGGACGCGTCACGTCCGCCAAACAGGTAAAACCGGTTAACACGCCGCCCGCGCCGGGCGGTTATGACGTGTTCTCCACGGTTGTACTGGATGTCGAAATTCTGCTGCAGATAGACTATTGACAGCAGAGGCGTGACAATGTTGCGCTCTGCCGAGCCAACGGATTTTCCACAGTAGGCAAACGCGCACCCGTCAAAATTCCCCATCGCCCACAGGAAAAACGACAGCGCCATGATGGAGGTTTTGCCGCTGCGGACTGCGCCGTCGCATATGATGGACGTGTAGTTACTGTACGGGAATCTCAAAATCTCCCGCTGCTTCTCACTCAGTCCCACGTGCGGCCTCCTCTTTCAGGCTCTTAGTGATGGGGTCATCTTCCACCTGGTCCTTGCCGCTGATGAGCTGTCCCTTGAGTGCCCATTTGTCGATCAGGGTTCCCAGCGCGGTGGTGATCTGCGCGGGGGTGGCCTCCCGCAGCTTTTCCTCGTCGTTCAGCACGGTCAGGCCCTTGCCGATGATCTCGCACACAAGCCCGCGCTGGCTTTCCATGTATGCGAGGATGTCGGCGGTGTTCTCGGCCTTTTTTTGTTTGACCTTCTCAGGCATTTCCGGGACTTCTGCCAAAACTCGCTTCACGGTTTTAGGGCTTGTCCCGTTTGCCTTCGCGGTAGCATTATAGCTCCCCAGCTCAAGATAATCAGCGACTATTTTCTTTTTCTGCTTGTCTGTAAGCCGGTTTGCCACAGTCACCACCTCTCAAAACAAAAAATAAAAGCGCACAGGCGCAAAGCCTTCCGGGGCCTCCGGCGGGTGCAGGCGCGAAGAGTACGCCCGCAAGCTCCCGGTGATGGGGAGAAAGCGTGTAGAAAACCATCATGCGCTTTGTGGAACCGGTACGGGGTCCCGGCTAAATGGTGCGGCCGCCTGGAATTGAACCAGACCGGGTAAGACAAGGAGGTAAAGCCTGCAAACTCAATGACCCCAGACAGAGCAAAAGAACCCCGCGCCCCAACGGCCGGCCGCATGAAAAACCGCCCAGGGGCTGCCGAGCCTTCGGGCGGTGCGCTCTTGAGCCGAGCAGGCTGCCGGGGTACTTGCCCGCCTCCGGCTGCGGGGTGTATGGTGACAGCGTTTGCGCCATACCAAAAAGAGCACCGGCGTTTTGCCGATGCTCTACGGGTACAATATACCACAGGTCTTTAGTGGCTTTCTATGGTCAATTCATCCACCGCGCGGTGATGCAGCCGCAGGACCCAGCGCAGATCCCGGTCAATGTCCGCCGCGATCCGCTCCCACCGCTGGCCAAGGATGTACCGACTCGTGAGGATGTCCCGGCGCAGTGGGTCGGGCACCGTGTCGATGGCGTCCTTGACCCGGCTGCACTCGGCGAGGGCTGCGCCGTAGGCCGATACCAGACGACTCTCAGCGTCCGCGATCCGCTCGACCGCACGGGGGATGGCTTGACCGTCCCCGCCGCCGGACGGCATACCGCTCAGCGCCTGGGAGACGCTGGTGGCCTCGGCCTGCAGCTGCTGCAACTCCTCGAGCAGGCGGCGCATGGTGCGCTGGGCGTCGCGGTAGCGGCGGAGAAATGCAATTTTTTCGTCGTAGGTCATTTCTGTCACCCCCAAATATGCCGCAGACGGTCGGAGCACTCGGCGGCCTTCCCCACCAGGTACTCGGCGTATTCGCCCGGGTCCAGGCCGGTTTCATCCGCTCCGGTAAGTACCGTGTCCATTTCGTCGGTGATCCGTACCAGCTTGGCTGTCTGTTCCGCCGACAGCTCTAGCTCTGCGGACAAGTTATTGACCAGCACGCCCCACAGCAGCTTGTAACACTCCCGGCACACTTTGTACCCCTTGAGCTGCTGGTAACGGGCGCATTTTAAACAGCTTGCTTTCATGGTCAGCCCTCCATCTTGGACTTAGCTTTTATCCTTTTGTATCCCTTTCATTTTCTAATTTTGACATAACTTCCACCATTTTTGTTTTCCATTTTCAGTGCCTCTAATCCATCGTTTTCTGATTATAGTTATGAAAATCAGGTTCTTTTTTGAAAATCATTCGATTGTTACACCATCGCTGAAGATGTTTAATTTCTCGTTGTGCGTGCGGCTTATCATAGATCATCACATATGGGTCGTATCCCATATCACGCAGGGTATAAATGCGGTACAAGTTTTCCTCCATTGTGGTGTCGTAGTTTGTCAAGCAGAACACCGTCCCGTATTGCCCGTGAGGCTTCCGCGTTGCAAGACTTGCATATAATTTCAGGCCGCGTAACACGGATTCACTCTCTTTCATGTAATCCCAGGCGAAATGGATTTCCTTGAGCTTGATCCGGTTGATCGCCTCAATGTTTTGTTCCGTCAACAGGCGGCAGTCCAATCCCTGGTTAATATCCACCCACGCCTTACTGTCTGCCAGTTGTCCCAATAGCTCCATGTGATCTGGGCAAGCAAGAATATTTGGGTCCATCAACACGATGTTTCGCTGCCCCCTCCACCACTCGGACAAATTGGCAACCTTTACAGAGCCGCGGCCCTCCTTTTCCGCTACTACGCAGAAATGGCACCCTCGTGGACATCCACGAGTGAGAAACCCATACGCAGTATCTTTTGTGAGTTCGTAATAAATCGAATAATCCGGGTATATGTGCTCGACCTCTTCAGGGAGTTTATTGTCAAGGCCATATCCCGTGCCGCCCTTGATAATTTCTTTCACGTTCAGCGGTTCTGGAATGTCAGGAGTGTAAGTTTCGTCGAAAACTTTACTCATGTAAACCCGATCGTACTGACCCCAGCCCCACCACCACTCAACTGTATCGCCTCTCGCCTTGTGCCAAGCAGACAATTTCATCAGGGCCAGGTTCGGATAATGGTGACCATCTACGTCAATCAGTCCGATTTTCATCTTTCATCGCCTCCAATTTATCCAAATCCCCAGATAATACCAAGGCAACCGCCTCGCAAAGGATTCCCATTTTTACACGCTCTAGGTTGTCAAAACTTAAATCTTTTGGTCGGTCTTTTCTTTGCCCGGCTGTTTTTTGGGTTGTCATTTTCACCCAATCATTAACAAGCTGTTTTAGCGCCGGTATATTCGACTTTTGACCTCCTCTCTGCAACATGACCCACATGGTGAAATCCTCTAGGGGTCTAGGATCAAGGTTTACCATACAGCGCCTCACTTTCCAGCCTCGTCAAGGCGCTGCACCATCCGCTGGCGCTTGACGTCGGCTATGGCCGGGTCGCCGTGATATCCTGCGGCCTCCAGCATCTCGATGCAGATCTGCAGGTCGGTCAGCTCCTCGCTGATGGCCAGCCAGCACTCGGGCGTGCTCTTGGGGGTGGGATTTTCGCCCCGCAGCCGCCGGGCCTCTTTCAGGCAGGCATGGGCCAGCTCGGTGCATTCCTCGGCGGTCTGTTCCAGCAGGGCCGGCTTGCCGATACGGTCAACGATCGTTTTCATGGAGCGCCTCCAATCTCTGCAGGGTGATCTCCACGGCCTCGTCCGTCATGGGAGCGCCACAATTAGGGCAGAACGAATATGCGTCCTCAAGGCCGTCAAGTCCATTTTGACAAGCATCGCATTTTGAGTGCTCCCTTCCGTTGGTCTCAACAACGGTAATCCAATGACCGCGAGTCCGCTCCACTTGCTCCCGCGTGGGGTCGCGGAGGGTGGCGATGGCAATTCTGAGCGCTTCACAGTCCCGCGCCCAAATCTCCCCACTCTCGCGCATGGTTTTGCAGTGGCCCAGCAGGCTTTCCAGCTGGTCGATGACTTCATTTTTCGTCATGGTCTACTTCCTCCATCTCGGTGATTGTGATCTCCACCCGCGGCCGCTTCCGGTCCAGCAGCACCCGGCTGCCGTCATGGCCGGCCACCACCGCGGCGCAGTCGTCGGACAGGACCCCGGCCCGCACCAGGATGTCGTCGGTGGCCTCCAGCAGGTTGGTCAGGTCCACCCGGCGGCGGGTGGGCATATAGTACAGGCACCGGACGTTGACCGGGCCGGCCAGCGGCCGCGGCGGGCTGCGGATCTGCCACAGGCAGTCTTTTTCGTATTGAATGTACTCTTTGCTCTGGGCGATGGTCGGCTTCCCGCCTGCCCCGCGCAGGATGCGCTGGTGGTTTTTCTTGGTTCGCGGTGGGCCTTTCAGCGTGGCGCGCCAAAGCAGGTCAGTCATGCTCATTTTCTTTTGCTCCCCCACTCAAGCCCAAAGTCGGAGCGTTTAATCTTGCACCCCGGCTTTCCATCGTGCCAAAACACAAGGCCCTCCACATAATGCTCTTGCAGCCACTTGCGGATGCCCTCAAAGGTCCGTGGCACATCCACGATATTTTTGCCGTGAGGCACCATAATATCGGCGTCAAGGTTGTATGGGTTGCCCTGGAAGTGCGGGCCGATCGCTTCGTAAGTGCCATCCGGCGCCTGAGGCGCCTGATAAAATGCCTGCCAAAACCATTTGTCCCCCGGCTCCTCCCTGCTGCACTTTACCCAATGCGGCCAATGACCGGTCATCGGATCAGGCTCACCGCAGGGAATGGCGCCAGCGGGCGGCATCTTGCCCTTCTTCGCATCATACCGCTTGTAAAGCTCGCCATTAATCACAGCGCAGCAAGCGCCGTCTATCTTGATTGTAGCCACGCCCTCACCGGCAAGCACCCATTCACAGCCGGGCGTCACTTTGTCCGAAATTCCGGTGACTTTGTGGTTTGCAAACGTACGCTCGAACAGGGTCGGAATCTTCTTCATGGTTTTACTCCTTTCGTTTGTGCCTCCGCGGCCTCTCCACCGCGTCGGCCAGAAAATCGTTTCCGCTGGGCTGGGGCCGGTCCACCCGCTTGCCACCGCCGCCGCGGTGGGCCGCCTGCCAGGCGTCCAGGGTGTGGATGCCCTGGGCCTGGCAGCGGTCCAGGATGCTGCGGATATAGGGCAGGGTGGCCTTGACGTCGTGCTCGGCGGCCTCCCGCATGGCCTGGACGATCAGGGCATCCTCCAACCCGGCCGCCAGGTAGGCCCGCAGGGCCTGCTGGACCACCGGGCCCATCCGCCTTCCCAGGCCAAGCTCCCGCCAGGATGTTTCCAATCCATCCAGCGAGGGCGGCAGCGGCGGCGCGGCGGCCGGCTGTTCCGGCGGTGTGTCAGGGGACGTTTGCGCTATAGCAGCTTTAGCTGCTACAGGTACAGGTACAGGAACAGGAACAGGTACAGGTACAGCTTGATTTGCTTGGTTTGCTTGATTATGCTTAGCAAAAGTAGCATTTGCTTGGTTTGCTTGACGCTGCTTGCCTCCCAAAGCTCCTGCGGCGCGCCGTTTTTCTCGCACTGTCTCCCATTTTTCGATGTTGGAATCCAGCCGAAGCCGGATAAATTCAAACGCCATAGAGGCTACCGGGTTATCAAATTGTGGGATTTCACCGGTATCGGTGTACGACAAAATCCCTAAAAAGAGGCGGCCCACATCCTCAAGGGGCAAACTTTGGAGGGGCTTCGCCCAGTCCGTATAAAGCAGAACGCTTTTATTTTCCCTGTTTTCCTTGTCCATGTGGGCCTCCCTGTCGCTTTAGTGCTTGCGTCCAGCGGCGTAATCTTCCATGCTGGTCTGTGCGGTCGCAGGCTCTTTGAGCAGATACCCACTGCTTTCGGGGTCGGATTCCAGAGCGAAAACTCCGTCCATCTTGCCTTTTATGTCGCATTTCTGCATTACCGAGCCGGAAACGGTGTGGACAAATACCGGTTCAACGTAAATCGTGCCAAGATCATTGACGTGATTTTCCAAAGAAATTTTGATTTTCCCGGTGACGGTCCCTTCAGAATCGCCATTTTTCAGCATTTTTGTGATGGTATCAGTCAGCGCGCTGTCAAAATCGTCTTTGAATTCTTCAAATGCAGGGCCATTCAGGGAAATTTTCATCCCACTTTTTTCGTTTTCCATAGAAAATTCCTTTCATTTTTGCTCAAAAAGGTAAATCTTCCGCGTCGGTTGCGTCGAGCTGGCGGGTCAGATCATCCTCGGGCACCGGCTGGCGGCTGCGCGGCGCATAGTCGCCCAGATTTTCACCGGGGTACATCTGCTGCGCTGGCGGGATGTCCGGGGGCGGCACATCGGGCGGGTGCTTTTCAGCGGCTGCAAAGCTGGCCATGCTGATCTGCTGCGGCCGGGGCGCGGGCGGATCGAAGGGGGTATCCTCATCGGTCTCGGCCATCAGGGGCGGGGCTTGCGTCGACCCGTCGGGGATCATGTCTACCACCTGCTGTGACCAGCGCAGGTTAACAAGGTCTCCGGGCAGCAGGCCGTCTGCCGACAGGTTGTGGTAAAACTTGCCGCTGCCCTCGGGATACTCCCGGGTCTTGATCTCCCGGCCGAAGGCGACCACAAAGTCGCCCTTCTGGTACATCCCCTCCCGCTCGGTCAGGCCGTCCCAGCACTGGACGTCTACAAAGAGGCTTTTCCAGCGGCCGGCGTCATCCTTTTCGCTCTGGGCCTTGACGTTGAGGACCAGGACGTCCTTGGTGCCCAGGGTCTTGATCTCGGGCTCCCGAGCCAGGGTGCCCGCTACCAGGGCCCCCAGCCGCGTTTTGATGATCATGCGTCCTCACCCCCGAACGGGTCGTCCTCGCTGTCCTGGGGCCCCTCGGCGGGGCTGTCGGCGGTGACGATCTCCACCGCCGGCTGCGCCGGTGCTTTCCGGCTGCGCGGCAGGCTGCGAGGGGCCTCGTAGTCATCCAGCTCCCGAGCGGTGGATTCGGCGTCCACCGACACCTCGCTCTCGTCGTAGAGGCCGCCGTAGGTGGAGGGGAACGCCTCCCGCAGGGCATGGACCAGGGCCACCTTGCGGATCATGGTGGCGGGCCGGACGGCCCACTGGCTCTTGCCGGTGTCGTACTCGCTCAGCTTGACCTCCTCGTAGCTGGGGCGGGTACGGTCCTTGCGATAAACCCGTGCCCAGCCGCCCAGCAGCTCCTCCCCATCGTAGACGATGGAACCTTCCCGGCCCTCGATCTTGCCATCGGTCAGGACGATCACCCCGGCCTCGAAGCCGTCGTAGTTGGGGTGCCGCTCGGCCATCTGCATATAGCAGCTCTTGCCCAGCACGATGGTGGCGGGAGTGTCGTCGCTCTTGTTGTCGTAGTGGATGAGGTAGGCCTCTTTGGTGAAGGGGTTGAGGTGGTAGGCCCGGCAGGTCTCCAAAAAGATCTTGCACTCGGCGTCGGTGGCCTTGGGGCTGATGAAGTGCCGCACGTCCTCAAAGCTGACGGCGAAATGCTGGCCGTCGGCGGCCTCGATCTCCACCGGCTTGGTGGGAGTGGCCGGAGTCATGGCGGCGCTGCCGGCCGTCTCAAACTGGGGTGCTGTCTGGGCGGCACAGGTGGTGGTGCGGGCAGAGCCAGTGGGCTGGCCGTTGCGTGTGAATGCCATGGTATGTACCTCCTGTATCTATGTACTTTTGTTGCTTATTTGATGGAGCCGAAGCGGAAGCCCCGCTCGGCGGCCGCCGCCTTGAACCAGGCGACGTCCTTGGGGGTAAACTCCACCCAGAACCGGTAGCGGCGGCGCGGAGGCTCCTCCTGGGGCTGGGCGAAGGTCTGGAGCAGGTTTGTATCCAGGCGGCCTTCGGGTGTCACAAATGCACCTGCCCTGGCGGCCTGTGCAGCCTCGGCGCAGATCTCCCGTTCCTCCTGACTCGGCGGCAAAACGACCGGGGCGGCGGCCCGTGCGGCCTCCGCGTTCCGCCGGGCGGCCTCGGCAGCCTGCTGCCGGGCACGGCTGTCCTTCCGGCGCTGGTACTCGTTCAAGGCGGCGTTGAGGGAGAGGTCCCGCAGGTACTCGGTGGTGCAGGCTTCTGCATCCTCGCCGCAGGTTGTGCGGATGATCCGCAGGGCCTCCCGGTGGGTCTCCAGGGCCTTGCGCAGTTCCCGGCCGGCGGCGGACAGGCTGACCGTCTTGTTGAGCCAGCGCTTTTCCAGCACCCGGTCGAAGGGAATGAGCGGTTCCAGGTCCTCCCCGGCGGCGTCGTGGTAGATCATCTCCAGGGCGCGGCGCTTTTCCTCCCGCTCGCCCTCCTCCACCGCTTTGACCTGCCGGTCGATGGCGGCGGAGCACTCTTTGAGCTGGGCCTGCATGGCGTTGATCCGGCGCAGGGGCGCGTCCAGCGCCGCCAGGTAGTGCTTTTTGAGGGCCTGGGCAGCTTTGTTCAGCTGATCGTTCCAGTGGTTGACCTGGGCCCGGTCGGCTTTGGCCCCTTTGATGTCCTCGGCGGTGTACACCCTGTCGGTGTAAGCCGCCAGCAGCGCGTCGATGTTGGCCTGGACTTCGTCCAGGTTGCTGGTGGGCTCCGGGATGGCCGGGGCCTGCACCCGGATGGGGATGAGGTCAGTTGTCACGGTCGTTACCTCCTGTCAGCATATCCTTCGGCGGCTCGGGAAGCGGCATCCAGTGGGTAATCCGCTTGGTACGGGTGTCATACACACGCCACCATCCGTTGAGATCCCGGCAGCCCTGCTCCACCTTGACGTCGCCCCAGGCGTACTCGCGGTATACAATGACCATCTGCCCCAGGGGCGGCAGCTTATCCTCCACACTGATCCAGCCGGCTGCTGCGTCATCGGAGCGGCGGGAAGCCGCGGCCAGTGCCTGGATTTCCCGGGGTTCCAGGCCGGTGTCCTCATAGGCAGCCAGCCTCTGTACCAGTTCCTCCTTTTTGTTCGGGCTCCAGTAGCCGGTCTTGATGCCGCTGGCCCGCTCGTGTGTCATTCGTTCCATACTTTCAAATTGACCTCCATTTTGCTATAATGAAGGCGAGAAGGTGTCACTTTCTCACCTTTTGGCCCTGCCCGATCCAGTCCATCGGGTGGGGCCGCTTTGCGTTTACAGGCGGATGCTGTCCACCACACGGGCCAGGGCGCACATCTGCCGGACGTGCCGCTCATGCGCTGTGCCTCCGATCGATCTTGCGGACGGGCACCTGCTGCCAGTCTTTGAGGTCGGCGGCCAGCTCTCTGTCCAGCGCCTCGCCCAGGCCGATCAGCAGGACGCTGGCGCAGACAAAACCGAGACAGACCAGGGCGTACAGCCACCAGGGGCCGAGGGATTCGGCGATGCCTCCCAGAGCCAGCAGCGCCGGCACCAGCATACCAAGGCCCGCCGTCCTGACCGCCAGGATGCCGGCTTTGCGGATGTAAAAATGTTGCATATTAGTCCTCCTTAAAATGTAACTCCATTAAATCAGCAATCATCAGGTATTCTTTGGCATATTTGCTATTGCCGTGCGTTTCGCGCACTTTAGAACGGAACTCATCAACGGTCCCGTAGAAACAGCCGCACTGGCAGCGGACAAGATTATCCTTGCACCTGAAAAAAGTGGTCGTGCGGAAAACTCTGCCGAACCCGCTGATGACAGCAAAATCGGCGGCGCCGGACACTACCGCGTCGCCGGACACTACCGCGTCGCCGGTCACACGCGCGGCGCCGGTCACACGCGCGGAGTCGGTCACAAGCGCGTCGCCGGTCACACGCGCGGCGCCGGTCACACGCGCGGAGTCGGTCACAAGC
>ERZ1090864.125-NODE-125-length-41369-cov-17.363557_pt1 | contig 41369 bp, 36 predicted proteins | sample MGYA00478479_ERZ1090864 | MGnify/ENA primary metagenome ERZ1090864 (study PRJEB33644, sample SAMEA5815743) | chicken gut metagenome | biome: Chicken; feature: Gastrointestinal Tract; material: Caecum | place: Ireland | collected 2019-01-01 | study: A study of the...
GTGCGAGTTGGCTCGCAAAGGGCAGGGCAGTGATCTGCCGGCATAGGGCGGACGCCCTACATGAATAATCTGGCGGATGGAATAGAAAGAATATCGTCTGATAAAGAAAGACCAGCCAGATTATGAATGTCATGGCTGAAAAGAAGAGACCGTGCGAGTTGGCTCGCAAAGGGCAGGGCAGTGATCTGCCGGCATAGGGCGGACGCAGAAAAGGACACAGAAAAGGAGGCAGAAGCAATGAAGATTTCACCTAATTTAGAAGACGTCAGACAGATCGCGCAGACAGGGGAATACAAGGCCGTTCCTGTGAGCTGTGAGATCCTCTCTGATATCTGTACACCCATTGAGGCAATGAAGATCTTAAAGAATGTATCCACTCACTGCTATATGCTGGAGTCGGCGCAGGCAGACGAAAAATGGGGAAGGTACACATTTCTGGGATATGACCCGAAGATGGAGATCACCTGCATGAACGGCGAGATGAGCGCCGGGGGAGTCCGGTTCAGGACAGACGATCCGTCCGGGTATCTGCGGCAGATCCTTGCGGACCACAAAAGTCCCCGCTTTGACTATCTTCCATCCTTTACCGGAGGGATGGTAGGCTATTTCTCCTACGACTATCTCGGATACAGCGAGCGTGCCGTGCGGACAGCAGCGGAGGATACGGAGGCGTTCAAGGACGTGGATCTGATGCTCTTTGACAAGGTGATCGCATTTGACCATTTCCGCCAGAAGATCATCCTGATCGCAAATATGCTCCTCGGGGATGGGAAGGCAGAAACGCTTGAAACAGAATACAACAGGGCGGCCATGGAATTGAAACAGATGCGTACCCTTCTGCGTGCCGGGGAGAAAAAGGAAGAGCCGGGAGGGCACCTTACAGGAGAGATCACCCCGCTGTTTGAGAAGCAGGAGTTCTGCTCCATGGTGGAGCAGGCGAAGCATCATATCCGGAAGGGAGATATTTTCCAGATCGTGCTTTCCAACCGGCTTGCCGCACCTTTTGAGGGAAGCCTGCTGAACACCTACCGGGTACTCAGGATGATCAATCCGTCACCGTACATGTTCTATTTCTCAGGGACGGATGTGGAGGTGGCGGGCGCATCCCCGGAGACGTTGGTGAAGCTGGAGGACGGCGTGCTCCATACGTTCCCGCTCGCCGGCACAAGGCCGAGAGGAAAGACGCACGAGGAAGACCAGGCATTGGAGAAGGAGCTTCTGGCGGACCAGAAAGAGCTTGCCGAGCATAACATGCTGGTGGACCTGGGGCGGAATGATCTGGGTAAGATCAGCCGGTTCGGCACAGTGCAGGTGGAGAAATTCCATTCTGTCGAGCGGTTTTCCCATGTGATGCACATTGGTTCTACGGTGCGTGGAGAAATAAAGGACGGCTGTGATGTCCTGGACGCAATTGAGGCAGTCCTTCCGGCAGGAACGCTTTCCGGGGCGCCAAAGATCCGGGCATGCCAGCTCATCGGTGAACTGGAGAATAACAAGAGGGGCATCTACGGAGGCGCCATCGGATATATTGACCTTACAGGGAACATGGACACCTGTATCGCCATCCGTATTGCCTATAAGAAAAACGGCAGAGTATTCGTGCGGAGCGGAGCCGGGATCGTGGCTGATTCCGTGCCGGAGAAGGAATACCAGGAGTGTATCAATAAGGCGGCCGCTGTGATGGACGCGCTGCGATCAGCAGAGGAGGTGGACCTGTGATAGTATTGATCGACAATTATGACAGCTTTTCCTACAATCTATACCAGATGATCGGGGAGATCGATCCTGAGATCAGGGTCATACGAAACGACGAGATGACAGTGGAGGAGATCTGCGGCATGCATCCGGACCGCATCATCCTTTCCCCTGGGCCGGGCAGACCGGAGGATGCGGGGATCATCATTGAGGCGGTAAAGGAGCTGGGGAAGGAAATCCCCCTTCTGGGCGTCTGCCTGGGGCATCAGGCTGTGTGCGCGGCCTTTGGCGCGGATATCACCTATGCAAGAGAACTGATGCATGGGAGGCAGTCAAATGTTAAATTCGACAGGACCTGCCCTCTGTTCCAGGAGATTCCGGATACAGCCCCTGTTGCCAGATATCATTCTCTTGCGGCGGACGCGTCCACCATCCCCGAGGAACTGAAGGTCACAGCCGTTACGGATGACGGCGAGGTGATGGCGGTGCAGCACAGAAAATATCCGATCTACGGCGTTCAGTTCCACCCGGAATCCATCATGACGGCGGATGGCGGACAGATGCTGAAGAATTTCATAAAATAAAGGAGATATGAGCCATGATCAAAGAAGCAATCGTAAAAATCGTAAATAAAGAAGACCTGACCTATGATGAAGCGTATACTGTGATGAATGAGATCATGAGCGGGGAAACCACGCCCACACAGAATGCGGCCTTCCTTTCCGCCCTCTCAACAAAGAGCGCCAGAGCAGAGACTACGGATGAGATATCAGGATGCGCGGCAGCCATGCGCGCCCACGCGGTAAAGGTGGAGACCGGAATGGATGTGTTCGAGATCGTGGGGACCGGCGGGGACAATGCCCACAGCTTCAATATCTCTACCACCTCGGCCCTTGTCGCGGCGGCAGGCGGGATGAAGGTGGCTAAACACGGTAACCGGGCGGCATCCTCTCAGTGCGGGACGGCAGACTGTCTGGAAGCGCTGGGCGTGAACATCCGTCAGAGCCCGAAGCGCTGCGTGGAACTTTTAAATGAGGCGGGGATGTGCTTTTTCTTCGCACAGGAGTATCATACGTCTATGAAATATGTCGGGGCGATTCGAAAGGAATTGGGTTTCCGTACGGTATTTAATATCCTGGGACCTCTTACGAATCCGGGGAATCCGACAATGCAGCTTCTGGGCGTGTATGATGATTATCTGGTGGAACCCCTGGCTCAGGTGCTGACAGATCTTGGGGTGAAGCGGGGAATGGTGGTCTACGGGCAGGATAAATTAGATGAAATCTCCATGAGCGCTCCGACGACTGTGTGCGAGATCAGGGACGGATGGATCCGGAATTATGTTATCACCCCGGAGGATTTCGGATTTGAGCGCTGTACAAAGGCAGATCTCCTGGGAGGAACGCCGGAAGAAAACGCGGCGATCACCGTATCTATCCTGAAAGGGGAAAGGGGACACCGGAGAAATGCAGTGCTTATGAATGCCGGGGCGTCCCTCTATATCGGCGGGAAGGCAGAGACCATGGCAGACGGCGTGAAGCTGGCGGCAGAGCTGATCGATTCCGGAAAAGCTCTGGAGACATTGAAGAAGCTTATCGAAGTCAGCAACCGGCCGGAACCATCGTCAGAGGCGAAAGCAGCGGATGAAACTGCAGAGCCGGAAACGGGGGTGCAAGGATGACGGCGGCAGGCGGGACGATCCTGGACCGGCTTGCGGATCATGCGCGGGAACGCGTAGAAGAAGCAAAGCGGAGGATGCGCCCGGCGGAGATCCGGCAGAAGGCGCTGAACATGCCGAAGGGGAATTTTGCATTTGAAACTGCATTGAAGAAGCCGGATATTGCATTCATCTGTGAGTGCAAAAAAGCATCCCCGTCTAAGGGCCTGATCGCACCGGAGTTTCCCTATCTTGAGATCGCCCTCGAATATGAAGCGGCCGGAGCGGACGCGGTGTCCGTACTGACGGAGCCCAAATGGTTCCTGGGGAGCGATCTGTATCTGGAGAAAATTGCAGCAGCCGTGTCCATTCCATGCCTGAGGAAGGATTTCACAGTGGATGAATATATGATCTATGAGGCGAAGCTGCTCGGCGCCTCCGCTGTACTTCTGATCTGTTCCATCCTGCCGGAGGAGCATGTGAGGGAGTATATTGGGATCTGCGATGAGCTTGGGCTGTCCGCTCTGGTGGAAGCTCATGATAAGGATGAGGTGGAATCGGCATTGCGCGCCGGCGCCCGGGTAATCGGAGTGAACAACCGGAATTTAAAAGATTTCTCTGTGGATACAGAGAACAGCCGGAGGCTGAGGCAGATGATCCCGCAGGAGGTGCTGTTCGTCTCCGAAAGCGGAATAGGAAGCGCGGAGGATGTGAGCCGTCTGAGGCAAATCGGGGCGGACGCGGTGCTGATCGGAGAAACACTGATGCGCGCGGAGGATAAGAAGGCAAAGCTCCTGGAGCTGAAAGGAGAGGCGTAAATGACAAAGATCAAGCTGTGCGGGCTGTCCCGTCCCGGCGATATACAGGCGGCAAATGAACTGATGCCGGATTATATCGGATTTGTCTTTGCCCCGAAGAGCCGGAGATATGTCTCTTTGGAAAAGGCGGCGGAACTGAAGCAGATGCTGGACCCGCAGATCAGAGCGGCGGGCGTGTTTGCGGATGAAGATCCTCAGATGATAGAAGAACTTGTCAGCAGAGGAGTGATCGATATGGTGCAGCTCCACGGCAGGGAGGATGAAGCGTATATCCGAAACCTTCGGAAGAGACTGGGAAGTCCGCTGATCATTCAGGCGTTTTCCATCCGCACTGAGCAGGATGCGGAGAGGGCGGATACAAGCATTGCGGATCTGATATTGGCGGATTCCCCGGGCGGAGGTACAGGAGAAGTGTTTGACTGGGAACTGCTTGGGAAGATACAACGCCCGTATTTTCTGGCGGGAGGCCTGACGCCTGAAAATGTGACAGCCGCAGTAAATGCGTTGAGACCATACGGAGTGGACGTCAGTTCCGGCATAGAGACTGATGGATATAAAGACAAAGAGAAAATGAAAGAGTTTATTTTAGCAGCCAGCCGGGCTGATGAATGAGGAAAAAAGAGTAGAAAGGAAGAGATGCAATGACAAACCCGAACGGACGCTTCGGCATCCACGGCGGTCAGTATATACCGGAGACACTGATGAACGCTGTGACCGAACTTGAGGAAGCGTATAATCATTATAAAAATGACCCGGAGTTTAACCGGGAATTAACAGAACTTTTCAATGAATATGCGGGGAGGCCTTCCCGCCTGTATTATGCGGAGAAGATGACAGAAGATCTGGGCGGAGCGAAGATCTACCTGAAGCGGGAAGACCTGAACCACACGGGAGCCCACAAGATCAATAACGTACTCGGTCAGGCGCTCCTTGCAAAGAAAATGGGAAAGACCAGGCTGATCGCAGAGACAGGCGCCGGACAGCACGGAGTCGCCACGGCTACTGCGGCCGCTCTCATGGGCATGGAGTGCGTGGTCTTCATGGGCGAAGAAGATACCATCCGTCAGGCGCTGAATGTGTACCGCATGCGTCTGCTCGGGGCAGAGGTCATTCCGGTAAAGACCGGGACTGCCACATTGAAAGACGCGGTATCCGAGGCGATGAGAGAGTGGACGTCCAGGATCAGCGATACCCATTACTGCCTCGGTTCCGTCATGGGCCCCCATCCGTTCCCCACGATCGTAAGGGATTTCCAGGCGGTAATTTCCAAGGAGATCAAAGAGCAGATCCTTCAGAAAGAAGGACGACTGCCGGACGCGGTGGTCGCCTGTGTGGGAGGCGGCTCCAATGCTATCGGAAGCTTTTACCACTTTATAGAGGATGAAGGAGTGCGGCTGATCGGGTGCGAGGCGGCAGGAAAGGGAATCGACTCCTTTGAGACCGCGGCAACGGTGAACACGGGCAGAGTCGGTATCTTCCATGGCATGAAATCTTATTTCTGCCAGGATGAATACGAGCAGATCGCCCCAGTCTATTCTATATCTGCAGGGCTGGATTATCCGGGCGTAGGTCCGGAGCATGCATATCTCCATGACATCGGCAGAGCAGAATATGTTCTGGTTACCGATGAGGAAGCTGTGAATGCGTTTGAATATCTGGCGAGGACAGAAGGGATCATTCCGGCGATCGAGTCCGCGCATGCCGTGGCGCATGCGATGAAGACCGCGCCGGAGATGAGCCGGGATCAGATCATTGTTATCACCATTTCAGGCAGGGGAGACAAAGACTGTGCTGCCATTGCCCGCTACAGAGGGGAGGATATCTATGAGTAACATAAGAAAAGCGTTTGAAAACGGGAAGGCATTTATTCCGTTTATCACTTGCGGAGATCCGGATCTGGAGACGACCGCGGCAGTCGTCCGCGCGGCTGCGGCGAATGGCGCTGACCTGATCGAGCTGGGCATCCCTTTCTCAGACCCCACCGCAGAGGGACCGGTGATCCAGGGGGCGAACCTGCGGGCCTTAAGCGGGGGCGTGACCACGGATAAGATATTTGACCTTGTGAAAGAACTGCGCAGGGATGTGGAAGTGCCGATGGTATTCATGACTTATGCAAATGTGGTCTTCTCATACGGGACAGAGCAGTTCATTTCTACCTGCCGGGAAATCGGGATCGACGGGCTGATCCTGCCGGACGTTCCGTATGAAGAAAAAGAAGAATTTCTGCCCGCCTGCCGAAAGTACGGCGTGGACCTGATTTCCCTGATCGCGCCTACGTCGGAAGACAGGATTGCCATGATCGCCCGGGAGGCGGAAGGATTCCTGTATATTGTTTCCAGTCTGGGAGTTACAGGTATGCGGAGTGAGATCAAGACAGACCTGGAATCTATTGTGGAAACGGTACGGGAGAATACTGATGTCCCGTGCGCCATAGGGTTCGGCATTTCAACGCCGGAACAGGCGGCAAAAATGGCGGGGATCTCGGACGGGGCGATCGTCGGATCTGCCATTGTCAGGCTGATCGGGAAGTATGGGAAAGACGCCCCGGAATATGTGGGTGAGTATGTGAAGGGGATGAAGGATGCGCTGAGGTGAAGCGCAGATTTGTAAAGCTCTTGGGGGAGATTACACCTTTAACTCTCCCAACAGAGGGGAATCCGAAAGAGCGTATATAATCTGTATAATATTACTCAAACGGAGATGGTCGGGGATCGCAAGAAAAATGAAAACTTCTGTAGGTTTCATCTTCGTTCATATAAAATTAAGAAATGTGAAGAGGAAAAGGAGTAGAAAACTATTTAAAGAAATGAACTCTTCAAAAACCAAACAAGGGGATTTTGTGCTCTAAAAGAGATGCTTTTGAAAAGAAGGAGGCAGTCCAGTAATGATTCATGGCATTAAAAAAGCCTGAATTTTTATAGGTCTGTCTCCTTTTTAAGTAGTAGGGGTAAAAACAGTATTAACCGACAGCCCCCGCTCATTCTGAGTCATTCTGTACTGCCTGAATATAGTGGGCGATAATCTTTTCTAAATGACCAAGTTTGTCGGTTGGACATAAAGAAATCATGCCAATAAAAGAATCATAGGTATTAGATGAATCAGAAGAAGAGCCTTTTAGAATATAATCTACGGACACGTGTAAGGCGTTCGATAGTTTATAGAGAGTACTTACGGACATGCTTTTAAGGCCAAGTTCAAGATCATAGCAAAATCTTGGGGTAATGTCGACCAACTCAGCCAGTTTTTCGCGTGAATATCCGTTCAGCTGTCGCTGTTTCTTGATACGTTCGCCAATAAGAACAGAATTAACAGAATCCATATGTTCACCTTCCTATCGCTTTTTCTAAAAATAATCTCACAGTTATAAATGAAACGAATATGAACTGATAAGGGATAAAAGATTGACAAATAGTTCATGAAAGAATATAATCAAAGAGAAATTTAAAAAATAATGATAAAGGGAATTGGGAGGATAGACTGCTATGAACAGGGCGTGTTCCAAAAGAGTATGTGCATTTCTGCTATCTATTATGATGGTAGTTGGAACTGTTTTTGCTGTTGTACCCACATCGGCAAGGGCGGCAAGTGCCGCAACATTTACGTTATCAGCAGATCAGACAGAACTGGAAAGGGGAGATCAGTTTACAGTTACGGTGTCAATGTCTGATAATGCAGAAGCATTTGGCATTCAATACGAGCTTTACTATGATGCAGATAAAGTCTCTGTCGTGGGTGAACCTACACGGGGGGACGTTTTTAGTGATTTGGATGCAGGTAATATGGAGTTCGGTTCACTTAATCATAATGCCAATAATCACTGTATCAGCGCGGTAGCGGTGTGTGCGTATCGCGCGCTGACCAATGGAAGTGTCATGAGCGTGACATTTCAGGTTTTAGATGATGTTCCCGTTGGAAAATTAAATTTCAATTCAACAATTTTGCTCAGTGATACTGATGCAGGCTCATTGGATTATACATATGTAGATAATACTGACTTATCAGTCGTTATACCCGTAACAGGCGTAAGTTTGAATAAAACGTCTACAACAATAGGACGTGGAGAAACAGAAACATTGATTGCAACTGTTGAGCCGGATGGAACAGGAAGCACAGTGGAATGGGAAAGCAGCAATCCTTCGGTGGCTGCTGTGGATCAGAATGGTAAAGTGACTGCTGTATCTGCAGGAAATGCGACTATTACAGCGACTGCAGGGGGTAAAAGCGCTTCGTGTAAGGTGACGGTAAATGTACCTTTGAAAGGTATTACAATTACTGGAAATCAAACAAGCATCAGAAAGGGAACGACTACCCAACTAAGTGTTTCCTTTGATCCAGAAGATACGACGGACAGAAAGGAACTTATATGGTCAAGCGATGATCCTGGAACAGCTAGTGTTGATCAAAATGGACTTGTGACAGCCATAGCAGATGGAACTACTATAATCAGGGCAAGAGCGGGCAGCGTAGAAGGAACATATTCGATTACTGTAGAAGAAGTTCCTCTGCAATCAATTAGTATTAAAGATGAAACTACAATTCATCGCGGTGCGACAGAAACATTGCAGGTGACTTATGTTCCGGAAAATACAACAGATGACAGGACAGTGATTTGGACAACTTCTGATCCGACAATTGCTACTGTGGATGGAAGCGGAACAGTAAGTGCAGTTGAAAAAGGGCAGGCAGTAATTACTGCAACGGTTGGGGGAAAAGAAGCCGATTGTACAGTTACTGTTGATGCGCCGCTGAAAGCTATTGAGCCAACGAATGATACGATTGAGCTTGTTAAGAATCAAAAGGCTACCATTACTTATACACTTAATCCGGAAGACACAACCAGTGACCAGACTGTTACATTTTCCAGTCTGGATACGGATGTGGCAACTGTTGATGCTTCATCAGGAGAGGTGACAGCGGTTAAGGCTGGCAATGCGGTGATAAGACTGAGCGGTGCAGAAGGAATCACTGCAGATGTTAAAGTCATCGTAACAGAGATTCCGATTGATCAGGTGATTCTGGATAAGCAGAAGACAATTGTGGAAAAGGGACAGAGCACTGAGCTAACAGCATCTGTCAGTCCGGAGGATAATACCGATGACGACCAGACAATTACATGGAAAAGCTCTGATGAATCAATTGCGACAGTTTCTTCGACAAAGACTAATTCAGGAGAAGCGGTAACAATTAATGCAACAGATAAAGGCGGTACTGTAACTATCACAGCGACTGCATGGAATGGAACAGAAGCAAGCTGTACCATAGTAGTTCCGGTTCATGTTGAATCTGTTTCTCTTCCGCAAAATGTTGTAATCGACAGGGGGCAGACGAGAGTACTTTCTGTTACCTATAATCCGGAGGAATATGATGATACTATAAAAGCAATCTCATGGACCAGCAAGGCGCAGGACATTGCAATGATAGATGCCACAAGTGGTATGATTACACCTGTAAAGGAAGGTAATGCAGAAATTGAAGTAACTGTAACTGTTGAGACTCTCAGTGGAACAGAGAAACAGTATACTGCTTTGACAACAGTGACGATCCGGGAGAAACATCTGGATCAGACGCTTGGAGATACTATAGCATTTACACCACTCTCCGGACCAGTGTTAAAGGGGCAGACTATTAATCTCTATGATCAGTTGAATCTGAAACAGATCATGGAAGAGAATGACATCACAGATGATATCACGATCCAGTGGGCAAGTGAAAACACGGATGTGGCTTCCATTGATCAGAGTGGCTATCTGTCAGGTGTAAAGGAGGGAAAAACCAAGGTTACTGCAACAATCCAGGCAATAGACGGATCGGGGCAGACAGTGGGAACATATGTTGTTGAAACGGAAGTGGAAATCAAAGAAATTCCTTTGGAGTCTATTGCATTTGACAAAGTTATTCGGGAAATGACAGTAGGAGCAAAAGATACACTTCATATTATCTACAATCCGGATAATACAACTGATTTGAAGGAAGTAGAGTGGAGCAGTTCTGATGCGTCAGTACTCTCCGTTGAAAATGGAATCCTTACGGCTTTGAAACCGGGAACCGCAACGATTACAGCGAAAGTCGGCAATCTGGAAACTTCCTGTGAGATTACAGTGAAAGAAGCTGATAAAACAGATAATGTAAAAGGGGATTCCGATAGCAGCAAAGGGAATAAGGATGTAGTTCAAACGGGAGATTCGTTCAATGGCATACTCTATATTGCGCTGTTAATTGGAGCGGTAGCGATAGTTGTCACTGTGATCTGCCGGAGAAGAAAATACAAATAAACAGGAATAATCAGGCAGCGTGGTGTAAAAGCCACGCTGTTTTTAGAAAAAATCTTTTTCATCTTTTGGATTATGTAACCCGCAAGATGGAAGTGTTATAGATGAGGAAATGGATTGATTTGAGGAGGGAAAACTGATGAGGAAAAACAGATCAGTAGCCATTATATTAATACTCTCTTTTATTTTGTCCTTTCTGCCCCAGTCAGAAGTTAGGGCGGTGGATACTGATACTATGGCGGAGACAGAGTATCAAGAAGAAAAGGAAGAGACAGACAGCAGTTCCGGTACTGATGAAATATGGGATTCAGAGAAGCCCAATGAAACAGAATCAGTGATACAACAAGATTCTGGCATATCTGAACCGGACGTACAGGATGATGCGATTGAAACAGAAAATGATACTTCAGAAGAATACCAGGAAGAAAGTTCTGTACAGAATGTCACAGCAGGAGATTATACTTACAGTATGTCAAGCGGAAAGATTACCATCACAAAGTACAACGGAACTGAAGAAATTGTAGAAATTCCAGCAGAGATTGATGGAGTTCCAGTAACAAGGATAGGTACACGTGCATTTCAAAACTGTACAACAATAAAACAACTGACGATTCCTGATGGAGTTACGGCAATCAACACGGGGGCATTCAGAGGCTGTGAAAATCTGGAAGAACTGTACTATAACTGCAGTCTCACATCTATAGGAACCACTCCGTTTCAGAATTGTACCTCTTTAAAGACGATTTACTTTGGGGAGAATGTTTCCAGTTTTGCACGTAATGCAGATAATAATTGTTACGGAACAGATGTCGAGACATTCGTTGTGGATGAAAACAATCTGATTTATACATCGAAGGATGGAGTGCTTTATAGTAAGAGAGATGATGGCAGATATGATCTTGAATTATACCCAATTGCAAAAAAGGACGAGAGCTTTACAGTATCAACGGATGTGGCAACTGTGGATAAGTATGCCCTGTCCGGGAATCCATATGTAAGAGAAATAACAATTGACGGCAGTGATTTCGAGATGAATACGATATATGCATTGTACAATCTCAGTTCAATGGAGAAAATAACACTTCAGGGGACATATAAGTATGTGTATAATCCGAGTAACTGGGTTTCTTCCTGCGAGAGTCTCAACGAATTATATTTGTATGCAGATTTGCCTTTTTCTACATCTATATTTTCTGGATGCGATAACCTTGCGCAGATTTATATCGGGGCAGATGTAACAAAAGTATACGGAGGACTTTTCGGAGGCACTGAGGCATCGTTTCATGTAGATGAGGAAAACAAAAATTATATCAGTTACGATGGCGTACTGTTCAGCAAAGGTAGTAAAAAGACTCTGGTAAAATATCCTTCTGCCAAAGCGGAACTCTCATATACAATATCGGAAGATACAGAAGAGATCATGGAATATGCTTTTTCCGGATGTAAATACATTCAGGAAATAAGTTTTCGGCCGATAAAGGAGTGCAGGATAGAAGACAACACATTTGTTGGTTGTACTGCGCTTGAAAATCTGGAACTTGGAGGGAATATCACTTATGTAAGCGGCTCGGCGATAGGGTATAGCGGAGCTGCTGGAATTAAGAAAATATTAATCGGAAGGAGCATTGCAGAATGGTCCTATATCAGCAATTTAAGTGAATTCGAAAAACTGGAACAGATTCAGGTAGAGCAGGGAAATCCAAGTTATAGTTCCGTAGACGGAATATTGTTTGATCAGACAGGGGAAACGCTTATCCTTTATCCATCAGGTAAAACAGCAGATACATATGTGGTGCCGGAAACTGTTGATACGATAGACGCATATTCGTTTTCCGGTAATCACCATTTGATATCAATTGAAATTCCGGAAACAGTTACCGCAATAAAAAGTGCTCCTTCTGATTGCACAATAATAGGTGTGAGAGGAAGCACTGCTGAAACGTATGCTCTGGAACATGATCTGCCTTTTGTAGATAAGAGCGCGGAGAATGAAGAGGGGACGCCTATTCTGCCTGACAGTGGTACAAGTGTCTGGGATGAAGGAACAACAGAGGAAGTTGTTCCTGAAGGAAACTTATATATTGTCAGCAATGCCGCGCAACTTGCATGGATTGGAGAACAGACAAGGGCAGGGAACGATTTTGCTGGGAAAAATGTGGTATTGACGGCAGATATTGATCTTGACTCACAGGAATGGACGCCGATCGGTGACAATAATAATCCGTTTCGCGGGAATTTTGATGGGCGAAACCATACGATCAGCAATCTGAAGGTAACTGATTTGGATTATGCCGGGTTGTTTGGCGCGATTAGTTCAAAAGTGGCTACTCAGACAGTTAAAATCAGTAATGTGAAAATTAAAAATGTACAGATAAGCGGTGCAAATTATGCAGGGGCATTAGCGGCCTATGTCCGCGTATATAAAGGAGCGGGTATTCAGATTGATAATTGTACAGTAAGCGGAGAGGTTAAAGGCAAAGATGAAATTGGCGGTCTGCTGGGATTTATTTATGGAGGCGATCATAATTCAAAAATTGAAATAAATAGTATTATTTCAAAAGTAAACATTTCTGTTAGCAGTTCGGGGAGTGCTGGTGGGATTACAGGAAGAATCAGATGTGAGGATTTGAATGAAAATACATATGACGGGATGATATCTATTAAGGACTGCAAATATAATGGCTCTGTATCAGGAACAAATGGAGGTTGGATTGGAGGCATAGCAGGACGAGCGGAGATTGATAATCAGGGCGAAGTGGTAATCCAACACTGCAGAACAGAGGGAAAACTTTCTTTTAGTTCCACTGGAAGCGCTGGTGGAATTGCGGGAGAGCTGACTGGGACAAATGCAAAAATAATCAGCTGTGTGAATTATGCAACAGTCGCCGGAAGTAATTACTACAGTGGCGGGATAGTCGGACAATGCAAGTATGGAGGATTTATCGATCAGTGCTGTAATGCAGGGGTCATACAGAACGGTGTAACAGGAGGCGATGCAGGCGGTATAACCGGATGGCTTCATGAGGGAGAAATCCATAATTCGTATAATATCGGATATATATTAAGGGGGACAGGTACTGTTTCTTATGTCGGGGGAATAATGGGAAGTAATATTGGAAGAATCGTAAACTGTTATAATGCGTGTCCCCTACCAGACCGCTCAACATTGACTGTGGTGGGTGCTATGGGAGCTACCACAAACGGAAAGACAGAATATTGCTACTATGACTGTATACTTTATGATGAGGCGCACCTATACGGAGGAATGTCGAGCGGTCCTGATAATCCGCTTGTTTACAATGACCCGGCAAATGGTATTGTTTGGAGCGGCGGATATGCGACACCTTTGCTTAAACAGCAGGGGACATACAAAACATGGAATTTCCTGACAATCTGGCAGTTTGATCACAATTACAGTTATGGATACCCTACACTCACAAGTATAAAGGATTTGCTGAAAAAACAGCCAGATTCTGATGTGAAATCCGATAAAGATAAAAACAATCAGTTTACATTTACAGTGCTGGATCAGGACAGTAATGCGGTTGAAGGAGCAACGGTAACATTCGGTACAGAGGATGATGCGGAGACTAAAGAGACGGGAAAAGCAGGAAGGGCAAAGTTTACGTATAATACGGAAATAAAAGGACTTATTGTAGAAAAAGAGGGATATATCACATACACGGACACAGAGTTTATGATGAATAAGACGAAAGAGTATACGGTGCCTCTGTTTGCTGAAGATACGGTTGCGGATCACCCATTGAATTCTGTGATCATGAATTTGAATGGGAATCGTTATGAACTCCTTTCTCAAACAAAAACAATCAATCGAAGATTAAATAATGCGGAATTCAGTATTTTCTGTACTCCATCTGACAACACAAAAACATACACCAAATATGAGATTCTTCAGGGGGAAGATGTGGTGGCCGAATCTGCGACAGGAGAGTTTTCTCTGACGCCGGATCAGTTTCAGCTTACGAAAAGAGATTATTCTGTGTATCCGACAAAAATCCGGTTGACAGACGCGGATGGAAACACCTGTCAGGAAGGGATTAATCTTACGTTTGTAGATGAAAAAGAAATGCATACTTCTCTTGAATTTGGAGATGGAATTGAGTTTACGGTAGGGAAGGATGTCCCCATTTTTGGAAATAGCAAAATAAAATTTGATACATTTAATGTCCCTGTTTCAGTATATGTCGGAGAAGATAAATGGCGTGTAACCCTAAATATAGCGGATGTTGATAACACTGATAAAGTAGTAAATATTTTTAAGTCCGAGTCAAATCTTGTAAAGAATTTTGAAAAAGTTAAAAGCTATCTTTCAAATCAGGCAGTCTTAAGCACAAATCCAAAGTTTACATTGGAGTTGGTAGGATATGCTGAGGGTGATATGCCAATGGGAACAGATGAGATTGATTTGAAAATATTTTTAAAGCTGACAGGCAAATGGTCTCATGAGTGGCAGGCACCCTATGCAATCGTCATAGGAGTTGATGCTAAGGGCAGTGTCTCTGCAAATGGCGAATTAACTATAAACACCGAAACAATGCAGCTTATGGATGGAAATGCAAATGTAGAAGGTGAATTTGGATTAGGACTGTTCGCTGGAATGGGAATGGCAAAGGTGTTATCTGCCGGTATATATGGTGATGGAAAGATCGGACTCAAATATTATCTTCTTCCATCGGACGAATCGGGATTGGATGAATTGTACCTGTCTGGCAAGCTTATGCTGGTCGTACGTTTTCTCGGGAATAATGTGGGAGAACTCGATTTGTTTGATGGGGAAAAAACATATTGGATTTACTCAAGAGACCGGGATGATTATTATGCGGATAACTCAACCGCAAATTCGCCCTATGAAAGTGCGGAGCAATGGATGCAAAGCCTGGGAGATATGGAACTGTCCCCTTCTGCTGAGAGCCCGGCAGGAGAATGGACCGGAAATAAGACTGTCCTCCAACAGACAGCATATTCAGAGAGTAAGCCACTGCTTATGCAAAGCGGTGGGGATACAATCATGCTTTTTACAAGCAATACGCTGACAGATAGGGATGAGGCGGAAGCGTCAGTACTGATGTATTCTATCTATGATACAGCGTCTGAAGCGTGGTCAGAACCTCAGCCGGTGGATGACGACGGAACAGCTGATTTTAACCCGGTGGTTTCAGGAGGATATGTAGCATGGAATGATTCAAAAGGAACGCTTTCCGGATGCACAACATTAAACCAGATTGGAAAACAGCTGGAAGTTACGGTCGCTTCCTACAATTCTGCGACAAAGAGTTTTGAAAATGTAGAGACTGTAACTTCGAATCAGTCGTTTGAAAATAATCTCAGCCTGAGGAAGACAGCAGATGGAGCAAATCTAAGCTGGTCAATCAACTCAGAAGGGGATGTATTTGGGCTGGAAGGAACAAATACGATGTATTTCTGTACATTGACAGGAAACGGAGCAAATACAAAAGAACTTACCAATACAGACCAGATTATTCTCTGGAGGGAAACAGGCGAGATAGATGGAAGAGCATGTTATCTGTATATCGTAGATGAAAACGATAACCTTACAGATATAGAGGGACAGACTGCTTATGCTGTTTTTGCGGACAATGAGGAAACGGTACAGTTATCCACAGAGAGCATGTCTGCCGTGTGCAGTCTGCCCGGTCAGAATAAAATCCTAATGATCAGTGCAGATGGAAATATTTACACAAAGACAGGACTCAGCGGGGAGATAGTACAGGAAACCGAAGAAAACCCTGTGGCAGGAACTGTTCAACAGATTATTGAAGGAGAAAATGGTGATATTACAATTCTGTTTACATTAAACGGTGAGAATAATGCGAATGCGTACGCGCTGATGTATGATTCAGACCTTGCCGTATGGTCGGAGAGAATGAATCTTACGGATACAGACAATTACGTGGAAGGCATTTCAGGAGGGTATGTGGACGGAAAAATGGTATTCCTGTATAACCAGCGTGAACTGGATATGTCAGATGATAATTCTGTGGGCACAAACAGTCTGCATTGGAGTACTGTGGTCAATAATACAGTGCAACTCGTGGATGCAGAGGCGGACTTCTTCAGTGAAGATGCTGTAAACGGAGCACAGCTCCCGCTGGAAGTATCCGTTACAAATACGGGAATGTCAGCCTGCCAGGCTGTCGAGGTGACGATTGGAGACGGGACAAATGAAATCTTGAATGAGACAATGGAAACTTTGATTATGCCTGGCGAGACGAAAACACTGGAACTAACGGTTACCGTTCCTGAATTGACGGATATTACGGAATATGAGGTGACTGTTGTGCCGAAAGAAAATGAGCAGGGCGGCTGTAGTACAACAATAACACTTGGAGCCGCAGCATACGAGGTGGATCGTTCATTGTATTGTATTAACGGAACATATACACTGACGGTTTCCGTAACGAACAACTGTGCAGAAGCCGGAGATGGCACCATAGAGATTTTTGATTACAGTGATCCGGAAACGGTATATGAAACTTATTCATTTACCGATCTTTCGTCAGATGATGTGCTGATATATGACACAAAAATTGAAAGTCTGAACTGGGATGAAATTTCTTATAAAAAGATTGGTATCCGTGTTGTCCGAGACGGACAGGTGAACGGTGATACCCGGTCGGTTGTTGTCTATCAGGACAATGATATGCCAATAGAAGAAATTAAGCTGAATATGACCGAGGTATCACTTGAAGAACTGGGAACCACGTATCGGCTGATTGCAAGAATTCTGCCGGAAAACACATCCGTTACACAGGCAGTCTGGGAAAGCAGTGACGAGACTGTGGTGAGTGTGGACAGTTCCGGGATAATTACAGCGATTGGGGAAGGCAAAGCGGATATCACGGTGACTGTCGGCGATAAGTCTGCTACATGTAAAGTAAGTGTAACAGAGAAAAAAATAATTCCGGGAGACATTGACACCAACGGCGTGATCAATTTATTTGATCTGATGCGCTGTCTGAATCATGTAAGCGGTAAGAGCATTCTCACCGGTGATGCATTTACGGCGGCAGATGTTGACCAGAATAGTACGGTTAATCTTTTTGATCTGATGCGAATATTGAATTATGTGAGCGGGAAAAATGCAACAGTATAGAACAGTAGAATGGAGAGAAATGAGATGTGCAGGAATAGTTGGAGCGGTTGGTTCTATCGCCTTTTGACAGGGGCTTTTATACTGGCGGCCGGAGCGATGTATATAATGTGCAGTTGTATAGAAGCTAATGCTGAAGAGATACAGGTCTTTCGTGAAGAAAGCGGAGACCTTGAACTGCTGCAGGGAGTTGAATTGTCTGAACTAGAATTGGAAGAAGGGTTGGCAAATCTGAAACATAGTACGAAGAGGGGTGCTACTCAGTCAGAAGGAAATGAAGAAGAATATCCGATTCTGGATTATGGATCTGATTATGGATATCAAGATATGACCAAACGCTCAAACACCGACTCCAGACAGTACCTGTATCGGCAGCTCGAATCCGGGTGCAGAGCGTTTACAATAAGTGAAAGTGATGCCGGTACAGTGACTACTTCCGGGGGAAGTGTTTACTCAGCAGCATTTGAGGTGGATCTGACGGGATATGATTTGTCATCTGATGAAAAATTGGAAGTATATTTTACATTCCGTCATGATAATCCGCAGTTTTTCTGGTTGTCGAATACGGTTGTATATTCGTCCCGTAAAGTTATCGTTTTGACCTACGATGACTACAAGACCGGAGCGGCAAGGAAAGCGGCATTTGATGAGATTGTCAATACAGTAGAAACCGTATACAGACCGCAGATTTCATCCTCAGATTCATTATATGAGAAAACGTTGGCTATACATGATACCCTGATAAAGGAGATTGATTATTTGTATGATACATCTGTAGCGATTGCACATTCGATCGCGGGTGCCCTGACATCGCAGAAATCTGCGGTGTGCGAGGGGTATGCGAAGGTTATGCAATTGCTCATGAACAGCTGTGAAGTAGAAAATATTTACATAACCGGATATGCAAATGGAGGTCATGCGTGGAATCTGGTGCGAATGTCAGACGGACAGTATTACTGGTTGGATGCTACGTGGGATGATCAGACAAGTATAATATACCAGCATGTGTATTTCCTTGTCGGAAATGAGAGTTTCACTGATCATACCGCTGATACGCCCGAGGGAACCGGAATATCTTTTCTATATGAATTACCCGCAGTTTCTGATAAAGATTATGATCCGGGATCAACACCAGGAGAGATTCCTCTGGGCGATATTAACATGGATGGTACTATAAATTTATTTGACCTGGTTATGTGTCTGAATCATGTTGCGCAAAAAACAACTATTTATGGTGATGCATGGATAGCAGCTGATGTAAACGAAGACGGAAATGTTAATTTGTTTGATCTGATGAGCCTGTTGAACTATATTGCGGTATCATATGAACAAAACAGCGTTTTATATTACTAGCGCTGGTGTGAAACTATTTCTGAAAATATGTCACAAAGGTTCTTCTATGATAAAATTTAATTCATAGGAGAACCTTTTATTATGGTCAAAGAAAAGAAACCTGTCCATCGGGTACAAATGACAGAAGGGAAACGCAACATTGTTCTTAAGCTACTGGAAAAATACGATATTCAGACAGCTGAAAACATTCAAAATCTGAACGCTCCGATGATGGAAATTACCGGAATGGTTACAATCGTAAACAGGCAAATAGTAGATACGGCGCTATGTAAATCGAGGCTCTACTGGAACACAAATCAACTTTCCTGTCGCAGGTGGTCAAAAAACACCAAAAGATATCTCTGATGTGACGAATAAGATCCTTCCACAGATAGAGACCTTGCAAAAGGGCATCGGTTTTCTCCTGAAAGACCACTGTCCGATTATTCTGGCGATGCCGATCAGGAACGGCTAGTAGAAGCCGATGTTTGTTTTGATTTCCCTTCTACTGATGTGGGGATCGGCTGAGTTAGTCTTTTATTAGCTTATGAATTAAAAGATAGCAGAATAGGATTAATGAATTCTAGGGATATTCTGCTGATTTAGCACATAAAAGATTAAGATTTTATAATTGCCGCTTGACAGATATATCATCACACGATATATTATAATTAGAATATATCATTTAACGATATATCGTTTAACGAAAAATATCTGATATGAAAACAAAGGAGTGAGATGATGTCAGAAAAGGAAACGCCGTTAACAGAAGCATTTTTTTACATTCTGCTGGCACTGCGAAAACCGAATCACGGTTACGGAGTCATCCAGGAGGTCGAGCAGCTGACAAATGGACGTGTAGTCCTGGGACCGGGCACCCTTTACGGCGCTCTGCAGACCATGCAGAAGCGGGACTGGATCAGGATCTACAGCCAGGATACAGAGTCGCGGAAGAAGAAGGAATATATTATAACGGATGTAGGGAAAACAGCGTTCGAAGCGGAGAAAAGCCGTCTGGAAGAACTGCTGAGCAATGCAGAGCTGATGGAGGAGGGAGAAGCATGATCCGATTCAAACTGTATTATGATAAAGATAAGGAAACAGTATGGCTGACTAAGGTGGCGTCAGAAGGCTGGGCGCTGAAAAGTTTCTTTGCAGGATTTTATAAATTTGAACCATGCGAGAAAGGGGAGTATATCTATCAGATCGACTTTGGAGCAGTCAGCGAAGAGTACCGTGAACTGATGCAGGAGCTGGATGTGGAGATCGTTGTGCTGTGGGGATACTGGATCATACTGCGCAAGCGGGCGGCGGACGGTCCGTTCGAGCTGTATACGGATGTGGATTCAGAGATCGAACACTATCGGAAGATCCGAAGGATGTTCAAGGTTGCGACGATCATAGAGCTGCTCGTACTTTTCATGGAAATTTATGCGGGAATGATAGGCGAGGGGATTGGCTGGGTATTTGCGCTTCTGATCAGTCTATTTGTCCTTGCATGTGCGGATGCGGTGTTTCGGACCAACGAGGTCATTGCAAGACTGGAAGAACAAAAAAGCGGGATTGAGACGGATAAGAAGGGAGGAAATGCTTTGGCGCTGATCATCACATCCATCGGACTTTTGACCAATAGCTGCATGTTGTTAGTTGAAGAATCCATATCGCCCCTTATAAGTTATCCTGTCCACATTTTCGCTATTGTTATGATGGCTGTCGGTATTGTGCTCACGGTAAAGGAGGGGAAATAAGCGGTTGCCATGTGAAATCCCCGGAGGTGAAATCTCCGGGGATTTCCTTTTAACAGACATTTTACGAAAACTTTGGCAAACGCTGATAGTAAGCCTCCGGGTCTTTATGCTACCTTAAGGGCGTAACACATAAAAACATCAGGAGGAAAACGATGAAAAAGAAAATTGTATGTCTGACTCTGGCCTCTATGATGCTGACGTCAGGTCTTTTGACAGGCTGCGGAAACATCCCGGCCGCAACAGCAAACGCGGAGACAGAGTCTGAGAGCGTGGGGGCGGGAGCGCAGGGCGCCGGCCAGGCAGATGGAAAGACGCCAAAATATGTATTTCTGTTTATCGGGGACGGCATGAGCTATCCTCAGATCCAGCTCACCAATTATTTTGTGAGCGCGAATGCCGGAACGGAAAATGCGGAGAAAGTCACGGTGGATGGGGAGGAGAAAACAGTGCTGGACAGCCAGAATAATCTTAATATGATGAATTTCCCTGTGGCAGGCTCAGCGCAGACTTATGACAGTACATCCTTTGCTCCCGACTCGGCGTCCACGGCCACATCTATCGCAACAGGCAACAAGACATGGAGCGGAAGTATCAATGTCAGCGAGGACTTTACCGAAGAATATGAGACCATCGCGGAAAAGCTGAAAGCGCAGAAGGATTATAAGATCGGCGTTATTTCAAGCGTGAATTTAAATCATGCGACGCCGGCAGCGTTCTACGCTCACCAGGCATCCAGGAACGACTATTATGACATTGGCCTTGAGATGATCGAGAGTGGATTTGACTATTTTGCAGGCGGCGCGCTCCTCTCGCCGACAGGGGAGGATGAAGATCAGAAAGATCTTTACGCTGCCGCTGAGGAGGCAGGCTACAAGGTAGTAAAGACACAGGCAGAGGCAGAGGCTCTGACTTCCGGTGATGGGAAGACGATCGTCATTGACGAGCATCTTGCAGACAGCGACGCCATGTCCTATGACATGGACCTGCAGGACGGCGAGTGGGCTCTGGCTGACTATGTGGACAAGGGGATTGAGATGCTGGACAATGACACTGGCTTCTTCATGATGGTAGAGGGAGGCAAGATCGACTGGGCATGCCATGCAAATGACGCTGCTGCCACCATCAGTGACACGATTGCGCTGGACAATGCGGTCGCGGAGGCTGTGGAATTTTACAACGAGCATCCCGATGAGACGCTGATCTTAGTGACCGGCGACCATGAGACAGGAGGGCTGACTATCGGTTATGCGGGAACTGACTATGACACCTTCCTGCAGAATTTTAATAACCAGAAGATTTCCTATGCAAAGTTTGACTCTGACTATGTGGCAGGCTATAAGGAGGACAAGACAGACTTTGATACGGTCATGAAGGACGTCACAGAGCTGTTTGGGCTTCAGGCGCCGGTCACTGAAGATGTTTCCACACAGCAAAAAGACAGCGCGGACATGCATCCGGAGTCCGAAAATGACGGAAGCCTGGTCATGACTCAGTATGAGTATGACAAGCTGAGAGAAGCCTATGAGACGACGATGAGCAGGACCGGGGAGGAAGAAGAGTTCGGTCAGGACGAATATGTAAAATACGGAAGCTACGAGCCACTGACCGTGACGATCACCCATATTTTGAACAATAAAAGCGGCGTCAATTTTGGATCCTACGCACATACAGGGCTCCCGGTCGAGGTTTTCGCCCAGGGTGCGGGACAGGAACTTTTTGAAGGCTACTACGACAATACAGACATTTACAAAAAAATGGCAGAATTAACAGGAGTGGAATGAAACAGATGAAACGTATTTTTTTCAGTAAGAAGAAAAATATGCTCCTGAGTATTGTCATCGGCATTCTTTTGACAGCAGTCCTCATAGCCATTCCCACCGGCTATGAGGATGCTTTGATCTATCAGGGGTCAGAACGAGCGACAGGTATTGTGACAGAGGTGGATAATTCCGCCATCAAAAGCTCCGGTCTGATACAGTCCGGGGAGCAGTCCTGTGTGATGCGCATAGAGGATGGGACTTTTAAAGGACAGGAGATAACCGGAGTGAATTTCCTGAGTGGGTCTCTGGAAAAGGATAAAATCTTCAAACCAGGCGACAAAGCCTTCGTGACCATCAGCATGAATGAAGGGGAGATTTCTTCCGCGGTGATGACCGATCATTTCCGGCTGGACAAAGAGGTCATCCTCCTTGCAGTCTTTGCTGTCTTTCTTATTGCGGTGGCAGGCAGGAATGGGATTTGGGCAGTCTTTTCCTTTGCGGTTACCATCCTGACCATATGGAAGATACTGGTCCCCGCGTATTTAAAGGGATATTCTCCGATCTGGGTGGGGATCGCCGTGACGGTTTTCCTCACTCTCATCATCCTGTTTTTTGTGTACGGTGTGGACAGGCGCACAGTCACCGCGTCCCTTGGTTCGCTTCTTGGAATTTTGGCAACCTGTATCCTCGGGATGCTGTTCACAGATCTGTTCAAGATCAACGGCGCGGTGATGCCGGATTCAGAGTCTCTGCTTTACAGTGGCTTCCAGCATCTGGACCTGACAGCCATCTTTATGAGCAGTATCTTTATCGGCGCTGCCGGCGCTATGATCGATCTGTCCGTGGACATTACCTCTGCCGTCCACGAGGTGGTGGAGAAAAAGCCGGACATTTCGTGGAGAGAGGCATTTGGATCAGGCATGAATGTAGGGCGCGCTGCCATGGGGACAATGACCACAACACTGCTTCTGGCATACTCTGGAGGATATATCACTCTGCTCATGGTGTTTATGGCGCAGGGAACGCCTGTGGACCATATCCTGAATTATAAGTATGTGTCCGCTGAGATCCTGGACACGGTGGTGGGGAGTTTCGGTCTGGTGACCGTGGCGCCGTTTACCGCGCTGACGGCGGGGCTGCTGCTCACACGCAAGAAGCGCGCCGCCCGGGAACAGATGAGTAATGTCTCCGGTCTGTTCTTGCAGCAGCATCCTGCCAGGAGAATGGGGGCAGCGTTCGATGATGGGAATCAGCGGAAATAAGAGCGTGTTTTACACTTCCCGGGAATCTGCGTAGAATACCTTTACTGCCTGCCCGAAGAATTCCGAAAACCCCTTCCCATATATGCCATCCGCTGCCTCCTGCATCCGGAGGTCTGTCAGATACATCTCTGCCGTTTCCAGCATCATCTGGGAGACGTCGTCCATCTGATAGAGCTGCTTTGTGGCAAAGTCATATTCTCCGATGAGTTCTTTTATTTCCAGGGAATTTACCTTGCAATTCCTTTTTACGGCGAGCTTTTCGAGCACTGCGTTAAGATGCTTTCTGTTCCTGTCTCCGTTCCAGAGTCCGGCGGATGATCTCCTCCACGGCATCGGCGCCGATGCTTGTATCGACCGTGAGATCGTAATTCTTGGAATGTCCCCAGATCCGCCTTGTATAGTAGTGGTAGTTATCCGAACGCCTGTGGTCCATTTTGCGCACTTTCTGGCGGGCGTCCTCCTCGGACAGGTTTTCTTTTTCCATGATCCGCTTTACGCGGTAATCTTCCGGTGCATGGAGGTAGACTTTCAGGCAGTCATGTCGGTCACGGAGAAAATAGTCCGCACATCTGCCAAGGATGACACAGTTCCCCTGCCCGGCGAGGCTGCGGATGACTTCCCCTTCGGATTCGAAGATGGCGTCCCTGGGAGCTTCCTGCGTATCCGAGTAGATATACATCTGGCTTACCAGGTCGTAGAGGAAACTGTTCGTCATATTCTCTTCGTGCTCCTGCACGAATTTCGGAGTGTATCCCGTGGAGCCGGCAGTCAGCTGTATGATCTCATTGTCGTAGAAGGCAAAGCCCAGTTTCCCGGCAAGCGATTTCCCAATGTCGTGCCCGCCGCTTCCGTACTGGCGCCCGATCACAATGACTGTGTGCGGCGCTGAAGCTGAATCATCTTCCGAAACCGAAGCGCCTGCCGAAACGGAAGCACCGGCAGGAACCGCGGCAGTCGGCTCGTCACTGCTTTTCTCGTTATTGCAAAAGAGAAGCGGATCGAGAAAGGAGAGCCGGCGGCCGAACAGGCGGGCAATAAAACCGACAAGCAGCGCGGCGATAATAGTTCCCTCTCTGACGCCGTCCAGACGATGGGCAAAGATCAGGGAAAGGACTGCTGCAATGATGGTCAGCGATACATCAAAGGCAACCTTTGTGGATCCGAATTCTGTCCTCCAGGTTGAAGAGACGGCGCGGACAAATGACTCGCCAGGCAGCATTGCCACATTGGCGAGAACCTCCGTGTATACTCCGAATCCCAGGATCACGCACCCGATCATCAGGTAGACCACAGAAGAAAGATAGCTCTGCGGATTTACAAAAAAGAGCATGACCATGGTCAGATCAATGAAATATCCGAACAGGATAGAGATCGGGATCTGCAGCAGATGCTCCGCCTTAATGTTCCTGCGCAGGATGACGAGCTGGATCAGGATCAGCAGAAGGCTGAACGCGATCGTGAACTGTCCCAGGGTAAAAGGAAAATTCAGACTGAGCACATAAGGGATCGATGAGATCGGGGATGTTCCCAGATCCGCCTTTGTGATCAGGCTGCCCCCCAGTGAATTGATGAAAAGGCCGACCGGAAATACAATGTAACGTTTTAGTTTTTCCATATTTTAATCAATCCTCCCTCGAAATAACAGACGGTGCGCCAGGCGGACCGTCTGTTGATCTGTTGTCTTGTTTTGTGTCAAATAAGGCTTGTATCCCACAATGTCAGAGACGTGTACTAAGATGAGATGTTTTCATAGACCCGATGCATCAGGCACATCAATGTTTCACATTCTGTTTCCGACATACCCCGGAACGCTTCTTCTTCCATTGAGGAGAATGCTTCCGTCACCAGTTTAACCTGGTCTTTCCCTTTCTCTGTCAGGAAAACATAGAGGCTGCGGCGGTTGCCGTTCAGTGTGCGCCGTTCCACAAGGCCGGCGTCCTCCATACGGTTCAGGAGTGTGGTGAGCGTGCCGGGCTCGATGTGACATCCCCCCGCGATGTCTTTCTGACCGGCGCCGTCGTGATCCTTCAGGTAGTCAAGGATCTTCGGCTGTCCGATGGTCAGACCGGTATCTTTCAGCCTGGCGAGAAGCTCCTTCTGGAACAGGGATTGTTCCGCCATGATCAGATAGTGAAATGAATGGGACATAGTGTCATCTCCTTTACAACAGTGTTTCCGGCGGCAGATCACCGGGTGCTGTTCACACTGTAACGATCACCGCAATCTGCAAATCCAATCTCAATAAGATTTGAATACAAATGATTAGAATTCAAACAATAAAATTATAGGAGCCGCAGAGGGAAATGTCAAGAAATATTCTGCTGAAAACCGGTGACATCCGATGCCGGGTCTGGCATAATGGGAGCAGGAGGAAAGTTAAATGGACATCAATATCGTATTGGCATATGATTCTGCTGACGAAGTATGCGGGATTTTTTCAGAATATACAGATATGCCGGTAAATGGAGATCCGACATTTAGAGAATATCTTGAGATACAGAATTATGATGAAGAGTTAAACCATCTTGAGGAAAAATATGGTCTGCCGGACGGACGGCTGTATTTGGCGTACTGTGACGGCAGAGCGGCGGGGTGCATTGGGCTGAAGAAGCTTGATTCCCTGAACTGCGAGATGAAAAGACTTTATGTAAGACCAGAGTTCAGAGGGATGCATATCGGCGGGCTGCTGATCCAAAGGATCATAGATGATGCAAAAGAAATCGGATATAAGCATATGCTTCTGGATACACTGCCTTTTTTAGAAAGCGCGGTACACATGTATAGGAAATGGGGATTTTATGAAATCCCAAGCTATAATGACAGCCCTATGGAATCGTCAATTTATATGAGACTGGATTTAGATGACGGCACAATGAACAGCGTCAGGGAAGGTTCGGCGGACAAGGATCAGCCTCAGGTGCTGTCCGTAAATGGAAAAGACTACAGCATCCTGAAACTTCTCGGCAGGGGAAAGGGCGGCTATTCCTACCTGTCTGAGCGGGAAGGCAGGCGAGTGGTGATCAAACAGATCCACCATGAACCCTGCGACTATTATCAGTTTGGAAATAAGATCGAGGCAGAGCTCCGGGATTACGACCGTCTGAAAAGGATCGGCATCCCGCTTCCTAAGATGCTGGATGTTGACAAAGACAAGGAACGGATCATTAAAGAGTATATAGACGGAGATACGGTTTACGAAATGATCCTGGAGGACAGGCTCCCGGAAACCTGCCTGGAACAGGTAAAAGCAATGTGCGGTCCGCTTTATGCCGCGAATATAAATATTGATTACTTCCCGACAAATTTTATCCTGCAGGACGGCACGCTGTATTATGTGGATTATGAGTGCAATGAATATATGGAGGAATGGGATTTTGAAAACTGGGGAGTGAAATACTGGTCCAAAACACCGGAATTCCTTAAATATGCTGAGAAACATCTGCATATCGTCAATTTAAAAAACTGTCCCAGGTTAAGCGGGCAGGCGGCGGCATGGTTTCATGAGAAATGGCAGATTCCCCTGGAGGAATACAGATCCAGCATAGAAGATTCTATAAGCGGAGAAACTTCTGTACCGCAATGGTATGTGGCAGTGAAAGGAGAGCAGATCATAGGAGGTCTGGGAGTGATTGAGAATGATTTTCACAGGAGAAAGGATCTGACACCCAATGTCTGTGCTCTCTATGTGGAAGAAGAGTGCCGGGGGCAGGGAATCGCCGGAAAACTCCTTGATCATGTATGCAGGGATATGCGGGAAAAAGGGATCAATACTCTGTACCTGATCACGGATCACACATCTTTTTATGAGAGATATGGATGGGAGTTCCTCTGCTTCGTCGAAGAAGAGGAGGGCGGTCTGTACAGGATGTATGTCCATGGAGAAAATGGAAGAGAATAACCTGGAGGCTGTAATGAACATGAGAAAAATCATACTATATATTGCCATGAGTTTAGACGGATATATTGCGGATAAAAACGGCAGGGTTGGCTGGCTGTGCGGGCAGGATCCTGACGATGAAAGCGAGGGCTCTTATCCCGAATTTGTACAGGATATCGACACAGTCGTCATGGGCTGGGAGACTTATTATCAGGTGATAACAGAACTCTCACCGGACGAATGGGTTTATGATGATCTGATGACTTATGTGATCACGCACCGCGAAGAAGCGTCTTCTGAGAAAATCAGATTTGTCCATGAATCTCCGTCAGAACTGATTAAAAATTTGAAAGAAACAGGCGGAAAAGATATCTGGATCTGCGGCGGGGCGAGTATTGTGCAGCAGCTGCTGCGGGAGAGGATGATCGACAGGATTTATATTTCGGTCATTCCCATTATTCTGGGAGCAGGCGTCAGGCTGTTCGGTGAGCTTCCGGAGGAGTTGGCATTAAGACTTGTGGAGACAAGAAGTTATAATGGGATTGTGGAACTCAGATATGAAAAGCGTTAAAATATGAGTGGAAGTGGAATAAAGAGTTGAAATGCAATAAAAGCACCGCAGGACGCGTGCTGAAGACAGTGGAGGATACAAATGGATCAGCATCTGGGAAGCGTTGTCACGAATCAGGGTTATTCAGACTGGGCGACTACAGTGATAGATGCCACGGTAAAATCCATGTGGTATCGTTTCAGCCGGAGAGAGGATGACTACTGCATTGAATGCTCTTCGGATGGGATTCATTTTCAGCAGTATTTTCCAATATGAAACTGACAGAGTGCCAGTGGAGGGCACATGACGGCCAGCAGCTGGATGAAGTATGAAGAAGATAAAAACGAGATATAAAGTTCTCATACTGCTGTTTTTCTTTTTCACTATATACATCGGGAAAAATGTGTTTGATATCTGTTCCTTCAGCACAGAGGATCAGAAATGCCGGGCAGATGTGGCGGTCATTCTGGGGGCGGCGGCTTACAATGGTGAGGTCTCCCCGGTCTTTCGGGAACGGATTAATCATGGGATCACCCTGTATGAGGAGGGGGATGTGGACAGACTGATCGTGACTGGCGGGACAGCGGATCAAACGGAGGAATCAGATGCATCGGCAGCAAAAAAATATCTTCTTTCTCAGGGAATTCCCGAGGAAGCAGTCCTGATGGAAGATCAATCTTCGATTACTCAGGAAAATCTGGAGAATTCTAAAGTTATCATGGAAGAAAACGGATACAAGACCGCGATCATCGTCAGCGATCCCCTGCATATGAAACGAGCGATGCTGCTGGCGGAAGATGCGGGGATCACGACATACAGCTCGCCGACTCCTACAACAAGATATGTCAGTCTGAGGACGAAAATCCCATTTCTGGCAAGGGAGACCTTTTATTATATCGGGTATCAATGGTACAGGGTGTTTTTTCATCAGTAAATTATACAAAGGAGATACATAGATGATCATCGAAGGAAACCAGAAAGAGCTTGACGCAATGAAAGAGTTCCACAAGGGAAACCGGAAGGAGGGGCTGAGGCTGCAGGAGGAATTCGCCGCTGCGTTCCGCGAGGAATATAAGGATAAGGATCACTGCCCCTGCAGGAAAGCCTGTCGTTACCACGGCAACTGCAAGGAGTGTGTGGCAATCCACAGGGCACATCAGGAACATGTCCCAAACTGTATGAGACCGCTGCTCAACAAGAAGATCAAACTCCTGTCCGAATTAACGGAGCATACCATTGCCGGTGAGATCGAGCCGCCCAAAGAGGTGCTGCGCAAAGAATTTCAATAAGAGGACTGCGAGAAAGAGGCGTTAGGTTTATGAAAAAATTATTGTTAGTATCAATGGCATACAAGGTGACAGATGTGCTGAAGGAGGTTAAACCGGATCTGAGAGGCAGGACCGTGACCTATATCCCGACCGCAGCGATCGGGGAGGGGATCGAGGGGATGGCGGAAGAGGAGACCAGGATGCTGGAAGAGCTGGGACTTACCGTTGATGAGCTTGAGGTTTCCACTGCTTCAAGGGAAACCGTCAGGGAAACGCTGATGAAGAACGATATGATCTTTGTAGGAGGCGGGAATACGTTCTTTCTGCTCCAGGAGCTGAAGCGGTCAGGCGCGGATAAGATCATTTCCCAGGAAGTGAAAAAAGGGAAATTCTACATAGGGGAATCCGCGGGCGCCATTGCCGCGTGCCCTGATATCGGATATTCTGCGGAGATGGATGTTCCCGAGAAGGCGCCGGAGCTGACAGATTATACAGGGATGGGACTGGTGGATTTTTATGTGGTTCCTCATCTGGGACATCCGGAAATGGGACCAGGGGCAGAGGGTATCATTGAAAAGTATTCGTCAGAACTGGACTTAAAGGTTATCAATGATCATCAGGCAATACTGATCGAGGGAGACAAGGTGAGGATACTGCCTGAATAGTGCCCGGATGGGAGAAAAGGGAAGGAGGCAGTCAGCAGGGACTGGCATGAAGATCAGAAAAGTAGCAACAGACAAAAAAGAATACCTGCCCCTGCTTCTTCTGGCGGATGAGCAGGAGAATATGATCGACCGGTATCTTGGGCGGGGAGATCTGTATGTCCTGGAGGATGACGGTGTGAAGGCAGTGTGTGTCGTGACCGATGAGGGAGACGGTGTCCTGGAGATCAAAAATCTGGCGGTCAGCCCGGAATCCCAGGGGAAAGGATACGGCAGACGCATGATCCGTTTCGTGGCGGATTCTTACAGGGATCGTTTTAAGGTTCTGTATGTAGGCACAGGGGACAGCCCTGCCACAGTTCCGTTTTATGAGAAATGCGGTTTTTGCAGGTCACATGTGATCCGGAACTTTTTCACAGAGCACTACGATCATCCCATCTATGAGTGCGGCAGACAGCTTGTTGATATGGTTTATCTGAAAATGGAACTGCGGGAGGCGGAAATGAAAATAGAAAAAATAGATCACGAATTTTCGGTATGCAGGGTGGAGGATTATTCCCAGACCAATCTGGGGAGCGAATACTGCTTCATCGGTAAGACGGATGAAGAGTGTTCATTAGTATGCATTACAGACGATATACCAGGAAATGTGACTGACCATGATGACGGATGGAAGGCATTCCGGGTTCAGGGAACGCTGGATTTTTCTCTGATCGGGATACTTGCGAAGCTTTCGGCTTTGATGGCGGAGAACGGAATAGGGATCTTTGTGGTATCCACTTACAATACGGATTATATTTTGACAAAGAAAGAGAACTTTGAGAAGGCGATGGGAGTACTTAAACTTGCCGGATATGAGATTTCCTGATGGGAGAAGAATGGGAAGAGGGGACTGCTGTATCATGTGACAGCAGTCCCCTCTGGACTTTATTCCAGGATCTCTCGTACCTGTTCTAAAGAGAGAGCGCATTTTTCGGCAATCTCTTCATCTGAACTGCCCTGGGCAGACAGCTTGAAAATAAGTTTCGCGAGATGAATGCCCTCGGCTCTGCCGCGCTCTATTCCGCGTTCCATCCCGCGTTCATTTTCTTCCTTCAATTCCTCGGCAAAAAGTTCTTTTAATGCATCACACATTTTTCGCTCAGCCTCCATTTCTGTCCAATTTGCCCGCGTGATCAGATCCATCACAGCGGCATAGTCCTTTGAGTGTCTGTTCTGCTCATATTTTGCTACGATATTTTGGATTTCCCTGCCGGCTTTCAGATCCATTCGGAGATTCTTCAGCCAGAAGTTTTCCTCCTGCGTCAATTCTTGAGAGATCAGGAGCTGCATGGGAATCGCATCTCCGGTCAGATAATAGATTCCCTTATCCCGGGCTTCCACATGTATTCCGCGGACTTCTGCGAGATGCTTCAGCATTTCACGCGGATAACGGCTGCAGGCAAAAGTGATCGTCATTTCTGCCGGATCGATTTCTTTTACTTTGTCGGTATTGGATTGATAAAAGCAGGTGTAGCCGTATACTTTGTAGAAATCATTGATACTCAGATAATCACCCGGCGCTTTATATTCAATGATATTATGCTGACGGAATATTTTGCCTATGGCTTTCTTAACAGGAAGATCTCGCAGCTTTTTGACAATAAGGATATCGATCTGAGGCGGCTTTTTGCTCAGCAGATATTCTTCCTGCATCACCAGAAATTCCATTTCCTCTTTCAGGGTAATGCGGAGCGCTGCGCCAAAAGCAGGGTGCCATTGTAACTTTCTTTTCTCCATTTATCTCCTTTTTAGTATATCTAATTCGGTTTCAGGCTGCAACAATATCAGAAAGTTTTTTAGATATCAATGGAATCTCCTCCTTTTTCAGCACTTTTGGAAATGCTTTGATTCTGTCGTAATAAACGTTGAAAATGCTCGATTACAGAGCAGGAAGTTATTTTGGGACGGCTGATCAGGGCGACAGCCCTGCCGTCCGGGACATCTTCCAGAATGCGCAGATATCTATCTGGAAAGTGTAAGGACAGAATATCATAAAGGAATACGAAACACAAGAGTTCTTTAGCGGATCATTTCCTTTACGGACAATGGTATGCATGCTAAGATAGAGAATGAAAAACAAAGATAAAAATGTATGGGCATTCGCTTAAACATACGGCTGAACTGGGGGATGAGGCAGTTGTGATAATAGGCAGCCCGGCAAATATATCCCGCAGCAATGCTGGTAAAAGAACTCGAACCGGGCGCTTTGGATGGGAGGCTGTGATGAAGAGAATACTGGTAACAGGAGGAACAACTTTTGTAAGTAAATATGTCGCAAAATATTTTGTGGATGCTGATCATGAAGTTTATGTACTTAATAGAAATTCGAAGTCACAAGTTCCAGGAGTTCAATTAATAGAGGGAGACAGACATCATTTAGGAAGCACATTAAAGGATAAATATTTTGATGTAGTAGCTGATATTACGGCATACAATGCATCGGATATCATAGATTTATATGATTCACTTGGGTCATTTGGACAGTATATTATGATCAGTTCAAGTGCTGTGTATCCTGAATACGCACCACAACCTTTTAGGGAAGACACAGAAAAATCTGCCAATAAGTTTTGGGGAAAATATGGTACAGATAAGATTGAGGCGGAAAGTGCTTTGTTAGATAGGGTTCATGATGCATATATTTTACGTCCACCATATTTATATGGTCCAATGAATAATGTATATAGAGAGGCTTTTGTATTCGATTGTGCAAAGACAGATAGAAAATTTTATTTACCTCAAAATGGCGATATGAAGCTGCAAAGTGGTATGCTGAACATGAAACAGAAGTAAATAAAAAACCATATTTTCAGTATATTGATACAAATTTTATGAATGGAGTGAGAAACATGTATCCACGCTCGATCTGCGGAACAGACTGCTGTGAGAACTGTGGCAGAAAAGAAGAATGCGGAGGCTGTGCAGAAACAAAAGGACATCCTTTTGGCGGGACATGTACTGCCGCGGAATACATAAAAAGAGAAGGGCTTGACGCTTTTGGAAAATTTAAAGAAAAACTGGTTCAGGAATTTAATTCTCTGGGGATCAAACATCTTCATGTGAACGACCTTAATCTCCTGAACGGATTTTATGTCAACTTGGAGTATCTTCTCCCAAACGGACAGACTGTAAAACTGCTTGAGGATAATAAAATATACCTGGGAAATCAGATAGAGATTCCGGGAACCAACAGATGTTATGGAATCGTGGCGGATGAAGATTACCTTCTTGTATGCGAATACGGCTGCGGAGGTGCCGACCCGCAGATCATTGTATATAAGGAAACCCGTTGTCAAAGACCTTTGACAGCACAAAAACATGGGAAAAACAGGGATTTATTCCGGAAAAAGATCATAAAGAAGAGTTGATCTATGTGATCAGATTGGCAGTGCAGGAAGAAGAGACGATAGATTACGTCAGTGATATGACAGCCATTATGGCAGCAGTGGCGGTCACGTCTATAAACTGAGGCAGTCATGTGGAAACAATCAATATAAAAAAGATGAGGGAAAAGACATGAGATTTATTATTGAACATCTGAAGAAACATTTTGATAAGAAGGAAGTGCTGAAAGACATTGATTTTACTTTTGAAGAGGGAAAGATCTATGGGCTCCTGGGGCGCAACGGCGCGGGAAAGACCACGCTGTTTAACTGTATCAACCGGGATATCAAGGCGGACGGCGGAAGCTTTTGCCTGGAAGAAAACGGAATCCGCCGGGAAGTGGAGCCGGAGGATATTGGGTATGTGCTGTCAATGCCCGCTGTGCCGGAATTTCTGACCGGACGTGAGTTCCTGAAGTTCTTTCTGGACATTAACGCGGATTCTGTCATGGAGCCCAAAAGTATTGATGAATATTTTGATTTTATGAGTATTGAACCGGAAGACCGGGACAAACTGATGAAAGATTATTCCCATGGAATGAAAAATAAGATGCAGATGCTTGTCAATATCATTGCAGAACCGAAGATCCTTCTGCTTGATGAACCCCTGACTTCCCTTGACGTGGTGGTGGCGGAAGAGATGAAACAGCTCCTCCGTTCGCTGAAAGACGGAAGGATCACCATTTTCTCCACCCATATCATGGACCTGGCGCTGGATCTGTGCGACGTGATCGTGCTGCTCAGCCATGGGGAGCTGGAAGTGGTGGAAAAATCCAATCTGGACAGCCGGGAATTTAAAGAGAAGATCATTGCGGCGCTGCGGGAGGAAGAACATGTATAAAACATTACGTCTTTCTTTTTCACTGAAAAATACATACCGTGTAAACAGCATCCTTTTTGCCATCAAGCAGATCCCGCTGGTTAAGAAGATTCTGCCGGATGCGCTCTACGGTGTGAGAGGGCTGAAGATTTTTGCAAATATTATTTCTGTGATATGGGAGATCATCTCGGTCTTCCTGGGCAAATTTTTATACTTTATTACAATGATCTGCGGGATCGGGATTCTGTATAAAAATGTCCCGGCGGATCAGGCATTCCTTCATATCCTGCTTTTTTTGACAGTCATTGGAGCGTATATGAATACCAGCATGTTCAATCCGACCCGGGATAAATATTATGCCATGATCCAGCTTCGCATGAATGCCCGGGTATATACGCTGGTCAACTATGGGTATGCAATACTAAAGGTGATTGTCGGATTTTTGCCGTTTTCTATCATATTTGGAATGCGGCGGGATGTGCCGATCTGGTTCTGCATGCTGATCCCATTTTCCGTAGCAGGGCTCAAAATGGCAGTAGCTGCGTATTCCCTGTGGGATTATGAGAGAAGCGGTTTTGTCTACAATGAGAACAAGATCAGGAAACACCTCTGGATATTCGCGGCAGTCCTGCTAGTACTTGCCTATGCCCTGCCAGCCGTGGGAATAGTCCTTCCGTCCGCGGTATCCATGGCCGTGATGCTTCTGTTTATCCTGGCTGGGGTTTTCAGTATCCGGAAGATCATATCTTTCGGGCATTACCGGGAAGTCAATCAGGAGCTGCTTGTCCAGGTTACAAATCAGATGGATGTGGTAAAACAGGCGGCCAGGACGGCGAGCGACAAATCCATTTCCACTGATGTTTCAATCACAAGTCATCGCAGGGGTTTTGAATACTTAAACGAGCTTTTTATCAAGCGTCACAGGAAGATCCTCTGGAAATCCACGATCCGCATTGCCGGGATCTGCTCGATCTTGAGCTGCGCGGCGGTCATCGCTCTGATCATGGCGCCGGAGGCGGGAAAAGGGGTCAATGAACTTATCATGACCTGGCTTCCGTATTTTGCTTTTATCATGTATGCGATCAACCGCGGGACCGGGTTTACAAGGGCCCTGTTTATGAACTGCGATCACAGTCTGCTTACCTATTCACTCTATAAGCGGCCCGGATTCATATTAAAACTGTTCCGCATCCGACTGCGGGAGATCATGAAAATAAATGCGCTTCCTGCCGTTGTGATCGGCGCCGGGCTGTGCGTGATCCTGTATGTCTCGGGAGGGACGGAGAATCCGCTGAATTATGTGGTATTGTTTGTGTCGATCCTCTGTATGAGCCTGTTTTTCTCGATCCATTACCTGACGATCTATTATCTGCTGCAGCCGTATAATGCTGGTACGGAGATGAAAAGCGGGATGTACCAGATCATTCTGTCTGTTACCTATCTGGTCTGCTTTTTCCTGATGCGGGTCAGACTGCCGATCCTGGTGTTCGGGATTGCCTGTACCGCGTTCTGCGTGGTCTATTCTGTTACGGCATGTATTCTTGTGTATCGGTTTGCGCCGAAGACATTCAGGCTGAGGGCCTGAGAGGGAAAGAAAAAACTTTGGACAGAGACGGTGGAAATCCGGTCTCTGTCCATTTTTCGAATGTCGTTTTTGGAAAAAGTAGTTTCCGCATTTTCATCCTTCAGTCGGATCAGTCTTACCAGGTATGTATTGATCCCTTCTGTGATACTGTCCCGAAGCTTCTTTACCCCTGATGAACAGATCATATAGGTTAGGACCGGGGCGTTGTAAATTCTTGCGGTAGAAGCTTCATATTCCCGGAACCGTTTCAAATCTTCTTCGGAAATGGAATCACTCTCGAATTCAAAGTGGTAATACATGCCGTTTTCGCAATATAACCTCCGTTTCCAGCAGCACAGGACTGTCTCCATATCATTATAATATCAATCATACAGTCTGCTTTTTCTTTTGTGAATTTTCAAGCTTTTTCATTGGATATCTGTCTGATACGGACGGTGATATTCAGATGAGTGCCGGATATGAGCCATCTGGGATATAAATAATTGAATCTGGATCAAATCAGATATGGCGGCAGCGCTGCGTCAGGACTGCTGTCTATGGGAGCCATGATACCATGACAGGAAGAAAATAGCAGGAGAACACATGTGCTGAAGTCTTTGCAAGAGGTACGGTCTGAATGGAAAGGGCTGTTGAAGGTGCGGAGAACGGCTGATATAATTAGGATAAAAATCAAAAGTAACCGAGCAAAAGAGGGGAGAAACACTATGATCAGAAAAATGCAGACAACAGATACAGACAGAGTCGCGGAAATCTGGCTGGATACGAATCTGAAAGCCCATGATTTTATCCCGCCGGAGTACTGGAAAGGCAATTACGATGCGGTAAAGGAAATGATCTCCCAAGCGGAAGTGTATGTATATATAGATGAAGATAAAAATCAGATCCAGGGATTTATCGGACTGGATGAGGATTATATTGCAGGAATTTTTGTCTGGGGAGAGGCGCAGAGCCGGGGGATAGGAAGGCGGCTTCTGGACCGCGCGAAGGAGGATAGGAGGAAGCTGACCTTAAATGTGTATGCGCGGAATCCGGGAGCTGTACGTTTTTATCAGAGGGAAGGATTCCGGATCACGGAGGAAGATGTAGACAGGGATACCGGTGAAGCGGAATATCTGATGTGCTGGGAACAGGTCCATATAGATTTATAGACAGGGTGCAGGAGCGAGGGGGCGGAGTTAAAAAAATCTTAAAAAGTTCTTTGAATTATTTTCCGATATTACCTGCGTAAACTGGAATTTGAATTTCTACAAATTATGACCTCTTAACAGAGGTTATGGGTTATCAATAAAATCCTCCAAAAGCCTTGCAAATAAAGGATTTTTCGCAGTTTGCTCACCTTATCCCTTTATACAAGTTCACTTGTGTTTATGCTTCCCTCGTAACCTGATAAGGGAAAAATCAAGGGAAGTTAAAAACCGTAACACGATATAACAAGATGTGGCAATCGGGAAACTGTGACATATGTGCGAATATATTATACTGGAGGATTTTAATATGGACAAGTACATTTACGATAACAGCAACGGCTTATGGTATGAATTGCAAGGAGATTATTATATTCCCTGTCTGATACTTTCCGAAGAAGAAACACAGCCTATCGGTTTGTGGGGACTGCGGCACAAACAGTATCTAAAGGAGAATAAGCACTTTGTTTACACAACGATGCTGATCGATGGTACACTTAACCACTATCTTGCGAATATTAACCAACAGGCGGAGCAAATGTTTCATAGATTGATTGAAGAAATGGCTAAAAAACAGGGTGTAGCAGAACAGCCTATGGAATGGATAGGATTGATGAATAACATACAAGTTTATGCAAGAGAGATTGTGAACAATGAAATAATTTTTGTATAATTAGATAAAGGCGGCAGGGATAATCTCTGCCGCCTTTATTTCAAAAAAATTCTTGACAACTACATTGAGCCTCGATATAATATACATAGAACCTCGATATATCGAAGTGGAATAGTGAGGATGCCTATGAATAGTAAAATAAAAAGGATTTATGTACCTATGACAGAAAGCGGCTTTTACATTTTATTCTGTCTCCAACAACCTCAGCATGGCTACGGAATTAGTCAGCAGGTCAGGCAAATGACAGGTGGAGAGTTAATCATTAGTGCAGGAACAATGTATGGAACGCTTTCTAAAATGGAAAAAGATGGCTTAATTGTTTTTGAGAGAGAGGAAGAAAAAAGAAAGCTTTATCGAATTACCGAACTTGGAAAAGAAATCTTACATCTTGAAATTAAACGTATAGAGCGATTGTATAAGAATAGCAAAGGAGAGGAAATAAATGAATAACAAAAAAACTGTAGTACGTTTTTTTACCATTGCAGATTATGAAGAGGAAGAAATTTGGTTGCATAATCAGCATATGAATGGTTGGAAACTGGTAAAAATGATTCCCCCTTGTTTCTTTATTTTCGAAAAGTGTACGCCAGCGGAAGTAGCGTACCGACTGGATTATAAAAATAATTCGGAAACCAGTAACTATTTCCAAATTTTCAGAGATTACGGTTGGGAATATATTGGTCGTTGTGTTGGATGGCTGTATTTTCGTAAACCGTCAACAGAGATGGATTCCGAGCGTGATGGCGAAATATTTTCCGATAATGAATCAAGAATAGATATGATCGACCATGTGGTAAAAACCCGTTTACTTCCAATTTTAATAATCTTTCTATGCTGCGTTCTTCCGAATTTTATAAGAAGCATAGAAACCAATGACCCACTTACAACCGTGTTCACCGTGTTCTTTGCAATCATGACCCTGCTATATAGTTATCTGATTGTTTATTGTGGTTTGAAATTGCGAAAATTAAGGAAAAAATATAGAAATGATTAAATACATGTTTATAATTTGGGTATCAAAAATAAAACTGGTGGAATTATCAAAGTTGCTCTGAAAACATAAGAAATGAAGTCTCCTACAAGATTTTTCGTCTCGCAGGAGACTTTCTTATATTCTGATATATGTAATCCCGCAAGGCAGGGGTTCTGCCCTGCGGTGTCGTTTTCGGTGTCAAAGTTATCTTTCTCTGTCTTGGGACTTCTTTCGTGTTCTTTGCTGTTTGCCCTCTGCCTGTAACTGTCTAAGTCTCTCACGGACACTTTCTTTTTCGGGCGGTCTTTTGGTTTTTCCTTTCTCCTTAACCTGCTGTTCCCACTCTGCAAGGTCACGGTTGTACTGCTCTACAACGCCCTCCATTTTTCGGAAGGTATCCATAAACGTTTGCACATCGGGATAACCGCCTGCTTTCAGCGTATCAGGGATTTTGTCCAGCTTTTCAGCAATTTCCCTTTCGGTCTGCTGTATCTGTGTTTCCAACGCTTTACGCTCCTTGACTTTGAATATGCCCTTTGTTTCGGCAAGCTGCTGTTTCAACTCCGGCAGAACCTTGTCCTGCAAGTGCTTGATTTCCTTTGCCTTATCCTGCAATTTTATCATCAGGTTACGCATATGGCGAAACTCCGTCATATCGATATCCAGTGTAGGCTTCGGCGGCATACTTTTTTCACGGATAAGATTTTGCAGGAGATTCTTTGCCGTGCTCACGATACTGCGGAATAGGTTGGGTAGCCATCCGTTTGCTTGAATGGACTGACTTGCTTTTTGGTGGATTTCCTCTTTCTTGATTTCCAGTATCTTTGCTTCTTTAATCCCCGATATGAGCGCCATATCCGCTGTTCTGTTCCATTCCTGCCTTGCGGCGTTGTCGACTTCAATTTCTGCGGATTTGGGATTATTCTTGCCGATTTTCTTGGTCGGCAGATAGATACTGTCAGGATTGAACACCTTTAAGTGTTGTTCGGGGTGGGAGATATGACGATTGATCAAGGCGGTATAGATTTCCTTTACTTCCCGAAGAAAAGGCTCGCTTTTGAAGCGGTCATCTTTTACGGTGAAAAGGTGCTGTTCATAAATTCCGCCTCGTATTATAAAGTAGTAGTGTTTATAGACCCTCTCCAAGGTCTGTATGCTATACTGTTTGGAGATACTGTGGATTGGTTCACGCCTCCTACCACTTGATGGTTACAGAAAGGCTCCAACCACAGTCTCTTTGTATAGTTGTTAATCAGTTAGATACCGCATGACGGTTGATTTAGAACGAGGTTACAAGCGCAGAGAGCTCTGTGGTCCTAAACAGTATCTAAATCTATTACTAAGGAGTGTTCTTATGATCTACGTTGGAATTGATGTTGCTAAAGACAAGCATGACTGCTTTATCACCAGCTCAGATGGCGAAGTACTATTCAAGCCTTTCACCATCCCTAACAATCGTGACGGTCTTGAAACCTTATTTCAAAGAATTATATCCGTATCAAATGATTTAAACAAAGTAAAAGTAGGACTAGAAGCCACTGGACACTACAGTTACAATCTTCTGGGATTTCTTCTTGATAAAGGTTTGCCGACCTACGTTATCAATCCGTTACATACCAATCTTTACAGAAAAAGTCTCAGCCTTAGAAAGACGAAAACGGATAAAGTTGATTCCCGTACCATTGCCACTATGATGATGTCTGACGTGAACTTAAAGCCCTACTCAGACACATCTTATCACAACGAAGAATTAAAGTCACTCACTCGTTATCGTTTTGATAAAGTCAAGGAACGGGCAAAGCTGAAAAGCTCTGTTTCCAGACTTGTCTGTATTCTTTTCCCAGAACTGGAAAAACTCATCCCTACGCTTCATATGGCATCCGTTTATGCTTTACTTTCTGAATTTCCAAGTGCAGATGCTGTTGCAAATGCAGACCTCACAAGGCTTTCCAACCTGCTCTCTGAGAGTTCTAAAGGCAGATACGGGAAAGATACTGCTGTCATGTTTCGTGACGCTGCAAGGCGCTCTATCGGCTCTTATATGCCTGCGAAATCTCTGGAACTCAAGCACACCATTAAACTCATTCAGGAGCTAACCTATGAGATTGACGAAATCGAAACCGCCATTAAACGAATCATGGATGAAACAATCCAGTCTCCCATCCTCACCATTCCCGGTATCAGTTACCGGATGGGTGCAATGATTATCGCTGAGATTGGTGACTTTAGCCGTTTTGATTCTGCGGATAAGGTACTGGCTTACGCCGGAATGTCTCCCTCTACTTATCAGTCCGGGCAGCTAGATAACTGCTACGCCCACATGGAAAAACGCGGTTCTCGATACCTTCGGTATGCCCTTTACAACGCCACAAAATATGTCTGTCACTGGGATGAATCCTTTGGCGCATATCTTGAAAAGAAACGCTCAGAAGGCAAGCACTATAACGTTGCATTGTCTCATGCAACAAAGAAACTTGTGCGGTTAATATTCGCAATGGAAAAATCAGGGCAGGCATACGTACCGGCAGCCTAACTTACTCTGTAAATATCTCCTTTTAGAGTGCCTGAAATGACACTCTGTTTGTCATGCGATTTTCATGGTACAACTATATCTGAAATGCGTTTCCACAATTCATTCATAAAATCTTTATTTTAGACTTGACTTTTAATAGTTAGTCT
>ERZ1090864.135-NODE-135-length-39320-cov-7.986909_pt1 | contig 39320 bp, 32 predicted proteins | sample MGYA00478479_ERZ1090864 | MGnify/ENA primary metagenome ERZ1090864 (study PRJEB33644, sample SAMEA5815743) | chicken gut metagenome | biome: Chicken; feature: Gastrointestinal Tract; material: Caecum | place: Ireland | collected 2019-01-01 | study: A study of the...
GCACCACATCATTTAAGAATGGGATATCATGAGCGATCAGGACAAAGGCCTTCGCGTACGCTGTCCGAGACCGTTTCAGCCAGCTGATATGCTCTTCATCCAGGTAATTCGTAGGCTCGTCCAGAAGAAGGATATCCGGCTTCTCCAGGAGCAGCTTCCCGAGAAGGATGCGGGTGCGCTGTCCTCCGCTTAAGTCCGTCACATCCCGGTCCAGCCCCAGGTCCAGAAGCCCCAGCGCCCGGGCAACCTCTTCCACCTTTGCGTCGATCACATAGAAATCATGCATGGTCAGGGTATCCTGGATCGTCCCAAGCTCTTCCATCATGTTCTCCATCTCATCCGGGTCCGCATCTCCCAGCCGGTCGCAGATCCCGTTCATTTTCTCCTCCAGCTCAAACAGCCAGGAGAACGCTGATTTCAGTGCATCCCGAACTGTCATCCCTTTCTCCAGCACCGCGTGCTGATCCAGATAGCCGACACGGACATTCTTCGCCCACTCGATCTTTCCCGCGTCAGGCTCTGTCTTTCCGGTCACGATCTTAAAAAAGGTTGATTTTCCCTCGCCGTTTGCGCCGACCAGACCGATATGCTCGCCTCTCAGCAGACGAAAAGACACATCTTCAAAGATCGCCCGGTCCCCAAAACCATGTGACAAGTGTTCCACATTTAATATGCTCATTTCAAATAAACTCCTTTATCCCGCGCGCCTGACAGTTTTCATATACTTCTGCCGGCGTTTTTCCCAGAGTTGTATTATATATGGAAATCCCTGTTTATTCAACTGATTTTGAAGCGCCATTATTTTTTCTTGACTTTTTTTGACAGTGTATGATAGAATCATCCGGCAGCAAAAATTGGTCTAATTGGAAACGTACATTCTCCGAATGATGAACGAACAACACAATTTTCTGTTATTCTATCATCATTACGGAGGTTTTTTATGCCAAAAACAAAATTTCAGGAAATCATTTTTACGGTACTCATGGTATTTGTAATGGTCTATGTCATGATCTGCTACAACATTGCTCTTAATATCGGAGGGATGCAGAACCATGTATTTACAGATGCCTTCCACGAACTTGTCATCATGGCTCCGATCGCTTTTGTGCTTGACTTTTTCTTCGTAGGCATGATCGCGAAAAGGACTGCTTTCCGTCTCGTTGATCCTGCGAAAGAAAATCCATTCCATCTGATCCTTACGATCTCAGCGGTATCCGTGGCATGGATGTGCCCGCTCATGAGCCTTGCAGCCACGATCCTCTTTAAAGACAGCGGAAGCCAGATCATTGCGGTATGGCTCCAGACAACAGTGATGAATTTTCCGATGGCATTTTTCTGGCAGATATTTTTTGCAGGCCCTCTGGTGAGATTTATATTCCGCCTGATATTCGGCAGGACCCCATCCCGGGAGCCCTCTGAGGCATAGCAGGTCAAAAGTCAAAAACGCCCTGTCGGTCCTGTCAGAGACCTGTCAAGGCGTTTTTTCTATTGCAGCGCTTTTTAGCCCTGCCGTTATCCGGTCTTACTCTTCTGTATTTCTTCCACGGAGCTTCAGATAATAAAATCTCATCTTCTCCACCAGCACGGTCAGATACCGCAGTACCGGCTCCGTGGCGATGGCAAACACAACAAACAGCATCACACATTCCATGGTCATGCCCGTGATCGCGAACAGATCTTTCAGGAAGATGCTGCAGAACAGAAGTCCCGCGATACATCCGGCCAGGATCCCCACACGGATCTTATTCATCGGAGCGCTGATCTTATACAGGATCATAAATCCTACGATCGCCAGCAGCATGGTCGCCGCGGTGGAGATGTCCGTTGAGTCCACGCCGAAGGTACGCCCGAAGACGACCAGAGCGCCCACTGCCAGTGCGTCTGTCACCGCTGCCGGGAGCGCTTTCAGGAATACATTCGTAAGGAAATGTCCTTTGATGATATTCTTATTCGGCTCCAGGGCCAGGAAAAACGCCGGGACGCCGATAGTGAACATACTGATCAGCGAGATCTGCGACGGCTCCAACGGGTAGGTAAACATAAATACCAGAGAGATCAGGCTCAGCAGGAAGGAAAAGATATTCTTCACGAGAAACAGGCTTGCCGAGCGCTGGATATTGTTGACTACCCTTCTCCCTTCCAGCACGACCTGTGGCATACAGGAGAAATCCGACTCCAGCAGCACGAGCTGGGACGCCTGGGCTGCCGCCTCGCTCCCTGAAGCCATGGCGATACTGCAGTCCGCGTCTTTGAGCGCCAGCACGTCGTTGACGCCGTCCCCGGTCATCGCCACCGTATGTCCTGCGTCCTTGAGGATGCGCACGAATTTTCTCTTCTGGTTCGGAGTAACACGCCCGAACACTGTGTTTTTCAATACAGCCTCCCGCAGTTCTTCCTCTGTCTCCAACTCAGAGGCATCCACATATCTGTCTGCGTTTTCTATCCCGGCCTGCTTCGCTACATTTGACACGGTCACCGGGTTATCCCCTGAGATGACTTTCACTTCCACTCCCTGCTCCGCAAAGTATTCGAAAGTCTCCTGCGCAGCCTCGCGGATCGGGTTTGCCAGCATCACAAATCCCAGAGGCACAATAGCATGGTCCAGCGGTTTCCCGTCGATCTCTCCGTCATAAGTCCCGAATGCCAGGACGCGGGCCCCTGTGGACGCATGTTCTGTGATCTCTTCCGCATATTCTCCGTACTTCTCTTTCAGCACGAACTCCGGCGCTCCCAGCACATAGGCCCCATCCGAAAATGTCACGCTGCTGTATTTTGTGGCAGAGGAAAATCCGGTCTTCGAGAGTGCCGTCCGCCCTGAATTCTCTGTGAAATACTCTTTCACCGCTGCCATGGTGATATTATCCTTTGTCATGGCAGCCGCAAAATCCCCGATCAGCACCCGCAGCGGCTCCATCTTCTCTTCATCATACTCATCCGTCTCAGACACTGCCTGGACCTTCATCGTATTCTCCGTGATCGTCCCGGTCTTGTCCACACAGAGCACATCCACGCGGGCCAGGGTTTCGATGCACTTCATATCATGCAGGAGCACCTTTTTCTGCGCCAGCCGGACCGCGCTCACCGCAAGGGCCACGCTCGCCAGGAGATAAAGCCCCTCCGGGATCATACCGATCACCGCCGCGATCATGGATGTCACGCTGTCCCGGAAGCCGTCGTGCTGGATAAAGAACGCCTGGGAGAACAGTACAAGCCCGATGGGAATGATCGCCACGCCCACACATTTTACCAGTTTGTCCAGAGAGCGGATCATCTCGGACTGCTCTCCCTCCTGCATTTCCTTCGCCTGGAGCGTCAGCCTGGAGATATAGGAATCTTCTCCCACCTTGTCCAGCCTTGCGTGGCACTGCCCGGAGACGATAAAGCTCCCGGACATCAGCTTGTCTCCTCTGCGCTTTGTGATCTCGTCCGCCTCTCCCGTGAGCAGGGACTCATTGACCTGTACCTCCCCCGCTGAGACGACGGCGTCTGCACAGACCTGATTTCCTGCCTTAAAGATCACGATGTCATCCAGCACCAGTTCTTCCGCATCGATCACGGACCGCTTCCCGTCACGCACCACAGCCGCCCGGGGCGCATTGAGCATTGTCAGCTTGTCGAGCACCTGCTTTGCGCGGATTTCCTGTATGATACCGATCATGGTATTGGCAATAATGACCGGCAGGAATGTCAGATCCCGGAAGGAGCCGACCAGGCAGAGCAGCACCGCCAGCACGGCAAAGATCAGGTTAAAATATGTAAATACATTTTCGTGGATGATCTCCTTCGTCGTCCTGGAAGGCGGTTCCACCGCGCGGTTGACCCAGCCGTGCAGGCGGTGTTCCTGCACCTGACGGCTGGTCAGTCCCTCCCGGTAGTCCGGCTCATACCTGGTCGTCGGTATCCGCCTGTCCCTTCTCGTCTCCCTCTCTGCTGTCCTCTTCGTTCTTCCTGCCATTTCTGTCAAAACCCCTTTTTCTTTCTGTATCCCTCAGCCGGTCACGCTTCTGCTCACGCCTCTGTCTCCCGGCCGTTATCTGTCTCAATATACGCCTTCCGGCTCAATATATTCATAAATTCTTCGCCGGTGATGGTCTCTTTCTCATAGAGATATTTTGCCAGCTCGTGCAGTTTGCCGATATTGTCCTTCAGCAGCTGCATTGCCTTGTCGTAAGACCTTTTCACAGTATCCACAACCATATCGTCGATCTCCGCCGCTGTCTCCGGAGAACAGCTCAGGCTGCTGTCTCCGCCCAGGTACGGGTTGGACTGTGTCTCCAGAGCCACCATGCCGAACTTATCACTCATGCCGTAACGCGTGATCATCGCGCGGGACAGCTTTGTCGCCTGCTCGATATCATTGGATGCCCCAGTAGTGATGGAGTGGAAGATCAGCTCCTCCGCGCACCGTCCTCCGGTCAGAGTGGCCACCTTATTCTCCAGCTCTTCTTTGGACATCAGGTTCTTCTCATCTTCCTCCACCTGCATAGTGTATCCCAGAGCCCCCGACGTACGCGGGATGATCGTAATCTTTGTCACAGGCGCGGAATTGGTCTGGAGTGCCGCCACGAGCGCATGCCCGATCTCATGGTAGGACACGATCAGCTTCTCTTTGTTGGAGAGTACGCGGTTCTTCTTCTGGTATCCTGCGATGACTGTCTCAATGCTTTCTTCCAGGTCAGCCTGGGTGACGAACTTCCGGTTCTCCCGCACCGCCCTGAGGGCCGCCTCATTTACCATATTGGCCAGCTCCGCGCCGGAAGCGCCGGAAGCCGCTCTTGCGATGGCATTAAAGTCCACATTATCGCTTAAGCGCACCTTGCGGGCATGGACTTTCAGGATCTCTTCCCTGCCCTTCAAGTCCGGAAGCTCTACCGGGATCCTCCGGTCGAATCTTCCCGGACGCAGGAGCGCCGGGTCCAGGCTGTCCGGGCGGTTGGTCGCCGCCAGGATGACTACGCCCTTGGAAGCGTCAAAGCCGTCCATCTCCGTCAGGAGCTGGTTCAGCGTCTGCTCGCGCTCGTCATTTCCGGAAAATCCCTGTCCGTCTCTTTTCTTTCCGATCGTATCGATCTCATCGATAAAGACGATACACGGCGCTTTCTCGTTCGCCTGCTTGAAGAGGTCGCGCACCTTGGACGCACCCATGCCGACGAACATCTCTACGAACTCTGATCCCGAGATCGAGAAGAACGGCACATGCGCCTCGCCAGCCACTGCCTTTGCCAGCAGAGTCTTACCGGTTCCCGGCGGTCCCACCAGCAGCGCTCCCTTCGGGCACACAGCTCCGATCTCCTGGTATTTCTGCGGATTGTGGAGAAAATCAACGATCTCTGTCAGGAGCTCTTTCGCCTCATCTTCGCCCGCCACATCGTTAAATGTAATGCCTGTGGTGGACTGCACATAGACTTTTGCATTGCTCTTCCCGAACTGCATGAACGGATTTCCGCCGCCTCCGCTGCCCATCTTCTTCATGAGCTGCCTTGCCAGGAGCTGTCCAAGGCCCCAGAAGATCAGAAGAGGCACGACCCAGCTTAAAATAAAGCTCAGGATCGGGTTCATTGGCTCCTGCGCCACCCTGCCGAATTCACATCCGGCATCATCCAGACGGTTGACCAGATCCGGATCCTCAAATGTCGTAGTTTCATAATAATTCGGAGACGCTTCCTTATCCGTAAAATAGATGCTGTCCCCGTCCAGTTCCACTGTTGAGACTTTGCGCTCCTCCACCATATTGAGGAACGTTCCGTAGTCCACTTCTTTCACATTTCTTCCCGAGATCGTCGGGACGAGAAGGAAATTAAGCAGAAACAGGACTGCCAGCGCGATCAGATAATAAAAGATCAGCGGCTTTTTCGGTTTCTGTACTTGTTTCATCTGCATCCTCCTTTTTCATTTCCATGTATACATGTGCTGCTGCCCTCATATTTTCCATACATATCAGATCAGCGCCGGCACACGAAAGGAGCAGCGCGCTCCCCCCGTCTTCCGGCGCTGTAAAAATCATTCTTATCTGTTCTTCTTAAACAGCAGGCGGATCCCTTTCATGATCTGGATGATCGGGATATTGGCTGCCGCAAGTCCGTATACGATAAAGAGCTGTCCGACCGTAAGCGTCTGTACTTTAAATACATTGTGCAGGCCCGGGATCATGACAACGCCTGTGATCAGCACGATGCCAAGCAGGAACGCTCCGATGAGCCATTTATTGTTGACCACTTTCTTTGTAAATACGACCGGACGGTCGGACTTACAGTTAAATCCGTGGAACAGCCTTGCAGAGCAAAGTGTCGCAAATGCCATCGTCATTCCCAGCAGTTCGTTTTCGCCGTAGTAGCCGATCGTGAATGCGATCATTGTCGTCACCGCGATAGAGAGTCCTTCTGTACCGATCTTGATCAGGAAATCCTTTGTCAGGATGGACTCATTCATCGGCCTTGGCTTCTCTTTCATCACATCTTTTGATCCTGGCTCCAGTCCCAGGGCGATCGCCGGGAGACTGTCTGTCAGCAGGTTGATAAAGAGCAGATGCACCGGTGCGAACGGAACCGGCAGCGCCATGATGGACGCGTACAGGACCGCCAGGATCGCGCCGAAGTTTCCGGACAGAAGGAACTGGATGGAGCTCTTGATATTCCGATAGATATTCCTTCCGTTCTCCACTGCCTTCACGATCGTTGCAAAGTTATCATCCGTGAGGACCATGGCCGCGGCGTCCTTGGAGACCTCGCTTCCTGTGATCCCCATAGCGACACCGATATCCGCCTGCTTCAGCGCAGGGGCATCATTGACGCCATCCCCGGTCATGGACACGATATTGCCTTTTTCTTGCCATGCGCGGACGATACGGATCTTATGCTCCGGCGAAACACGCGCGTACACAGAAATCCCTTCCACGAAATCTTTCAGCTCTTCGTCTGACATCTTATCGATCACAGCGCCCTCGCAGGCCTCGGATTCATCTTCCAGGATACCGATCCTCTTCGCGATCGCCGCCGCAGTCACTTTGTGGTCTCCGGTGATCATGATCGGCCGGATCCCTGCGCTCTTACACTCTTCAACTGCAGCTTTTGACTCAACCCTCGGCGGATCCATCATCGCGATCAGCCCGAGGAATGTCAGGTCATACTCATCGTCAAGCGTCAGTTCCAGCTCATCTGACACTACCTTGTATGCAAATGCCAGGACACGGAGCCCCTGTCTTGAGAATGCCTGGTTCTGGTCCTCGATATTCTTCCTGTCCTGCGCGGTCATCGGACGGATCTCCGATCCGATCTGGATCTTGTCCATCCTGTCTAAAAGGACGTCCACAGCGCCCTTCACGATCATTGTCGGGACGCCTTCCATCGTGTGCTTTGTGGACATCAGTTTGCGGTCGCTGTCGAACGGGTTCTCGCTCTCACGGGGATATTTTGCCCTCACAGCTTCCGGGTCAAGCCCAAGGCGGCTTCCCAGGTTGATCAGCGCTGTCTCTGTCGGATCGCCGATCTCCACGCCGTCTGTGATCTTAGAATCGTTGCAGAGCATACTTCCGATGAGCAGCCTGCTCTGGGACGGGTCATTCAGATCAATGCCGTCTGCCTTGATGCAGTCCTCATCCACATAATAATCTTCCACAGTCATCTTGTTCTGCGTCAGCGTTCCCGTCTTATCCGAACAGATGACAGACACGCTCCCCAGACCTTCCACTGCCTGGAGCTTTCTCATGATCGCATGTTCCCTCGCCATCTTCTGTGTGCCGAAGGAAAGGACGATCGTAACGATAGAACTCAGCGCCTCCGGGATCGCCGCAACCGCCAGTGCCACTGCAAAGAGGAATGCGTCGCCGATATTGTCTCCTCTGAAAATACTCACTCCGAAGAGGATCGCACAGAACACCAGGATCAGGATCGACAGCTTCTGTCCGAACTGATCTAAGTTGACCTGGAGAGGCGTCCTCTTCTCTGATGTCGTCTTCAAGAGGCTTGCGATCTTGCCCACCTCTGTGTCCATTCCGATGCCTGTCACAACAAAAGAACCTCTTCCGTATGTCACAAAGCTGCCCGAATAGACCATGTTCAGCCTGTCTCCCAGCGGGACCTCATCCGCCTGGATCGCATCGATATTCTTCTCCACGCCGAGGCTCTCCCCGGTCAGCGCGCTCTCATCCACCTTCAGGCTGGCGCACTCGATCAGGCGTCCGTCTGCCGGGATATAGTCGCCGGCATCCAGCATAACGATATCTCCCACCGTCACTTCTGAAGACGGGATCTGTACCACATTTCCATTCCTTAATACTTTTGCCTCCGGGCCGGAGAGCTTCTTCAGGCTCGCAAGAGACTGCTCTGCCTTCACAGTCTGCACGGTGCCAAGGATCGCGTTCATCGTGATCACGATCAGGATAACCGCCGCGCTTTCGATATCTCCCATAAAGCCGGAAGCGATCGCCGCAATGATAAGGATAATCACAAGGAAATCCTTATACTGCTCCAGGAAGATCTGAAGGATCGTCTTCTTCTTTCCTTCCACCAGCTCATTCGGGCCATACTTTTCCTGGTTCGCCCTTACCTGTTCCTCTGTGAGCGGCTCTGTCGATCCATTGACCGATTTAAGCGTTTCCTCACTGGTCATTTGAAAATAATGTTTCATGTAATCCTCCTCTTCGTCCGATGTGAAATAAAAAATGAGACTCCTATTGCACACCGTTGTTATGTAATGCAATAAAAGTCTCACTGTTTAATCGCGATACGGATGAAATGCTCATCGTACTGACGTCATCGCAAACGCTTATGACAAGCGCCAGTTACTCCCTTTTACCAAACAATAATATAATGGAAATTTGAGGCACTGTCAACGCTTTTTACGCTTTTTTCACAATTGAAAAGCAGGATATCCTCGCGGATATCCTGCTCAAAGTGCACTTATTAATTATATTTACGTTTTCTAGCAGCTTCAGATTTTTTCTTACGTCTTACGCTTGGCTTCTCGTAGTGTTCCCTTTTGCGGATCTCCTGCTGAATGCCAGCTTTAGCACAGTTTCTTTTGAATCTGCGTAAAGCGCTGTCTAACGTCTCGTTTTCTTTAACGATTACATTTGACATAGTCTCACACCTTACCTCCCCTCCAGCCTTGTATTGTGCATAATACGACTGTTCGGGTATTTTCTTGCACTAACAAAGATTATATCATATTTTTTTCTTCCGTCAACTGTTTTCCTCAGAAAAACTTATAAAACACATGAAACAACGCATGAAACCATGAAAAGCTCATGGATTGCAGCGCTTTCCTGGCATTTCCCCGGTCATAACCGAAGTGCAGCGGAGAAACAGCGAGTTCCCCGATCAGTTGATCTGGCCTTCCAGCACCTCAGCCGCTTTTTCCAGGGCATCCGGGATCCCTGCCGGATTCTTGCCGCCTGCCTGCGCCATATTCGGGCGTCCGCCGCCGCCACCGCCGACGCATCCGGCGATGCCTTTCACCAGGTTGCCCGCATGTGCGCCCTTCTTCATCGCCCCGTCTGTGGCGGTCGCCATAAGGCTGACTTTGCCGTCATTTCCGGAAGCGAGCACGACTACACCGTCTCCCAGCTTTTCTTTGAGCTGGTCGCCCAGGTCGCGCAGCCCGTTCATGTCAACGCCGTCGATCTGCGCTGCGAGGAGTTTCACACCCTTCACTTCTTTCACCTGGTCCATCACATCTCCGGCAGCTTCCTGAGCCATCTTGCTCTTTAAGCTTTCAATCTCGCTGTGGAACGATTTATTTTCTGCCAGCATATGGCTGATCTTATCGCTGAGATTGTCCGGTGTCGCTTTCAGGAGATGAGCGGCTGCTTTCAGTTTCTCTTCGATATCCGCATAATACTTCATCAGGCCCTCAGAGGTCAGCGCCTCGACCCTGCGCACACCTGCCGCAACGCCGGTCTCGGAAATGATCTTGAACGCCATGATCTCAGAAGTATTCTTCACATGAGTCCCGCCGCAGAATTCGATGGAAAAATCTCCCATATTGACTACGCGTACGATATCGCCATATTTCTCGCCAAACAGAGCCTGCGCCCCGGTCTTCTTCGCCTCCTCGATGGGCATCTTCTTCACGATGACCGGAAGCCCGTTGGAGATCTGTTCGTTTACCATATCCTCCACCTTTTTCAGCTCTTCCGCTGTCATCGCAGAAAAATGTGTAAAGTCAAAGCGCAGCCTGTCCTCGTTGACGCTGGAACCTGCCTGCTCCACATGGGTTCCGAGAACGGTGCGGAGAGCCTTCTGGAGAAGGTGGGTCGCGCTGTGGTTTCTCGCGGAGAGCGCGCGCTTCTTTGCATCGACTTCCAGAGAAACCTTATCTCCCACTTTGATCATGCCTTTTGTCATCACACCGATATGGCCGATCTTTCCTCCGAGCAGCTTAACGGTATCCTCTACTTTAAACTCACCTTCCGCGGTGCGGATATACCCTGTGTCAGCCTCCTGACCGCCGCTCGTCGCATAGAACGGTGTCTCATTTACAAACACAGTGCCCTTCTGCCCTTCGGAGAGCGCGTCTGTGAGCTCGTCCTCCGTGGTGAGTACGGTTACGTCAGACTCCCATGTCAGGTTGTCATATCCGACAAAGGTGCTTGTAACACTGGGATCAATGGATTCATATACTGTCACGTCAGCGCCCATGTAGTTCGTCACTTCACGCGCGTTTCTCGCAGTCGTCCTCTGGACTTCCATGGAAGCCTTAAAGCCTTCTTCATCCACATCCATTCCCTTTTCTTCCAGGATCTCTTTTGTCAGATCCAGCGGGAACCCATAAGTATCATAGAGACGGAACGCATCATCACCGTTCAGTGTCTTCTCACCCTTTGCCTCCATGTCTGCGATCATATCAGAGAGGATGCCAAGGCCCTGGTCAATGGTCTTGTTGAACTGTTCTTCCTCTTTTGTGATCACTTTGAGGATGAACTCTTTCTTTTCTTCCAGCTCCGGATATCCGTCCTTAGAGCCTTCGATCACAGTCTGAGCCAGTTCCGGGAGAAAACCTTTGTGGATGCCCAGAAGCCTTCCGTGACGGCATGCGCGTCTTAAGAGACGGCGCAGCACATAGCCCCTTCCCTCATTGGACGGCATGATCCCGTCAGAGATCATAAACGTCACGGAACGGATATGGTCTGTGATCACACGGATCGACACATCGTTATTGTACTCTTTGCCGTATTCTTTGCCCGCAAGGCGGCATACATGGTCGCGGAGAGCTTTGAGCGTATCCACGTCAAAAATAGAATCCACGTCCTGGACCACAGATGCCAGACGTTCCAGACCCATTCCTGTATCAATGTTTTTCTGCTCGAGCTCGCTGTAGTTGCCATTTCCGTCATTGTCGAACTGGGTGAACACGTCATTCCAGATCTCCATATAACGGTCGCAGTCGCATCCTACAGTGCAGTCCGGCCTGCCGCATCCGTATTTTTCTCCCCTATCGTAATATACCTCAGAGCACGGACCGCACGGACCGGAGCCATGCTCCCAGAAATTGTCTTCTTTTCCGAATTTAAAGATACGCTCCGCCGGGATGCCTATCTTTTTATTCCAGATCTCAAACGCCTCGTCATCATCCACATATACGGACGGATACAGTCGGTCCGGATCCAGGCCTACTACCTCTGTGAGGAACTCCCATGTCCACTGGATCGCTTCCTCCTTGAAATAATCTCCGAAAGAAAAGTTCCCGAGCATCTCAAAGAATGTACCGTGGCGCGCGGTCTTTCCCACGTTTTCGATATCGCCTGTACGGATACATTTCTGGCAGGTAGTCACACGCTTCCTCGGCGGGATCTCCTGACCTGTAAAATATGGTTTTAACGGCGCCATTCCTGAATTGATGAGCAGAAGGCTCTTGTCATTGTGCGGCACCAGGGAAAAGCTCTTCAGTGCAAGGTGTCCCTTACTCTCAAAGAACTCAAGAAACATTTTTCTAAGCTGGTTTACTCCATATGGCTGCATTGCTATAATCCTCCTCTTTCGCTCCAAAAAGCCTGTTTTATAATATATCACAGCAGGATATATTTGTAAAGCGGGCGCCCTGAAAAGAGCGCCCGCCCGAAATTATCCCACAAAGCCGGAACATGACATTATTTTTATCAGCATCGGATATCTCATCCGTCTGTTTCAGCCACCTCTATTTCAGCTCGATCTCCTCAAGCTCCTTCGGCGGGATCGGCTTGCTGGAATTCTTTACAAATGTCGCAAGGTTTTTCTTCGCCTTTGCCACAGGGATATTTGTGCCCGCGCCGGCGATACATCCGCCCGGACAGCCCATGCCCTCGATCAGGCAGCCGTTCATCCTTCCGGCCTTTGCGAGAGCAAGGATCTTCTTGCACTCTGCCAGGCCTTCCGCATGCTCGATATTGACCTGCACATCCGGATGATATGCATTGATACATTTCTCGATCGCCTCAGCCACGCCTCCTGCGCAGCCGTAGCCGCGCCCGGCCCCTGTCGCGTCATGGAACGATGACTCTGCTTCATATTTCGTAAGGTCAATGCCCTTTGCATCGAACATTGCCTGCATTTCCTCAAAGGTCACGACAAAGTCCACATCACTCCGGACAGACCTTCGGGATGCCTCCAGCTTCTTTGACGCGCACGGCCCGATAAATACAACCTTTGCGTTCGGATGCTCCTGTTTGATCGTCCTTGCCGTCGCCACCATCGGCGTCAGCTCCTGAGAGATCTCATCGATCACATCCGGGAAATATTTTTTAGCCAGGACCGCCCAGGACGGACAGCAGGATGTGAGCAGGAACGGAAGCTCCCCTGTCACCACCTTGTCCACATAGTGATGAGCCTCAGCGATTGCCCCGATGTCCGCCCCCAGCGCCACTTCGTAGACCTCGGAGAAGCCTAATTCCCTCAGGGCTGCCTTGATATTCCTCGGAGTGATGTTGTCTCCGAACTGGCCGACAAATGCAGGAGCGATCTCCGCAACAACCTCCTCGCCTTCCGACAGAGCCCTCGCGAGCTGGAAGATCTGCGATTTATCTGAGATCGCGCCGAACGGGCAGCTCACCATGCACATCCCGCAGGAGACGCATTTATCATTATCGATAAACGCACGCCCGTATTTGTCTGATACAATGGCATTTACGCCGCACGCCTTCTGGCACGGTCTTTCTTTCTTTGCGATGGCGTCATACGGACAGACTGACTTACATCTTCCGCACTTGATACACTTGTCCTGATCGATGAATGAGCGTCCGTTCACCATGGAGATCGCGCCCTTCGGGCAGACCTCCTGGCACGGATGCGCGAGACACCCTTTACAGACATTGCTCACCTCGTATTTATTTTCCTCGCAGCTCTCGCATGCAGAAGGGATCACCTGCATCAGCGGCGGCTCATAATATTTCTCCGAGATATTGCTCGCCTCCACTCCCGCGGTAAGATGGACCGGCTTGTTCTCCGGGCGCAGGGAAAGCCCCATTGCAAGGCGGAGCCTTTCCCTCACGATCGCCCGTGAACGGTATGTGCTCTCACGGTACTTTTCCGTATCATCATTCACGATCTCGTAAGGGATAGATTCCATATCGTCAAGAAGCGTATCCGCATCTGCCTTAAATCCCAGCTTTGCCACTTCCGTAAAAACTCTCCTGCGGATTGCCCTCACCGTTGTGTGTAATCCTCTCATATTTAACTCCATATCGTTCTGCTCCTCCTGATCTGCTCTGTCTTTTCCGTCCGCCCGGTCATCTCCCGGCTGGTGCCCATAATTCTTCCTTATCTGTCTTCCTTATATTTCTTATCTGTGCATGGAGAAGGACTCCTCGTCATAATTGCTCAGGTTGGAATAAATCCCTCTGTCATCTGCTTTTTTGATGAGAGCGTCTCTTGATTTTCTCGCCAGCATCTGATCCTTAAAGGAGCTCGGTCCTCCGACGCATCCTCCTTCACATGCCATGCCCTCGATAAAGTCTTCCGGCAGTCTTCCCACCTTCATAAGGAGAAGGGCCTTCTTACATTCTGCCGCGCCGTTCGCTTTATATACCTTCACATCGATATCATTGCCGGATTCTTTCAGGCTCTCCTGCACAGCCGCTGCCACGCCGCCGGAATTTCCGAAACGCTTTCCAAATACAGACGCCTCCTGGTATGTATCCTCCACCGGCTCCAGCGCCACATCCTTCGCACGCATCATAGCGCGCACCTCGCTGTAAGTCAGCACATAGTCTGCATTGCCCTCGATCTTCTGGTCCACCACCTCAGATTTCTTTGCAAGGCACGGTCCGATAAATACAGTCACAGCATCCGGATCCTTCGCCTTGATCAGACGGGATACCGCGCACATCGGGGAAACCGTCGTGGAGACCGCGTCGCTCAGTTCAGGGAAGTGCCTGCGCACCATGTTTACAAATGCCGGACAGCAGGATGTTACCTTCTTCTTTCCTTCCTCGTGAGCCTCTCTCCACTCTTCCGCCTCATATTTCGCTGTCAGGTCTCCGCCGAGCCCTACTTCTACAAACTCTGTAAATCCAAGCTCAAGCATTGCCTTTCTCCAGCTTGCCATAGTGATCTCCTCGCCGAACTGCCCTTCTGTGGCAGGAGCCAGCATTGCGTACACTTTCTTGTTGGATTTGAGCGCTTTGATCACGTCCACGATCCATGTCTTTGAACCGATCGCACCGAACGGACAGCTGTGGATACATTTCCCGCAGCGGATACATTTCTCCTCATCGATCACGGAGATGCCGTACTCGTCATAAGAGATCGCATCGACCGGGCAGCTGAATTTACACGGTCTTTTCAGATATGCGATGGCATTGTACGGACAGGCTTCCGCACATTTCCCACACTCTTTACATTTTGCCGGATCGATGTGCGTGCGGGTGCGTCCCGGCTCGATCGCCCCGAATTTACATGCGTTGATACATGCCTTTCCGATACAGTTCTGGCAGTTCTCTGTCACGATGTAACTGGAGATCGGACAGTCCTCACACGCTGAACTTATGACCTGGATCACATTTCCGTCATCTGTGATGCCCGGCGCTTTTCCTTCCGCGAGGCGCACCCTCTGTCTGATGATCTCTCTTTCCTTGTAGATACAGCAGCGGAACTGTGCTGTCGGTCCCGGGATAAGCTTCAGCGGGATCTCATCCTTCCTCTCTTCCAGCTCCCCGGCAAAAGCCAGTCTTGCCACTGCCTCCAGGACATCATGTTTGATCTTGATCACATTTGCGTCTGCGTACCTCAAAATATTCCCTCCTAACAACAATCTTCCTCTTTGTTAAAGCACATGCCATGACGCATGCCTTTCCTGCCCTTAATGATACCATGTATACGGCAAATTTCCCAGATATATTTTTAACAATCCCCTGTATTATTTTCAGAACAATACAGGGGATCATATACTGCATATTTATACATTTTCAGGAAACTCTGTCCTGTGATCAGATGCCGAACACTTCCTGGGCATAATGGACAGACTGCATCGCGTCCTTCCCGTAGAAATCCGCTCCGATCATGTCCGCATATTCCTGGTTGAGCACTGCGCCGCCGACCATCACGCGGCATCCCGGCGCTTTTTCCCTGAGCTGGCGGATCGTCTCTTCCATACTGACCACGGTGGTCGTCATCAGAGCACTCAGCCCCACGAGCGGCGCCTGGTGTTCCAGGACTGTGTCCACGATCTTTTCCGGCGGCACGTCCTTCCCCAGGTCGATCACGTCAAAACTGTAATTTTCCAAAAGCACTTTCACGATATTCTTTCCGATATCATGGATATCTCCTTTTACTGTTGCAATAACAATCGTGCCTTTCTTCTCCTGGACTTCTCCGCTTTTATCCATCTTTTCTTTCAGGACCGCAAACGCGCTCTTCGCCGCTTCCGCGCTCATGAGGAGCTGGGGCAGGAACACTGTCCCGTTTTCAAACCCGTCCCCCACCCGGTTGAGCGCAGGGATCAGTTCTTCATTGATAATATCAAGAGGCGCCTTTTCCTCTGACATACGCTGGGTGATCATATGTGCGTCATCCCTGAGGCCTTTTTCGATCGCAGCGGCCAGGCCCATCCCGGCCGCATGTTCCGCAGTGCCGGGATTCCCGCTGTTCCCTGTTCCCTGTGCGGCTGCCGCCGCAGGATTCCCGGCGGAAGCAGCGCTGTATCTGGCGATGTAGCGTCCGCAGTTCTCATCCAGAGCCATCAGCGCATGATATGCATACCATGCCTTCATCATATCCTCTGAGGACGGGTTGATGATCCCTGCGCTCAGTCCGTTCATCATTGCCATCGTATAGAAAGCAGAATTGATGACAGGGCGGCTCGGAAGACCGAAGGAGATATTGGATACTCCAAGCACAGTGTTTACCTTCACTTCATCCCTCAGACGGCGCAGTGTCTCGAGCGTCACTATCGCGCCCTCCGGCTCGGAGCTGACCGTCATGGCAAGGGCATCGATCACGATATCTTTCTTTTTGATCCCGTATTTCGCCGCCTCAGCTATGATCTTCTCAGCGATGCGGATGCGTCCCTCCGCGTCAGCCGGTATCCCGCCTTCATCCAGTGTAAGCCCGATGACCACGCCGCCGTATTTCCGGATCAGAGGAAATACGCTGTCCATGGACTCCTGCTTCCCGCTGACAGAATTGACCATCGCTTTTCCGTTATAAATGCGCAGTGCCCGTTCCATTGCCTCTGTATCTACAGTATCGATCTGAAGAGGCAGATTGACTACGCTCTGGATCTCCTGCACAGCCTCTTCCATCAATGCCGGTTCGTCGATATCCGGAAGCCCCACATTCACATCCAGGATGTGCGCCCCGTTGTCCTGCTGTGTGATCGCTTCTCTCAGGATATAATCCAGGTCATGCTCCTTGAGCGCCTGCTTAAACCGCTTCTTCCCGGTCGGGTTGATCCTCTCCCCGATGATCTTAGATCCGCATTTCTCGCCGGGCTGATTCCCGAGGAATACACTTTTCCCGTAAGATGACACGACCGTATACTCTTTTTCTGTGACCGGCAGCGGCTGCTGTCCCCGGCAGGCTTCTCTCATCGCACGGATATGCTCCGGCGTAGTGCCGCAGCACCCGCCGATCACGGATGCGCCCATCTCTGTGATCTGTCGCATCAGCCCCGCAAATTTCTCCGGCATTACATCATAACATGTCTTTCCATCCCTCTGCTGGGGAAGACCTGCGTTCGGCTTCACGATCACGGGCAGAGAAGAATACCGGAGCATCTCCTCCAGCACAGGGAGCATCTGCTCCGGTCCCATACCGCAGTTGATCCCCAGGGCATCCACCCGCAGACCTTCCAGAAGGGCCACAACAGAGGAGACATCCGCTCCGGTAAGGAGCTTGCGCCGTTCATCAAAAATAGCGGTGGCAAACACCGGAAGCGAAGTATTTTCTTTTGCCGCCAGCACAGCTGCTTTCAGCTCGTAAGTATCGCTCATAGTCTCGATATGGATCAGGTCAGCTCCTGCCTGCTCCCCCATGACCATCACTTCCCTGAACGCCTCGTATGCTGTCTCAAAATCCAAGTCTCCCATGGGTTTTAAAAGCTTTCCTGTAGGTCCCACGTCGAGGGCAGTATAGATCTCTCTGCCGGCGCCCGCTTCCCGGACCGCTTCTTTCACATGTCCCACTGCCGCTTCCACGATCTCTTTTAATGAACGCCGCTCATCGTGGAATTTCAGCGCATTCGCGCCAAATGTGTTTGTGAGTACAATGTCGCTCCCTGCCTCGATGTAGCGCCTGTGGATCTCCCTGATCACTTCCGGGTGTTCCACATTCCAGGTCTCCGGCAGTTCCCCGGGGGCAAGCCCTCTCTCCTGGAGCAGGGTTCCCATCCCGCCGTCAAAATATAAAAGTTCCTTTCCAAGTCTGTCTCTGAGCATATATCTGTCCTTTCTGCTGTCATCTTTCATCGTCTGTACTCGCAGTCCTTCTTCCCGCATGCCTCGCACCCCTGAACAGGACATCTCTCCTTTACCGGGCTTGCACCGATCAACGCGGTGACTGATTTTGTCGGCGTCATCATACAGCTGTCCGTCATAGTCAGCCCGATCGTCTTAGCGCAGTCCAGCATCCGCATGAGCGGCTCCTGGTATCGGATGTCAAAGTCCCCGTATCCGGGACTGAACCTCGGGCGCAGATAGAGTCCCTCTTTCTCCAGCTCCGCGCCGATCTTAAGCTGCTCTTCATCGCAGTATTCTTCCAGGAGCGCCGCTGCACATGCCTGGAGGATCACAGCCCTCGCCATATCTGTCAGGGACACGCGCCGGATCAGCCTGTCCACTCCCGCTCCAAGGGTAGCCCCAAAGAGTACTGCTTTTGTACATCCTTTCAGATTCCTGCCCAGGCTGGTGCTCCTGATTTCCATATTCCCTATTATGATCCTGCCGTCCTCTGTCTGTGCTGCATCAAAAATACGGCAGACCGACTTCGGCGCCGCTGTCCGCCCTAATTCTGCGAACGCGTCCTCGATCAGCGCCAAAGTCCTCTCATCTGCCGCATTTCTTCCATATCCCAGATACCGGACGGCTTCCTTTATCCGTCTCTCCATATTGTTTCCCTAAGCCTTTATGATCTCAGACAGATTGCCCATGATCGCTGCTGCAACATCCGGCTTATTCATTGTATAAATATGGATATTCTTTACCCCGTTTGCGAGCAGGTCAATGATCTGGTCCGTAGCATACGCGATCCCCGCCTGTTTCATCGCTGCCGGAGAACCGCTGAAGCGGTCCAGCATCGCCAGGAATCTTCTGGGGAACACTGTGCCCGAAAGCTCCTGGCTCCGTTTCATCTGCGTGGCGCTGGTGATCGGCATGATGCCCGGCAGCACCGGGACAGTGATGCCTGCCTCTCTGATCCTGTAGAGGAAATTATAGTGGATATCATTGTCAAAAAACATCTGAGTCGTCAGGAAATCCACTCCGCAGTCCACCTTCTGTTTCAGATAGCGGATGTCATCCTCCTTGTGTTCGTTCTCCACATGGCCTTCCGGATAACATGCCGCGCCGATACAGAAATCGCCATGCTTTCTGATCTCTTCAACAAGTTCGCTCGCATAGCGGAAGCGGTCTGCATCGGGAAATGCCATCCCCGCCGGGATATCCCCGCGCAGGGCAAGGATATTCTCAATGCCGTGCGCCTTTAAGTCATCGATCACCCTGCGCACCTCTTCCTTTGTTGACGAGGCGCATGTCAGATGCGCCAGGCTCAGCAGGTGCAGGTCATCTTTGATATGGGAAGCGATCTTTGCCGTATTTTTGCTCGTACCGCCGCCCGCACCGTATGTAACGCTGATAAACGCCGGGTTCAATCCCGCCATGGCGTCTACCGCTGCGATCACTTTGTCAAATCCCTCATCCGTCTTCGGCGGGAATACTTCAAATGAAATGTGTATGCTGTCTTCTCTCAGTCTGTCGATTATCTTCATCCGGTAAAAATTCTCCTGTCATCTGTTGTATCGTTTATTCGCCGATCATTTCCCTGTAGAGCTCCTCATACTGTCCTGCGGAATTCTTCCATGAGAAGTCCTGGCTCATAGCGCGCTCCACGATCTTATTCCAGTCTCTCTTCCTGTCGTAATAGATCCTCTCGGCATAACGGACAGTGTTCAGCATCTCATGTGCATTGTAATTGCAGAAGCTGAATCCTGTTCCGGTCTTTTCGTATTCATTGTACGGCTGTACAGTATCTTTCAGTCCGCCTGTCTCCCTCACGATCGGCAGTGTGCCGTACCTCAGGCTCATAAGCTGGCTCAGCCCGCATGGCTCGAACAGGGACGGCATCAGGAAGGCATCGCAGGATGCATAGATCCTGTGCGATAGCTCATCCGAATAATAGATGTTTGCTGATACCCTTCCGCCGTATTTCCATGCAAAATGGCGGAACATATTTTCATATTTCACATCACCTGTCCCGAGTACAACAATCTGCACTGCGTCCTGGCAGAGTTCATCCATGATATAGTCTACCAGGTCAAATCCCTTCTGGTCTGTCAGCCTTGACACCATACCGATCAGCATGACCTTTGAGTCTACATTCAGCCCCAGTTCTTCCTGGAGTGAGGTCTTATTGATCGGTTTATTCTTCCTGAAATTCTCAATGTTAAAGTTCTTTGCGATCCTCCAGTCAGTCTCCGGGTTCCAGTCCGTGTAATCCAGACCGTTGACGATCCCGCGCAGGTCATTGGCTCTTGCAGACATCAGTCCGTCCAGCCCTTCGCCGTAGAACGGCGTCTTGATCTCGTCCGCATAGCTGCGGCTCACGGTTGTCACCTTATCCGCATAGACGATACCGCCCTTCAGCAGATTTGCATCTTTATACGCCTCCATCTTGTCAGGAACGAAATAGTATTCCGGAAGGCCTGTGATGCCTCTCACTGTCTTTGTATCCCATACGCCCTGGAATTTCAGGTTATGTATGGTCATCACAGTTTTGATCCCGCGGTAGTACTCTCCGAGATAGCGGAAATTGTCCAGGTATACCGGGACCAGCCCTGTCTGCCAGTCGTGGCAGTGGATCAGGTCCGGGCGGAATCCGATCACCGGAAGGATACTCAGGACTGCCTTTGAAAAGAATGCGAATTTCTCAATATCCCACTTCGGGTCACTGTCATACGGAGCAAAGCCGCTGAAATAATGCTCATTGTCGATAAAGTAGAACGTGATGTCATTTAACACAGTCTTCAGCACTCCGACATACTGGTTCTGTCCTGCGATATCCATATAAAAATGAGTCACATACTCCAGCTTTTCCTTCCATTCCTGCTTCATACATGTGTAATTGGGGATCACCACGCGCACGTCATATCTCTCTTTGTCAAATTCCTTCGGAAGGGAACCGACAACATCCGCGAGACCGCCGGTCTTGATAAAAGGCACACACTCTGAAGAAGCAAATAAAATGTTTTTCATAACTTCGATCCTCCATCTTTGCATTGATCGCCGTAAGGCTTTTTACTTACTGTATATTATACCTTATTTCCTGCATATTGCAACGGTAACCTTTTTTCATCCGGCAGCCGTTATCAGCCCGCCTTTCCCCCATGCTTGTATTCCAGCTGGATCGTGTCCGCGATCAGGGCGATGAACTCGGAATTCGTCGGCTTTCCCTTCCCCGTGCTCACAGTGTATCCGAACAGCTCGTCAAGGGTATCCAGCTTTCCCCTGCTCCATGCGACCTCGATCGCATGCCGGATCGCCCGCTCCACACGGCTGGATGTGGTCTGGTATTTCTTCGCCACTGTCGGATAGAGGATCTTTGTGATGGCATTTAACACATCCATGTCGTTCACCGCCATGATGATCGCATCGCGCAGATAGTGGTAACCCTTGATATGCGCCGGGATCCCGATCTCATGCAGCATATTGGTCACTCTGTTTTCCAGGCTGCCCTCCTGCGTATTTCCCACTGTCCTGCTCTCCTCTTTTCTGTCACATCCCCGGAACATTTTCCTCACTGATTTTATCTTCTCCAGAAGCATTTCATTATTGAACGGCTTCATGACATAGTAATTCGCGCCTTTGTTAAAGGCATCTTCTGTGATCCTTTCCTGCCCTACCGCCGTAACTACGATAAAGTAAGGCCGCTTATCGACTGACTGTGTCTGGCTGACCTGCTCCATCACAGTCAGTCCGTCCATTTTCGGCATGATCAGATCGAGAAGGACAACATCAGGCTGTCTGTCTTTGATGATCTGACACATCTCCTCACCATTTTTTGCCTTGCCGACCAGATCCAGATCTTTGTCAGTGCTGATGATATCCCCGAGCATATCGAGGATCTTCTGGTTATCGTCGGCTATGGCAACACTCAAATGTTCCATCCTCTTCTCTCCTTTAGATCTGAGAAGTATTCCTGGAAACGCCACCTGCTTATTATATCTTGTGTCAGATTGCGGAATCAAGGAGATTTTGTAGCACTAATTCGACACAGTTTTCGACATTTCAGATTATTCGACCTGGTCCAGCATGTTCTCTATAAATATGCCATAACCCATTGTCGAATCCTGCACGAACACATGAGTGACCGCTCCGATCAGCTTCCCGTTCTGTATGATCGGGCTTCCGCTCATCCCCTGGATGATCCCTCCCGTCTTTTCAAGCAGTTCCGGGTCTGTCACCTGGATGACCAGTCCTTTGTTGATCTCTGTTCCGGACATGTCGATATCTGTCACCAGGATCTCATATTCTTTTAATTCATTGTCGATGAAGCACCGGACCGTTGCGGGACCTGTCACGATCTCATCTTTGCCGGCAGTCTCGATGGGAATCTGCTCTTCAAACAGCTCGTCGATCCGGTCAATGGTCCCATAGATGCCTGCCTCTGTATTTTTGTCAATGGTCCCTAGCACATTATAATTGTTATACACGATGATCCCTTCCATGCTTCCCGGTGATCCGTCAGCGCCTCGGATTATATCCTGTATGCTGGTCCGGTATACCGTGCCGTCCGCGATCGACATGAGCACGCTTGTGTCGGTATCGTGGATGCCGTGGCCGAGCGCCCCGAACCTGCTCTGCTCCGTGAGGAAGGTCACTGTCCCAAGCCCCTGCACATTATCCCTCACCCAGATCCCGAGCCGGTATTCATCCGGCGCGTACTCCACAGGGTTGATCTTAATATCCATCGTCTCATCCCCACGGCGGACCGTCAGGATGACCCTGTCCCCTGAAATCTCTGCCACAGCCTCCAGGAGCTCCTTTTTCCCGCTGACCTCCCGGTGATCCACTGCGGTGATATAATCGCCCGAGCGCACCAGATTTCCCGCAGGCTCATATATCTTTCCATCGACGCCTTCGATCTGTTCCGTATTGAGCACCATTACCCCATCCGTCTCCATATAGATGCCCACCGGCATCCCGCCCAGGAGCACCGTATCGCTGCCCGCTGCGCCTGTGCTGGCTTCCGTCTGCTGCAGCGGGATTTCTCCTGCATTTTCCCATACGCGGTTCCAACCCAGGACCAGCGCCGGGACCGCAGCGATCAGCAGCAGGGACAGAAAGATCCTGTATTTCCGGCTTTCCACCACACTTTCACTTCCTTTCTGCTATGAAGATAAACATTCTTTCTTCCTGCTATGAAGATAAACATCCTTTCTCCGGTAAGAAAAAAGAAACGGATACCTGCGCCGTATCCGTTCCTAGTATGTGTGGGTTTCCGCCTTTTCACACTGGTATTATATTTCACTCTTTGCCAATTCTTTCATCTCTCTCGCGCTTTCCACGATGTGCTCTGTCACGCTCGCCCCGCCGAGCAGCCTTGCCAGCTCGCCGACAGATGCCTCCTCATCCAGGAGATGGATGCGGGTCTGCACGGAATGACCTTCCGCTTCTTTTCTGATCACAAAATGCACATCCGCTGCCGCGGCGATCTGCGGCAGATGGGTAATGCAGATCACCTGCCGGCTTTTCCCGATCAGTCGGAGCTTTTCCGCCACCTTTCCGGCTGTGATGCCGGAGATCCCCGCATCGATCTCATCGAAGATCAGTGTGGGCGTATCTTCCTCATCCGCCAGGACAGCCTTCAGCGCCAGCATGATACGGGAAAGCTCACCGCCAGACGCGATATTGCCCAGAGCCTTCATTGGTTCTCCCGGATTCACGGCAAGATAAAACTCTGCCTCATCCCTTCCGTTTGTACTGAAATGCCCGCTGTCCGCAACGCGGAGTTCCAGCCTTGTATCCATGAAATTAAGCTCTGCCATCTGCTCCCGGATCGCATCCGCAAATTCAGAAGCGTATTTCCTGCGTATCCCGCTCAGCCTGTCTGTCACATCCTGCATTTTTTCCAGAGCGCGCTCCTTTTCTTCCCGGATCTTCTCCATGTATGAATCATAATCTGTCAGTTCTTCTATTCTTTTCTTTTTTTCCTCGCAGTATGCGAGGATCTCACTGACAGAATTTCCATATTTTGCCTTTAGATGATTTATAAGATTCAGCCGTTCCTCAGTCTCTTTGAATTCATCCTCAGAAAATTCAAAGCTTTTCGCATACTCGGAGAGTTCCCGGTTAAAATCATTGAGCAGACTGTCGGCATCCAGGAGCTGGCTGTACAGCTGCGCCCCTGTCTCATCGAACTCCGCCGCATCCTGGAAGGCGCGGATCGCCCGGCTTAAGCAGTCGCTGGCATTGCCTGCCGTGTCCTCACATGTATAGCGGTACGTCTCTCCCACTGCTTCCGTGATCTTCCTGCTCTCTGTCATCCTCCGGTAAAGCTCCTCGAGCTCTTCATCCTCCCCGGGCGCAGGAGCAGCCTCCTCGATCTCATTTACTTCGAATTCTGCAAGGGAGAGCTCCCGTCTCCGCCCTTCCTCATCCAGGGAACACGCTTCCTCCTGCCTGCAGATCTCCTGATATCTGCGGTAGCATTCCCTCATTTCCTCCTTCACCGGCCGGATCTCTTCCCCGGCGTACAGATCGAGCAGGGCGAGATGGTTCTTCCTGTTCAGGAGGGTCTGGTTGTCATGCTGTCCGTGGATATCGATCAGCATACTGGCGGCGTCTCTGAGCGTGGACATGCTCACGGTCTCTCCGTTGATCCGGCTTAAGCTCCTGCCCTGCATCAGCCTGCGGCTCAGAGTGACCATGTTTCCTTCCGGAAAGATGTCCAGAGCTTCCAGCCTTTTTTTCAGTTTTTCGTCGTCCACGGTAAAGGTCAGCTCCACGAGCCCGCTGTCCGTGCCGTTCCTCAGCATATCCGCACTGTACTTCGCCCCCAGGGCGAGCCCCACGGAACCTAAGAGGATCGATTTCCCCGCCCCGGTCTCTCCGGTAAGGATATTGAGCCCGGGTCCGAAATCCACTTCTGTCTCATCGATCAGAGCCAGGTTTTTTACATGAAGGTTCTGCAACATACTGACACCTATTCTCCTTTTGAAATGATCTTCCTGATCTTATCCATGACAGCTACCGTATCCTCCACGGTGCGGATCGCGCACATGATCGTGTCATCCCCCGCGATGCAGCCCACGACTTCATTCCACTTCATGGAATCCACAGCGACCGCCACCGCCATCGCCATCCCGGACACCGTCTTGATCACCAGGATATTCTGCGCCATATCCATGGACACATAGCCGTCTCTGAGCACCCGGATATATTTTTCGCTCATTTCCGGCTCTTCCTGCCGGTGCACGACATACTTCTGTTTTCCCGCGCCCACGGACACTTTCGTCAGTTTCAGATCCCGGATATCCCTGGACACCGTCGCCTGGGTCACTTTGAACCCTGCCTTGTTCAGGTATTCCGCAAGCTCCTCCTGAGTCTCGATATCATATTGGCTGATCAGTTCAATGATCTTTGCATGCCGGCTGATTTTCATTTTTTTAATTTCCTTTCATCTTTTTGCGCATGGTCTTCATAAAACTCTCTCTGCTCAGCTTGATCAGCTTTGCCTTCTGCCCTGCGCGCCTGATACAGACCCTCTCCCCTGTGACAAGAGTCGTCTGCTCCGCCCCGTCAAAGCAGAGGGATACCTGTTCCTGCCTGCCGTAACGCCCCTCGCAGACTTCCACCTCGATAAGGTCGTCCGCGGAGAGCACCACACTGCTTGTATTCAGCGCATGGGAACAGATCGGAGTGATCACGATCATCTGCGCCGTGGGCTCCACGACCGGTCCTCCGGCAGAGAGGTTGTATCCCGTGCTGCCTGTGGGGGTAGACAGGATGACGCCGTCAGCCTGGTACGTATTGAGCAGAGCGCCGTTCACATAGATATTGAAGCTGACGATCCGGACCTTTCCTTCCCGCGCCAGGACAATATCATTCATGGCAATGTCTTTCCTTGACCCCCGGAAAGAACCTTCCAGCATCATGCGCTCCTCGATCTCCGGCTGCCCTTCAAAAAGCCGGTCCAGCGCTTCCCGGAAGTCTTTCAGCTCCACATCCGCCAGATAGCCCAAAGTCCCCAGATTGATGCCGAGGAGAGGGAGACTGTGTTCCCCCAGGTCCCGGACCGCCCGGATCAGCGTCCCGTCGCCCCCGAGTACAAGCCCGCACTGTGCTTCCTCTGGGACCGTTCCTGGTATGATATGCCCTTCCCCGTCCTTTTCTGACAGGAAGCACCTCTTCCCGTGGTCCTCGATATACTGCCGGATCTCATTGGTGATCGCGTAATCTTTATCCTTGAGTTTATTCGTTATCATATAAAAGCAGTCCATGTCACACCTCTTGATGTCTACTTTGCAAGCTCTTCAAAAGCCCGGTCCACTACCGCATCCAGGTCGATCCCTCTGTTTTCCCCCTCAGCTCCGCCGGATTTTTTCAGATGGATCAGGTATTCGATATTTCCCTCAGGCCCTTTGATCGGAGAGAAGTCCAGGGCACATAAGTCAAACCCGATACTCTGCGCATGATCCATCACCTTGCGGATCACTTCCCGGTGGGTGCTCTTTTCCCTGACCACGCCCTTTTTGCCGACCTTCTCCCTGCCTGCCTCGAACTGGGGCTTGATCAGAGCTACGATCTCCCCGTCCGCCTTCAGGTAATCCCGGATCGGGGTCAGCACTTTCGTAAGGGAGATAAAGGATACGTCAATAGACGAAAAGTCCACAGGCTCGCCGATATCCTCCGGCGTCACATAGCGGATATTCGTCTTTTCCATGCATACCACTCTTGGATCATTGCGCAGCTTCCAGTCCAGCTGCCCTCTCCCCACATCAATGGCATAGACCTTCTTCGCGCCGTTCTGGAGCATGCAGTCTGTAAATCCTCCTGTGGAAGATCCGACGTCCGTGCACACACAGTCCTTTACGTCCACGTCAAAATTGGCAAGGGCTTTTTCCAGCTTCAGCCCGCCCCTGCTCACATAGGGCAGGACATGTCCCCTGACTTCGATGCTCACATCCGGGGGAAATATGCTCCCGGCCTTATCTTCTCTCTGGCCGTCCACAAAGACATTTCCCGCCATAATGACAGCCTTTGCCTTTTCTCTTGATTCCGCGAGATTTCTCTTTACAAGCAGTACATCCAAACGTTCTTTCATGTCAATTTCCTTTTCCGTTATTTTCCATAAGCCTCAGATAATCTGTGACGATCTGCTTCACGACAGTCTCCCTGTCCAGCCCGGTCTCTTTTCTGAGCACTTCCACATTCCCATGCTCCACATACTCATCCGGGATCCCGATATTACGGACGTGTACATCCAGAGCCGCGCGTGAGACATAGTCCATGACCTGTTCTCCGAATCCGCCGGTGAGCACGTTTTCCTCGATCGTCACGAACAGGAAATGGTCTTTTGCAAGTTCTTCCAAAAGCTCTGTATCCAGCGGTTTGACAAAGCGGGCGTTGATCAGGCTGCAGCTGTACCCGGTCTCTTTCAGGCTGCGGCGCACGCTGTCCGCCAGCTCCGCCATGTGTCCCACAAAGATGACCGCAATATCTTCCTCCTCATAGAGGACTTCACTTTTCCCGTACTCAATGGGCGCCCTGAACTGCCGCATCCCTTCATAAGCCGCCCCTCTGGGATACCTGACGGCGATGGGATGCCGGAAATCCACGGCAAACCGCAGCATGTCCGCCATTTCCCACCGGTTCTTCGGAGAAATGACCGTCATGTTCGGTATCATTGTCAGAAAGGAGAGGTCGAACACTCCCTGGTGTGTCTCGCCGTCGCTCCCCACCAGCCCCGCGCGGTCCACCGCGATCACCACCGGCAGGTCCTGGAGACAGACATCATGGAGTGTCTGGTCGTATGCCCTCTGCAAAAAAGAAGAATACACGGCAAACACTGGTTTCATTCCCCCTGCGGCAAGCCCTGCCGCAAATGTCATGGCATGTTCCTCCGCGATCCCCACATCAAAAAACCTCTGGGGGAAATGCTTCGCAAAAGAAGCCAGCCCTGTGCCGTCCTCCATTGCCGCCGTGATCGTCACTACTTTATCGTCCCGCTTTGCGATATCGGTCAGGACCTTGGAGAACACCTGGGTATAAGTGTCCGGTCCGCCGGGAGCTTTCGGCTCCCCGGTCTCGATATTAAACGGACCGGGGCCGTGGAACTTCGCCGGGTCTTTCTCCGCCGGAGCATAACCTTTGCCCTTCTTTGTGATCACATGGACAAGGACCGCATGGTCCACCCGCTTCGCCTCATTGAAGACTTTCAGAAGTTTGCGGATATCATGGCCGTCCACCGGTCCCAGATAAGTGATGTCCATATCCTCAAAAAACATCCCCGGCACAAGGAGCTGCTTGATCCCGCTCTTTGTCTTCCGGATCTGGCTTACGATGCGGTCGCCTCTGCCCGGGATCCTCTTCAGCGTATCCTCCACTCCCTTTTTCAGGTCCGTGTATGCCTGTGCCGTCCTCAGCCCGCTTAAGTATTTTGACATCCCGCCCACATTTTCTGAGATCGACATATTGTTGTCATTGAGCACGATGATGAAATTGCTCTTCAGCCTGGAAGCATTGTTGAGCGCTTCGTACGCCATGCCGCCTGTGAGCGAACCGTCGCCGATGACAGACACCACGCTGTGGTCCTGTCCCAGAAGCTCTCTCGCCGCAACATAGCCCAGGCCCGCGGAGATCGAAGTCGAACTGTGGCCTGTGTCAAACGCGTCGCAGGGGCTCTCCTTCCTCTTCGGGAACCCGCTCATGCCGCCGTATTTGCGCAGATCGTCAAATCCGTCCTTTCTCCCGGTGAGCAGCTTATGCGTGTAGGACTGATGTCCCACATCCCAGATCAGCTTATCCTCCGGGAAGTCCAGCGTCAGATGGAGTGCCATCGTCAGCTCCACCACGCCCAGGTTGGAGGCAAGATGCCCCCCTGTCCGGCTGATCTTCTCGATCAGGAACTGCCGGATCTCGCCGGCAAGCTCCTTTAACTGCCCTTCATCCAGTTTTTTTATGTCATTTTCCTTACGGATCATCTCAAGTACCATTGTGATCCCCCTTATTTTTCCCTGTATACGAGGCTTTTCAGGAGCTCTTCGAGGAATCCGCCGTCCGGCTGTATCGTGCGCAGAGCGCGGACTGCCTCTTCCGTCATGCGTGAGACCTCCTGTTTAGATCCCTCCAGTCCTTTCCAGGTCACATAGGTTGTCTTCTCGTTCTTTTCATCGCTGTGCACCGGCTTGCCCAGTACTTCCGTGGTGCTCGTGACATCCAGGATATCGTCCTGGATCTGGAACGCCAGCCCGATCCCCCGGGCGATCTGCCCCATCTTTTCCGTATCCTCAGCGCCCGCGCCAGCCAGCACCGCTCCGATCATCATGGAAGATTCGATCAGTGCGCCCGTTTTCAGCCGGTAGATAAAATCCAGCATCTCTCCTGTCAGGATATGCCCGGATTCCTTCACATCCACCACCTGTCCGCCGATCATGCCGTAGATCCCGGCTTTTCCTGCCAGTATCTTAAGCGCCTGTCCGATGCGCCCGCTCTCTTCCGGAGCGATATCAAAAGCGCGGCAGGCAGTCTCAAAGGCGTAGTTCAAAAGCGCGTCTCCGGCCAGGATCCCCATGTCTTCTCCGTACACTACATGGGTCGTCTTCCTTCCCCTGCGGTACTCATCATTGTCCATCGCCGGAAGGTCGTCATGGACCAGAGAGTACGTGTGGATCATCTCGATCGCAGCCATAAAGGGCTCTATGATCTCCCCCTCTCCCCCGAACAGGGCATAAGACTCCTTCATCAGCATAGGGCGGAGCCGCTTCCCGCCTGCCATAAGGCTGTACTCCATTGCCTCCATGATGATCTTCTGATATCCTTCCTGACAGGGAAGGTACTTCTTTAATATATTTTCGATCGATCTGATCCGGTTCTGGTATTCTTCTTTAAAATTCATGCGTCTCTCCATCCTCATCCAGAATGAGCACTTTCTTTTCCACCTCATCGATGGACTTGCTGCACTCTTTTAAAAGTCCCATGCCTTTGTTGTACAGATCAAAGGAGCGCTCCAGGGAGATCCCGTCTTCTTCCATCTCCCCGATCACGCCTTCAAGCTGCGCGAACATTTCTTCCAGGCTGGGCTTTTCTTCCTGCTGCCCTTCTTTCACAACTGCTGTTGTCATGTCTCCTGCCTCCACGTTATTTCTCCTCCCTGCGCCTCTCTTCGCCGGACATCTCTCTGCCCGGATAGGATAATGGCTCTGCTGCCAGCACCTGAGCCCGTATTTTTCCGTCGGTCACATAAATATCAAGGCACTGCCCCTGTTCAGCCTGTGCGATGCTCTTTACATTTTTCCCGTCTTCGCTCTGGACATAAGAATACCCCTGGCTGAGCTTCAGAAGCGGCGAGAGTCCTTTCATCTTTTCCACGCACAGCGCCAGCCTGTGCTGTTCTCTCGTCAGCCTCTCTGTCATGAGCGCGCGGATCTTCGTGTCCAGGTCTGCCGCGTACTGACGGCTCTCATTTAGCCTCTGGCGCGGATGGGCAAGCTTCAGACGGAGCGCCGCGTGCTCCAGGAGCTTCCGCCTCTTCTCCGTCTCAAAGCGAATCGTCCGCTGAAGCGCTTCCCGGTAAGCCAGGAGCCGCTCTCTCACTTCCCTGACATCACAGACCGCCAGCTCAGCGGCGGCAGAGGGGGTGGGAGCGCGCATGTCAGCCACAAAATCCGCGATCGTTGTATCCGTCTCATGTCCCACTGCTGAAATGATCGGGACCGTACAGTCAAAAATAGCCCGCGCCACCGTCTCCTCATTGAACGCCCACAGATCCTCGATGCTCCCGCCGCCGCGGCCGACAATGATCACATCCACCTGCTTTTTCTCCAGGGCGCGTATCCCCCGCGCCACGCTCTGTGCCGCGCCATCGCCCTGGACCTGGGCCGGATACAGGATCAGCTGCACATAAGGATTGCGCCTGCCCGCAATATTGATGATATCCCGGACCGCCGCCCCGGTGGGAGCGGTGACGATACCCACAGTGTGCACATACCTGGGGATCGGCTGCTTGTACTCGGGAGCGAACATCCCCATCTCCGAGAGTTCCTTCTTCAACGCCTCAAAGCGTTCGTACAGCGCACCCACTCCGTCGCGCACGATCTCCCTTGCGTAGAGCTGGTATTTCCCATCTCTCTCATAGACGCTCACTGCCCCGAGGACGATCACCTGCTGCCCGTCCTGCAGCCGGAAGGAGAGTCCAGCCCTCGATCCCGCGAACATGACACACGCGATGGTGCCTGACTCGTCTTTCAGAGAAAAATAGATATGTCCTGATGTGTGGTATTTACAGTTGGAGATTTCTCCCTTTACATAGATCCGGCTCAGCATGAAATCCTGGGTGAACATATTCTTGATATAAGAATTGACCTGCTTCACCGTATAGACGTTTTTCATCCTCAGGACTCCTGTTTCGCAAGTTTTCCGAGGATCCCGTTTACAAATGACGAACTGCTCTCACCGCCGAAGCGCTTTGCCAGCTCTACTGCCTCATTGATCGCGACGCCGTCCGGGATATCATCATCCCATTTCATCTCATAGACTGCCAGCCTTAAGATCGTCAGGTCGACCTTATTCATCCGGCCGGTCTTCCATCCCTTTGCATTCTCATTCAGGAGCGCGTCGATCTCCGGGAGATGGCTGACCACAGCCTCGTATTTCCCCCGGATATACTCAATCTCTTTATCACCCGCGTCCTCCAGTGTCTCAAAATAATATTTCAGGTGATCCGGCATGTCCGCAGGATCATTAAATTCGATCTGGAACAGCATCTTAAAAATGTGTTCTCTCAGTTCTGTCCTAACCATACTGTTTCCTTTCTTCTATATAGTAATGGAAGTATCATTTCTGCCGGACCGGTGCCCTGGCTTATAGAAGCTATGCCTGCCCTGTGTCTCCAGGTGCTCCATGCTTACAGAAAAAGGATGTCTTACGACATCCTTTATCACGCAAAGGCAGTCTGCCCCGCAGGACGGCTTAATCCTGCTTCTCCATCTCAACGCCCGCCACTTTGATATTGACGTCAGCCACTTCAAGCCCTGTCATATTCTCCACAGCATTCTTCACTTTTTCCTGCACCTTGCCCGTCACATCCATGATATTGTAATTATATTTCAGGTTCAGCGCAAGCGATACGGTGACAACGCCCTCAAGGACATCCACTTTCACGCCTTTGGACAGGTTCTTGATCCCCAGCTTTCCGATCACTTCATTTGTGATATTTCCTGCCATGGATGCAACGCCCTCGACCTCTGTCGCCGCAAGCGCCGCGATGATCGCCACAACCTCATCCGCGATCTTCACTTCTCCGAGGCTTGCGTCGTTCTGTATGGTATATGTGTTTCTCTCGTCCTTTGCCATATTCAAAACCTCCCGTTTTGTCTGATCTCTTTCCCCATTATAACAAATATCCCGGTGTTTGCAAAGAAAAAGTTCTGCCCTGCCCAGCACGCCCTGCTCCCTGCACGGGTCCTGGCAGATCCTGATCGGATCAGGACCCGTGCAGGCTCCCGCTGCCTTCTGCCGTTTCTTCTATCGTCCGAACTCTGACAGCCGCAGCCCTTCGTTGCGCTCCTGGGTCATGCGGATGCTCCACTCATGCACAAAGAGAAGGAGCGGCCGGTCTTTCAGGTCTTTGATCTTTTTCATATCCGAGGTTCCGCTGATATGGTCCAGGTCGATCCCCTCGTTCTCGATCCAGCGGATATGCTCATACGGGAGGTTCTCCAGGATGATCTCTACATTATACTCATTTTTCAGACGGTATTTCAGCACATCGAACTGGAGCACACCTACAACGCCCACGATGATCTCTTCCATACCGGTATTGTATTCCTGGAAGATCTGGATCGCGCCTTCCTGGGCGATCTGGTTGATGCCCTTGACGAACTGTTTTCTCTTCATCGTATCCACCTGGCGCACTCTGGCGAAATGCTCCGGCGCAAAGGTAGGGATGCCTTCATAGGCAAACTTCTCCTTCGATGTGGTCAGCGTATCGCCGATCGAGAAAATGCCCGGGTCAAAGACGCCGATGATATCGCCCCCGTATGCTTTGTCTATGATCTTCCTCTCGCTCGCCATCATCTGCTGGGGCTGGGAAAGGCGCACATCCTTGCCGCCCTGGACATGGTACACGGTCATCCCCGCGTCGAACTCGCCGGAACAGATCCTCATAAACGCGATCCTGTCTCTGTGGGCTTTGTTCATATTCGCCTGGATCTTAAATACAAAAGCTGAAAAATCCGGCTCTGTCATCGGATCGATCATCCCGTGGTCAGACATCCTCGGAAGCGGTGATGTCGTCATCGCCAGGAAATGCTGGAGGAAAGTCTCAACGCCGAAATTTGTCAGTGCGGATCCGAAAAATACCGGTGAGAGTTCTCCCTTATCAACCAGTTCCTGGTCGAACTCAGCGGACGCTCCGTCAAGAAGCTCTATCTCTTCATTGAGAGTCACCTTTGCCTCTGTCCCGATGAGCCAGTCCACCTCCGGATTATTAATATCCACTTTCTTTACTTCCCCAATGGAAGTCCCCTTCCTTGTATCAGAAAAAAGCTCCACTTCCTTTTTCTGCCGGTCATAGACGCCTTTGAACGCCTTTCCGGATCCGATGGGCCAGTTTACCGGGCAGGTCGGGATCCCCAGCTCCTTCTCGATATCGTCCAGAAGGTCAAAGGTATCCTTTGCATCCCGGTCCATCTTATTGATAAACGTAAAGATCGGGATGTGACGCATGGCGCAGACTTTGAACAGCTTCCTCGTCTGTGCCTCCACTCCCTTGGATGCATCGATGACCATGACCGCGGAGTCCGCCGCCATCAGGGTTCGGTACGTATCCTCCGAGAAGTCCTGATGCCCCGGCGTATCAAGGATATTGATACAGTATCCTCCGTAATTAAACTGGAGCACCGAAGATGTAACTGAGATACCTCTCTCCTTCTCGATCTCCATCCAGTCTGAGACCGCGTGCTTTGCCGTTGCCTTCCCTTTTACAGAACCCGCTGTGTTGATGACGCCGCCGTAGAGAAGGAATTTCTCTGTCAGGGTCGTCTTGCCGGCATCCGGGTGGGAGATGATGGCAAAGGTCCGTCTCTTCTTGATCTCACTTTTCATATCAGACATTCTTTTACCTCTATTCTATATGATCTGAATCTTCCTTTTCGAAAAAGCATCCGGGCTTATCATTCCCAATGATAAAAGCGCCGATGCACATCGACGCTATTATACTCGCTTTTTATATGACGCGCAATATGAAATTGTACGGGATAGGACATGGACTGTCTTGGAATTCTGGTTTTCGTTTCATCGAAGAAAGCTCACTCATGTATCGGCGTGATCACGATATTTTCCGGCGCGATCTCCGTCTTCCTCGTCACGATATCCTCGATCTGCGCCCGGTTGGCGTCTGTGAGTTCTTCCGCCTTGACGACCACATCCGCCGAGTCCGCGTCAAGGCTTACCACTGCCTCAGAGAATCCTTTCGACGCCATAAGCGTCTCGATCGCCGCCTCCTGCTCCGCGATCTGGGTCATCTGCACCATCTGGTCCACTGCAGACTGCTTTTCCGCATCACTTAGATTCGTATTGTCGATGATCCCCTGGAGCGTCTCCTTATTCTGGGCGCGCACCTGCTCTCTTGTAACCTTTGCCTGCGCTACGGTCGTCTCCGCGCCGCCGCTTGTCAGCACTGCTTCCCCAGGCGTGCCCTCCACCTCAGAGTCATTGCTCTCAATGTCCTCTGTCCCTGTCTCCAGATCCTCCTGAGAAATATCCAGAAGCTCCTGATTCGCCAGGTCTGCGTTCGCCTCTTCCGTGCCGTCCGCGGAATCACCGAACAGCTTTCCGGAATAGTTGAGATACCCGGCGACTGCGATCATGACCGCAAGCGTTGCGATAATGATCTGGTTTTTCTTAAATAATCGTTTCACACTGATGATCCTCCTTCTATGTATTAAGCCCGTTTCATTATTTTAATCTTATGCGCCTCCACTCCGAATAATGCCTGGACCGCCTCAGTAATATTCTGCGCGACCACTGCGTTGTCCCCACCGTCCGCGATCACTACCACTCCCTCCACTTCCGGAGCCAGCTCTTTGCTCACATAGGGTGTGGACGTTCCGTCTGCTGCCTGCTCATAGATGCTCGTCTTGTCTGATGACTGGTCCTCCACGCTCCTTGTGCCCCCGCCCGAGTCCGCCTCGTCCGTGGACTGGCTGGAGCTGGACTGGTCTTTCTCAATGATCTTCTGCCCGTCTGACTTCAGAGTGATCATCACCGTGACTTCCCCGACCCCCTCCACATCCTCCAGGACCCGGGCAGTCTTCTCCTCCAGATATTTCTCATACTCCCCGTTATCCCGGATATCAGACGAGAGAACCTGTTCTGTATCTTCTGTTTTCTGATCCGGACTGCTTCCTGACTGCTCAGGGACAGGGAATACAATGACAAGAAGGAGTATCCCCGCCAGCAGGATAAGGAGGAGCTGGTTTTTCTTCGGCAGCTTCTCGCCCGTGCGCAGGCCCGAGAGCCACTGCTTCCATTTTTCACTTCCCAATCTCTATCTCCTCCACTTCGATCATCCCTTCATTTTTGCCATCGTCCTGCACACGATCCCGGCTGGCATCCTCACCGCCATCCTGACTGCCATTCCAAATCCCCGCCTCATCTGTCATACCTCTCTCACCGGTGTCATTCCCTTCCCCCGGATCTGTCCCGAGAAAATCAAAAATCCCGGACTGCTCATAGAGTTCCTCCGCCCGCTCGATCTCCCGGCGCTCCATCTCATACTCTTTTCCTTTGTACAGTGTCCGGAATGTCCCTTCCATTCCCGCCAGCCGGAGCAGAGGGGACGAGAGCATCAGGATCAGCACCAGCCCGGAAAAGAACCGGATATATTTTCCGTAATCTTTCCCGGGTATGGCGTGCATCACAGCTGCCATCACGATCAGATAGACCGAGATATTCTGTATCCATCCGTAAATTTCTTCCAGCATACCTTCCCCCTCAGCTCGAACCGCTCCTCTGCTTTAATCCCTCTTCAACGTTGATTTCTCCTCTGCGATAAATCATCAGCAGAAGTCCATGTCTCTTTCATCCTGCTCAGGATGTTGACGCCGCGACGACCGCGATCGTCAGCAGGAACAAAAGTCCCACTGTAAAAATGACTCTGACCAGGAGTTCATACCCCTCACTGACTCCGCTGATACACGCAGTGATCCTTTTGTCAGATACCGGCTGCACAAGAGCCGCTGCCACCTTATACATCAATGCCATCAGCGCCAGCTGTACGATCGGGCCGAGACAGATGAGGACCGCAATGACTGCCCCTGCCATCCCGATACCGTTCTTGATCAGGACCGCTGTCCCCAAAAAGATTTCCGCGGCTCCGCCCATCGCATTTCCCACCCAGGGCAGCGCTTCCGCAGTCCTGGTAAGAGCGCTTCTTTTCAGCGTATCTATAGCAGGAGCCAGGAGCCCCTGTACGACATTCACCCCGATCACACACGCCAGCAGTGTCTTCAGGATCCACGCCACCACCTTATGCATCAGCTCTGCGGACTCTGAGAGAAAATCCTCGCCCGTCAGATTGCCCAGGACGCGGATCATGATATAAATGTGGATGACCGGCAGCACAAACCGGATGATCACAAGCTCCACCACATAGATGAGCAGAAGGATCACATTATAAAAAAATACGGATGTGACGCTGCCCGAGGCAAATGCCACTGCCAGGAAATAGCTGGGGCAAAGGACGCGCATGAATTCCACCACAGAGTCCAACCGGCCCTCCAGTCCCTGTGCGGCTGTCTGAAAGGACGTCAGACAGAGCGTGATCAGGAGCATGTACAGTACATAAAAACTGATATCCGATATCTGCCGGTTTCGGAACGCCCCCGAAAAGTTGCTGAATACTGCCGCCGCAATGGCTATGAGGAGGATATAAACCAGATTGTGCCAGTTATACCTGAACTCATAGGAGACCACATCCGACAGGAAATCCAGGAGCACATCTCCCGCTTTCTCCGCATTTCCTGACATAAGCGCTGTCACTACATCCCCAAACTCAATCTTCTCCTCCGGGAACATCTCCCGCAGACTCCGCTCGATCTCATCAAAATCAAATTCCGAGAGGATTGCCTCCTCGATCTTCTCCTGGACTGCATCCTCTTCTTCTCCGCTTTTTTGCTCCTCCGCATTCACGATCCTCGTTCCCAGCCCGAACACAAGGAGAACGAGGAGGATCGTGAACAGGAACTGCCTTTTCCTGCCGCTCATGATAAGAACTCCCGGATCGTCTCAAGGAGAGCCAGCAGCACAGGCATCCCGAGAGCCAGTATGGTCAGCTTCCCGAAGATTTCGATCTGTCCCGCAATCGTCTGGTATCCCGCATCCCTGCAGATACCTGAGGAAAACTCCGCGATATAAGTAATGCCGATCATTTTCAGCATGGTGGCAAGGTAGCCGGCATCCATATCGATATAGGAAGCGATCTGACCCACCGTACTGATGAATACTCCCAGCCTGTCCACGATAAATGAAAACAGGACAATACTTACCGCCACACTGACATAGATCCCATACTCTGTCTTTCCGCTTTTGAGCTGTATGGCAAGGACCGCTCCGATGACCCCGATGATCCCTACCTGGATCATGCTCATTCTGCCACCTCCTCATTTCAGTGTCCCTGATCCTGACGTCTCTTACGCTGCTGCCTCTCAGAGCGCGAACAGCTGGCGTATCGACAGGAAGAGGTCATATATATATGGCAGGATCCATGACAGCACAAGGATCAGCCCGGCCAGGCTTGCCAGAAATGCCTGCTCTTCCCTGCCGCTGTGCTTGAGCACCTGGCTTAATATGGATACAAGGATCCCCACTGCCGCGATCTTAAAAATCAGACTTATATTCATGCTCCCTCCACACTCAGAGCAGGATCACAATGAGAAAAACACCGCTCATCACACCCAAGCAGCCTCCCACTCTTATCTTTGAAGCCATCCCTTCTCTCAGCTTCTCAATCTCCAGGTCCACCTTGTTCAGGTACATCTGGAGCGCATGATCCAGCGTATCTTTCTCCAGGCTTCCCAGAAATGTCCCGGGTTCTTTTACCAGGATCGAATGTTCATATTTCAGGTTCAGCTCCCCGAGGTATCTGTCCACGCAGCGGTTCCACATCCGCGCAAATCCATACTCGTCTCTCTTCTCCATCTCCGCCGCTGTCCGGATAAGCCACCGGTCATAAGGCTCTTTTACTCTCCTTGCCACCTCTGAAAAAATCTCCGGCAGCGGCGCATGGGTATAGGCAATCTCGCCTTTGATCAGGCTCATCACATAGCGGAAATACAGCAGCCTCCCCAGATACCGCTTCAGTTCTTTTCCATATACATATCCCGCTCCCCCTGTCGCTGTCAGGATCAGCAGTCCCCCTATCACTCTCTGCACAACACGCTCCCCCGCTCATCATAGACTCCCCGGATCTCCCCGGGCTTTTCCCCGTTTCCCAGCACCACATACCGCTCAAACATCCTTCTCCTGATCAGTTCTCCGAGTACCGGCTTTTTCGTCGCTTCATCCATATCCAGCCCGTGTACGCTGGCGATCAGCTTGCACCCGCACTGCATGGCATATTCGATCGCATGGATATCCTCACTTGTCCCGATCTCATCCACCGCGATTACCTGCGGCGACATGGAACGGATCAGCATGATCATGCCTTCTGCTTTCGGACAGCAGTCCAGGATATCCGTCCTCGTGCCCAGGTGGTTCTGGGCGATCCCCAGATAACAGCCGCCCAGCTCTGAGCGCTCATCCACCACCCCGACAGAACAGCCTTTCACATACTGGTTGCCGTCCGAGATCTGCCGGATCAGATCCCGGATCAGGGTCGTCTTCCCACAGCACGGCGGCGAGATGATCAGAGTATGGCATACCTGCATATTCTTCGTGATATACGGGAGGAGTCTGTCCGCGCACCCGAGCACCTCATGGGAGACGCGGATATTGACGGATGATATGTACTGGATATTTTTCACCTTGTCTTTTTCCATGATCACTTTTCCTGCCACTCCTACTCTGTGCCCTCCTTCCACTGTCAGGAACCCCTGCCTTAATTCATTTTCATATGCATAGAGGGAGTAATGGCTGATATACTCCATTGTCTCCCTCAACTCTTCCTTCGTAACGATATGCGGCTGTCCCCCTGAAGGCAGGACGGCTTCTCTGTTTCCCTGCAGGATGCGCAGAGGCTGCCCGGTGCGTAGCCGGATCTCCTGCAGTCCGGAAATATCGGACACATCCTTCTCAATGATCCTGCGCACATTTTTTGCCAGAATATTCAATATCTGTGCTTTTCTATCCCTTCTTTCCATCTTGTCCACCTCTTTACACAATATATGTACGGGGCAGCAAAATATTCCTTAAATCTGTATTTGTGGGGAGCCATCTGTAGAGTCAAACGTCCGAAAACAATGAAGCGCAGATATCGAAG
>ERZ1090864.137-NODE-137-length-39083-cov-29.821436_pt1 | contig 39083 bp, 37 predicted proteins | sample MGYA00478479_ERZ1090864 | MGnify/ENA primary metagenome ERZ1090864 (study PRJEB33644, sample SAMEA5815743) | chicken gut metagenome | biome: Chicken; feature: Gastrointestinal Tract; material: Caecum | place: Ireland | collected 2019-01-01 | study: A study of the...
AACCCTAAGCCCGCGGGCTAAACCCCGGGCGCCATCCCACCCCACAGGGTTCAAGCGTGGGCGCCCCCGGGGGGAAATGCCGGCGGGGGCGCGCCTTTTACAAAATTTTAACATTTTCTTTGCAATTCGGAAATAGCGCTCGGGTACAATGAGGGCGGATCGGAGAGAAACGAAAAAAGCGCTCTTTCGCGGCGCAACGTGCGGCGCGCGGGAACGGGAGAGCGGAAGGAGGGGAATATGGCAAAGATCATCGTGGCGGAGGACGACGGCGCGCTCTGTCGGCTCATCTGTACGGCGCTGACGGCGAACGGGCATCAGGCGATCGCCTGTCGGGACGGAGCGCAGGCGCTTGCCGCCCTGGAGGAGGGCGGCGCCGATCTTCTTCTGACCGACATCATGATGCCGGTCATGGACGGGTTTGCGCTTGCCGAGCGGGTGCGCGAAGGGGACAAGACCCTGCCCATTCTGTTTCTGACGGCGCTCGATGAAAAGCCTGCCAAACTGCGCGGATTTTCGGTGGGGGCGGACGACTATGTGACCAAGCCCTTTGACACGGATCTCCTGCTCATGCGCGTCGCGGCGCTTCTGCGCCGCGCCAACATCGAGCGCAGCCGTTCGCTGACGGCGGGCAATCTTACGATGAATCTGGACGAGCACACGGCATATGCGGACGGGCAGGAGCTTCCCCTCACGGTGCGGGAGTTCGACCTTCTCTACAAGCTGCTCTCCTTTCCGCGCAGGACGTTCACGCGCGCCCAGCTCATGGACGAATTCTGGGATTACGATTCCTCCGCGACCTCGCGCACGGTGGATGTGTATATGTCCAAATTACGCGAAAAGACGGCAGCGTGTACGGGATTTGAGATCGTCACGGTGCACGGACTCGGGTACAAGGCGGTGCTCAAATGAGCGCGCGGCATCGGAAATCGGAACGCGGCGAACGCGGGAAAAGCGTCGAATGCAGTGTGCGCGGACAGCGTGCGGAACGCGGAAACCGCGGGCGGAGTGCGGGGCGTACGGGACGCGGCGGCGCGCAGAAGGGAAAGCGGCGCGCGCTGCTCTACGGCGTTGCCTATGCGGTGCGTTTTTTTGTGGTTGCGGCCATCATCACGGTGGCGGTGTTTGTTCAGGAGGCGGCTGCGGCGGCGTTCGGCGGGGACAGGGGCGCCATTGCCCTGATCATGCTCGTGTGCATCGTATTTTTGGCGCTTGCGCTCACTGTTGCGGAGTTTCTCGTGCGCAGATACACGGTGGAGCGGCCCGTATCGCGCATTGCGGACATGGTGCGCCGCATTGCGGCGGGCGATTTTTCCGTACGCGCGGACATCGCCCATCCGTACGGCAGATATGACGCCTATGACTGCATTCTGCTCGATCTGAACAGGGCGGCGGAGCAGCTCACGGCGGCGCAGCAGGCGGGGGACGCGTTTGTCTCCAACGTCTCGCACGAACTGAAGACGCCGCTCGCCGTCATTTTGAGCTATGCGCAGGCGCTCGAGCGGGAACAGGACGCTGCTGCGCGCGCGGAATATCTGCGGGTTCTGAAGACGACGGCGGAGAGGCTCGCGGAACTTGTCCGCAACGTGCTGCGGCTCAATCGTCTCGAACACCGCAAGACGGGCGAGCTGACCGATTTTTCGCTGAACGAACAGCTCGCGGAGTGCATTGTCGCCTTTGAGGAGCGCATCGACGAAAAGGGGCTGTCCCTTGTCTGCGATCTGGACGACGTGCGCGTGCATTCGGACATGGGGTGCCTGGAACTTGTCTGGAACAACCTGCTCTCCAACGCCGTCAAATTTACGGACGAGGGGGGCGTGTCCGTGACGCTCAAAAAAGAGGGGGACCATGCCGTTGTCACCGTGTCGGACACGGGGTGCGGCATTTCCGCCGAGACGGGCAGGCATATCTTCGAGGAATTCTATCAGGGGGACACCTCGCACGCGGCGGAGGGAAACGGGCTCGGCCTTGCCCTCGTCAAAAAGGTCATCTCCCTGCTCGGCGGCTCCGTCGAGGCGGAGAGCGAAGAGGGCAAGGGCAGTACTTTCCGCGTCGTCCTGCCGGGGGCGCTATGAAGAAGCTCCTCCTCTTTCTGCGCGATCCTCCGCTGTGGTTCGCCGCCGTCCAATGGGCGCTCACCCTCCTCTTCGTCGGCGGGAGCATCGCCGCCGTCGCGCGCGGCGTCCGGGCGGTCTGGGCCGATGCCGTCTATGCGCTCGCCGCGCTCTCGCTCGGGTACGGCGTCTACCTCGCCGTGCGGCTCGCGCCTCGCATGAAGGCGGACGTCGTCCGCCGCGCCGCCCGCCATGCCGTGACGTACAGCTTTTTCTCCGATTACGGTTTCCGCACGCAGGCGTTTTCCCTCCTCTCTTTCGTGCTCAATGCGGGCTATGCGCTCGTGCATCTCGTGCTCGCCGTTTTGTGGCGCTCCGTCTGGTACGGCGCCCTGGCAGGCTATTACTTCCTGCTCGGCGCACTGCGCGGCGGCGTGCTCGCGGCGGGCAGGCGGGCAGGCCGCCGCGCCGACGGGGATGCACAGGCGCTGCTCGGCATGAAATGGCGCATCTACCGCGCCTGCGGGGGCGCCCTCCTTCTTCTGGAGATCGCCCTCGCCGCATTCGTCACACAGACCGTCATGTTCGGCAGACCGCAGACGCCTTCGCTCGTCATGGCGATCGCCTCCGCCGCATATACGTTCTACCGCGTGGTGCTCTCCGTCGTGCAGCTGCATAAGGTGCGCAAGACGGGCGATCCGCTGCTTCAATCGCTGCGCAACATCAACTTTTCCAACGCGCTCGTCGCGCTCTTCGCTCTGCAGATCACCCTCGTCGCGGTCACGGGTGAGAATGATTCGGCGATGCGCTTTCTCAACATCGCAATGGGATTTTTCGTGTGCGTGCTGGTCATCGCGCTCGGCATCTACATGATCGTGCGCGCACAGACTTGGCTGCATCGCCAAAAGGAGGAATCGGATGTCCAAGGATAAATTCCGCTATTCATACGCCGCCCCCACGCAGGAGGAACGGCGGGAAATCGAGAGCATCCGCGCACGCTATCGTACGGACGCACACGCGGAGGACCTGGCGCGCCTGCGCCTTCTGGACGGACGCGTCCGCCGCATTCCCATGCTGTGGGCGCTGCTGCTCGGCATTGTCGGTGTTCTGCTCTTCGGCCTGGGCATGGCCATGGTGCTCGAATGGGAACAGCTCGCGGGCGGCATCGCGGTGTCGGCGGCGGGGATCCTGCCCATGGCGTTCGCCGCTCCCGTCCATGCGCTGGCCGCGGCGCGCGCCAAAAAGAAGTACGGCGCCGAGATCCTGCGCCTCTCCGATGCGCTCCTTGACGAAGCCGATCGGCAGGATGCGGACGAAACTTCAAAAGAGACGCCTTCGGCGCGCTGAAACCGCGCGCCCTGCGCGGCGGCCTTTTTAAGGTCGGGCAAGAAAAAAAGCACGGGTGCAGGATTTACAATTCTTTTACATTTTGTCAAAACTTCGGAAACGAACGGGGTGTATGCTGGAAGCGTAAACCGAAACAAGGAGGAACAAGACAATGGAAGAACAGGAAAAGCGGTATGCGCAGGAACTGCGCAGAGAGTATGCACCCAAAAGCGAGGAAGAGGACAAGCTGGCGCAGCTTCGCGCGCTTGACGGAAAAGTGCGGCGGCCCGCGCAGATCGCCGCCTATCTCGTCGGCATTGTCGGAGCGCTGGTGCTGGGGCTCGGCATGTGTCTCGCCATGAAGGTGATCGGCGATGCGCTTGCAGGCGGAATCGTGATCGGCGTGATCGGACTGGCGCTTGTGGCGGCGAATTATCCCGCCTATCGGGCGATTCTGAATGCGCGTCGGAAGAAGTATGCCGCAAAGATCGTGGCGCTCTCGGACGAATTGCTCTCCGACGGGCAGTGAACAGACAAAAAAGATTATGCGCCCGCCCGCGGAATTTCCGCGGGCGGGCGCCATAAAGAGAGTCTTTTGATTGACGGGGACAAGATCTTTTCTCGGGCCGCATATCGGTCCGATCAGGGGATGTATTCGTCCATTCAGGGGTTGTATTCGTCCATGCGGACGGCGACTTTCATGACGCCGTCCTTTTTTTGTGCAAAGAGGGAGAAGGCGCGCTCGATGTCGGAGAAGGAGAAGGCGTGCGTGATGAGCGGGGTGGCATCCAGGCGGCCTTCGGCGATGAGGCGCATGACGGCGGAGCAGTCGCATCCGTCCACGCCGCCCGTCTTGAAGGTGAGGTTTTTCCCGTACATGTCGGGCAGGGGCAGAATCTGGGGTGTTTCGTACATGGCGACGAGGACGACGTTCGCGTTGGGGCGGGCGCCCTGCCAGGCAAGGCGGAAGCTCTCCGCGGAGCCTGCGGCCTCGATGACGGCGTCTGCGCCGCCGCGGGGCATACGGGCGAGCAGGGGAAGGGCGTCTTCGGGCGGGAGGACTTCCGCGTTCGGGAAGCGGCGCGCGAAGAAGGCGCGGCGGACGGGGTCAATCTCGCAGACGATGAGACGGGCGGGGTTGTGCAGACGCGCGCACAGCGCGGTGCAGTATCCCGTCGGGCCCGCGCCGATGAGCAGGACGGTATCGCCCTTGCGGATGTGTGCGATCTTGGCGGCCCAGTATCCCGTGGAGAGCAGATCGCCCGTAAAGAGCGCCTGTTCGTCGGTTACGCCGTCGGGAATGGGGACGAGGTTGGTGTCCGCAAAGGGAATGCGGGCATATTCCGCCAATCCCCCGTCGATGCGGCAGCCGAGCGCCCAGCCGCCGTTCGGATCGGAGCAGTTGTTCACCCAGCCGTGGCGGCAGAAAAAGCAGGTTCCGCAGTAGGTCTCCACGTTGACGGCGACGCGATCGCCCTTTTTCACGTGCGTCACGGCGCTGCCTGTCTCCTCGACGACGCCCACGAACTCATGCCCGACGGTGATCCCCGGGACGGCGCGCGGCACGGCGCCGTTGCGGATATGTACATCGCTCGTGCAGATGCTGGCGAGCGTGACGCGCACGACGGCATCGCGCGGCGCGCGCAGGACGGGCCGCGGTTTTTGCGTCATGCGAAAGACGCCGCGTTCGAGGTAGGTATAGGCTCTCATGCAAACTCCTTGGCGATTTTGGCGACGATCTCGGTATCGGCGGGGCAGAAGTCAAAGGAAGGCAGGTCGGCGGGCGCCGCCCAGCAAAGCTGCGCGTGCTCGAGCGCCTGCGGCTCTCCTGCGGCGATCGCGGCGCGAAAGAGCGTCAGATGAATGGTGAGATCGGGATAGGTGTGCGTCACTTCGGCGTAGACGTCCCCGACAAAGAGCGTCACGGCGAGTTCCTCGCGGCATTCGCGCACGAGTGCCGCTTCCTTTGTCTCGCCCGCCTCCACCTTGCCGCCCGCAAACTCCCATAACAGCCCGCGCGCCTTGTCGGCGGGGCGGCGGCAGATGAGGAGCTTTCCGTCTTTCTCGATGAGCGCGGCGACCACTTCCACAACGTTTTTCATGAAGGGTTTCTCTTCCGCGGCGTTTTTCATGAAGGGTTCCTCCCGTCGAAATAGCCGACGTACTGCAATTTCAGCGTGCTCTTGGGAAAGAGGTAGGAATACAGGTCGACGAAGTAGTCGTCCGTCATGCTTGCGATGTAGTCGGCGACGATGACGTCTTTTTCCGTCTCGGGATAGGGCATGCGGCGGTGTTTGTTGTAGTAGGGCTTGTCGAGATAGCCGATGTGCTGGCGGTAGACGGGCGAAGACGTGTTCCCCGTGCGAAGATCGTTCAGGAGCCGATCGTAGAGCTGTTCCATCATGGCGGCGATGGTCTTGTCCGCCGTCTGAACGGCGTCGCTGCGGTAGATGACGGCGTAGTTGTCGCGTTTGGCGGCGCGCAGGGCCGTGAAATGCGCCTTGTCCAGCTTGAGATAGGGCTCGGAAAAGCTGTTTTCGAGAAGGTTGACAATGAGATTGTTGACGATCTCGGCGTTGATGGTTCCGATCCCCATATCGGCGAAGGCGACTTCGCCCAGTGCCTTGCTCTTTTCGGCGTCGTGGCGGTCCTTGCCGAGATAGGCGATGATGTCTGCAATCCGCACGACACAGCCCTCCAGGGTATCGGGGACGAGCGTCGCAATGACGTTCAGATCCTCGCGGCAGGCCTGTATGCGGGCGTCGAATACGTCAAAAGAGGCAAGCGGGGCGGGACGGTATTCGTCCAGCTCGAGCTCTCCGTTGTGGCAGGCGATGCCGTTCAGCGTCTGCAGGGTGAGGTTGAGCGGAAAGATCTCGTCCAGCACGCGCACCGACTGCAGATTGTGCGCGAAGTGCTTTCCCGTATGCGCAAACAGGAGCGTGTCGAGAAAGCGCTCTCCCGTGTGCCCGAAGGGGGTGTGTCCGATGTCGTGTCCCAGGGCAATCGCCTCGATGAGTTCGGTGTTCAGCCCGAGCGCCCGTCCGACGGTGCGCGCCGTGCGCGAGACGAGCTGGATGTGCAGACTGCGCCGCGTGATGTCGTCGTTCTTGTAGAGCGAAAACACCTGCGTCTTGTCCGCACAGCGGCTGTAATAGGGACAGTTGAGGATTTTGTCGGCGTCGCGGATAAAGACGGGCCGCCAGACGGTCGCCTCGTCGTGCGGGTTGGGATCGCGCCGCAGCGCCTTTGCGTCGTCAAACGCATAGGGACTGTTCCGTTTTTCCCTGTGCGCCTGCTCCATGCGCGCACAGATTGTTTCGGAGAGCGTTTCGTAGTGTGCCATAACACGTCTATTATAGCAAATAATTTGCACGAACGCAAAGGGGAGGAGAGAAATTTTTTTGAAATTGCCTCCGCGCGCCTCATGATTTTCGGACGGCTCTGTCCCGCATTCCGCATGGTCTGCGGCAGTTGTTGTCCGTCCGCGCTGTGCTCCTGCCTGCGCTCGTTTTTTGCATGATTTACAGCTCTGTCTGCGTCCGATTCCCGTTCCGAGGCGGCTCGGCCGCGTTTTCGCGCGCGAGGGAGATTGTAGCAGAATGTGCGATACGTCATGCGGAAAAAAGTGCGCGCGGATTTTCCGCCGAAATGCCTCAAAAAGGGCGATTCTTTCGATGAGGCATGGTTTTGACGGGGGCGTGGATTCGATTTTGCGACAATTTTTTCAGGCAAAAGAGGAAAAAATCGAAAAACTATTTTTCAAAGGGGTATTGACAAGAGGGGGGTGACGTGTGATATAATGAGAATGTAATATTATAGTGTTTGGTAGTCTGCAATCGCGTCACACTTCGCGTGTCTTGCCGGGACACGCTTTCGGACAGGCCTTTGCGGCCGTCCGCGAATGTTACGGGAGACGTTCCTATGAAAAAGACATCCTATATCATATTGATCGTTGCGCTTGCGGCCGTGCTCATCTGTACGGGGATCGGGCTTGCCTATCTGATCGCAAGCAAGAACGACGAAGGCCTCGTGTTGGAAGGCATCGGCTCGGAGTACAGCGAGAACGTCGTGATCGACGGCCTCGCCCCCGGCGAAGCGCGTACCTGCCTCTATCGCGGGGATGCCGATTCCTCCGCGACCTTTGTCGTCAAGCTGATTTCGGACGGGGGCGCGCTGGAGCCCTTCCTGCGCGTGCGTATCCAGGTCGGCAATCAGGTCGTCTACAACGATACGCTCTCCGGAGCGCTCAATCGGGAATACCGCGCCGACGTGTCCAACGGGTTTGTGTTCATGGTGACCTATTCGCTCGGCGAAGAGGTCGGCAATGAGGCACAGGGTGCGGCATGTGCCATTCTCGCCCAGTACACGCTGGAGGGCAGCGCCAAATGACGCCCGAGGAGAATTTCCCCGAGCCGTCCCGTGCGCCGTCCGCCGCGGACGACGGCACGGCCGAACCCCGCCCTGCGGCGCAGTCCGAACCTGCTCCGCCCGCAGACGATCGGACGGTGCAATCTTCCGCCGCGGATGTTGCCGCGCAGGAGACGTCCGCCGCATCCGAAAAACCTTCAGAACCGGGGAGTTCCGACGGGGACGGTGCGTCTCCCGCCGCCAAGTCTTCAGAGTCCGCCGCAAAGCTCTCAGAAGGGGGCGCGTCGGAGAGCGGGAAGGACGCGGCAAACGGGAAGGATGTTGCAAAGGAGAAGGACGGCGCGTCCGAAGGGCTGAAGGGCAGGAAGAAGGCGTGGTCGGTGATCTCCACCGTGCTGGTGAGCGTGATTCTGCTGGCGGCGCTGGTGGCGCTGGCGGTGGCGATCGGCTATCGGGTGCAGGGAGAGACGCTCACCGTGGGCGGGATGCAGTACCGTATCGTTCTGACGGGATCGATGGAGGGAGACCGCGAGGACTCCATCCGTACGGACTCGCTGATCGGGATTCGCGTGGTCCCCGACAAAGAGGCGGCGCGCGAGGCATTTTTTGCGGAGCTCGGCGAAGGGGACATCATCACCTTCAACGACTGGTCGCGCACGGGCGCGGCGGGAGATCCCCTCGTCAACACGCACCGCATTGTGGAAGTGATCGGAACGGGGGACGGCGTTCGGTATCGGACGCAGGGCGACGCCAATTCGGGGCCCGATGCCCGTCTCGTGGAACAGGGCGACGTCATCGGCGTCGTGGAATGGAACAACTACCCGTTGGGGGCAATGCTCAGCTTTTTGTGTTCGGCGAAGGGCATCGTGATCTGTCTGATCGTTCCGGCGGGGCTCATCCTCATCTTTGAGGTCATCAATATCGTGCGCATTGTCCGTTCGGACAAGCGCCGCGAACAACAACAGGAAACGGCTGCCCGCGAGCAGGAGATCGAACGTCTCCGCCGCGAGCTGGAAGAATTAAAGAGAGGTGAAGGAAAATGACAGAAGGTTTGTTCATCGCGTGTATTGTCATCATCTGTGTCGTCGCGCTTGCACTTGCGGTGTGGCTCATCGTCACGCTTGCAAAGAGCAAACGCGAGGGCGATGCGGGCAGGGTCGTGATTGTGGATGATACGGCATACGTCCTTGTGCGTGTCGGAGAGAAGGCGGTGCGCGCGGAAGTCGCAACCCGCGAAGAACCCGCGCCTGCGCCGGCACCCGCCCCTGCACCCGAGCCTGCGCCCGCGCCGGTCGAGCAGCCTGCGGAAGAGCCCGCAGCGCAGCCCGCCCCCGCGGAAGCGGCGCCCGTCGTCGTGCCGGTCGCGGCGGAAGAGGAGCCTGCGGAGGACACGGAGGGCATGGTCATGCTGCGCCGCAACGAGACTGTTCCCTATCCCGAGGCATACGATCAGCTCTCGCCCATCGAAAGACGGTGTGTGGACGAGATCCTTGACTATGCCGAGGCGAAAGAGGGCTCGAAGAAGGTCGTCAACGACAAGGCGGCCAGCGTGTACTACGGCAAGAAGCTGCTTGTCCGCATTCTTCTGCGCCGCGGGAAGATCGTCGCGCGCCTGACCGTGCAGAACAACGACTTTATCGCCTACACGGACAAAGAGGGGCTGAACATCAAGGAGAAGCCCATCGACGTGCGCATCGAGGCGCCCGAGACCATCGAGCATATCAAGAACATCATCGACATTACATACAATGACTTCGCCGAGGAGCGCGCCCGCCGCGAGGAGGAGAAGCGTGCTGCCCGCCGCGAGGCGAGACGGCTCAAACGGGAAGCCGAAAAGAAGGCGGAGGAAGAGGCCGCCGCAGCCGAGGAACAGCCTGCCGAGACGGCGCCCGTCTCCGAATCCGAGCCGACAGAAGAAGCATAAGCGGTAAGGAGGCACATCCATGAAGAAATCAAGAGCCATCATCATGTCCGTGGTGCTTGCGCTGATGAGCGCGATCATCCTCATCACGGCATCCGTGGCGCTCTTTTCCGATTCGGTGACCGTCGTGAACTACCTGCAGGCGGGAACGCTGGACATCGGGCTTGCGCGGACGCAGCTCTCGGGCTACACGGCGGACGAAAACGGCATTTTGCAGTTCTCGTCTGATCTGGAGCGCGTCGATCTGACCGATGCGCAGACGGACGATCCCGATGACACCGTGTTCAACCTGGGTGCGCAGAGCATTCCCGGGACATGGCAGGAGGCCACGCTGGAGATCGAAAACCGCGGTACGGTCGCATTCGACTATTCCGTCGCGTTCTTCTTCTCCGAGGTCCCCGAAGAGGGTTCGGCGGCGGCGCGTCTTGCGGACAAGCTGCTCGTCACCATCACGGATTCCAAGGGCGAGGTGCTCACGGAAGCGGGAACGACGCTGACGGACATCGTCGCGCAGGGCGCTGTGGCGCTCGGGTCGATCTCGTCGCCCAACGCGAAATATACTTTCCGCCTGAAGATCGAACTTCCTCTCGAAGAGGGGACGTGGGACGACGGCGCGGGCGCGACGATCATGAACGCCGCACTTGCCTTCAACATCACCGTTTCGGCGACGCAGAAGGTGTAATTACAGGAACAGGGAGAAGGCAGAGATGATGAAATCCAAAAAGACGGCATTGCTGACGGCGGGCCTTACGATGCTTTTGAGCGCGGCGGTCATTGTCGGAGGCACGTTTGCAATTTTCGGCACGAGCAAGACGCGTGAGGTGACGATCACGACGGGCAGCGTGGATATTTCCGCGGAGTTCGGCGACGTCACGCTCTACAGTCTGACGCCTTCGAGCACCGAGGCACAGCCCACGGGGAGCCTTTCCTTCAATGCGGGCGGAACGGCGTCGCTGGACAGCGCGAACGGGAGCATTGCGCTCACGGGCATCGTCCCCGGCGACCGCGCAGAGTTCACCCTCACCGTGACCAACACGGGCGCATCGGCGGCGCGCTACCTCATCGCGTATGACGCGACGGTCACGGGCGTGGCGGGCGCAGAGGATGCGCTCAACTACACCGTGACGGCGGCAGACGAGGCAGTCTCCTTCGGAAGCTGGAGCGCGGAGCCGCTCGCCGCAGGGGAGAGCGTCACGCTCAACATTTCGGTGGAGCTGGACAAATCCGCGGAGCAGGTGACGGACGGAAACGGCGCGGTGCAGACCTTCATCACGCAGGCGTCGGTGGTATTCACGATCTATGCGGGCCAGGCCAACGCGTCTGATGCGGATCTCAACGGCGCGCTCGGATTTACGCCCGCGCCCTGACGGCAGGCGGGAAACAAAAGACGTTTATGACCTCGGCCCCCGTATGGGGACCTGAGAGAATGAAAAATCAGAAAAATGAAAAAGGAGACAGCAACGATGCATTGGAATAAGACGAAGAGCAGAGCGATTTTGTTGTCGGTTCTTGTTGTGCTTCTCTGCCTTGCCGTGATCCTCGGAGCGACGTTCGCTCTGTTCACGGCGAGAAGAGAGTACGAGATCGGCGTCAATACCGGTAAGATCGATGTGCAGGGGACGCTGACGCTCGACAAGGCATGGTCGGAGAGCCAGGCGGGCGTGCGCACGGAAGTGGAAGCAAACGGCGCGACGACGCTGCAGGTCGATCAGATGGGCAGCGTGACGGTGGACGGCGAAAAGATCACCTTCAGCAACATGTCCATCGGCGACGGCGCGGCGTTCTCGCTCGCCATCACCAACGCAAGCACGGTGAAGATGCAGTATTCCGTCTCCGTATCGGCGCAGGCGCAGGGCGGAGAGGCCCTTCGCGACAACCTTCTCGTCACGGTCGGGGACAGCGAACTTTCCCTCGCGGATCGCGCGGTCTATCTCCAGCCCTGGACGAAAGTCGAGCCGACCGAGACGCAGCTTTCCGCGCTCAACTTCGAGATCTCTCTTCCCTGGAGCGCCCTTGCGGCATTCGAGGGACAGGATGTGCAGTCCGTTACGCTGACGATCGTCCTCGAGGCGGTGCAGGCGAACGCACAGACGGCAGACGTTTCGGCAACCGTCGACAACGCCGCCGACCTGCAGAACGCGCTCAACGCGGCACAGCCCGGCGATGAAGTGCAGATCGCGCTCGGCGGAGACGTCGCCCTCGCAGGCACGCAGTTCGTCGTGCCCGAAGGCACTTCCGTCACCGTAGACGGAAACGGGCAGGCCATCACCTCCACGTCGCGTACCTTCTTCAACAACGCGGGAGCGGACGGCATCACGCTGGACGGCGTCGGCAAAGATGCGCAGATCGTCATTCGCAATGTGGACTTTGTCGGCCCCGGCGGTACGGGCTTTGCGGTCATCCTCGGCCCGAGAGACATCGGCAATGCCGAAGTCATCATCGAGGACTGCACCTTCACCAATATGTGGAGCGCGGTCTATTGCACGGCAACGGACAACGCAACCGTCAATCTCACCATTCGCAACTGCACCTTCACGGATACGCCTTACGGCTATTCCATCGACCTCGGCTCGCTCAAGGATCCCGCTTCGTTTACGGCAAACGTGACCTTTGAAAAGAATACGGGATATGACACGGAGAGCGAGTTCGCCGCCGATTCGACGGTGAGCAACGTCGGGACGCTGGAAAGTCTGGAAGCGGCGCTCGGCGGCGCGGAAGCAGGCAAGAGCATCGCCATCGACCTTGAGGAAGGCACCGAGATCGCCCTGGAGAATACATACATCGAACTTCCCGCCGGTGCGGATACGATCACGATCGACGGCCACGGCGCGACCATCTCCTCCACGACGCAGTACTTCTTCAACAGCAAGAACGCGACCAACAACGACGGCCTCGGCAAGGACGTGAAGCTCGTTCTCAAGAACATCAGCTTTGTCGGCAACAACGGCGGCTATGCGGCGGTCATCGGCCCGAGCGAAGTCGGCAACACCGAAGTGACGCTTGAAAATTGCACCTTCACCAATATGTACTGCGCGGTCTACTGCGGTCAGATGGAAGCAGGTGCTGTTGTTGATCTCACGATCAAAAATTGCACCTATGTCGGAACCCAGTTCGGATATGCGGTCTACAAGGGATATCCCGATTACGCAAGCGTGACGGTCAACGTCGTGTTTGAAAACAATACGACGGACGCAACGTATGAAAAGAATGACGGACTTGGCGCATAACGACTGATTTTTTGAAGGATCGGCGAAAGCCTTCCCGCCCGCAGAAGTGCGGGCGGGCATATCGGGAAGCGGCGCGCATGAACGTCTCCTCCCGACCAAAGAACAATCGAAAAGGAGAAGGGTATGAAAGGGAAAACAAAGTCTATTGCATTGTCGGCTCTTACGATCGGGTGCTGTTCGGCGCTGATCGCAGGGGCGACCTTTGCGGCTTTCACGTCGACGGACGAGTACCATTTTCAGGTTCAGAGCGGCGCGGTTGACATCGCGACCACGTTGGATCTCGTGTCCATGTCCTATGTCGAAGAAGGCGGAACGACGCCCGTGACGGAGGCGGATACGGACAATGATGATTCCGTCGTCCTCAGCAACGGGCTTGGCAATGCCGCGGTCAAGGCAGCCGCGGAGGAAGGCACGACCGCGACGGTTGAGATGCTGCTCGGCAAGGGCGTGAGTGCGAACTTCACGCTGACGGTGGAAAATCAGAGCACCGTTGCGATGAAGTACGTCGCATATCTCGTGACGGATGGCGCCACCGCCTATACGGTGGACGGGAACGCGATCGAAAACGGATCGTATATCCTCACGTCGGACAGCGAAGGCCAGAAGGGCTGGAGCACGGTGGGAACGGCGACCGAGTCCATTGCAATGAATTTCAGCATCGGACTTCCCTGGAGCGCCGACGATGCGGCGGCAACGGCAACGAGCATGACGCTCGTCGTGTGTGCGGTGCAGTCCAACGCAGAAGGGACGATCTTTACGGGGGGGGGTACATATTTAACTATCCTTGACGCCATGACGGCAGCGGAAGACGGCGGTACGATCTATTTGGGTACCGTCAATGCGGAGTGGCCCGCGGCGGAGGCGATTGAAGGGCTTGCCGGCAAGACGCTTTCGCTGGTTGGTGTCGGCACTGAAGAGACGGTGATTGCTCCGAATGCGGCGGAGGAAGGTGCCGTTTCATTCGGCGGACTGAACGTCACGCTGCAGAATCTCTCGGTGGAGGGACAGGCGGACTTCGCGGACGGCATTGTCCGTGCCGAGAATGTGGCTTTTGCGGATACCGCTGTCAGCAACGCGGAGGCAGATTTTTCTCATTGTACATTGGACGGAACGTTCTCCGTCGCTGACGGAAGCACCGTTGTTCTGTCGCAGAATACCTTCCAAAACGATGAAGGCAGCCTGCTCTTTGTGGATGATTCCGAACTGACGATTGAGAGCGGCTTCTATACGGCGTACGGCAGAGCGCTCCAGGCCAATGGAAGCAAGGTCACGATCGAAGACGGAACGTTTGAGAATACAACGGTGAATAACCTCATTCATTTGGGAAATACCAATGAAGATCCCGAGGTGGTCGCTTCGGAACTGACGGTTAACGGCGGTACGTTCAGGTCGGTAGGCTACGGCTTCACGTTATTTGGCGATTCCTCGCTCGTATTCAACGGCGGAAGTATGCAATCGGACATGATCGCGATCTCCGGGAATAATTTGAACGAGGGCAATACGACCATAGAGATTAACGGCGGCACGCTGGAAGCGGTCATCACGATCTACATGCCGGACGCGGCGGATATTACCGTCAACGGCGGCACGCTGATCGGACAGTCCATCCTCGATATGCGCCTCGGGAGCATGAACATTACGGGACAATATGCAACGACGCTGCGTGCAACCGACCCCGACTACTATCCCGAAAGCATGACGCGCCCGGGCGGCGGTGCAAGCACGGACGGCGCCGCGTTCAACTTCCACACAAATAACTATACAGATCATTCGTCTCAGACGGAAAATGATCCCGGTTCTCTGACATTCACCCTTGCAAAGGGTGTCGCGGTGGAGACGGCAAGCGGAATGGTTGCATCCGTCTATGACTGGAACGGGCTTGCGACCGAGCAGACCGTCAGCATCGATCTCGGCGACTACGCAAACGACGGTGAGGCGGTCGCCTACTATTCCGCCAATGAAAGCGGGACGTCCGAACGGCTCGCGGCAATGGCGAACGGCGTTCCCTATGCTTCCTTGACGGAGGCTGTCGCACAGGGAGCAAAGGAGATCGCTCTGGTTGCCGCCAACCGGGAGACGGAAACCGTTGCCGTCGAAGAAGGGAAGCTTGCACTCACCCTGGTGAACGACATTACCTATCTTGCAACGTTTGACATCGCTCCCGGTGCGGAACTGACCATTGACGGAAGCGGTGTGATCGTCGATAGCAACGGGGACGGCGTTTCGAGAAGCACTCCTTCGCATACGATCGTCAATTCCGGAATGCTGGTCATTGACGGCGATGTCACGATCGACAATGTGACCCATGCAAGAGCGGCTCTGCACAACACTGCCGAGGGCACGGCGATCCTTAACGGCGGACATTTCCTGCGTTCCAAAGAAAACGGAAGTTCTGCCGAAGAAAGCGGCGGGAACAGCTTCTATACCATTCAGAATTACGGAACCATGACGATCAACGAGGGTGTTGTCGTTGAGCTGGACGGCGGGTTCTCCAGTATGATCGAAAACGGCTATTATGACGGAACCGTCAATACTTCCGAGAAAGAAGCAGTCATGACGATCAACGGCGGAACGTTCTCCGGCGGACTGAATGCGATCAAAAATGACGACTGGGGCGTTCTTACGATTACCGGCGGAAGCTTCCTCAACCAGGAACAGTCGGCTGTCATGAATTACAACGAACTGACGGTTGACGGCGGAACCTTCCAGGTGTCCGGAAAGGCAAGTTCGATCTTCATCAATACCAGACTGGATAACAAGATGGATCAGGGAATCCTGACCATCAACAAGATGGATACGTATTCCGGGGCGACGCTGATCACGGCCAACGGAACCGATGCCGGAATTATTACGGTCTGCACGGAAGATGTCCTGAATGCAGCATTGGATGTCGCCGCAAATAAGACCGTGAAGATCGGTGCGTCTTTGAAGGAATCGCAGTATATTGTCCTGTCGGTCGGCGAAACCGTTCTTGACCTCAACGGATACGAAATGACGGTCGACGGTGCCGGGATTTTTGAATTGACAGATTCGGCAAAACTGACTGTCACGGGAAACGGATCGATGATTCAGACGATGGACTCCGCAGAGGGATATCTGTTCAGTTTGTGGGATTCTTCTGAACTTACGATCGAGAACGGGACATTTGTCTGCGGGATTACGGCCGTCCAGATTGGTGACAGCGCCAAGGCATCGATTAAAAACGGAACGTTCTCTGCGTTAGTAGACTGGGAAGGGGTCTGGTGGATTCTCAACAAGAAGGACAACAGTCCCTCCGTATTCAGCGTTTCAGGCGGAACATTCGTGAACTTCGACCCTTCTGCCAGCCGGACGGAAAATCCCGTTGAGAACTTCCTCGCCGATGGCTATACGGTGACAAGTACGTCGGACGGACAGGGCAACACGCTCTATACCGTCATTCCGGAACAGCAGCCATAACGAACCAAGACAAACGATACGAAAGCCTGCGCTCTGCGCGGGCTTTCGTTTGCTCTGAAATATTTAAGAAGAACAGCCCCGATCCGAAGGCGCCGAGTATCCTGATTGCCCTTGTTTTCGGAAGGTTTTCGGCTCGGCAAGCCTGAAAACGAAAAGGCAGAGCGTTCCGACCCCTTCTTGCCGCGAGGGGGTTGGGATCGGTAAGACCCCCAAAGGACTCTTTTCTGTCGCTTCCGTCGGTTCGTTCCGTCATGGAATGATTCGGAAATTCCGCGGCCAAGCGCGGAGCGAAGGGGATTACCGAAAGGATTTTTGTTGCATTTTGAAGGAAAAAAGGAGGGGAAAAGAGGCTGTACAAAGGCGGACAGAGAGAAAAGGATTGACAGAGAGAGGATTAAAAAAACAGCTCACGCAATGCGTGAGCTGTCTGCATGGAAGCCGATTACAGCACCAGACCGAAGACGGCCCAGACAAGCACAATCCCGAAGAGGATACCGAACAGTCCGCTTCTGCCGCAGCTGCGGGCAAGCGTGACGTTCGTCTTCTGCAATGTGAAGTAGCAGATCAGAGCGACGGGACAGAAGAGAAAGCAGAAGATATGGTAGACAAATGCAGAATCGGTGAACGTCTTTCTGAACCACGGGCCGATGGACTGATAGAAGGCAACGGACGTGTGTTTATCGATGGCAAAGCCGACGCCGAGAAAGATCACGGAGACGATCAGATACACCCAAGCCAATCCGAATGTTCCTGCCGCGTTTGTGGCAAGGTTCATGACGAGCAAAATGAGCGTGACGCTCATGAAGAACGATACATCGTGCTCGGAATGATTGGCGAGATACGAATAGTAGATCAGCGACCAGATCAATAAGATCAGCGTGATCACGCCTAAAATGACCATAGAAACTCTCCCCAAGATACAATTTTCTATAAATTTATTATAGTATAAGATTTATGGCTTGTCAAGATACGAGATAAAATTTATGAAAAAGAATTCAGGTTGTCATCTGGCAGAGCCTTCGGAGCATGGAACGCGGGACAGGCATTTGTGCATACGCTGTGTTGACTGCCGTTGCGGCAGAACGGAGGAAACACGGATGCAATGGTTTTTCGCACTGGACGCATGGCTGCAGGCGCTCTTGGCGTCACTTGTGATGTATGCGATGACGACGCTCGGCGCGGCTTGCGTTTTCTTTTCCCGCCGTCCGAACGCAAACGTTCTCACGGTCCTTCTGGGTGCGTCGGCGGGGATCATGATCGCGGCAAGTTTCTTTTCTCTGCTCCTGCCCGCGATCGAGGCGGAAAGCACGCTTCCGACCTACCTCACGGTGACACTCGGGTTCTTTCTCGGGGGTGCGTTTCTCGTGGCAAGTGACGCGCTTTTGTCGCACACGCAGCACACATTTCGTGCCATCGGGGACAAACGCACGGCGCTTTTGTACTTTGCCGTCACGCTGCATAATATCCCGGAGGGAATGGCGGTCGGCGTAGCGTTTGCGGCAGGCGCGGCGGGAGAAAGCCTTTCTCCGGGCGGGGGAGCGGCGATCGCGGGATTGTTGCTTGCGCTCGGGATAGCCGTCCAGAATTTTCCCGAGGGAATGTGCGTCGCCTTTCCCATGCGCGCCAAGGGAATGTCGCCGCTGCGCAGCTTTCTGTTCGCACAGGGTTCGGGCGCCGTGGAAGTCCCCGCCTGCGTTTTGGGCGCGCTTGCGGCTTCGGCAATCGGCGCGCTCCTGCCCTGGGCGCTGGCATTTTCGGCGGGCGCAATGATCGCGGTCGTCTGCTCCGAACTCATTCCCGAATGCTTCTCCGGGAACAAGACGCTCGCCACCGCAGGCGTGGTGGTCGGGTTTTGTCTCATGATGGCGCTGGACGTCGCGCTCGGTTAGTCGGGCGCGACGCGCCTTCGGCGTGCGGACATGCCGTCATCCGATACGGGACGAGAGCGAAGAGGGGGGCGGAAGGACAAAGCGACGGAAAAACAAGCAAAAAAACCCCTGTAATGCTTGACGCAAAGCGGGACGTTTGCTATAATGGGATAGGAAAAAAGGCAGCTCTGTTCTGCCATATACGGCAGATGAGAGGAATAATTGGGAAGTCAGAGCCGGTTTTTTTCGCATAGAAAAAAACTGCTCTTTTCTTTTTTGACATGAGAAAAGCGGCAGGTGTCCGCGCGATGGAGGTCAACAAGATGAAGAAAGTTGCAGTGATCATGGGAAGCGACAGCGATCTTCCCGTTGTAGAGAAGGCATTTTCCGTGTTCGAGGAATACGGTGTCCCCTATGAAGTGCATGTGTATTCGGCGCACCGCACGCCCGTTGAGGCGCGCATCTTTGCGCAGGAGGCGGCGGACAAGGAGTTCGGCGTCATCATTGCGGCGGCGGGGAAGGCGGCGCATCTGGCGGGATCGCTTGCGGCGAACACCGTGCTTCCCGTCATCGGCATTCCGGTCAAGAGCTCGACGCTGGACGGCCTTGACGCGCTTTTGTCCACCGTACAGATGCCCTCGGGCATTCCCGTGGCGACGGTCGCCATCGACGGGGCGCAGAACGCCGCGCTTCTTGCGGTGGAGATCCTCGCCGTGAGCGACGAGAAACTGCACGAAAAGCTCGTGAACGCCCGCCGTGCCGCGACGGAGAAGGTGCTCAAAAAGGACGCGGAAATCGCCGCAAAGTACAACAAGTAACCAATTTTTACAATCAGGGTAAAAGGAGATACAGATATGGAAATCGAAAAGACTGTTCAGCTCTATGAAGGCAAGGCAAAGAAGGTGTATGCCACGACGGACGAAAATCTGTGCATCGTGTCGTACAAGGATGACGCGACTGCATTCAACGGACTCAAGAAGGGGACGATTGCGGGCAAGGGCGTCGTCAACAACCGCATGACCAATCTTTTGATGCAGCTGCTGGAAAAGGCGGGCGTTCCCACCCATTTCGTGAAGGAGCTTTCCGATCGCGACACCCTCGTCAAGAAGGTGAAGATCGTTCCGCTCGAGGTCATCATCCGCAATGTCTCCGCCGGGTCGTTTGCAAAGCGCTACGGCGTGGAAGAGGGCATCGTCTTTGACGAACCCACCATCGAGTTCTCCTACAAGAACGACGAACTGGGCGATCCGCTTCTCAACTCCTACCATGCGCTCGCGCTGAAGCTGGCGACCAAGGAGGAGATCGAGACCATCAAGAAGTATGCGTTCAAGGTGAACGATGTCCTCAAGGCATATTTCCTGCATCTCGGGGTCAAGCTCATCGACTTCAAGCTGGAGTTCGGGCGTCTGCCCGACGGCACCATCGTGCTTGCCGATGAGATCTCGCCCGATACCTGCCGTTTCTGGGACGCAAAGACCAACGAGAAACTGGACAAAGACCGTTTCCGCCGCGATATGGGCGGCGTCGAGGCTGCATACGCCGAGATCTTCAAGCGCGTCACCGAGGGAGAGTAACGTTCATGGAGCATGAGATCCACGAGGAGTGCGGCGTATTCGGGATTTTTTCGCCCGACGTGCAGAATGTCGCATCCACTACCTATTACGCCCTGTTTGCACTGCAGCACAGGGGACAGGAATCCGCCGGCATCGTGGTCAACAACGACGGCGTGTTCAGCGCCTACAAGGACGTCGGGCTCGTCAATGACGTGTTCACGCCCGAAGTCATGGCAAAGCTGGGACAGGGCAACATGGCGATCGGACACGTCCGTTACGGCACCACGGGTACGAACGGAAGAGAGAACGCCCAGCCCATCGTCGTAAAGCACCTCAAGGGGAACATGGCGCTCGCGCACAACGGCAACCTCATCAACGCGACGGAACTGCGCGAGGAGCTGGAGGGCGAGGGCTGTATCTTCCATACGACGTCGGATACCGAAGTCATCGCCTACGTCATCACGCGCGAGCGCGTCAAGGCACGCTCCATTGAGGAGGCGGTGCTCTCGTCGATGGACAAGCTCAAGGGCGCCTATTCGCTCGTGGTCATGTCTCCTTCCAAGCTGATCGCCGCGCGCGATCCGCTGGGATTCCGTCCGCTCTGCTTCGGAAAGCGCGACGACGGAAGCTGGCTGATCGCCTCCGAGTCGTGCGCGCTCAACGCCGTCGGGGCGCACAAGGTGCGCGAAGTGGAGCCCGGCGAGATGATCGTCTTCACCAAGGACGGCGTCAAGTCGGATACCTCGCACTGCGGCGGAAAAAAGGCGTTCTGCGTCTTTGAGTACTTCTATACCGCCCGTCCCGACTCGGAGATCGACGGCTGCTACGTGCATGACGCGCGGATGCGCGCAGGCGCGTTCCTCTATGAAAAGTACAAGATCGATGCGGACATCGTCATCGGCGTGCCCGACTCGGGTCTGGATGCGGCGCTCGGCTATGCGCAGGCGTCGGGGATCCCGTACGGCATCGGCTTTATCAAGAACAAGTACATCGGCAGGACGTTCATCGCGCCCGATCAGAAGGTGCGCGAGGACCGCGTGAAGATCAAGCTCAACGTCATCGCGTCCGCGGTGGACGGCAAGCGCGTCATTCTCGTGGACGACTCCATCGTCCGCGGCACGACCAGCGCGCGCATCGTGCATCTTCTGCGCGAGGCGGGGGCGACCGAAGTGCATTTCCTCTCGTCCGCGCCGAAATTCCTCAATCCCTGCTATTACGGGACGGACATCGATTCGCGGGACAACCTCATTGCCTGCCATCATACGACGGAGGAGATCGCCAAGATCATCGGGGCGGATTCCGTGGGGTATCTCGACATCGAGCACGCAAAGCGCCTGACGGGCGGCGACGGCAGCGGGTTCTGCTGCGCCTGTTTTGACGGCGTCTATCCCACCGAGATCCCCAAGGAACCGGGAAAAGACCGCTTCGAGCGCCCCATTGCGGGACGGCCCATCAGCGAGAATCCCAAATTCCGCAAGAATCAGGAGAAGTGACGCATGGAAAAAAGTTATTCGGACAGCTACAAGGCGGCGGGGGTGGACATCACCGCGGGGTATAAGGCGGTCGAGCTCATGAAAAAGCACGTCGCCCGTACCATGCCCGAGGGCCGCGCGGACATCGGCGGCTTCGGCGGACTGTTCCCGCTTGCCATGGACGGCATGAAAGAGCCCGTTCTCGTCTCGGGAACGGACGGCGTCGGCACCAAAATAAAGCTCGCGTTCCTGCTTGACAAGCACGACACGGTCGGCATCGACTGCGTCGCCATGTGCGTCAACGACATCATCTGCTGCGGGGCAAAGCCGCTCTTTTTCCTCGACTACATCGCCTGCGGGCGCAACATTCCCGAGAAGATCGCTGCCATCGTGGGCGGCGTGGCGGAGGGCTGCGTGCGCGCGGGCTGTGCGCTCATCGGCGGCGAGACGGCCGAGCACCCCGGGCTCATGCCCGAAGAGGAGTACGACCTCGCGGGGTTTGCGGTCGGCGTCGTGGACAGGAGCAAGGTCATCGACAACACGGCGATGAAAGAGGGCGACGTCATGCTGGCGCTGCCTTCCTCGGGCGTGCATTCCAACGGATTCTCGCTCGTGCGCAAGGTGTTCGACGTGGACAACTGCGACCTCAGCGCGCCCGTTGCCGAACTGGGGGGCAAGCCGCTCGGCGAGACCCTCCTCACGCCCACGAAGATCTATGTAAAACCCGTGCTGGCGCTTCTCAAAGAGGTCTGCGTCAAAGGCATTTCCCACATCACGGGCGGCGGGTTCTATGAGAACATGCCGCGCTCCATCCCCGCGGGCCTCGGCGTGAAGATCAGAAAGTCGGACGTGAAGGTGCTCCCCATCTTCCGGCTCATTCAGAAGGCGGGGAACATCTCCGAACACGATATGTTCAACACCTTCAACATGGGGGTGGGCATGAGCATCGTCGTCGCCCGTGCGGACGCCGAAAAGGCGATCGCCGTATTGAAGGCGAACGGCGAAGAGGCGTGTGTCCTCGGCGAGATCGTCAAGGGCGACGGAGTCACACTCGTATGAACAAGATCCGCGTCGCCGTCCTCTGTTCGGGCGGCGGCACCAATTTACAGGCCATTCTGGACAGCGCCGCCGCGGGCCGCATTCCCGCGGGCGAGATCGCGCTCGTCGTCTCGGACAACGCCTCCGCCTATGCGCTGGAACGCGCGAAAAAGGCGGGCGTCGAGACCGTCGTCGCGGACAAGAAAGAAATTCCCGACCGTGCGGAGCGCGAGAGACGCATTCTTGCGGCGCTGGAAGCGCATGACATCGGGCTCATCGTTCTTGCGGGGTTCATGACCATTTTAAGCGAGGCGTTTACCAGAAAATACGACCACCGCATGATCAACGTGCATCCGTCGCTCATTCCGAGCTTCTGCGGCCCCGGGTTTTACGGGCTGAAGGTGCATGAGGCGGCGCTGTCCCGCGGGGTCAAGGTGACGGGCGCGACCGTGCATTACGTCAACGAAGTGTGCGACGGCGGGCCGATCATTGCGCAGAAGGCGGTCTGCGTCGAGGAGGGGGACACCCCCGAGACGCTGCAGAAGCGCGTCATGCGCGAAGCGGAGTGGATCATCCTGCCCCAGGCGGTGGAGACGGTCTGCGAGCGATTATTGAAGGAAAGGGAGATTTGACATGGGTTACGTCAGAAAGAGCATGAAGCGCATCCTTGCGGGCAATTCCTATCCCGGGCGCGGCATCGTCATCGGCAAGTCGTCGGACGGAAGAAAGGCGATGTTTGCCTATTTCATCATGGGCAGGAGCGAAAATTCGCGCAACCGTATCTTCAAGGAGGAGGGGGACACCGTCACCATCTATCCCTTCGATGCGAGCAAGGTGGCCGATCCGTCGCTCATCATCTATTCGCCCGTCAAGCGCGTGGAGAACGACATCATCGTCACGAACGGCGATCAGACGGACACCATCGAGGAATATCTCAAGATGGGCAAGTGCTTCCGCTGTGCGCTCAAGACGCGCACCTTTGAGCCGGACGCGCCCAACTACACGCCCCGCATCAGCGGCATCATCCACCTCAAAAAGGGCGGATTCACCTATGAGATGTCCATTCTCAAGAGTGCGGACGGCAAGGGCGAGAAGTGCAACCGCTTCACGTTCGACTACGAGCCCGTCAACGGCACGGGACATTTCCTGCACACCTATGAAAAGGACGGCAATCCTCTGCCCACCTTCTCGGGCGAACCCGAGCGCGTCGCTGTTCCCAACGACGTCAACGCATTCGCGCAGGAGATCTGGGAGAATCTCGATCCCGAGAACAAGATTTCGCTCTACTGCCGCGCGATCACGCTGCGCACCTGGCAGGAAGAGAGCGTGCTCATCAATAAATTCACCAAGTAAGAAAAACTCTGCGCACAAGGACGGCACCTTTGTCTCCGCCGCGGCGCGGGGGAGCGAACGATCGCAGAAAAGAGAGGTCTTATGAACGAATTTCAGTTAAAATACGGCTGCAACCCCAATCAGAAGCCCGCGCGCATCTTCATGGCGGACGGAAGCGATCTGCCCGTGGAGATCCTGAACGGCAGACCCGGGTATATCAATTTCCTGGACGCCTTCAATTCCTGGCAGCTCGTCAAGGAGCTCAAAGAGGCGACGGGCATGGTGGCGGCGACCAGCTTCAAGCACGTCTCGCCCACGTCGGCGGCGGTCGGGAAGAAGCTCTCGCCCGCGCTCAAACAGGCGTGCTTTGTGGACGACATCGAGGGCCTTGACGATTCGCCGCTTGCCTGCGCCTATGCGCGCGCCAGAGGGACGGACAGAATGTCCTCCTTCGGCGACTGGATCGCCCTGTCCGACACGTGCGACGAGGTGACCGCGAACATTATCAAGCGCGAGGTCTCCGACGGCATCATCGCGCCCGCCTATACCCCCGAAGCGCTCGCGATCCTCAAGAGCAAGAAGAAGGGCGCGTACAACATCGTGAAGATCGACCCTGCCTACGTCCCCGCCGAAATCGAGAGAAAACAGGTGTTCGGCGTGACGTTCGAGCAGGGGCGCAACAACTATAAGATAGACCGCTCGACGCTCGATCACATCGTCACAAAGAACAAAGACCTTCCCGCGGACAAGGCGATCGATCTCATCATCGCGCTCATCACGCTCAAATACACGCAGTCCAACTCCGTGTGCTTCGCGACGGACGGACAGGCGATCGGCGTGGGCGCGGGCCAGCAGTCGCGCATCCACTGCACCCGCCTTGCGGGACAGAAGGCAGACCTCTGGCACCTCCGCCAGAGCGAAAAAGTGCTCTCCCTGCAATTCGCGGAGGGCGTCGGCAGGCCCGAGAAGAACAACATCATCGATCTGTATCTCTCCGACGAGGCGGACGAAGTGCTCGCCGACGGCGTCTGGCAGAAGAACTTCGCCGTCCGTCCCGCGCCCTTCACCCGCGAGGAGAAGGCGGAATACCTCGCCTCCGTCAAGGGCGTCTCGCTCGGGAGCGACGCGTTCTTCCCGTTCTCGGACAACATCGAGCGCGCCTATAAGAGCGGCGTGAGCTATGTCGCCGAACCGGGCGGCTCGGTGCGGGACGATCTCGTCATCGAGGCGGCGGACGCACACAACATGGTGATGGCATTCACGGGAATGCGACTGTTCCATCACTGAGCAGACAAACGGCACGCGCAAACCCGCGCACTCCTGCGGGTTTGCGCGCAAGCATTTCTTATACGAGGCAAAGCTATGGATATTCTGGTAGTCGGCGGCGGCGGAAGAGAACACGCCGTCATCAAGGCACTCAAAAAGAGCAGACGCGCGGGCAAGATCTATTGCCTGCCCGGAAACGGCGGCATTGCGCGCGACGCCGAATGCGTCCCCGTCAAGGCGACGGACATCGACGGCATTGTCGCGTTTGCGCGGGAACGTGAAGTGGATTTTGCGGTCGTCACGCCCGACGATCCGCTCTGCATGGGCTGTGTGGACGCCCTGGAAGCGGCGGGCATTCCCTGTTTCGGACCGACAAAGAACGCCGCTGTCATCGAGGGGAGCAAGGTGTTCTCCAAGAACCTCATGAAAAAGTACGGCATCCCCACGGCGGCGAGCGAGACGTTCTCCGACCCCGCCGCGGCGACGGAGTACCTGAAGACGGCGAAATATCCCACCGTCATCAAGGCGGACGGGCTGGCGCTCGGCAAGGGCGCGGTCATCGTCAACGACTTTGAAGAGGCGCAGAAGACGGTGAAGGAGATGATGGTGGACAAGGTGTTCGGCGCGAGCGGCGAGCACATTCTCATCGAAGAGTTCCTGACCGGACCCGAGGTCTCGGTGCTCTCCTTCACGGACGGCAAGATCGTCGTGCCGATGGTCTCTTCCATGGACCACAAGCGCGCCAAGGACAACGACGAGGGGCTCAACACGGGCGGCATGGGGACGATCGCGCCCAACCCTTACTATACCGATGCGATCGCCGCGGAGTGCATGGAGAAGATCTTCCTGCCCACCGTGCGCGCGATGAACGCGGAGGGCCGCACCTTCAAGGGGTGCCTTTACTTCGGACTCATGCTGACGGCGGACGGGCCGAAGGTCATCGAATACAACTGCCGTTTCGGCGATCCCGAGACGCAGGTCGTGCTTCCGCTCCTGACGAGCGATCTCCTGGAGATCATGCTCGCCGTGCGCGGCGGGTGTCTGAGAGAGGACATGGTGCGCTTTCGGAAGGGCGCGGCGTGCTGCGTCGTGCTTGCCTCCGAGGGGTACCCGAAGAAGTATTCCACGGGCTATCCGATCACGCTGCCCGAGCCCGGTGCGGGCGAGGACATCTATGTCGCGGGCGCCAAGCTGGAAAACGGACAGCTCGTCACGTCGGGCGGCAGAGTGCTGGGCGCCGTCGCCACGGCGGACACGCTCAAAGAGGCAATCGGGCGCGCCTATGCGCTCGCGGAAAAAATTCACTTTGAAAACGCCTATATGCGCAGGGACATCGGCCGCCGCGCGCTCATGGCGTTGAAGGGGGAGTAATGGTCTACAGAGTCTATGTGGAGAAAAAAGAGGGCTTCGACAACGAGGCGCGCGCCCTGCTTTCGGATGTGAGAGAACTGCTGGGCATCACGGGCGTGAGCCGCATCCGTGTGCTCAACCGCTACGACGCGGAGGACATCGACGAAGCGCTCTTCGCGCAGTGCGTGCATACCGTCTTTTCCGAACCGCAGATGGATCGGGCGTCCGAAGGGGCAGACCTTGCGGGCGCGCGCGTGTTCGCCGTGGAATATCTTCCCGGACAGTTCGACCAGCGTGCGGACTCGGCGGCGCAGTGCATTCAGCTCATCTCCATGCAGCCCCGTCCCGTCATCCGCACGGCGAAGGTGTATGCGGTGTACGGGTCTGTCTCGGAGGACGACCTCGACGCCATCAAGAAATATGTCATCAACCCCGTCGAGAGCCGTGAGGCCTCCCTTGCCATTCCGCCCACGCTGAAAATTTCGCACCCCGTTCCCTCGGAAGTGCGGACGCTCACGGGATTTTTGCAGCTCGACAAGGAGGGGCTTGCGGACTTTGTCAAGACGTACGACCTCGCCATGGACGCGGACGACGTCGCCTTCTGCCAGAGCTACTTTCAGAAAGAGGGGCGCGATCCCACCCTTACGGAGATCCGCATGATCGACACCTATTGGTCCGATCACTGCCGGCACACCACCTTCCTCACCACCATCGACGCGGTGCAGTTCGAGGATCCGCTCCTGCAAAAGGCATATGACGACTATCTCGCGGCGCGCGCGGAGATCGGCAGGACAAAGCCCGTCAACCTCATGGACATCGGCACCATTGCGGCAAAACTTCTGAAAAAGCGCGGAATGCTGCAGAAGCTGGACGAATCGGAGGAGATCAACGCCTGCACGGTCAAGATCAAGGTGAACGTGGACGGCGGGGCGCAGGACTGGCTGCTGCTCTTCAAGAACGAGACGCACAACCATCCCACCGAGATCGAGCCCTTCGGCGGCGCGGCGACCTGTATCGGCGGCGCCATCCGCGATCCGCTTTCGGGCAGAAGCTATGTCTATGCCGCCATGCGCGTCACGGGCGCGGGCGATCCGCTCGTCCCCGTAAAAGACACGCTCAAGGGCAAGCTCCCGCAGCGCAAGATCGTCACGACGGCGGCGGCGGGGTACTCTTCCTACGGCAACCAGATCGGCCTTGCCACGGGGCAGGTGGACGAACTCTACCACCCCGGGTATGTCGCAAAGCGGCTGGAGATCGGCGCCGTGATCGCGGCGACCCCCGCGGAGAACGTGCGCCGCGAGGTTCCCGCTCCGGGCGATAAAGTCATCCTTCTGGGCGGCAGAACGGGCCGCGACGGCTGCGGCGGCGCGACGGGTTCCTCCAAGTCGCACACGCTCGAATCGCTCACCCACTGCGGCGCAGAGGTGCAGAAGGGCAACGCGCCCGAAGAGCGCAAATTGCAGCGCCTCTTCCGCAACAAGGAGGCGATGCTGCTCATCAAGCGCTGCAACGACTTCGGCGCGGGCGGCGTGTCCGTCGCCATCGGCGAGCTCGCCGATGGGCTGGACATCGACCTCAATGCCGTTCCCAAGAAATACGACGGTCTGGACGGCACCGAACTCGCCATCTCCGAATCGCAGGAGCGCATGGCGGTCGTCGTGGAGCCGGACAAGACCGAACAGTTCATCGCGCTCGCCGAGAAAGAGAACCTGGAGGCGACCGTCGTCGCGACCGTCACCGAGCGTCCCCGCCTCGTCATGCGCTGGAACGGGAAGGTCATCGTAGACGTCTCGCGCGAGTTCCTCAACTCCAACGGTGCGGAAAAACACATCACCGTTGCCCCCGAAACGTGCAAGGACTGGCAGCGTCCCGTCAAGGGGACGTTCACGGAAAACTACACCCGTCTTGCGGGCGACCTCAACGTCTGCTCCAAGCGCGGCCTTTCCGAGCGCTTCGATTCGACCATCGGCGCAGGCACCGTCGTGATGCCCTTCGGCGGACGGTATCAGCTCACGCCGCCCCAGGCGATGGTGCATCTCGTGTCGGTGGAAAAGGGGCATACGGACACCGTTTCCTACATGGCGTGGGGCGGAAATCCGTACATCACCGAAAAGAGTCCCTACCACGGCGCCTATCTTGCCGTCGTGGAGAGCATCGCAAAGCTCGTCGCATCCGGTGCCTCCACGGACGACACCTATCTCTCCTTCCAGGAGTACTTCTTAAAGCCGGGGCATGACCCCGCGCGCTGGGGACAGCCGCTTGCCGCGCTTCTCGGTGCGTTCGAGGCGCAGAAAAATCTCGGGATCGCCGCCATCGGCGGCAAGGACTCCATGAGCGGCACCTTCGAGCACATCGACGTTCCGCCCACGCTCGTCTCCTTTGCGGTGACGACGGGCAACGTGCGCGAAGTCGTCACGCCCGAATTCAAGGCGGCGGGGCACAAGGTCGTGCTGCTCGCGCCCGATTATGACGAGACGGGCCTGCCCGTCACGGCGTCTCTTCTGAGCGTATTTGCGCGCGTGACGGCGCTCATGCGCGCGGGGAAGGTGCTCTCCGCGTGGACGCCGGGATTCGGCGGCATCGCCGAGGGCGTCATGAAGATGTGCTTCGGCAACATGGTCGGGTTCCGTTATGCAGAGAACGTATCGCCCGAAACGATGTTCGGCTATCGGTACGGTGCCTTTCTTCTGGAGCTCTCCGAGGACGTTCCCGTCGGGACGCCGCTCGGCGAGACGACCGCCGTGAGCGCCATCGCGTATGGCGGCGAGCGCCTCTTCCTGAGCGATCTTCTGCGCGTGTATGAGGACAAACTCGAGCCCGTGTATGCGTGCAACATCGCTTCTCCCGAGGCGTCGGTGCGCAACTTTACCTTCCGCACGCACAGCACGCTCGCGGGCGGCGGAGCGTTTGCAAAGCCGCGCGTGCTCATTCCCGTGTTCCCCGGCACCAACTGCGAATACGACACCGCAAAGGCGTTTGCCGATGCGGGGGCGGAGCCGGAGATCTTCGTCATCCGCAACCGCACGGCGGAGGAAGTCGCGCACTCCGCGCAGACATTCGCCGACAAGGTGCAGGGCGCGCAGATCGTGTTCATCCCCGGCGGATTCTCGGGCGGCGACGAGCCGGACGGTTCGGGAAAGTTCATCACGGCATTCTTCCGCGGCGAACGCGTGAAAGAGGCCGTCACCCGTCTTCTGGACGAGCGGCAGGGGCTCATGGGCGGCATCTGCAACGGATTTCAGGCGCTCATCAAGCTCGGGCTCGTTCCCTTCGGCAAGATCATCGACACCGACGCAAACTGCCCGACGCTCACCTATAACAACATCGCGCGCCACCAGTCGCGCATCGTGCGGGTGCGCGTCGCCTCCGTGCAGTCGCCCTGGCTCTCCCTCGTGGAGGCGGGCGAAGTGTTCTCCGTTCCCATTTCGCACGGCGAAGGAAAATTTGTCGCCAGCCCGTCGCTCATCGAAAAACTCGCCGAAAACGGTCAGATCATGACGCAGTACGTCGATCTCTCCGACAACGCGACGATGGACATCCATTTCAACCCCAACGGCTCTGCGGCGGCGATCGAGGGCATTCTTTCGCCCGACGGCAGGGTATTCGGCAAGATGGGTCACGCCGAGCGCAAGGGCGCGGGACTGTATCAGAACGTCCCCGGCGAATACGACATGAAGCTGTTCGAGAGCGCGGTCCGCTATTTCCGTTGATGGCGGCACGCTTCGGAGTTTTTTGTGGAGAAGAGCATGAAAAGTGACATCGAAATTGCGCAGAGCGCAAAACTGCGCCCTGTTCTGGAGATTGCAAAGAGCGTCGGCCTCACCGAGGACGACATCGAGTACTACGGAAAGTACAAGGCGAAGGTCGATCTGTCCGTGATGAATCGGGCGGGCAGCGAGGGCAAGCTCATCCTCGTGACGGCCATCACGCCCACGCCCGCGGGCGAGGGCAAGACGACCACGACCATCGGCCTTGCGGACGGACTGCGCCGCATCGGCAAGAAGGCGGTTGTCGCCCTGCGCGAGCCCTCGCTCGGGCCCGTGTTCGGCGTCAAGGGCGGCGCGGCGGGCGGCGGCTATGCGCAGGTCGTCCCGATGGAGGACATCAACCTGCACTTCACGGGCGACATGCATGCCATCGGCGCGGCGGCCAACCTGCTTGCCGCCATGCTGGACAATCACATTTTCCAGGGCAACGCGCTGGACATCGACAAGGACAGCATCACCTGGAAGCGTTGCGTGGACATGAACGACAGACAGCTTCGCTACATCGAGGACGGCCTCGGCGGCGGGAAGAACGGCGTTCCCAGAAAGGACGGCTATGAGATCACCGTCGCCAGCGAGGTGATGGCGATTCTCTGTCTTGCCACCTCGCTCACCGACCTCAAAGAGCGCTTAAAGCGCATCGTCGTCGGCTATACGCACGCAGGAAAACCTGTCACGGCGGGCGATCTCAAGGCGGCGGGGGCGATGTGCGCCCTTTTGAAGGATGCGTTGAAGCCCAATCTTGTCCAGACGCTGGAAGGCACGCCTGCCTTCGTCCACGGCGGCCCGTTCGCCAACATCGCACACGGTTGCAATTCCGTCGTGGCGACGCGCACGGCCATGAAGCTGGGCGATTACGTCGTCACCGAGGCGGGATTCGGCGCCGATCTCGGGGCGGAGAAGTTCCTCGACATCAAGTGCCGTTTCGCGCACCTGCGGCCTTCGGCCTGCGTGGTGGTCGCCACCGTCCGCGCGCTCAAGATGCACGGCGGCGTTGCCAAGACCGAGCTTGCCGCGGAGAACCTGCCCGCGCTTCGTGCGGGTCTGCCCAATCTTCTGCGCCATGTGCGCAACATGAAGGAAGTCTACGGCCTTCCCGCCGTGGTTGCGCTCAACCGTTTCCCCACCGATACGGACGCCGAGATCGCGCTCGTCATGGAGGAGTGTAAAAAGCTGGGCGTGAACGCGGTGCTCTCCACCGTCTGGGCGGAGGGCGGAAAGGGGGGCGAAGCGCTCGCCGAGGCGGTCGTGGCGCTGTGCGATCAGTCCAATTCCTTCCGCTACTGCTACGACGAGACGCTGCCCGTCAAGGAGAAGATCGCCGTGATCGTCAGGAAGGTGTACGGCGGGGACGGCGTCGAGTACACGCCCGAAGCGGATGCCGAGATCGCCCGTCTGGAAGGGCTCGGCTTCGGCAAGACGCCCGTGTGCATGGCCAAGACGCAGTATTCCTTCTCGGACGACGCCAAAAAGCTCGGCGCACCCGAGCACTTCGTCGTCACCGTGCGCGACGTCAAGATCTCCGCAGGCGCGGGGTTTGTGGTCGCCCTTACGGGGAATATCCTCACCATGCCCGGCCTTCCGCCCGTTCCTGCGGCGGAAAAGATCGACGTGGACGAAAACGGCGTCATTTCCGGACTTTTCTGATGGACTGCATGGATACAAACGAGAACAGTCAACTGCTTGCACGCGCGGTGCCGCCCCTTTTGGAGTGGTACCGCGTTTGCAAAAGAGACCTCCCCTGGCGCAGGATGCGCAACCCCTATACCGCGCTCGTCGCCGAGCTCATGCTGCAGCAGACGCGCGTGGAGGCGGTCAAGGAGAGGTATGTGCAATTTCTGGAGGCGTTTCCGACGCCCGAAGCGCTTGCCGCCGCCTCCGAAGAAGAGGTGCTCAAGCTCTGGGAGGGGCTCGGATATTACTCCCGCGCGCGCAATCTGCACCGCGCCGCAAAGAAGATCGCGGAAGAGGGATTTCCGCACACCTTCGAGGGCGTGCGCGCCCTGCCTGGCGTCGGAGATTACACGGCGGGAGCGGTCTGCTCCATTGCGCTGGGCCTGCCCGTTCCCGCAGTGGACGGGAACGTTTTGCGCATTTTAAGCCGCCTCTGTGCGGACAGCTCCAACATCGACGACGCCGCAACGCGCGGGCGGTATGCGCGCCTCTTAAAGGAGGTCTATCCCCCCGAGACGGCGGATTTCTGCGAGGCGCTCATGGAACTCGGCGCCATCGTCTGTGTGCCGAACGGCGCGCCTCTTTGCGGGCAATGCCCGTGGCAGACGCTCTGCCGCGCCCACCTTGCGGGCAGAGAGGAGAACTTCCCCGTCCGTGCCGAGAAAAAGGCGCGCCGCATCGTCGAGGCGACGGTGTGCGTCCTGCGGTGCGGCGAAAAGTATGCGCTCGAAAAACGCCCCGCAAAGGGACTGCTGGCGGGACTGTGGCAGTTTCCCTTCTTCGAGGGCGCCGCGCCCGACTTCGGCCCGCCCGTCGCAGAAAAGCGCGCCAAGCATATTTTCTCGCACGTCGAGTGGCACATGACGGGAAAACGCATCGACGTATACGAGGAAATCGCACCCTATACCTGGGTTACGGCACAGGAACTCCGCGAAAAATACGCCATTCCTTCGGCATTCAAAGCCTTCTTGCCCTGGATCGTATAGCACCTTGCGCATGGCGGCAACGCCGTTACGGGGACAGATCGCGTATAAAAAGCAACAAGCACGCGCGCGGCGCGGACAATTTGTCCGCGCCGCGCGCAAGTGTGTCATATGATCTTTGTGCGGCTCCGCGTCTCTGCGCAGCCGCTTTTTTTGCGATGTTGCACGTTGCGCCGCACCTTTCTGCGGAGCAGACGGACGCGTTTACGAACTTGTGCAAGAGGGCGAAGGGGCGGAAAGGTCTTTGACCATGGAGCGGTATTCCGACGCCCGAAAGCCGAGCTTCTGATAGAGCATGACGGCGCGGGCGTTCTCCGGTTCGACCTCGAGGCGAAGGCGTTTTGCGCCCAGGGTATGGGCAAGGGCAAACAGTTCTTTTGCAAGGCCTTTGCCGCGGAAGGCGGGGCGCAGGTAGATTTCGTCGATCCAGATCGTGAGGCCGCCTGCCTCGCGCGAATACGTCTTTTGCAGCAGGGCATAGCCTGCTGGCGTGTCGCCGTCGAGAAGCAGATATCCCGTAAGATAGGGCCCCTGACGCATGATTTCGTCAAAGGCGTCCTCATGAAATTGACGCGGAACGGAATGTTCCACGGCGGGTGAAGCATAGAATTCTTCGGACATGGCAAGAAAGAGAGCCTTGTCCTGCGGGGCAAGCATACGGATCATGACATGAGTATAGCACAAGGCCGTGTTTTTGTCAACCGCGTTTTTGAAAGGGAAAAACGCGGAAAGCCGCACAAAAGCAGAAAGAGGCAAGGGGCGGCGAAGAATATGGCGGGGTGTGCGCATGGGGGGAGGGAAATATTTTGTTGCAACTTGTTGACAAAATGCAAAAGGAATAGTAAAATGAATGTGACGTTCGTCACATGATTTGATGACAAAAGACAAAGCACATCGAAAATTTTACAAAAAGAGGGAACAACCATGAGCAGAATGATCTTTGATTCCAACGGCGAGCTGTGGTACACGCGTGCCGAGGAACTGGGGCTTGATTACATCTCGATGCCCTACTATATCGACGGGCAGGAGTACTATTACGATCTGGGGAAGACGACGGATTTCCGCAAGTTTTACGATCTCGTGCGGGCGGGGACCATTCCCAAGACGCAGGCGCTCAATCCCGAGGACTACAAGAAATTTCTCACGCCCTATTTCGAGCGGGGCGAGGACATTCTCTATGTGAGTTTTTCCCACAAGCTGAGCGGGACGTTCCAGTCGCTCGATCTCGCCCTGCGCGAGCTGAAGGAGACCTATCCCGACCGCAAGTGCGTCGTGTTTGACACCAATTCCGTCTCGCTCGGGACGGGCATCCAGGTGGAGGAAGCGGCGAAACTCTGGAACAAGGGCGCAAGCGACGAGGAGATCCTCGCATTTTTGAAGGAGTTCACGAATCGCGTCTGCGTGTATTTTATGGTGGACGACCTCATGCACTTAAAGCGAGGAGGCAGATGTTCGGGCCTTGCCGCCGTTGCGGGTACGGTGCTGGGGCTCAAGCCCATGCTGTCCATCGGCGCGGACGGCGGACTCACCGTTCTTGCCAAGATCTCGGGCAGGAAGAAGGCGATCCGCACGCTTGCCGAGAAAGTCGCCGCGGAACTCACCGACGAGAACTGCTCCGTCTATGTGGTGGATGCCGACTGTCCCGAAGAGGGCGACAAGCTCCGCGACCTTATTCTGGAAAAACGCCCCAACGCCAAGGTGGTGCGTCAGATCGTCGGGCCGGTCATCGGCTCGCACTGCGGCCCCGGAACGCTCGGCGTCATCTTCGTGGGCGACAAGCGCCCCGTGCCGCTTGCAGAATAACTTAATATGAACTTATGGATTGGAGGAGAGAAATGAACAAAAAAAAGATCATTGTCAGAACGGTTGTGGCGGTTTTGGTTGTCGGGCTTTTGATTTATGCGATTTTGAGTGCGGTCGAGTATTTCAGACCGAAATATGTGACGGTTGCGGTCCGCTTCAGCGATGAGCCCTATACGCCGGAGCTGCCTTTTAGCGGGCGTGATTGTTATGCTTTCACGAACGGACAGCGAGGAACAGACCTGATCGAGATTTCCATTCCGTATGACGGGAAGGCGCGCAGAGTGGGGATTGTTGCATATAATGTTTATTATCTCGATGAAGAGATCGTCCCCCATAAAAATTGGGTCTTGTACGAATCGGACGATAACTACTTTAGTAAGTCATCAGACTATACAGGTCCGGATGGTGAGCACGAAACTGCCATTTCAGTCGTAAAAGATGTGGGCAAATACTGGTTTCATTGGACAACCACCAATCCGGATTGGGAGCGGAGGTCTATGACGTTCATGGTTACGGTTTATGAACCGGAAGAAAATCAGGAGATGTAAAGAAGAAACGTTTTCTGTCTGACGTCTGTGTGACGGGATGTTTTTTTTCTGAGCATGAATGAAATCCGATCAAATATTTCCGCCGCCCGATGCGAGCATCGGGCGGCGTTTTTTTCTTCCCGATTGACAAACGCGCGGGGCTTTGGTATAATGGTCACATTATGGCAGACAAAGGAAAATTCATCGTCTTTGAAGGGACGGACGGCAGCGGAAAATCCACGCAGATGAAGCTGCTCGCAAAATATCTGAAGGGGAAGGGGATCGAGTGTCTGCTCACGCACGAGCCGACCGATTCTCCGTTCGGGGGCGTGCTGCGCGCATGTCTTACGGGGCGCATCGAAACGGATGAACGCGCCATCGCCGCGCTCTTTGCGGCCGATCGGCTCGACCATATCACCAATCCCGTCAACGGCATTCAGAAACATCTGGACGCAGGGATCACCGTCCTGTGCGACCGCTATTATTTTTCTTCGCTCGCCTATAACGGCGGACTGGTCTCCGCGGAGTGGGTGGCGCAGCTCAATGCGCCCGCCATGCAGCTTTTGCGCGCCGATCTCACCGTGTTCATCGATCTTTCGCCCGAGGAGAGCATGAAGCGCGTCTCCCGTCGGGGCGAGACGGAGCGCTATGAATCGCTCGGGACGCTGCGCCGCGTGCGCGACGCCTATTTTGACGCCTTTGCGCGCTTCGGGAAGGGGGAGAACATCGCCGTGATCGCAAGCGAAGAGGAACGCGACCGCACGCAGGCGAACATCCGCAGAGAAGTCGCAAAGCTGTTCGGAGGGAAGCTATGACGGATAAACTCAACGTGGGGGAAATATTGAAGCCGCAGGGGATCCGCGGCGAACTCAAAGTCAAGCCGTTCACGGACGACGCGGAGGTGTTCCGCGATTTTACCCGCGTGTTCGTGGAGGAGACGCCCTACAAGGTGCTGTCCGTGCGGACGGGCGGCGGGCTGGTCTTTCTGGGGCTCAAGGGGGTTCCCGACCGCAATGCCGCCGAACTTCTGCGCGGCAAGCAGCTCTACGTCGCCCGCGAGGATGCGCCCGTTCCCGAAGAGGGGCGGTATTACATTGCCGACCTGCTCGGCTGCAATCTCGTGACCGAGACGGGGGAGACCCTGGGCAGGCTGACGGGCGTGCGGCAGGCGGCGACGGACATCTACACGGTGGAAATGGACGGCAAGGAAGTCATGTTCCCCGCGGCGGACGGCGTCATCACGGCGGTGGACGTGCAGAGCGGGACCATCACCGTGGACAAGAAACGCTTTTTCGAGGTGGCAGTCCTGTGAAGATCACCATTCTGACGCTCTTTCCCGAGATGTTTGCTCCGCTCTATGCGAGCATTGTCGGCCGCGCCGTCAAAGAGGGAAAGATCGAACTGGAAATCGTCAATATCCGCGACTATACCGAGGACAAGCACCTGAAGTGTGACGACTATCCCTTCGGGGGCGGTGCGGGCATGGTCATGATGGCGCAGCCCATCGGAAGCGCCATCGAGGCGGTCGATCCCGCGCATCGCGCGCGGCGCATCTATCTTTCGCCCAAGGGCAGGGTGTTTCGGCAGGAACAGGTGTTTTCGCTTGCCGAAGAGGAACACCTCGTCCTGCTGTGCGGACACTATGAAGGCGTCGACCAGCGCGCCATCGATCTGTTTATCGACGAAGAGCTCTCCATCGGCGACTACGTCCTGACGGGCGGCGAACTGCCCGCCATGGTGGTCGTTGACTGCGTGTCGCGGTATGTGGACGGCGTGCTCTCGCCGCAGTCGCTCGTCCAGGAGAGCTTTTCGGAGAACTTGCTCGAATACCCGCAGTACACCCGTCCCGTGGAGTACCGCGGCCTGACCGTCCCCGAGGTGCTTCGGAGCGGCAACCATGCCGAAATCGACAAGTGGCGCCGCGAACAGGCGCTCGCCGTAACCAAAAAAATGCGGCCCGACCTTCTGTGACCATGCGCCTCTCAGAAAGGCGGTCAACAAAGGAATGACGGCGCAGGCGGAACGGGCGCGCGCGGGGCGAGAGATGCAAGGCGGAAAGGGGCGCGATAACGCGTCCCGCAGACAAAGAGGAAGATTTTTGTGAAGACGATACAGTGGTTTCCTGGACACATGGCGAAGGCCATGCGCATGATGGAGGACAACTTAAAGCTCTGCGATGCCGTGATCTTCGTGCTCGACGCGCGTGTTCCCGCTTCCAGTTATAATGCGCGCCTTGCGGACATGGTGGGGGCAAAGCCCGTCTTGTACCTCTTCAACAAGGCGGACATGGCGGACGGCGGCGCGGATGCGGCGATCGCTCTCGTCCGAAAGAGCGGCAAAGCGGCGCTCGGTGTGAGTGCGGCCTCGCCCGCATCGCTACGGCCGCTGACGGCGGCGATGGATGCCCTTATCGCGGAAAAGCGGGAACGCTATGCGCAAAAAGGGACAACGCGGCCCATGCGCTTTCTCGTGGCGGGCATTCCGAACACGGGCAAGAGCACGCTTATCAACCTTCTCTCGGGCGGGAAAAAGGCGCAGGTCGGAGACAAGGCGGGCGTCACGCGCGCCAAGCAGTGGGTGAAATGCGGCACGGCGGAACTTCTGGACACGCCCGGCACCATGCCGCCCGCGCTCGCCGACCAGCGGCTCGCGCGCAGGCTCGCCTATGTGGGGAGCGTCAACGACGACATTCTCGACAAGGAGGAAGTCGCGCTCGCATTGCTGGAAGAGCTGTGGGCAAAATACTCGCAGCGACTCACCGAGCGCTATGCGATCGAGGGCGGTACGCCGCTCGAGATGTACGAGGCGCTGTGTGCGCGGCGCGGATTTGTCCTGCGCGGCGGGGAATACGACTACACGCGCGGGGCGCTTGCGCTCCTGGACGACTTCCGTAAGGGCAGGCTGGGAAAGGTATGCCTGGACGGCGCGGACGATCTGCGTTCGGCGGGGCTCATCTGACATGGACGAACTGACCTACGAAAGGGAATATGAGGCGCGCGGCTATCTTGCGGTGGCGGGCGTGGACGAAGTGGGACGCGGCCCGCTCGCGGGGCCGGTCGTGTGCGCGGCGGTCATTCTTCCGCTGGAAGAGGAGCGCCGCATCGTCGGGATCAACGACAGCAAAAAGCTTTCAGCCAAAAAGCGCGAGGCGCTTGCTGCGCTCATCCGCGAACGGGCGCGGGCCTATGCGATCGCGGAGGTCTCCAACGACGTCATCGACGCGATCAACATTTTGCAGGCGACCAGACTGTGCATGAAGCGCGCCGTCGAACAGCTCGATCCGCCCGCGGACATGGTGCTCACGGACGGCAATATGACGCTGGACATCGCGCTTCCGCAGCGCAGTATCGTCAAAGGGGACGCCCTTGTCGCCAGCATCGGCGCGGCGAGCATTCTCGCAAAGGTGTATCGGGATGCGCTCATGTGCCGCTATGCGCAGATTTATCCCGCGTACGCCTTCGAGCGCAATGCGGGATACGGAACGGCGGCCCATATCGCCGCCCTTCGGGAGGTGGGGCCATGCCCGATTCATCGCTGGACGTTCTTAACAAAGCTCTTGGGCGAAGAGCGGAAGCGCTGACCGCGGCATTCCTGCGGCGGCACGGCTACAAGATTGTCGAGACCAACTTCGTCACACCCTTCGGCGAGGCGGACATCATCGCCCGCGCAAAGGACGGGACCTATTGTTTTGTGGAAGTCAAGGCGCGCACGGGGGATCCCATGGTCTCGCCCGTGGAGGCCGTGACCCCCAAAAAACAGGCGCGTTATCGCAAAATCGCGTTGACGTTCTGCGCAAAACTCGGTCGTGAAGTTCCCGTCCGCTTTGACATCGCCGCCGTCTTAAACGGCAAGCTCGACTACTTTGAAAACGCCTTCCTCGGGGAAGGCCCGAACTGAGCCTTTGCTTGGGGCGGCCTTTCAGAAAGGGGCGTTCTTTTAGAAAAGGGTGTGCCGTTCCTCGGCACGCACGCCGATGCCGTCTGCGGAAAAGACGGGCGGAAAATGGCAAACTTGTATCGGAACGCGGCGGGGCGCCGGGGGCGGACCCCCCCCCCCCACGCATTTTTTACCGGGGGCGGCGGGCGAGGGTGGGCCGGGGGGCCGGGGGGCCGCAAAAAA
>ERZ1090864.138-NODE-138-length-39042-cov-8.559392_pt1 | contig 39042 bp, 33 predicted proteins | sample MGYA00478479_ERZ1090864 | MGnify/ENA primary metagenome ERZ1090864 (study PRJEB33644, sample SAMEA5815743) | chicken gut metagenome | biome: Chicken; feature: Gastrointestinal Tract; material: Caecum | place: Ireland | collected 2019-01-01 | study: A study of the...
AAGCCTTAAGGGATAAAGCCCGTGAGATGGGTGAGAAGACAAAGTTCTCTGCATCTGAGGCGGCGGAAGCTTCCTGCATTTCTCTGTGCCGGATGAAGGACCTTTGACGGATTATGAGAGCTGGATGCCGGACTTCATTGGAGGACTTGCAAAAGGCATTGAGAAGAGCCGGGGCATGATTGAGAACGCAATGAACGGTGTGACTTCTGATCTTACCATTACTCCGAGGGTGATGGCAGCTCAGGGTAGCTATTCCGGATCGGCTGCATCGAGCGGAGATCTGATCTCCGGAATCAATACAGCACTGAATACAGCTCTGGCCGGTGGAGGCGCTGCAGGGGATATCGTGATCCCGGTTTATATCGGCGGTGACATGATTGATGAGATTGTGGTTACGGCTCAGCAGAGAATGAATTTAAGAAGTGGAGGCAGGTAAGATGGCTCATTTGCAGTATCTTGTTTTTAACAATGAGAATATTCCGATGCCTGCCTCTTATTTTGTGAGTTTATCGGATGTGGAGGCAGATAGCGGGGGTGTGACGGAGGCAGGAACCACGCAGAGGGATGTTGTCCGGGAAGGCGTGGCTCAGATCGGCGTGACCTTCCGTGTATCGAAAAAGTGGCTGAATAAGTTTTCGGCATATAAGAAGCTGGCGAGCATTACGGTCGGATACCTGGATATGGAGACCATGAACATCGTAAACACGCAGATGTACATTGACGGGTATCAGGTGAAGCTGGTCAGCGATACAAGCTATGGGAGCTTGTGGGAGGTGAGTTTTGTGCTGAAGGAGTTTTAGATTCGCAACCATATTTAACATTTCACCTATATAAATGTTCGGTTTGGTTGGTGGACAATTCTTTGCCTTACAATTACGATAATGTTAAAAATAATTGCAAAGGTGAGGTATTTATGAGAAAATACTACTTAGACAATATCAGATGGGTAACTGTAGTTCTGGTTGTCATTTATCATGTACTGTACATGTATAATGGCGAAGGTATTCTTGGTGGCTTAGGAAAGATTACTGCTCTTGATGTGCAGTATTATGACATTTTTCTGTATGCGGTCTATCCGTGGTTTATGCTTCTGCTGTTCCTTATATCGGGAATATGCTCCAGGTATTATCTGGACAGTCGCACCGCAAAGGAATTTGCAAAAAGCAGGACAAGAAAACTGCTGATTCCTTCTACTATAGGATTATTTGTATTTCAGTTTATCCAGGGATATGTCAGTATGTCAATTAGCGACGCTTTCGATTCTATGCAGGAAGTACCTGGTGTAATCAAGTATTTCATCATGGCGCTAAGCGGAACCGGAGTTCTTTGGTATGTACAGCTGTTATGGCTGTTTTCGATGGTGCTTTTGCTCGTTAGAAAAATCGAGAAGGATAGACTGTGGGAACTGGGAGGAAAGGCTAACATAATAGCAATACTTTTGATGACTGTAGTAATATGGGGAGCGGCGCAGATTTTTAATACTCCGGTTGTTGTGGTATATAGGTTCGGATATTACGGTGTTGCATTCCTGCTTGGATATTTTGTGTTCTCACATGATGAAGTAATCGAGACGCTGAAGAAGTATTACGTATTGCTGTTTGTACTTGCCGCAGGTGTGGGAATTTCATTCTGTGCCGTGTACTTTGGTAAAAACTATGCGGATGCTCCTATTAACAAATCAGTGCTCTTTGCAGGATTTGGATGGCTTATGAGCATGGCGATTCTAAGCGGTGCATCAAAGTATGCTGATAAGCAAAATGCTTTTACGGTATGGATGAGCAAAAATAATTTCGGACTATATGTTTTCCATTATCTTGGGATATCAACAGTTGCATTGCTTCTGGGAAAACCCGGGAATCTTCCGGCAGCAATGGTTTATACCTTCAGCCTGATTGCCGGATTTGTGGTAGCATATGCTTTGAATGCCGTGATATCAAGGGTCCCTTTCTTCAGATGGGCGGTACTCGGAATAAAGAAAGAGAGAAAAAACGATGTTTCATGACAATCTGGTAACTCTTAGAAAACTGAAAAATATGACACAGGAAGATATTGCTGAGAAAATCGGTGTTTCTCGCCAATCTGTAGCAAAGTGGGAAACCGGAGAAACTGTTCCTGACTTAGATAAGTGTAAAATTCTTGCGGAAATATTTGAAGTGTCGCTTGATGATCTTGCTAATTATGAATCGGAGGACAGCATGGGTATGGCACTTCCGCCAAAAGGGAAACATCTTTTCGGAATGGTAACTGTAGGTGATAAAGGTCAGATTGTAATCCCTGCCAAGGCAAGAAAGATATTTGAGATTTCACCTGGAGATCAGCTTGTGGTACTTGGTGATGAAAGACAAGGTCTTGCTATCATGAAATCAGAAAGTCTCTTAGCCTTTGCTGATGCTGTTAGAAGTGGAAAATATGTAGAGTAATAAATGACAGGGAAATATCAACCTAAGAGGAATCGGGAGACCGGTTCCTTTTTTGATGTCGGAATGGAGGTGGTCATTTGTATCCGGTCAGCAATGCCTTCCTTGATGCAGTGAAGGCAAACAATAGAAAATACTACTGGACCGGCAGGATCACAACGACTGCCGGAACAGTTTATGAGTTTGATCAGGATGATATGGTCAAGGGCAGCGGATATATTACCAGTCAGTGCTGCGGATCCACAGAGATCGAGTTGGGAACGGTGTATGCTGCGGAAATGGGAATATCGCTATTCTCCGAGATCAACCGGTATACGCTGGAAGATGCGAAGGTGGAGCTTTTCTATCACCTGCAGGTGGCTGGTGGTTCCTACGAGAGAATTCCGATGGGGATTTTTGAAGTATCAGAGGCGAACCGAAAAGCGAAGTGCCTGGAGATCAAGGCCTATGATTACATGGTTCGGTTCGAGAAGGCATTTACTTCTCTGGAATCCATCGGTAACGCTTATGACTTCATGGTGCTCTGTAGCACGGCCTGTGATGTGACGCTGGCTCAGGACAGGGCAACGATTGAGGCGATGCCGAACGGAACCGAGAACCTGTCCATCTATTCTGATAATGATATTGAGACTTACCGCGATGTGCTGTTCTATGTGGGACAGGTGCTTGGCGGTTTTTTCGTGATCAACAGAGCCGGGGAGCTGGAGCTTCGGAAGTATGGGAATACGCCGGTGCTGACAGTTGAGAGGAAGCACAGGTTCACTTCCAGCTTTTCGGACTTTATCACGCGATATACAGCGGTCAGTTCAACGAACCTTCGGACACAGATTGCGGAGTATTATGCACTGGATCCGGATGATGGGTTGACGATGAACCTGGGCGTTAATCCTCTGCTGCAGTTCGGTCTGGAAGAGACCAGGCGGCAACTCTGTGAGAATATCCTGAATGATCTGGCCGTCGTGAACTACGTGCCGTTTGATTCGGATACCATCGGAAATTCAGCACTGGATGTTGGCGATGTTTTGTCATTCAGCGGTGGACAAGCGGATGCCACGAAGTATGCCTGCATCACATCGAACAGCATCAAGATCGGCGGCAGGCAGAGTATCAAGTGCGTGGGAAAGAATCCGAAGCTGTCCCAGGCGAAGAGTAAGAACGATAAGAACATTTCAGGGCTTCTGGCTCAGATCGAGGCAGGAAAGATCGGGATCCATACCTTCACTAACGCTTCAGCATTTTCTGTGGCGGATGTGGACACGAAGATCATTTCCATCGAGTTTGCTACGACTGAAGCGAACCATGCGCAGTTCTTCGGGCAGGTGATCGTTGATGTGACGGCTCAGCCGGTGACAAGGTCGGTGACGGCTTCCGGTGATGTGGTGATCCCTTCGGTGAATGTTGACGGGGTACCTGTGAATCCGGAAGATCCGGAGGAAGAGCCGGTGGTGATCGGCAGCACGGAAGAGCAGACGATTACGGTATCTCTTCCGATGAGCTGGCAGGAGGACGGTCATGATGCGGAAGTATCGGAGACGGGGCGAACGTCCTGAAAGTCCCTGAAAAGCGGCTCCCGCAGAACTTTGGCTTTATGGTATGCCATCCGTGTGCGACAGTCGCGCCGGAGAAGCTGGCAAGCTATAACACCCATGTGAACCCGCCGGGGATCAATGGACAGCTTGTGGAGGGGCGTATCGTGTATGATGCGTTTATCCTGGACAATAAGAAGATGGCGATCTACCACCAGGAGAACAAGGCGGCATCATAAGAAGAGACATAACCAATAATTTGATAAAAGCACCCTGGGCGTTCTTCTCCTTTCCGCCTGGGGTGTTTTTGAAAGGTGGCGTATAGGATGGACAATGAACAGCTTGTAGCCCGGATCCAGGGCGGAGACAACGAAGCGGAGAATATGCTCCAGCTCTGAAAGCAGAACAAGGGATTTATCGCAACGATCGCCCGGAAGTATTCAGTCGGCGCGGAGATGGAATACCTGGAGCAGGAAGGGTATATTGCCCTGTGTGAGGCAGTCCAGCTTTACGATCCAGAGCGCGGCATGTCCTTCATCGGCTACGCCGCCTTCTGGATCAAGCGCCGGATGCGGATCTGTGCAGACAACAGCCGGACAGTGCGGCTCTCTTTCAACGCAGGGGATGAAGTCCGGCAGTACCAGAAGATCATGAGGGAATACCGGCAGGAGTATGGCTGTGATCCCTCAGACCGGGAGCTGTGCGCCTTTCTGTATGTCAGCCGGGAGAAGCTAGACCAGATCAGGAAAGCGGCTCAGATGGGACAAATACGGAGCCTGAGCGAACCGGTACCGGGGACGGATGAAGAGATCAGCCTCGGGGATACAGTGGCATCTGGTGAGGACATGGAAGAGGAGACCATCCGGGAGATCGACAAGGAGCGGATGAAGCGTGAACTGTGGCTTGCCGTGGATCAGCTTCCGGGGAATCTGCCTGCTGCCGTCCGTCTCAGATATGCGGACCGGCTGACACTGGAGAAGACAGGGCAGGCGCTGGGTGTGAACCGGGAGAGGGTGCGGCAGCTTGAAAGCAAGGCGTTTCGGATTCTGCGGCAGCCTCACAGATGCCGGAAGTTCCGGGCGTACTTTGAGGAATACCTCTCAGCTGCTTCAATCCATCACGTAGGAGTGCGGCGGTTCAATGAGACATGGACGAGTGCAGTGGAGCAGGAAACCTTCAGGTGGGCAGAAAAGGAGTTGGGATATATTTGATGAAGAACCATGAAGGGTATCACGGCCCAACGGCAGGAAAGGCGATCAGGCGGGCTCACAGGGCAAAGCGCCGGCGCAGGGGTAGCGAAACGCGGCCTTTGACGTACCTGATCGGGGAAGCGCAGGGGTTTCTGGTGATACTGAAATAGATATTGTGTGCTGTCTGCGCTTATGGTAGTATATGGACAGGGAAACCAAAGCCGGGCGGCTTACCCTCTGATCTTTTCGGAGGGGCGAACCCTCCAGACGAAAGAAAGGAGGGCGATGCCAATGAATGTTACATATTCGGATTTATTCCAGTTGTTGCTTTTCATTGTCGCCCTTGTCAGTCTGTGTTATCAGATTTTCAGGGGAAAGAAATAGCCGCCAACTACTGCGAATAGTTGACGGCTGATGTTGAAAAACATTTAGCTTAAATTGTTCGAGGGTAAGCCGCTTACGGTTTCCCTTTTCTATTCACAATATAGCATATCCGGCGGTAATGTTCAAGGAAAATCTGACGGTAGGCATTGCCTATAGGGCAATCGCAAGGTGGTGCAAAAATTAGTTGGCGTGCAATAAAACTGTTGATAGATAAGACGGATAATCTGGAAGAACATATCAAGGAGGATAATGATGGGATTTTGATGGATCAATCTGCCTGGAGCAGTCATTGTTATTGTGATGAATCAAACAGAAAATGGACAGACTAAAATAGAGGTGAAATTTGAAAATGAGCCAGCATATTATTGTGACAGATTATGATCCGTCATGGAGAAAAAAATTTGAGGAAGAATCTTTACTGATCCGGGATATTCTTGCGGATAACTGCATCGCGGTCTATCACATAGGAAGTACATCTGTACCGGGCCTGGCGGCAAAGCCTGTTATCGATATTTTGGCTGTGGTCAGGAGCCTTGAAAAGACGGATGGGGCGGCGGAAAAGTTCGCTGAAACAGGTTATGAATATTGCGGGGAGTTCGGGATAGCAGGGAGGCGGTATCTCCGCAAAGGCGGGGATGAGCGGACGCATCAGATCCATATCTTCCAGGCAGACGACTGGGGGAATATAGGGAGGCATCTCGCGTTCCGGGACTACATGCGCACCCATGAAAAAGAGCGGAACCAGTATGCGAAAATGAAAAAGGCTCTTGCGCAGAAGTTCCCCTGGGACATTGACGGATATTGCGATGGAAAAGAAAATTTTGTGCGGGAGATGGAAGCGCTTGCCCTTTCCGAATATGATGGTTCATGGGACAGATTATATATTTCCGCGGGAAACGTGCAGTGTGAGAGAACGATTTCCCCAACGATCGAGGCTGGCAGTGTCTCAGCTGCCCTCCTCACAGAAAAAGGGAATATCTATGTCGGAGTTTGTATTGATACAGCCTGTTCTCTCGGCATGTGCGCGGAGAGAAATGCAATTGCTTCCATGATCACAAACGGAGAAAACAGGATCACAAAAATAGCCGTTGTCTCAGCAGATGGAAATGTGGTCATGCCCTGCGGATCCTGCCGGGAATTGATGATGCAAATGGATGAAAATGCAGGGGAAATCGAAGTTTTGTGCGATTATCAGGCAAAAAAGACCGCAAGGCTGAAGACGTTACTGCCGGATTGGTGGCGGTAATTTCTGTGTATTAATTCAGGAATGTCCCATCAGCACTTTATATGCGGCATAAGGATCAAGGAGGAAGTCATATGTGTACAAGCATTACCTTTAAAAACGGAGATTTCTATTTCGGGAGAAACATGGATCTGGAGTATTCGTTCGGGGAATGCGTGACGGTCACGCCGCGCAGGTTCCCGTTCCGGTTTCGGTATGAGGGCGCCCTTGCGAGCCACTATGCCATGATCGGCATGGCGGCAGGAGAGGCGTCATTTCCTCTCTATGCGGAGGCTGTCAATGAAAAAGGTCTTTGCATGGCAGGTCTGAATTTCCCGGGGAACGCATCTTACGGAAAAGCGGCGGAGGGGAAGGCGAATGCTGCGGTGTATGAGCTGATCCCATGGCTTCTCGGGACATGCGCGTCTGTCGGGGAAGCCGAAGAAAAGCTGGGCACGCTCAACCTTACAGACGATGCATTTTCCGAAACCATGCCGCCTGCGCCGCTGCACTGGATGCTGGCGGACCGGGAGAGATGCCTTGTGATCGAATCGGTCAGGGAAGGCATAAATATCTACGAGGATCCGGTCGGCGTTTTGACGAATAACCCGCCTTTTGAATACCACAGGACGAATCTGAATAATTATCTGAATGTTACGGCCCAATATCCCCGGGCACAGTTCTTCCGTCCGGGAGAGACAGGCGGCGCGGCAGCCGGGGAAGACGGGCCGGATCTGAAACCCTGTTCCCAGGGGATGGGAGGCATCGGGCTCCCCGGAGATTTTTCCGCTGCCTCCAGGTTTGTGAAGGCAGCATTCCTGAAATGGAACTCCGTCTGTGGAAAGAGCGAAGAAGAAAATGTATCTCAGGTTTTCCATATACTGGACGGTGTGGCTATGCCAAGAGGCGCGGTCATCACGCAGGACGGAAACTATGATATCACCACTTATTCCTGCTGTGTCAATGCAGATACCGGGATTTACTACTATAAAACATACGAAAACAGCCAGATTTCCGCCGTAGATATGAGGGGAATAGATCTGGACGGGGATACGCTGACCGCATATCCGATGGAGACAGGGCAGGCCATCCGAAAAGTCAACTGACCGGCAGGCGTCCCACAGGCAATGAGGCTTCCGGCCGCACGGAACTCCCTGTCTGTGCATATATATACTATATGCATGGAAAGGGAGTTTCTTATTATGGAGATCACAGAATATATCAAACCGGAACTGATCGTCGTGGCGCTGGCGCTCTATTTTCTTGACATGGCGCTGAGAAAAAGTGCACTCATACAGGAGAGATACATCGTATTCCTCACAGGTTCCGCAGGGATACTGATCTGCGCTCTGTATGTATTTGCTGTGTGTGGATGCAGCGGCCCGAAGGACGTGGCGATGGCGGCATTTACGGCGGTCACGCAGGGAATCGTGGTGACAGGAGTGAGCGTCTATGCGAAACAGATCATCGGGAAGATCGGGAAAAAATAAAAAGCCGTTTCAGGACAATTGTTCCGTTTCTTCGTAGAATAGTAATTTACGGGAAAACAATCTGCCGCTTTAAAGGATTGAAGAGCCGGGCGGCAGTGTGCTATACTGTTACTGCATTTTTATATGAATTCAGATACAGAGAGGAAGGATTATAATGGAAAGAAGGATCAGCGGACATACACAGCTTTACGGACTTATCGGCTCTCCGGTGGGGCATTCCGGCTCCCCGGCCATGTACAACTACAGTTTTGAAAAACTTGGGATCGATGCGGCCTATCTCGCCTTTGACGTGCCGCTGGAGAAAACTGCCGACGCGGTGAATGCGCTGAAGACCCTCCGTGCGGGCGGGTTTAACGTGACCATGCCGTGCAAGACTGCGGTGGCGCAGCTCGTGGACAGGCTTTCCCCGGCAGCGGAGCTGGTGGGAGCATGCAATACCGTTGTCTTTGAGGCGGACGGCACGATGACAGGACATATCACGGACGGGACAGGCTTTGTGCGCAACTTGAGGGAACATGGGATCGACATTGCCGGGAAGAAAATCGTCCTCATAGGAACAGGCGGGGCGGCGACGGCGATCGCGGTCCAGGCTGCGCTGGACGGGGTGAGTGAGATCGCGATTTTCAACCGGAAGGATGAGTTCTATGCAAACGGAGAAAAAACGGTAGAAAAAATAGAAAACGCAGTCCCGGGTATCGGCAGGGTTTATATTGATGATCTGGACGACGCGGAGGCTCTGGAGAAAGCGATCGCAGAGAGCGATATCCTCATCAATGCCACCCGTGCGGGCATGAGCCCTCTGGAAGATGTGCTGCCGGTCCCGGCGGAATTCCTTCACAAAGATCTGGCGGTGGCTGACGTGGTCTATAATCCGAAAGAAACGCTCCTGCTGAAAAAAGCAAAGGAAGCGGGATGCCGCGCGGCAGTCGGCGGGATCGGGATGCTCCTCTGGCAGGGCGCAGCGGCGTTTGAGCTGTTTACTGGGAAAGAGATGCCGGCTCAGGAAGTGATGGAGAAATTTTTCAAATGAAACGCAGATCGACCAACAATATTCTTCTGGCGCTGACCGCACTGATCTGGGGCAGCGCCTTTGTGGCGCAGAGCGTGGGGATGGACTATCTCGGTCCGTTTACATTTAATTCGGTCCGCAGCTTCCTGGGAGGGGCTGTGCTTCTTCCGGTCATCTTTTTCATGCGGAGACAGAGAGAAAAGAGCGGAGAGGAGAAAGCCGCAGCAGGAGACAGAAAGACGCTGGTCATCGGCGGCATCTGCTGCGGGACCGCCCTTGCGGCTGCAAGCTCCCTCCAGCAGATCGGCCTTGTGTACACCAGTGCGGGGAAAGCAGGGTTTATCACGGCTCTGTACATATTGATCGTGCCTGTCCTGGGGCTTTTCTTCGGGAGAAGAGCAGGGATAAAAGTCTGGATCGGTGTGGCGCTTGCCGTGGCAGGGATGTATTTCCTATGTATTACGGACGGATTTTCCATATCAAAGGGCGACTTCCTTGTGTTCTTATGTGCGGTCATTTTTTCTGTACATATTTTAGTGATCGATCATTTTGCGCCGAAGGTGGACGGTGTGTCGCTGTCCTGTCTCCAGTTCTTTGTGTGCGGGATCCTGTGCGCTGTCCCGATGCTGTCGCAGGAGCAGCCGCAGTTCGGTGAGATACTGGCGGCGTGGATGCCGCTCGCCTATGCGGGAGTGCTCTCCTGCGGTGTAGCGTATACGCTCCAGGTCATCGCGCAGAAAAACACAGACCCCACAGTGGCTTCCCTGCTTTTAAGCCTGGAATCTGTATTTTCGGTGCTCACCGGCTGGGTGATATTGGGAGAACGCCTGTCCGGCCGGGAGCTGTTCGGATGCGCGCTTGTATTTGCCGCGGTGGTCCTGGCGCAGATCCCGGGGAAACAGCCGGCCCCAAATGACCTTCCGACCGGCTGACCGGACCTGGGAGCAGATCTTGGTTTTCGCGGCACATACCCGCCGATTGGTCTCGGATCAGATCCGGGGCTGACCGGACCCGCGATGGTTATATTTCGATCACCCTGGTTGCTACTTTCTCGCGGAAAGTCCGGTCATGCTCCACAAAGAGCATGGTCGGGGCGGAAGCGAGGAGAAGCTCTTCCAACTGGATACGGGAAAAGATATCAATAAAATTCAGCGGTTCATCCCAGAGGAACAGGTGCGCAGGCTCACAGAGAGAGGAAGCCAGCAGCACCTTCTTTTTCTGCCCCTCGCTGTACTCCTCGATCTTTTTTTCGAACTGCACTCTCTCCAGCCCGAGCTTCCGCAGTACGGTCCGGAAAAGAGCGCCATCCAGCCCCCGCTTTTCGGCGAAGGCGGAGAGTGAACCTCTCAGCATGGAGGTATCCTGGGAGATATAAGAGATCTTAAGCCCTCCGGCGAGGCGGATTTCCCCTGTGTGGGGGATATCTTCGCCAAGAATCAGTTTGATCAGGCTGGATTTCCCGCAGCCGTTCTTCCCTGACAGGGCGATGCGCTCCCCCTGCAGGATCTCAAGGCTGAAATGGCTGAGAAGAGGAGCCGCGCTCTGACCGTGTCCGGCATGATCCCGGTGATGATCAATCGTGATATCCTGAAGAGACACAAGTCTGCGGCTGTGGTGCTCCAGCACATTGATCTTCAGGCTGTCCAGGGATTCCACGTCTTTGAGCAGCCCTTCTTTTTCACGGACTGCGGTTTCTTTCCTGTGTTCCAGAGACTTGGCCCGCTTCATCATTTTTGCCGCCTGATGCCCGATGTGTCCCCGGTCCGGCTTAAGCCCCGCGACCCGGGTGCCGGTCTTTGTCCCTTCGACTTTATCTGACCAGCGCGCAGCCTGCCGGGCGGCTTCTTTCAGTTTGTGGATATCTTTTTTCAGGTTTTCATTTTGCCTGCGTTCGAGCTCATCTCTTGCGCACTTGTCTGCGTACCAGGAAGAAAAGTTCCCCCTGCGCACTTCAATGGACTGCCGGTTCAGTACAAGGACATGGTCCGCGCACCGGTCGATGAGATCGCGGTCATGGGACACAAGGATAAAGCCCTTTTTGCGTGCAAGGTAGTCCGCCACTTTTTCCCGGGCGAGGACATCGAGATGATTGGTCGGCTCATCGATCAGAAGGAAAGCGTGTTCCTTCAGAAAGAGCGCGGCAAGGAGCGATTTTGTCTGCTCGCCAAAGCTTAATGTGCGGAACGGGCGGTAAAGGATCTCAGGGTCAGTATCCAGCAGGTTCAGTTCGCGGATAAGCTCCCACTGTTCCATTACTGGATTTACATGTTCCAGGATCTCGTAAGTCATAAGCGAGGGATCTTCGACGGGATATGGGAAATATTCAAAGTCCACGGACGCTGTGATGGATCCGGTGTATTCGTATTCGTGCATCAGCAGCTTCAGAAAAGTAGTCTTGCCCTTTCCGTTCCGCCCGATGAATCCCAGCTTCCAGTCAGTGTCGATCTGGAAACTCATGTTTTCAAAGACAGGGTCAAAGCTGCCTTCATAGGTAAAGCTTAAATGATCGATCTGTATCAGAGACATCAGTATCTACCTCCTTGTAAACAGGGTAAAAAAGAAACCGCGGGAAAGTAATTTCCGCGGTCTTAATGTCTCATACTTTATTGGCTCTCCATGTGTCTGGGAAGGAGAATGCACGCTGCACTTGAGCGCAGCCAAAACAGCGGCAGCGCTGTGTGATGTATGGGTCAAAAAGATGAAAATACTTTCCTGCGTGTGCATGACAGGACAAAACGTCCGGATAAAGGCGCCTTTGTACAAAATATAAGATAAGATATACCGTACAGACTGTCATGCGGTTATGTGATCAGCAGGAAGTAATGATCATCTTTTCAACTCCAATCTTACGGGAGACGCACGGGCGCTCCCTTATTCTGCGAACAGGATAGCAGATGGGACGGGAAAAGTCAAGGGTATGGATTTTATAGTGTCAAGAGAAGGAAAATGTGTTACACTTCTATTTACGGGAGGTTTTGCACATGGAAGCTTACACCAGTTTTGCGTCGGTGTACGACACATTTATGGATAATGTCCCCTACGGGGAATGGGGAACATATATACACAGCCTGCTGTGCAGGTATGGCGTGAAGGACGGGCTCGTCCTGGATCTCGGATGCGGCACGGGGACGATGACGGAGATCCTTGCAGGATATGGGTATGATATGATCGGGGTGGACAATTCCGGGGATATGCTTGAGCTTGCGATGGAGAAGCGGCTTGCGTCCGGGCATGACATCCTGTATCTTCTCCAGGATATGCGGGAATTTGAACTGTACGGCACGGTCCGGGCAGTGGTGAGCGTGTGCGACTCCGTGAATTATATCACTGAGCCGGAGGAGCTTGCCGAAGTGTTCCGTCTGGTCAATAATTATCTTGATCCCGGCGGGCTCTTTCTTTTTGATTTTAATACAGAATACAAGTACCGGGAAGTGATGGGGGACTGCACGATCGCGGAGGACCGCGGGGACTGCAGCTTTATATGGGATAACTGTTATTACGAAGAGGAGAAGATCAATGAATATGACCTGACACTTTTTATCAGGGAAGGATCGGATGATAACGGCGCTCTGTACCGGAAATACAGAGAGACCCATTTCCAGAGAGGGTATACTCTGGAGGAGATCCGGGAACTGCTAAGCAGTGCGGGGCTTGTTTTCCAGGCTGCGTATGATATGGATACAGGGGAAGCGGCATGGGAAAAGAGCGAGAGGATCTGTGTGATCGCCCGGGAGTGCGGGAAACGGCCGCCAGAGGAGAGCGGACCGGCACAGGAAGCCGGAGAAAGCAGGCAGGCACAGGGAGCCCGGGAAGTATAAATTGAGCAAAAGAAAAAGTTTAATGACAGGAGATTGTGAAAGATGGGAGATTATATTGTAAGAGCAGCAGCGGCAAATACGCAGATCCGCGCGTTTGCGGCAGTGACCACGGATCTTGTGGAGGAAGCGCGGCAGAGGCATGGGACAAGCCCTGTGGCGACGGCGGCGCTCGGACGGCTTCTGACCGGCGGGGCGATGATGGGCAGCATGATGAAAAATGCCACGGACATGCTGACGATCCAGATCAAATGCTCGGGGCCGATCGGCGGGCTGACAGTGACAGCGGACAGCCAGGGAAATGTGAAAGGATATGTCCATGACCCGGAAGTGATCCTTCCGCCGAAAAACGGCAAGCTGGATGTGGGCGGAGCGCTGGGGCAGGGCGTGATGACAGTGATCAAGGACATGGGGCTCAAAGAGCCTTATTCCGGGCAGACGATCCTCCAGACCGGGGAGATCGCGGAGGACCTGACATATTATTTTGCTACGTCAGAGCAGGTGCCGTCTTCTGTGGGGCTGGGCGTGCTCATGGAGAAGAATAATACCGTGCGCTGCGCGGGCGGCTTTATCGTGCAGGTGATGCCGTTTATCGAGGATGAGGTGCTCAATAAGCTGGAAGAGAATATCCGGAATATCCAGTCCGTGACTTCTATGCTGGACAACGGGCACACGCCGGAAGAGATGCTCTCGCAGGTGCTGGAAGGGCTGGACCTGGAGATCACGGATACAATGCCGGCGCGGTTTTACTGCAACTGTTCGAAAGAACGGATCGAGAAAGCGATCATCAGCATCGGGAAGAAGGATATCCAGTCCATGATCGATGACGGGGAAGACATTGAAGTGAAATGTCATTTCTGCAATACAGCATACAACTATACTGTGGAAGAATTAAAAGAGCTGCTGAAGAAAAGCAGATAGGTAAGGCAGATATAAGTGCTGGTCAGACAGCCCAGAGCAGCAGAAGCGGCAGATCCGAAACAGTAAACGCAGACCAGTAAGCATGAAGACGGTCCGGGAGAAAATGTCTGCCCGGGCAGGAAGGTGGAGAGAAGATGAGACATGGATTTGTAAAAGTGGCGGCAGCTACGCCGGACATCCGGGTGGCTGATGTGGAATACAATACAGAGAATATATGCAGGGCGATCGGAGAGGCATGCGAAAGGAAAGCAAAGATCATCGTATTCCCGGAGCTCTGCATCACTGGATATACATGCGGGGATCTTTTTACCCAGGACGTACTCCTCGAGGCGGCGCGCAGGGCGCTGCAGCATATCGCAAAATACACGGAGGACAAAGATATCCTTGCATTTGTGGGGATGCCGCTGGCTGTAAGGGGGAAGCTTTACAATACCGCGGCTGCGCTGAACCGGGGGAAAATCCTCGGATTTACGACAAAGACATTTCTCCCGAACTATGCGGAGTTCTATGAGATGAGGCAGTTTACGCCGGGACCGGACCAGGCAGGATATATCCTGTTCGAGGGGGAGCAGGTGCTCTTTGGCCCCCAGATCCTGTTCGAGGCTTCCGGCATGGAAGACCTGATCGTATCCGCGGAGATCTGCGAGGACGTGTGGTCTCCTGTGCCGCCCAGCATACAGGCGGCGATCGAGGGAGCGACTGTGATCGTCAACTGTTCTGCCAGCGATGAGACGATCGGAAAGGACACTTACCGCAGGGAGCTGATCGCCGGACAGTCCGCAAGGCTGATCGCGGGGTATGTGTACGCCAATGCCGGGGAAGGGGAATCCACCACGGACGTTGTGTTCGGCGGGCACAATATCATCGCGGAGAACGGGGCAGTCCTCAAAGAAGCTGCGAGATATAAAAACGAGATCATTTATTCTGAGTTTGACCTGAAACGCATCGTCAGCGAGCGGCGGAAGAATACGACCTTCCAGGCTGACCCGGATGGAACGCTCATGCGCGTGCCGTTTACCGTGGAAATGGAAAAGGAAGATGTGGAGCTGACGAGGGTGTTCCCGAAGACGCCGTTCGTTCCGTCCGATGAGAGTGCGCGCGCGGAGCGGTGCGAGGAAATACTGACGATCCAGGCGATGGGGTTGAAAAAGCGTCTGGCACATACAAATTCAAAGACCGCGGTTGTGGGGATCTCAGGGGGGCTTGACTCTACCCTGGCGCTCCTTGTGACTGCCCGTGCCTTTGACATGCTCGGAAGAGACAAGAAGGATATCATCGCAGTGACCATGCCCTGCTTCGGGACCACGGACCGCACCTACCAGAATGCCTGCGAGATGTCGAAAAAGACAGGGGCAACACTCAGAGAGGTGCCCATCGCAGAGGCGGTGAATGTACACTTCCGGGATATCGGCCAGGATCCGGAGGAACATGATGTGACTTATGAAAACTCTCAGGCCAGGGAGCGTACCCAGGTGCTGATGGACATCGCGAACCGGACAGGCGGCATGGTGATCGGGACCGGAGATATGTCGGAGCTTGCGCTCGGCTGGGCGACTTACAACGGGGACCATATGTCCATGTACGGGGTCAATGCGTCCGTGCCGAAGACGCTGGTGCGCCACCTTGTGAAATACGCGGCGGATGAGACAAAAGACCAGGAGCTGAAAAGCGTGCTCTATGACGTGCTGGATACTCCGGTGAGCCCGGAGCTGCTGCCGCCAAAGGATGGGGATATCGCGCAGAAGACAGAAGACCTTGTGGGGCCGTATGAGCTGCATGATTTCTTCCTTTATTATATGCTGCGCTTCGGATATGAGCCGGCAAAGATCTTCCGGCTTGCGAAGAGAGCGTTTGAAGGGGATTATGACGGCGAAGTGATCCTGAAGTGGCTGAAAATATTCTGCCGGAGATTTTTCTCCCAGCAGTTTAAGCGCTCCTGCCTTCCGGACGGACCGAAGGTGGGGACAGTGGCGCTCTCGCCCAGAGGGGACTGGAGGATGCCCAGCGACGCCTGCGCCGCGGTCTGGATGAAAGAGCTGGATGAGATAGAGATATAGAGAAGAAATGAGGCTCAGGAGAAAAAGAGCAGAACGGAGAGAGCGGGGGAACAGCCTGTGCAGGATCACGGGCAGACGGAACGGAGGAGAAGACAGATGAAACTGATCAGGACAGAAGATGCGGTCGGAAGCGTGCTGTGCCATGACATCACCCAGATCATACCGGGCGTGGTCAAGGACGCGGTATTCCGGAAAGGACATGTAGTGACCGAAGAGGATATCCCTGTACTTCTCTCTGTGGGGAAGGAGCATCTCTATGTGTGGGAGAAGCAGGAGGGGATGCTCCACGAGAATGACGCGGCGGAGATCCTCCGGCAGGTCTGCCAGGGGGAGCATATGGGCGCGTCGGAACCGAAAGAGGGAAAGATCGAGCTGACCGCGGAAGCGGACGGGCTTTTGAAGATCGACCGGGAGAAATTGAACGCAGTGAACGGGATGGGGCAGATAGTGATCGCCTCGCGCCACGGAGACTTCCCTGTGAAACAGGGGGATAAGATCGCCGGGATGCGCGTCGTGCCCCTGGTCATCGAAGAAGAGAAGATGAACTGCGTGAAAGAAATCTGCGGGGATGAGCCTGTCTTCCGCCTGCTTCCCTTCCGGGAGATGAAAGCAGGGATCGTGACGACCGGGAACGAGGTGTACCACGGGCGGATCGAAGATAAATTCACACCTGTGGTGAAGGAAAAGCTGGAAGAATATCATGTGGAAGTGCTGGGAAATACCCTGTGCGACGACAGGCCGGAGATGGTGGAGGATGCCGTCAGAGAGTGGATCGCAAAAGGCGCTGATCTTGTCGTGTGCACCGGAGGGATGAGCGTGGACCCGGACGACAGGACTCCTCTCGCCATCCGCAGCGCATCGGACGAGGTCATCACATACGGCGCACCGGTGCTGCCGGGAGCAATGTTCATGCTGGCGTATCATTATGGAGACAATGGAGAAACATGTATCCCTGTCATGGGGCTGCCGGGGTGTGTGATGTATGCAAAGCGCACGATCTTTGACCTTGTGCTCCCGCGGATCGTGGCGGGGGAGAAGCTGTGCGCGGAGGACTTCTCTGTGCTGGGCGAGGGCGGGCTGTGCCTGAACTGTCCGGTGTGCACATTCCCGAACTGCGGGTTCGGGAAATAGGAACAGGATACTGACTGGGAAAAAGAGCGGGCAGAGGTCTGCCAGCTGTCCGCTCACAGATCTTTCGAGGCGCTCTGTCTCCATCTTCCCGGCGCCTGCCCGTATTTCCTCTTGAAAATGCGGTTAAAGTAAGAGAGATTGTCAAAACCGCATTTTTCAGCGACCTCTGTGACAGGATCGTCGGATGAACGGAGCAGGCGCTCTGACATCGTGAGGCGGTAATCATTCAGATACTCGATAAAGCCGGCTCCCATATGGGATTTGAAAAACTTCATAAAATGAGACTTGCTGTAATAGGTGAGCGCTGCCATATCATCGATCGTGATATGGCTGGCATAATGCTCCTCTACATATTTCAGGATGGTCTTCATCTTTTCAAGAGACTTTGTCTGCGGGGCAGGCGCAGTCTCTTTTTTCTGCCTGTTGGAGATGAGGAGGAAAAAGAATAAAAACAAATGCCCCTTTACCGCGAGCTGGTAACCTTCCGGGCGGGTCGCACAGAGAAGGTCGATCTCGCGGATGCACTCAGAAGCCGGCTGATACCAGGAGAGCGCCGGGGTCAGGTAAGGTTCGGAAGGGAGTTTTCCCTCCATAAACGGCGTGATAAATTTCGCGGCGCACAGGTCATCGCTCCCGGATATGAGCAGGTCCGGCCTGAAAATGATATTTTCGTATTCCATGACATGACCGGCGTACTGCTCGATGGAGTGGAGCTGCCCGGGGCGGATGACGATGATATCGCCGGACGTGACCGTGCGCTTCTGAAAGTCAGAGGATACGATGCCCCTGCCTTTTTTAATGACGATGAGTTCGACCTCAGAGTGCCAGTGCAGGGGCACTCCGGGAAAATCGCGCGGGATGGAGCAGAGATAGGTGTTGTAGGGAAAATCCGCCGTGGTGTGGGACTTCGTCTCGTGGTAATTCTGGTATTCACTGATATTCATAAGATCAACCTCGCTTTGATAGTATTGTACAATGAAAAGAAATAATATTGCAAGAAATATCTGAGAAAACATATTATACTGCTAAACAAAGGTTACAGTTCACAGGATGTTTCGAAAGGAGATTATCATGAAGATTCAGGAAAGATTAGAGGCGTATCTGGGAAAGACGGTTTCCCAGGCTTCCAATGAGGAAATCTATAACGGGCTTCTTACCATCGTGCAGGATATGGCGGCGGAGAAGGAGCGCACAGACAGTAAAAAGAAACTCTATTATATTTCAGCAGAGTTCCTGATCGGGAAGCTGCTCTCCAACAATATGATCAACCTGGGTATCTACCAGGAAGTGAAGGAGATGCTGGAAAAGAACGGAAAAGACATCTGTGAGATCGAGGAAGCGGAGGCAGAGCCGTCTCTCGGAAACGGAGGGCTTGGGAGGCTTGCCGCGTGTTTCCTTGATTCGATCGCGACGCTGGGACTCGCAGGGGACGGGATCGGACTGAATTATCATCTGGGACTTTTCAAACAGGTGTTTGAAGACCATCTCCAGAAGGAGACTCCGAACCCGTGGATCGGGGAGAAGTCCTGGCTGAAAAAGACAGACGTCATTTACCCGGTGGAGTTCAGAGGGCTGAAAGTGAATGCCAGGATGTATGACATCGAGGTGACAGGATATAACAATAAGACAAATAAGCTGCATCTGTTTGACCTTGACTCTGTGGATGAGACGATCGTACATGACGGGATCGAGTTTGACAAAGAGGATATCCGGAAGAACCTGACTCTCTTCCTCTACCCGGATGACAGCGACGAGCAGGGAAGGCTCCTGCGTATCTACCAGCAGTATTTCATGGTCAGCGCGGGCGCGCAGCTTATCCTGGATGAGTGCGTGGCAAAGGGATGTACTCTGTATGATCTGCCGGACTACGCGGTGATCCAGATCAATGACACCCATCCGACCATGGTGATCCCGGAACTGATCCGCCTGCTCACAGCGCGGGGGATGGACATGGATGACGCGGTAAACGTAGTGGCGAAGACATGTGCTTACACAAACCACACTATCCTTGCGGAAGCGCTGGAGAAATGGCCGGTTTCTTATCTTAAGAAAGTAGTTCCGCAGCTTGTGCCGATCATTGAGATCCTGGACGACAAGGTAAGGAGAAAATTTGAGGACGAGAGCGTTGCCGTCATTGACCGGAATGATACCGTGCACATGGCGCATATTGACATCCACTATGGGTTCAGCGTCAACGGCGTCGCTGCGCTGCACACAGAGATCCTGAAAAATTCCGAGCTGAACAACTTCTATAAGATCTATCCGGAGAAGTTCAATAATAAGACAAACGGCATTACGTTCCGCCGGTGGCTGCTGCACTGCAATCCGCGTCTCGCCGGATTCCTGGACGAGACGATCGGGGAGGGATATAAAAAGGACGCCGATGAACTCAGGAAGCTGCTTGCATTCAAAGACGACGATAAAGTCCTGGACCGGCTCCTTGAGATCAAGCACAGAAATAAAGAAGAACTCGCAGCTTACCTGAAGGAGACGCAGGGGATCGAGATCAGCCCTGACACAATCTTTGATATCCAGGTGAAACGTCTCCACGAGTACAAACGCCAACAGCTCAACGCCCTGTATATCATCGACAAATATCTGGAGATCAAAGCAGGGAAGATCCCTTCAGCGCCTGTGACAGCGATCTTCGGGGCAAAGGCTGCTCCCGCGTATGTGATCGCCAAAGATATCATCCACCTGATCCTCTGCCTTCAGGAGATCATCAATAATGACCCGGAGGTGAGCCCGTACCTGAAGGTGGTCATGGTAGAGAACTACAACGTGACAAAAGCAGGGAAACTGATCCCCGCGTGCGATATCTCCGAGCAGATCTCCCTCGCATCCAAAGAGGCGAGCGGCACAGGAAACATGAAATTCATGCTCAACGGCGCGGTGACCCTGGGTACAGAGGACGGCGCGAACGTAGAGATCCACGAAGCTGTGGGCGATGACAATATCTTCGTATTCGGGGCATCCAGCGACGAGGTCATCGGGCACTATGCAAAGGCGGACTATGTGTCAAGGACTTACTATGAAGAGAATCCGACGATCAGGGCTGCCGTTGACTTTATCACCAGCGATGAGATGCTGGAGATCGGCTGCGAGGAGAATCTGACAAGGCTGAAAAATGAGCTCATCAACAAAGACTGGTTCATGACGCTGCTTGATTTTGACTCTTACAAAGAGACAAAAGAAAAGGCGCTGGCGGCTTACGCGGACAGAAAGACATGGGCAAAGATGATGCTGGTCAATATCGCGGAGGCGGGATTCTTCTCATCCGACAGGACGATTGCGGAGTATAACAGAGATATCTGGAAATTATAGGAGGAAAAGTAAAATGAAAAGAGCGAGCGGAATCTTACTGCCCGTATTTTCCCTGCCGTCAGAGCACGGGATCGGATGCTTCTCAGAGGAAGCTTATCAATTCGTGGATATGCTGAAAAAAGCAGGACAGAGTTACTGGCAGATCCTGCCGCTTGGACCGACTGGTTACGGGGACTCCCCGTACCAGTCTTTCTCCACGTATGCGGGCAATCCCTATTTTATCGATCTCGGGACACTGGTCAGCGAGGGGCTCCTGACAGAGGAGGAGAGCAGGGAATACGACCCGGAAGGGCAGGAAGAGGGCATTGATTATGAGTGGATCTATAAGACAAGGTTCAAAGTGCTGAAAAAGGCTTACGCGCGGTTCTGCGGCCGCATGGCAGACGGACATCACGAGGAACGTCGCGAAGGACTTCGTGAGCGGGAGGATTATGAGCGCTTTGTAAGTGAGAATGCCTTCTGGCTGGACGATTACAGCCTGTACATGGCAGTCAAAGACAAGAACAGCGGTGTGAGCTGGAATGAGTGGGACGCTCCGCTCAGGAACAGGGAAGAGGAAGCCCTGTCAGCGGCAAGAGAAGAACTGGCAGAGGAGATCGGGTTCTATCAGTTCCAGCAGTATGAGTTTGACCGCCAGTGGAAAAAGCTCCACGCCTACGCAAATGAGCAGGGCGTGAAGATCATCGGGGATATCCCGATCTATGTGGCGTTTGACAGCGCGGATACATGGGCAGCGCCACAGATGTTCCAGTTTGATGAGAACAACGAGCCCACAGGAGTGGCAGGCTGCCCGCCGGATGCATTCTCCGCTACGGGACAGCTCTGGGGCAATCCGCTGTATGACTGGGAATACCATAAGAGCACAGGGTATGAGTGGTGGATCCGCAGGATCGAGCACTGCCTGAAATTATATGATGTAGTGCGGATCGATCATTTCCGGGGCTTTGACGAGTATTACTCGATCCCATACGGGGAGAAGACTGCCATAAATGGCAAGTGGCTGCCGGGACCGGGCATGGATCTCTTCCGCGCCATCGAGAAAAAGCTGGGACGGCCGGAGATCATCGCGGAGGATCTGGGCTTCCTCACTCCGAGCGTACTCCAGCTCCTCAAGGACAGCGGGTTCCCGGGAATGAAGGTGCTCCAGTTCGCGTTCGACGCGAGAGAGTCCTCAAATTATCTCCCGCACACATATCCGACGAACTGTGTCGTCTACACCGGCACCCACGACAATGACACCACAAGGGGCTGGTATCATGAGGTGGGGAAATATGCCAGAGATTTCGCGAAGGAATATATGTGCAAGCCGAGGCTGGATGAAGACAGCCTGGCAGGAGACTTTATCAGCCTGGCAATGGGGAGCGTGGCAGATCTGTGCGTGATCCCCATGCAGGATTACCTCGGCCTCGGGAGCGAGGCGCGCATCAATATCCCGTCCACACTTGGCGGCAATTGGATGTGGAGGATGAAGAAAGAGCAGTTTGACGAAGAGCTGGCAGAGGAGATACTCAGAGTGACGAAACTCTATGGGAGGATTTAAATCTGTATTTGTGGGGGAGCCTTCCTTGTGAATATGACGTCCGAAAACCGTCGGTTTGATGCAGGACGTTTTCGCGGCGGACGGGGATATGGCGCATCAAAGGGGCCGGTTTTCTGCGCGCATCCGATCGGAAGGTCCCCGCAGGCAAATGCAGGATTTCAAAAGGTGGGTGAGGTGACTGCGGAGGGGCTTGAAAAAACTTGAAATCCGGGACTATGCGTTGAGATCAGCAGGGGGCTTGTCTGAGGCAACGCCGAGTTGCGCCCTACTGATCTCTGTCTTTAGCATAGTCCCGGATTTCTTAGTTTTTGCTGCCACGGAGCCCCGGAGCCGAAGCCACCCACACACCCGTGCTGAATACGTCTTCTATAACCGTGCTTCACTGTTTTCGGACGTTTTACTCTGACAGCAGCTCCCCGGCAGATCCAGATTTAAAAGATGATCGATCAGCCGGTACCCTTCTTCCAGCATCTTTCCGCTCTCCCGGCCTGTTTTCTCACTGTACACACTGCATCCTTCCTGCGCCTTTGTGCTGTCATACAGCAGGTACGGCACCGGGTCTGATGTATGGGTGCGCACCCTCACCGGAGTCGGGTGATCCGGAAGGATCAGCATCCTGAAATCAACCCCTGCTCCGCGGAGCGCATCCGCCACAGGGCCGATCACCTGATCGTCAATATATTCTATGGCTTTGATCTTATCTTCCGCGCTTCCCTGGTGCCCCATCTCATCCGGGGCTTCGATATGTACATAGACAAAATCATAGCCGTCCTCAGTCAGGGCTTTCACCGCTGCCCGGGCTTTTCCCGCATAATTCGTATGGAGCCCGCCGTTTGCGCCTTCCACGATGATATTGTGCATCCCGGAGCCTGCCGCGATCCCTTTCAGCAGATCCACCGCTGAGATCATGGCGCCTTTCACACCGGTTTTCTCCTCAAAGGAAGGCAGTGCAGGGCGCGTGCCTGCTCCCCAGAACCAGGCGGAGTTGGCGGGATTTTTCCCTTCCGCGCGCCGCTTTACATTGACGGGATGGTCTTTCAGGATCTCATAGCTCCTGACCATCATCTCCCGGAGCACAGGATCTTCGGGCAGATATTCCCCGATCCGTTTCGTCAGGATATCATGGGGCGGCGTCAGGTCTGTTACTTTCCCACCTTTCTGGATGAGAAGGTGCCGGTAACTGGTCCCCACGTAAAAAGTATAGCCCTCTCTTCCGAGCCCATCCCTGAGCGCTTCCACAAGGGCAGCCGCCTCTTCTGTCGGGATTTCTCCGGAGCTGTGGTCCAGGATCACTCTGTCCTCATACCGGTCTTCCTCTTCGGAAAGAGTGACAAGATTGCACCGGAAGGACACGTCATTCTCCCCCATTTCCGCCCCGATGCTCAGGGCTTCCAGAGGAGAACGGCCGGAATAATATTTCCTCGGGTCATAGCCGATCACCGACAGGTTTGCCGTATCGCTCCCGGGAGCCATGCCTTCCGGGACAGTGCGGACCATCCCGATCTCCGAATCCGCTGCCAGGCGGTCCATGTTCACTGTCCGCGCCGCTTCCAGCGGGGTGCGTCCATCCAGTTCTTCCAGCGGTTCGTCCGCCATTCCGTCACATAAGATCACAATATATTTCATGTTCAGTCCAGCCTCTTTCCTTACTCTTCAATGCGGATCATATGCAGGATCCCTTCTGCCTGAGCTGCCTTTCCGGCATACTCGCCCTCTGTCATCACTCCGGTCACAAAGCCGAACTCGCCTTCCACGCCGTCCACTGTCAGGATCTTAACCTCGCCGAACAGTTTCTCAACCTCGTCTCTGCGCGCCTCTGCGTCACCTGACATGCGCACAAAGAACTTCCTGCTTGTATCCCCGACCGGCTGAAGCTCCAGCTTCTCGCTCTTCCACATGGTCATGATATTTCTGTGGAGATGCTTCGCCGCATCCACCACATCCGCTACGACCGCGCTGGCCGTGGGCAGCTTGCCTGCCCCGCTTCCGTAGAACATCGCGTCGCCCAGTACATTTCCGTTGACGAAAACTGCATTGAACACATCGTCCACACTGTAAAGCGGGTGTCCCTTTTTCAGGAGAGCCGGAGCTACAATGGCTGAGAGACAGCTTCCGCAGCGCTTACTGGACGCCAGCAGCTTGATCGTCATGCCCATCTTCTTTGCATAAAGCATATCTTCTTTTGTGATCTTTGTGATGCCTTCTGTATAGATATCCTCAAAGTCCACCTGCTGTCCCGAGATCAGGGATGAGAGGATGGCGATCTTGCGGCATGCGTCGTAGCCTTCTACATCCGCCTCCGGGTTGCGCTCTGCGTACCCGTTGTCCTGCGCCTCCTTCAGGACCTCGTCATAGTCAGCGCCCTCATAGAACATCTTGCTGAGCATATAGTTGGTCGTCCCGTTCAGGATCCCTGTGATCTCCTCGATCCTGTCAGCCGTCAGGCTGGAATTAAGGGCACGGATGATCGGGATACCGCCTCCGACACTGGCCTCAAAAAGGAAGTTCAGTTCTCTTTCCCTTGCAATGGAGAGCAGCTCAGCCCCGTGCTTCGCGACAAGGGCCTTGTTGGATGTGGCAACGCTTTTCCCCGCTTCCAGGCAGCGCTTTACAAAAGTATAGGCAGGCTCGATCCCTCCCATAACTTCCACTACAATCTTGATCTCCGGGTCATTGATGATCACATCGATGTCATGGACGATCTTCTCCTGGATCGGGTCTCCCGGGAAATCTCTGATGTCGAGCACATATTTGATATTGATCTCATCTCCTGCCCTCTGGTTGATGATATCACCGTTGGTTTTGATGACCTCGACCACTCCTGACCCTACTGTACCATATCCCATTACTGCTATATTTACCATTGCTCTCTTTTCCTTTCTGTACTTTCTTTATAGTAGCCGAAACAGGCTCCCGGGTCACTGCTCGGGCGCCTGCTGTGTATTTGCGCTCAGATATGCGTTGATGAACGGATCGATATTTCCATCCATCACTCCATTCACATTGCTGACTTCCGCATTCGTCCTGTGGTCTTTCACCAGCGTGTACGGCTGCATCACATAGGAACGGATCTGGTTTCCAAAGTTGATATCCCGCACCTCACCGCGGATGTCGGACATTTTCTCCGCCTGCTCCTGCTGCTTCATAAGATACAGCTTGGATCTGAGCATCTGCATTGCCTTATCCTTGTTCATATGCTGGGAGCGCTCATTCTGGCACTGCACCACGATCCCCGTCGGGAGATGGGTGATGCGGACCGCGGACGAAGTCTTATTGATATGCTGCCCGCCGGCGCCGCTGGAGCGGTACGTGTCGATCTTCAGATCGTCATCATTGATCTCGATGTCGATATCCTCCTCGATATCCGGGATCACATCACAGGACGCAAACGATGTCTGGCGCTTGCCCGCCGCGTTGAACGGGGAGATACGCACAAGCCGGTGCACCCCTTTCTCCGAGCGGAGATACCCGTAGGCATTCTCCCCTTTCACTTCAAAGGTCACACCCTTGATCCCTGCCACATCCCCTTCCAGGTAGTCCAGGACTTCCACTTCGTATCCTTTTTTCTCAGCCCAGCGGGTGTACATGCGGTACAGCATGCCCGCCCAGTCGCAGGATTCCGTGCCGCCCGCCCCCGCGTGGAGCGTCACGATCGCATTGTCGCGGTCATAGGGTCCCGTGAGGAGTGTACTGATCCGAAGCTCTTCGAATTTTTCTTCAAATCCGTTGAGTTCCTCTTCGATCTCCTGCACGGTTTCCTCGTCCGGCTCCTCCTCGCTCATCTCGATGAGCAGGAGCATATCCTCATAGTCTGAATACAGTTTCTCAATCTCTTTTACCGAGTCCTGAAGGCCTTTCAGTTCCTTCATGACCTGCTGGGAGACTTCCGGGTCATCCCAGAACCCCGGCTCCTCCAGACGCTTCTGGAGCTCTTCTACTCTTAACTTCTTTGACGCCAGGTCAAAGTGAATCCCTCAGATCTTTCAGCGGTTCTTCATAGGCTGTCAGTCTTGACTTTAATTCATCTAATAAAACCACCTTATTCACCTCTTTCATATTTTTTCTGTCAATATGCCTTACCCCCTGCACGGGCAAGGCATGAACTGCTGCTTACGCCTTGCCTGCACCAAGGGGCTTGCGGCCGCAGCACTGTTTGTATTTCTTTCCGCTTCCGCACGGGCACGGATCGTTCGGATAGATCTTCTTTTCCTCGCGTTTCTTCGGAGCGCGCACAGACGTGTCGTCCTTGTTCGTTCCGGTCACCTTGGCGACTTCCTCTCTCTCTACCTTCTGCTCAACACGGATATTGAACAGGGTGCGGATCGTGGTCTCTGCAATCATGTTCGTCATCTCACCGAACATATTGTATCCTGTCATCTTGTATTCCACAAGCGGATCTCTCTGCCCGTATGCCTGGAGACCGATCCCCTGGCGGAGCTGGTCCATATCGTCAATGTGGTCCATCCATCTCGCATCAATGACTTTCAGAAGGACGACACGCTCGATCTCACGGATCTGCTCTGCCTCCGGGAATTCCCCTTCCTTCGCCTCATATGCCTTCACAGCGCGCTCTTTTAAGAGATGTTTCAGCTCTTTCTGGCGCATCCCCTGGCACTCTTTTGCAGACGGGAGTTCCATCATGGGGATCACATTGTGGAGATTCACATCCAGACCTTTGATATCCCACTCTTCCGGATCCGCCTCTGGCGAAGCGAAACGGTCCGTGACATTTTCCACATACTCTGTGATCATATTGTAGATCGTATCGCGCATGCTCTCGCCGTCAAGCACACGGCGTCTCTCGCCGTAGATGATCTCTCTCTGCTCGTTCATGACCTGGTCATACTCAAGCAGATTCTTACGGATGCCGAAGTTGTTGATCTCCAGCTTCTTCTGCGCTGTCTCAATGGCATTGGAAAGCATTTTGTGCTCGATCTGCTCGCCGTCTTTTACGCCCAGGGCATTGAAAACTCCCATGAGGCGCTCGGAGCCGAACAGTCGGAGCAGGTCATCCTCCAGTGAGATGTAGAACCTGGACTCTCCGGGATCTCCCTGACGTCCGGAACGTCCTCTTAACTGGTTATCGATACGCCTTGACTCGTGGCGCTCTGTACCGATGATCTTCAGACCGCCTGCTGCCCTTGCATCGTCGTCCAGCTTGATATCCGTACCACGTCCTGCCATGTTGGTGGCAATGGTGACCGCGCCGTGGAGTCCGGCGTCAGCGACGATCGCAGCCTCCTGCTCGTGGTATTTGGCATTCAGCACGTTATGTTTGATGCCTTCCTTTTTGAGCATGCTGCTGAGGAGCTCTGACACTTCGATCGTGATCGTGCCGACCAGGACAGGCTGTCCTGTGGCATGCGCCCTCTTTACTTCCTCGATGACTGCTTTGTATTTTTCTTTTTTCGTCTTGTAGACCGCGTCTTCCAGGTCCACTCTCTGTACCGGGACATTGGTCGGGATCTCGACAACGTCCATGCCGTAGATGTCGCGGAACTCTTTTTCCTCGGTAAGGGCAGTACCAGTCATACCGCTCTTCTTCTCAAATTTATTGAACAGGTTCTGGAATGTGATGGTTGCCAGGGTCTTGCTCTCCCTGCGCACCTGCACGTGCTCCTTCGCCTCGATCGCCTGATGGAGGCCGTCGGAATAACGGCGTCCCGGCATGATACGTCCTGTAAACTCATCGACGATCATGACCTCACCCTCAGGTGTGACCACATAGTCCTGATCTTTGAACATCAGGTTGTGTGCCCTCAGGGCAAGGATGATATTGTGCTGGATCTCCAGGTTCTCCGGGTCTGCGAGGTTATCGATATGGAAGAACTGCTCGACCTTTCTCACTCCGTCTTCCGTCAGGTTGATCGCCTTTTCCTTCTCATTTACAATGAAATCTCCTGTCTCCTCAATGTCCTCGCCCATGATGGCGTTCATCTTGGAGAATTCGCCGCTCGCCTCGCCTCTCTCAAGCTGGCGGGCAAGGATATCGCAGGCTTCATAGAGCTTCGTAGATTTCCCGCTCTGCCCGGAAATGATCAGAGGCGTCCTCGCCTCATCGATCAATACAGAGTCCACCTCATCGATGATGGCAAAGTGAAGCCCTCTCTGCACGAGCTGTTCTTTGTAGATGACCATGTTGTCACGCAGATAGTCGAATCCCAGCTCATTGTTGGTCACATAAGTAATATCGCAGGCATAAGCCTCACGGCGCTCTTTATTGTCCATGCCGTTTAAGACCACGCCCACGGTCAGCCCGAGGAATTCATGCACCTTTCCCATCCACTCAGCGTCACGCTTCGCCAGATAATCATTGACAGTAACGATATTTACGCCCTTTCCTTCCAGTGCGTTCAGGTAAGCCGGGAGCGTAGACACGAGTGTCTTTCCTTCTCCAGTCTTCATCTCCGCGATACGCCCCTGGTGAAGGATGATACCGCCGATGATCTGTACTCTGTAATGACGCATGCCCAGGCTCCGGAATGCAGCCTCGCGCACGACAGCGTACGCTTCCGGGAGAATGTCATCCAGTGTCTCCCCCTCTGCCAGACGCTGCTTGAACTCTCTTGTCTTTCCTCTGAGTTCTTCATCTGACAGCGCTTTCATCTCCGGCTCCATCGCCTCGATCCTGTCAACGATCGGATAGATCCTCTTCAGTTCGTTCTGGCTGTGGGTCCCAAAAATCTTCTCTATAATGCCCATATTCCGCAATTAACTCCTTGTATAAATCTAGCGCCGGAGCGAAATGCCGGCGCCGCTCTGTTCTCCATTCTAACACTAACCGATGGGTAATTCAACCAATTCATAAATCGTTAACAAAATCAGCGCAGCAGTTCAGCCGTCAGACTGTGCAGTTTCCCGAATGATACAGCTGAACTGTCTGTTCCAGGTCAACAGGAACCATATCTTCTCACCATGTCATACGGGATATCCCCTCCGAACAGGTCCAGTGCGCTTCCGATGGTAAAATCCAGCCTGCCGCCGCTCAGCTCCCGGAACCGTTCCAGATCTTCCGTCCTGCCGATCCCGCCTGCATAGGTCACAGGCACGCCGTCCCATTCCCCCAGCATATGTACGAGCTCTTCCTCCATCCCGGCACGCCTGCCTTCCACATCCACCCCGTGGATCAGGAACTCATCACAGTACCCCGACAGCTCTGTAAGGGTCTGGAAGTCAAGGCATTCTTCCGTAAATTTCTGCCAGCGGTCTGTCACGATATAATAAACCCCGTCTCTTTTCCTGCAGCTTAAGTCAAGGACAATGTGCTCCCTGCCGGCCTCGGAGACGAGCTTTTCCATGTTTTCCCGGCAGAAGCTCCCGTCCCGGAAGACATAAGATGTAACGATCACATGGCTCGCGCCAGCCTCCAGGTATCCTGCCGCATTTTCCGCCGTGATCCCTCCGCCGATCTGCATCCCCCCGGGATAGGCGGCCAGCGCTGAGAGTGCCTGCTGCCTGGTGGCCTCATAATACCCGGACCCCGCATGGTTCAGCATGATGATATGCCCGCCTTTCAGCCCGTCTTTGCGGTACATCCGGGCATAATGGTCTGCTCCCAGCTCCGACGAAAAATTCGTGCTGGCACTGTCCCCCTCGTCCCGCAGGCTTCCCCCGACGATCTGTTTTACTTTTCCGTTATGTATGTCAATACATGGCCTGAACCTCATGGTCCGCGATCTCCTTTTCCCTTTTTCTATCCTGCAATGCCTGTCCGGCGCCGCATCCCCTGACATGCCCGCTGCCGCTGGATCACGGGGACCCCCGCGCCGCGGCAGCTGCCTGTCCTCTCCCGGGACGTCTGCTGTTCCGGAAGGGCTTCCTGTTCTTTCCTTTATTTTTCCGTTACCGCATATCCTGCATGTCTTCCCGGGCCCCATTGTCATCCGTCAGCTCGTCCGCCGCCTTGTCCACGCCGTCCGTAACGTCATCCGTCACATCATCCACGCCGTCTGTCACATCATGTACAGCGTCATCCAGGATACCGTCTCCCTCAGTAGCATCATTCATTGTCCGGTCATCTGTATCCGCATTGTCCCTGTTGTCATCATCCATGCCGCTGTCTGTCTTATCCTTATCTGCGGCAGTATCATCCGCCGCGGACTGGTCCGCCCCATTGTCAGCATCGTCCCTGCTGCTGCACGCAGCACTCCCGAGCAGCACAAAAGCGCAGGTCATGAGCACAAGAAGTTTTTTCATTTTCTTCATAAGATTGTCTCCCTTTCCATAAATATTGTTGTAACTCTACTATCTGCACTTTTTCAATATTTATGCACAGGGAGTTTTTTATTTTGCTTTTTTCCGCAGTTTTTCCATGGCGCGCGCCTCGATCTGGCGTACGCGCTCCCGGGTCACTCCCAGCATCTCGCCGATTTCTTCCAGGGTGTGTGTCCTGCTGTCTTCCAAACCGTACCTCAGCCGGATCACCTGGCTCTCCCTGTCGCTGAGCGCCTCAAGCAGCTCCTTTACTTCTTCCTTGCGCACAAGGATATCCATCGCTTCCTCGGGCGTTGCCTCTGACCGGTCTTCCACCAGGTCTCCCAGACTGTCCTCCCCGTCCTCGCCGACAGGGGTTTCCAGGGATACCGGATTCTGCAGATAGGTCAGGATATTTTTTACATCTTCCTCCGTGCGGTCTCCCATCTTTTCCGCGATCTCTTTCGGAGTAGCGTCCCTTCCAAGCTCCTGCTGCAGCTCTTTGGATGCCTTCTGGACCTTTTTCATGTTTTCCGCCACGTGGACCGGCACCCGGATCTCCCTGGACTGCTGGTCGATCGCGCGCTGCATCGCCTCTTTGATCCACCATGCCGCGTAAGTGGAGAAGCGGTTCTCCTTTGTATGGTCATACTTCTCCGCAGCACGCATCAGCCCCATATTTCCTTCCTGGATCAGGTCCATGAGCTGGACGCCCCGCCCGGTATAGTGCTTTGCCAGGGAGACGACGAGACGGAGATTCCCCTCCTCGAGCCTCCGGCGCGCCGACACATCGCCGGCAGCGCTTCTTTTTCCAAGCTCTTTTTCTTCCTCTTCCGAGAGGAGCGGGATCTGTCCGATCTCCCGCAGATAGATCTTAAGCGGCTCTGATATAGTCTCTTCTGTTGATAACTGCTGTTCTTTTTCCATTTCTGCCTCGCTTTTCTATATCTTCTCTGTGATCTCACCGTTTCTGTATGCCGCCAGGAGACGCTCCAGGTCCCGGATCTGTTCCTTCATCTCCCTTCCCGCATCGGTATCGCCCACCAGACAGCGGTCTCTCACTCTGGTAACTACCATGGTCTCGGAGTGGATATCGATCTCTTTTTTGATCGCGGCTTCCGTAGATTCAAAAGGCTCCAGCGCTACCAGACGGATCCCGTAGGAATTGTAGATCAGCGTATATCCTGCGATCCCTGTCTGCTTCTGATATGCCTTTGAAAATCCCCCGTCAATGACCAGCACTTTGCCGCCGCATTTGATCGGGCTCTCCCCGTCCTTCCGCCTGACCGGCACGTGCCCGTTCACGATATGCGAGTTCCCCGGATCCAGGCCGAACTCCCGCATGATACGGTCAATGACCTCTTCATTCTCGATCAGGTCGTAATACGGGTTTTTCTTTTCAAAATGAGTTTCCGGCTCCGCGAGGAAATACCTTTCAAAGGTCGCCATCCTGTTCTTTCCGAACAGCGGGGAATCCGGGTGGAGCCAGATATACCACATGATATCTTTCCCGTCCCTGCGCTCTTTCTCATCCAGGGCGAAAAACCCTTTTCTCACATAGGCGTCCAGAACGTCATACAGTTCTTTTCCCCTGTACTTCTTCCCGTACACTTCGACTTCTTTCAGCTCGCCGTCCTCTGTCAGGGGCACGCACCCGTGGTACAGAAGGTTGTCATTATATACCTTATATAACCCGCCTTTTGCCAGAAGGAACCTCATATGCTGCTGGAGCTTCCCGCAGTTCTCGAACGCCCGCTCCAGCCGGTCCATGATCTCCTCCTCTTCCGCGCTGAGCGCGTAGGGATCCGCAGGATCGACCGTGGGGAAATTGGTGTCGAGCAGCTGGTATTCTTTCCCGCCCAGGGTAATGGTCCCTCTCTCATAGTCGATCCTGTGCAGGAGCGCCCGTTCCTCGAGGTGGAAGGATTTCTGCCGGCGGATGATCTGCCCTTCCAGCTTAAACTGGATAATGGAGATTGCCTTGTGGATCCTCAGGTTCATCTGCATCTCTTCAGAATCCGGCCTGTCAGGTGCCTTCAGCCGAAAGCAGGTGCACGGGTCGTCCTTATATACACGCATGGCAAATGCCGCCAGCGGGAGCAGATTGATCCCGTAACCGTCTTCCAGGATGTCCAGGTTCCCGTACCGCGCGCAGATGCGCACCACATTGGCGATACATCCTCTCTGCCCGGCAGCCGCGCCCATCCATGCCACATCATGATTCCCCCACTGGATATCCACAGAATGGTAATCCACCAGTTTATCCATGATGATATGCGGCCCCGGCCCGCGGTCATAGATATCGCCCACGATATGCAGGTGGTCTACCACAAGTCTCTGGATCAGCTCCGAGATCGCGCAGATAAATTCTTCCGCCCTGCCGATCCTGATGATCGTGGAAATGATCTCATTATAATAGGATTCTTTGTCGCTGACCTCTGCCTTCTCCGTGATCAGTTCCTCGATCACATAGGCAAAATCCTTCGGCAGCGCTTTTCTGACCTTTGACCTGGTATATTTGCTCGCCGCCCGCTTGCTCACCTCGATGAGCAGATACAGATGGACCCGGTACCAGTCCTCCATATTCGGCTCTTCCTGCCGGATCAGGTCCATCTTCGCCTTCGGATAATAGATCAGCGTGGCAAGGGACCGCTTGTCCCTGTCGCTCATGCGGTTCCCGAACACATCCTCGATCTTCCGCCGCACGGATCCCGAGCCATTCTTCAGCACATGGGAAAACGCCTCATACTCCCCATGGACGTCCGTGAGGAAATTCTCAGTCCCTTTCGGAAGGTTCAGGATGGACTGCAGGTTGATGATCTCCGTGGAAGCGGCCGCGATGGTCGGATACAGGTCTGACAGCCGTTCCAGGTATCTGGTCTCTAAATCTTTCATACTCTTCCTCCGATGCAGATCAGCCTTCTCTGTTTCATTCCAGCTTTTACAGGCCGATCACATCTCCCATATCATACATCCCGGCTTCTTTGCCCGCCAGGAATTTACCAGCCTCAACAGCTCCTTTCGCAAACACGCCTCTGGAATAAGCCGTGTGCTTAAACTCGATCACCTCGTCCGTTCCGGCAAAGATCACCTCATGCTCACCCACGATCGTCCCGCCGCGCACGGCACTGATGCCGATCTCCTTCTTCTCTCTCTTCTGGCGCACCTGGCTCCTGTCATACACATAATGATACTCATTTCCAAGCGCTTCATTCACAGAATCCGCCAGCGCCAGAGCCGTTCCGCTGGGCGCGTCCAGCTTCTGGTTGTGGTGGCGCTCCACCAGCTCGATGTCATACCCCGACGGCGCCAGCACCTTTGCCGCGTCTTTTAACAGTTTCAGGAACAGGTTGATCCCAAGGGACATGTTGGCGGATTTCAGGACCGCGATCTTCTCTGACGCCTCAGCCACTTTCTTAAGCTGCTCCTCCGAAAGCCCCGTCGTGCAGAGTACCAGCGGAAGCCCCTTTTCCGTACAGTAGTCCAAAAGCCCGTCCACTGCCTTTGCCGTGGAAAAATCGATCACAACATCCACGTCCACATCACATTTCTCAATGGAGTCAAATACCGGGTAATCATTCGGCGCCTCTGTATATGTATCCACTCCGACAGCGATCACCGCATTGTCGTCCCCTCTGACGATCTCCGTGATCATCCTTCCCATCTTACCGTTGCATCCATGCATCATCATCTTTATCATAGCATCCATCCTCCTGGTCTCTTGATCGTCATCCGGGCATCCGTCCGGCGCCCCGCGCGCCGTCCGCGGCCGCGGGCCAAATAAAAAGGATATAACATTTGAGGCTCCCACTCAACATATTTTATACGTTTAACAAACACACTGATAACCGTTCAGCCGCGGTCAGCACATCAGCAAGGTCTTCTGAACTGTGCGGCCGAACTGTGACACCTGCTGCAGCCGCTCCTGCCATTCATTCATCCATACACTCCAGCTTGCTCACGGACACCTCATAGGCTGTCCGTGTCTCTGTCTCCGTCTCAGACAGCTTCTTCACATATTCCCGGCTCTGGATCCGCCCCAGGATGCGCACATGCTCGCCCACGTCGAACCCGGAAGCATATCTGGCATTCCGTCCCCAGCAGATGCACGGGATATAGTCGGACTTTCCGTACGGTCGGTTCACCGCCAGCAAAAGATCCGCGATCTCGCGCCCCAGAGGGGTCTTTCGGTACACCGGGCGTTTGCACATGTACCCTTCCAGGAGGATGTGGTTCGTCCTCGCCCCGTCCGGCTCTTCGTCAATGAACTCGATCTCCCGGGCAAACACGGACAACACCAGCCTGTTCTTCTGTTCCTCGTGCCGGTTGTACGACCGGAACTGGCCGGACACCATGATGCATTTTCCCCGGTAATCCTGTGTCACATCGATCAGCCGCTCCGACACCATCACGGGTATCCTGTCATTTGAACTGCTCAGTCTCCTTACCAGGATATCTACCATGTAGAATCCCTCTCCGAACACTTCGTGGCTGTATGTAAATTCCGACACCACCATCCCAATGACTGTTACCTGATTGTTCTCAATGATCTTATCTGACATAATCTGTAGCTCTCCCTTCCTCTTTTCGGTATTTTTGAGTCACTACTAAATGTATGCGGCAGTACATCCCGGCAGAACCTCTCCGCCCCGTGAATCGTACGACAAAATCTGCCCTCCCTTCGACATCAGATATTGTCACCCGGTCTGGCATCAGATATTGCCGCGCGGTCTTGTAAAATAAATTTTTTGTGATAGAATAAGGGAGTTGCAGTTATGAAAAATGACATATATTAAGGAAAGAGTGCGAAATATTATGAAGACAAAACGTGAAGATGTAAGAAATATCGCGATCATTGCCCATGTTGACCATGGCAAGACGACCCTGGTCGACGAGCTGTTAAAGCAGAGCGGCGTGTTCCGCGAGAACCAGGAAGTGGCGGAGCGTGTCATGGACTCCAACGATATCGAAAGAGAGCGCGGGATCACGATCCTCTCCAAGAACACTGCCGTCCACTATAAGGGCGTGAAGATCAATATCATCGACACCCCGGGCCATGCGGACTTCGGCGGAGAGGTTGAGCGTGTGCTTAAAATGGTAAACGGGGTCATCCTCGTGGTGGACGCTTTTGAGGGAGCCATGCCCCAGACGAAATTCGTCCTGAGGAAAGCGCTGGAATTAAGTCTCCCGGTCATTGTGTGCATCAACAAGATCGACCGCCCGGAAGCGCGGCCGGACGAAGTGATCGACGAAGTGCTGGAACTCTTCATCGACCTCGGGGCATCCGACGAACAGCTGGAATGCCCGTTCGTATACGCATCCGCAAAAGCAGGCGTAGCTGTGCTCGACCTCACGGATGAAGAGCGGGACATGAAGCCCCTCTTTGAGACGATCCTTGACTATATCCCCGCTCCTGAGGGCGACCCGGAAGCGCCCACACAGGTCCTCATCAGCACCATTGACTACAATGAGTACGTCGGACGCATCGGCATCGGGAAGGTGGACAACGGGACCATCGCTGTCAACCAGGACATGGTGCTCGTCAACCACCATGATCCGGACAAACAGGAAAAAGTAAAGATCAGCCGTCTCTATGAGTTTGACGGATTAAACAAAGTAGAGGTAAAAGAGGCGACCATCGGCTCCATCGTTGCCATCTCCGGGATCTCGGACATCTCCATCGGAGATACGCTCTGCTCCCCGGAAAATCCGGAAGCGATCCCCTTCCAGAAGATCTCTGAGCCGACGATCGCCATGCAGTTCATTGTCAATGACAGTCCATTTGCAGGCCAGGAAGGAAAATACGTGACCTCCCGCCACCTGCGCGACCGTCTGTTCCGCGAGCTGAACACAGACGTCAGTCTCCGTGTGGAAGAGATGGAGAATACGGACAGCTTCAAAGTATCCGGCAGAGGCGAGCTCCACCTGTCCGTACTCATCGAGAACATGCGCCGCGAGGGCTACGAGTTCGCGGTGAGCAAGGCTGAGGTACTCTACCACACCGATGAAAGCGGGAAGAAACTGGAGCCCATGGAAATCGCATACATTGATGTGCCGGACGAATTCACAGGCGTTGTGATCGAAAAGCTCGGCCAGAGAAAAGGCGAGCTCCGCAATATGGGCGTGTCAAACGGGGGGTACACCCGTCTGGAATTCTCCATCCCGTCCAGAGGTCTGATCGGCTACCGCGGAGAATTCCTCACTGATACAAAGGGAAACGGGATCCTGAACACCAGCTTCGACGGTTACGCGCCTTACAAGGGCGATATCCAGTACCGCAAACAGGGCTCCCTCATCGCATTTGAGACCGGCGAATCCGTAACTTACGGATTGTACAGCGCCCAGGAGCGTGGTACACTGTTCATAGGGCCCGGGGAAAAGGTATACGCGGGCATGGTCATCGGCCAGAACGGCAAGGCTGAGGATATCGAGCTCAATGTCTGCAAGACAAAGCATCTGACCAACACCCGCTCCTCCAGCGCGGACGAGGCGCTCCGCCTCACACCGCCCAGGATCTTAAGCCTTGAGCAGGCGCTGGACTTTATCGACACAGACGAGCTTCTGGAGGTCACTCCAAAGTCACTGCGCATCCGCAAAAAGATCCTTGACTCCAGGCTGCGCAAACGGAGTAATATGAAATAAAGATCCGGGATGCCGCACCCGCGCTCTCCTTCATTTTCAGGGAAACGCGGGGCGCCCTTATAAGGAGGACGCATATGCAGAAATACGCACATCTTTTTCTGAAATACCTTACAAAGATACTGGAGTTCGTGATCGCGGCCCTGCTCGCCTGCGGCATTATCATCATGACCATAAAGCTCGGCTTCTCCATGGGGGAACTGACAGACGCCAGCACTTACCCGAACTACGATGACCTGCTCACCGCATGCTTTAACCTGATCATCGGTGTGGAGCTGATCCGCATGCTCTATCTGCACACGCCGCTCACAGTGTTTGAGGTTTTGATGTTTGCCATCGCAAGGCAGATCATCATCGACCATTCTTCACCGGTGAACAGCCTGCTGGGCGTGATCGCCATAGCCATCCTGTTCGCCACGAGGAAGTTCCTCTTCTCCTCTTTTGATGAGACGGACAAGACTGTGTTCCGCGCGACGCAGAAGGTCCGCCAGATCAACCGGCTGTTCCGGATGAATATCCCCTGCTCGGACGAGGATGACACACTCCTTGACGTACTCATGCACAGGATGGAGGAAGAAGGCACAGAGATCGGCACCGGAGCCTGCGTATATTTTGCAGACCTGGGACTGCGCATCGCCAAGATCAAAGATGGAAAAATTACCCGGATCGAAGTGATTCGTTCTATACATTGACGCTGTTCCGTGTTATAATATTTACATAATATAAACAAATATTTTTCATAAGTTTATGTTAAATATTGACAAAAAGGAGTTGAATAGCATGAATTTTATCATCAGCGGAAAGAACATTGAGGTAACCCAGGGACTCAAAGATGCAATTGAACAGAAATTAGGAAAACTTGAAAGGTACTTCACTCCTGAAACAGAAATCATCGTAACACTCAGCGTGGAGAAAGGACGTCAGAAGATTGAGGTGACGATCCCTGTCAAGGGCAATATCGTCCGCTCTGAGCAGACAAGCAATGATATGTACGTATCCATCGATCTCGTGGAGGAGGTCATTGAGCGCCAGCTCCGAAAATACAAGAACAAGCTGGTTGCAAAGAGCCAGGGACATCCCACAGGCGCTGCTCCTTCCGGAAGTATCCGGACCGAATTCATCGAGTCCGAAGAGGACTCTCCGGAAAACGACGAGATCCGCATCGTCCGCACAAAGAAATTCGGCGTCAAGCCGATGTTCCCGGAAGACGCGTGTCTCCAGATGGAACTGCTCGGCCACAGCTTCTTCGTCTTCTCCAATGCGGATACCGAGGAAGTCAATGTCGTATACAAGAGAAAAGACGGCTCCTTCGGGCTGATCGAGCCGGAATTTTCATAAGGTACTTACAAGATCAACTACTTGCAGGATCTCACGTAAGGCCATAAAACAGTAAAGTAATCAAAAGCCTTAAACCAATGACCCGCTCAGGCGGGATCCCGGTTTAAGGCTTTTATATTTTGTTTTGCCTCAGTACAGTTTTATCTCAGTCCAGCAGAAGCCCATCCGCTGTCTCCGCGAACCAGCAGCTTTCCAGCTCTTCCATCCTCGCCTGCCCGTTCGTGCCTTCCATGAGCGCTTTCCCCAGCGCCTCCTTTTCCCCGTCCGGGACGAGCACAGTGATCTCCACCCGGTCTGTGTATAAAGTGTCCAGCACCGCAAGCCCTCTCTGACCCAAAATATACTGGATCTTCCCCAGCCCGGTGTAGTCCGTGGTGACCTTCAGTTTAAAACCATGTATCCTGGTTATAATCTCAGTGTGCGCAAGCGCCTCAACGGCAGCCGAAGTGTACGCCCTTACAAGCCCTCCTGTCCCCAGCAGCGTCCCGCCGAAATATCTGGTGACCACGATAAAGATATCTGTCAGCTCCCTGCCGCGTATCACTTCCAGTATCGGTTTCCCGGCAGTCCCCGCCGGCTCCCCGTCGTCACTCATACGCTCCTTCCCGGGGTTCCTCCCGGTTACATATGCCCAGCAGTGGTGCCTTGCATCCCAGTACCGCTTTTTTACTTCCTCCAGATGCGCAAACGCCTCCTCCTCTCCTGTGACAGGATATGCCTCTGCGATAAACCGGGATTTCTTTTCCACGATCTCACCGGTACCTTCCTTATATATTGTACGGTAAAAATCCATTGCGACCTCCTCCGGCGGCGCGGCGCGCCCCTTCCAAACTGATACTACTATAC
>ERZ1090864.140-NODE-140-length-38962-cov-27.529159_pt1 | contig 38962 bp, 30 predicted proteins | sample MGYA00478479_ERZ1090864 | MGnify/ENA primary metagenome ERZ1090864 (study PRJEB33644, sample SAMEA5815743) | chicken gut metagenome | biome: Chicken; feature: Gastrointestinal Tract; material: Caecum | place: Ireland | collected 2019-01-01 | study: A study of the...
TATAGAAAACTGGGGGGCAGTGGTGGTGTTGCCGCCGCACAAAACGGCGGCGGTGGCCTACCCACCATCTCGGGCCGCCGGGGGGGTCACAAAACCCCGCCCCCCCGCGGCGAATTCTGTAAAAATCCGATAAAAAACGCTTGCAAAACGGTGTGCCGTTTGTTATAATAGAAAAGCTGTCGAGGCGTAGCGCAGTTTGGTAGCGCGCTTGGTTCGGGACCAAGAGGTCGTGGGTTCAAATCCCGTCGCCTCGACCAGTGGACGAGCAGACGTTTGTCTGCTCGTCTTTTGATATGAACACCTGAAATTTGTCCGAAATTTCCCTGCCGCGGTTTTCGAGCGTTTGATTCGGAGCACGCGCCTTGCATCTGAGCGCTGTCTTTGCGCGGCATTTCGTTCGTGTGCATTCCTTGAAAAACGCGGCGCGGACGCAGTTCGGCGCGCGGGGAATATTTTCAGACGGGAAAGGCATACAATGAAGGGAATCCCAAAAAGGAAGTATCGCCGTCAAATGATCGTGCTCATCGTCATAGCGTCCGTTCTCGTCGTCCTTGCGGGCATCTGCCTGTGGGGCGCATGGGAGAACACCGCCGTACAACTGCATCGTGTCCGCGTGCGGGAGCAAGCGCTTCCCGCGGCGTTTGACGGGTTTACGATCGCGCATGTCTCCGATTTGCACAATGCCTCGTTCGGAGAAGGGCAGGCGCGGCTTGCGGAACTGCTTAAAGAGGCGGCGCCCGACATCATCGCCGTGACGGGGGACGTCATCGACAAGCGCCGCCCCGGGATGCAGAACGCGATCGATTTCTTCGCCGCGGCCGTCAGAACGGCGCCCGTTTACTATGTTCCGGGCAATCACGAGGCCGTCTCGTCGGAATATCCCGCCCTGCGCGAGGCGATCCTTGCGCTGGGAGTGACCGTTTTGGAGGACGAAGCCGTTTCCCTCGAACGGGGAGGGGAACAGATCTTGCTCGCAGGGGTGCGCGACCCGATCTTCACGACATCGGACGCCGAGCAAAATACTTCGCTCATGCGCGAAAAACTCGACAGCGTTCTTCCCGAAATCCGTCCTTATACCGTTCTTCTCACGCATCGGCCCGAGCTGTTTGCGACCTATCGGGAGGCGGGGGTAAATCTCACGCTCGCAGGACATGCGCACGGCGGACAGTTTCGGCTGCCGTGGGGACAGGGGATCATCGCTCCCAACCAGGGACTGTTTCCAAAGTACACGCAGGGGCTTTACGAGGAAGAAGGCGGCAAGATGGTCGTCAGCCGCGGCCTCGGGAACAGTTCTGTTCCCATTCGTCTTCATAACCGTCCCGAAGTGGTCGCCGTGACCTTGGAGCGTGCCAGATAAAAATGAAACAGGCGCGGACGAGTACGCAGCAGCTTTGCGGAGGGCGTTCGGGAATCGGAACAGGACGTCCGATGAAACGGGCGCCCGATTGCAATGCTTGCGGGAGGCTGGCGGAAAACGGACGGAAACGGCACGGGGCAACCCGTGCTTTTTTCGTCGAAACGAATAGTCGCGTGACAAAACGGCGACGATGTGGTACAATGCGGGGCAAAAGACAGGAAATGAGGAGGCACAGTTATGACATTCGGAGAAAAACTCAGGGAATACCGCGCGGCGGAGGGCCTGACGCAGGAACAGCTCGCCGACAGACTGTATGTCACGCGCGCGGCCGTTTCCAAATGGGAGCGCGATCAGGGATACCCGGGGATCGACAGTCTGAAGTGCATTGCAAAACTCATGAACTGCACGCTGGACGAGCTTCTCTCGGACGACGATGCCGTCAACGAACGACGGCTTGAAGAGCGGCATGCGAAAAAAATGTATGCCTGCGCGGTCGTGTGTTTCGCAATCGCCGTCTTGTTTGCGCTTCTGACCTATTTCTTGCAGATTCCTCTCCTGCTCATCGGTGCGGGGTGCGGCGTTGCGGCCTATCTCGTCTTTGCCTTCTTTTCGCGGCCGCGCTTCAAACGGATGAAGGGCAACCTCGTCTATCGCATCGTCGTCTTTTCCGCGCTGTTTCTGCTCGTCATAGCCATTACCCTTGCCGGCGTCCTCTGATCTTTCGCTTCCGGATTTCTGACTTCCCTTCGGGGAAGTCTTTTTCATACTTCCTGCAGAGCCGCACAAACTGCCGATAAGCCGTCTTTCAATATTATAAAAGAGAGAACCGCGGCGGGAAGCATGGAGAGAGGGCGGCAAGGTACAGCGGGTGGCGCGACGTCAAGATCGTCGAAGCACAGCGGGGCAGTGTGCAAAGCGCAGCGTCGGCGAAGCGAGGAGCGTCGGGTTAGGAGAAGATGATTGCGAGCGCGTCTTTCGGCGTGAGGAGGCCTGCGGGACAGAGGAAAAGGCGATGAAAAAGGACAATCGAAATTGTAAAAATTTTTTTACAAATGGCAAAAAAGATTTACAAGTTCATGACAAATTTGTGCGGGGATATTTACAACCGAGTGTTATCATAGAGGCACAATCAGAAAAGTGAAAAGGAATGAAAAAAGGAGTAACAAAACCATGAAGAAGAAGATTTTTGCGATCGGGTTGGCAACTGCGATGACGGTTTCGGCCGTGGGACTGATGGCAGGCTGCGGCGGACGCGGAGCGGACGGAGCGGCGGACGGTTCGTCCATTTTGACAGCGGTTGCGCGTGAGCCTTCCTCCGGTACGCGTGAAGTTTTTGAGGAGAAGGTCGTAAAGGACGGCGTTTCGATTGCCGACTGGCTGGACGAGGGCAACAAGATGCCCGGCGAGATCTCCGAGCAGAGCAGCACGGCTGCCGTGATTACGCAGGTTTCGCAGAGCTTTGACAGACTCGGCTATGTGTCGCTCGGCTCCTATATGGAGAACACGGACAAAGTTCAGGCGGTCACCGTTGACGGCGTCGAGGCGACCAAGGAGAACGTCCAGAGCGGAGAATACAGCATCTGGAGAAACTTCAATATCATCTATCAGCCGGGTGCGCTGGAGAGCAACGACCTGCTTGCGAACTTCGTGCTCTTTATGGAGAGCGAAGAGGGCCAGGAGATCATGATGAAGGACTACATCCAGCTTCCCGGTCTGGAAGTCAAGGAGTACACTCCTTACGCGGGGACCAAGACGACGCTCAATTGCTCGGGCTCCACGTCGGTCGCGCCGCTTATGCGTGAGCTTGCCGCAGCATTCAGCAAGGCAAACGACGGAAAGGTCACCGTCAACGTGCAGGAAGGCGGTTCGGGCGTCGGGATCCAGCAGGCAACGGAGGGAACGGTCGACTTCGGCATGAGCTCCCGTGAACTGAAGGCGGAAGAGGATGCGGCAGTCGATGCAATGCACATCTGCCTTGACGGCGTCGCCGTCATTGTCAAGAAGGGCAGCAAGTGCACTGCTGTCACGCTTGCCCAGCTGTTCGATCTTTACACCGCGCTCACGCCCATCGTGACGGAAGCGTAACAATTCTTTCCCATTTGACAGAGATTGACGGCTCAGAGATGTGCCGTCAATTTCCGGTAGGTGGATTTTTATGGAAAATACGGTTACTCAACGAAAACAGCGGGAACACATCCCTGCGGACAAGGTCAAGAACGGGATCGCCAAATATATCTTCATCGTCTGCGCCTGCATGTCCATCATTGCGGTCGTCGGGATCATCGGATATATTCTCTACGGTTCCATTCCCGCATTCCGCCAGGTCGGGTTCTTCAAATTCGTGTTCGGCACGACGTGGTACCCCGACGGGGAGAAGTTCGGGATCCTGCCCATGCTGGTCAATTCGCTCATTGTCACCGCGTTCTCGGTGGCGCTGGGCGGAACGATCGGCGTCTTCACGGCGATTTTCCTCGTGTTCTGGTGTCCCGACAAGCTGCATTTGAAGTACAAGGGTCAAAACAAGTTTCTCGCAAAACTTGTCGCATGGCTGAACAAGCTCAACCTGCGCACCGTCTTTGATCAGGTCATCAAACTGCTCGCCGGCATCCCGTCCATCGTCTACGGCCTTGTCGGCCTGCAGCTGCTTGTCCCCATCCTTTCCTACCTCGATACGACGCCTCCCTATCAGGGAGAGGGCATCCTCGCTTCTTCCATTCTGCTTGCGATCATGGTCATCCCGACCATCACCTCGCTCTCCAAGAATGCGCTCGAGGCCGTGCCGGAACAGTATTTTGAAGGCGCGCTCGCCATGGGAAATACCAAGGCGCAGGCGGTCTTTCGCGTCGTGGTCCCCGCGGCGCGTTCGGGGATCATCTCCGCGCTCATCCTCGGAACGGGCAGGGCGATCGGCGAGGCCATGGCGGTCATCTGGGTGTCCGGAAACCGCGCGCTCTTCCCGACGGGACTGTTCTCCAACATTCGGACGCTGACCGTCAACATCGTCATGGAGATGGGCTATGCGGAACTCACCCTGCACCGTCCCGCCCTCATCGCGACGGGCTTCGTCCTGCTCATCTTTGTCTTCATCATCACGCTCTCCTTGAACCTCGTCCCCAAGAACTTCAAGGGGAAGAGGGGAACGATGACGCTGAACGGCGACAGCACGGCGGCGGTGACCTATGTAAAAAAGGGACTCCTTGCAGAGATATTAAAGGTCATTGCGATCGTCTGCGCAGTGCTCGTCCTTGCCATTCTCGCGGTCATCATCGTCTATCTCACGATCATGGGACTGAGCAACCTGACGGCAAGTTTCTTCGGCCCTTCGTCCGCCGACGTGCCGACGCTCTTCCCCGCGCTGGGGGCCACGCTCGAGCTCATCGCCATTACGCTCGTCATTGCGCTGCCGATCGGCATCGGCGCGGCGATCTTCCTCGTTGAATATGCAAAGCCGGGCAGCAAGTTCGTCAAGATCGTCCGTACCTTCATCGATACGCTCGCAGGCGTGCCTTCCATCGTCTTCGGTCTGTTCGGCATGATCTTCTTCAGCGGGGTGCTCGGACTGAGCTATTCCGTCATGGCGGGTGCGCTGACCATGGTGCTTGTCGTCCTGCCGACCATCATCCGTTCGACGGAAGAGGCCCTCATCGCCGTTCCCGTCTCCTTCCGCGAGGCGAGCTACGGGCTGGGCGCCAGCAAGGTGCGCACCATCTTCAGAATCGTGCTTCCCTCGGCGTTCCCCGGCATTGCGACGGCGTCCATTCTTGCGATCGGCCGTATCATCGGCGAGTCGGCGGCGCTCATCTTCACGATGGGGGCCCTGTACACCTTTACGGGAAATCCGCTCGACTCCTCCTGTTCGCTCGCCGTACTTCTCTACAGCTGTGCGAACGAAGGCTACCACATGAGTGAGGCATATGCGCTTGCGTTCATTCTCATCCTTCTCACCTTCGTGCTCAACCTCATCGTGTACTTTATCCAAAGACAAGTCAAGAAAAAGAGATAGGGAAAACTTATGCGTTTATTCAATCAGAAAGAGACGTCCGACCTTCGGAAAGCGTCCGAAAAAGAAGCTCAGAAGCCCGGCCATTCGCTGGAGATCTTTGATTTCTCGGGCGAGAACGCCATCACGGTCAAGGACGTCGATCTGTATTACGGAACCTTCCAGGCGCTCAAAAAGATCAACATGGAGATGCCCAAGTACAAGATCACGGCGATGATCGGGCCTTCGGGCTGCGGCAAATCCACGCTTCTGAAGTCGCTCAACCGCATGAACGACCTCGTCGAGGGCTGCCGCGTCGAGGGCGAGATCACCATCGGGAACGTCAACGTCTACGAAAAGGGCATCGACCTGTCGGCGCTGCGCAAGAACGTGGGCATGGTGTTCCAGAAGCCCAATCCCTTCCCCATGAGCGTATACGACAACATCGCCTACGGCCCGCGCACCTTCGGCATCAAGAAGAAGAACGTCCTCGACGAGATCGTCGAACGCTCCTTAAAGCAGGCGGCCATGTGGGAGGAACTCAAAGACCGTCTCAACAAGTCGGCGCTCGGGCTTTCGGGCGGACAGCAGCAGCGCCTTTGCATTGCGCGCGCGCTTGCCGTCGGCCCGCAGATCCTGCTCATGGACGAGCCGACTTCCGCGCTCGACCCCATCTCCACGGGGAAGATCGAGGATCTCTGCGAGGAGCTCAAAAACGAAGTCACCATCGTCATGGTCACGCACAACATGCAGCAGGCGGCGCGTATTTCGGACAAGACGGCGTTTTTCCTGCTCGGCGAGATGATCGAGATGGGGGACACCGAACAGATCTTCTCGGCGCCCGTACATCCCGAGACGGAGCGCTACATCACGGGAAGATTCGGTTGATGCGGCGTTTTTCGGCGCGGGAAAGACCGCGGCCGCACGACGCTTTTATGCAAAATGACGGGGACGTCATCTTGAAAATCTTACATTGTTTTCATTCAGGAGTAATTTATGGCACCCAGAAAGTATTTTGACGAAGAACTCGCCGACCTGCACGAATCGCTCGGGAGAATGTGCAATCTCACTGAACGCATGATCAACGAAGCCGTTGCCTCCCTGAAGACGCTGGACCGCAAACTCGGCGCGTCCGTCTCCGAGACGGACCGCGAGGTGGACGATCTGGAGATCGCGATCGAAAAGAAGTGCATGCGGATTCTTCTGAAACAGCAGCCCGTCGCAAAGGATCTGGTCAAGGTCACAACGGCGCTCAAAGTCATCACCGACGTCGAGCGCATCGGCGATCAGGCGGCGGATATCGGCGAGATCGTGCGTTCCTTCCCGGACGACAAACTGTTCAAGGAGCCCGAGCACATTGCGCGCATGGGGGATCTGGCGGTCGCCATGATCCATCAGAGCGTGGAGGCGTTCCTCAACGAGAGCGTGGGCGGCGCGGACATGGTCATCCATGCCGACGACGAGATGGACGCGCTCTTCAACGCGGCGAAACAGGAGCTGGTCGACCGCATTGCCGCGGACGCCACCGTCGCCGATCAGGCGGTGGAACTGCTCATGATCACCAAATATCTGGAAAAGATCGGCGACTACGCAGTCAACGTCAGCGAATGGACAAAGTACCTCGTGACGGGCGTTCACAAGGAATATCAGTAAACAAAGACGTCCGTCAATCAAATGAAAACGTCTGCAAACGGGGCGCAGACGTCCGGAACAGGCGTCGGCAAGGCATAGTTCGCAGACGGAAAAAAGAGATCGTGAAACCGGGGGCGATTGCCGTCCCCGATTTTCCTTTTCAAAAGTTTTTTCAAATTAGTGAAAATCAGGTGACAAAACGGCCGCTTCTCTGTATAATGAATTTGTCTGTACACAGATATTATACGTTGGGAAGAGGATCTATGGAATACTTATATCTCGTGCTCGAACTGTGCGGGGGGCTTGGCGCGTTCCTCATCGGCATGAACATGATGTCGGACAGCATGTCGCGCCTGGCGCACGGCAGGCTCAAGTCCATGCTCAACAAGACGGCAAACAACCGCATTGCGGGCGTCGGGATCGGCGCGGCCGTCACGATGATCATTCAAAGTTCCTCTGCAACGACGGTCATGGTCGTCGGACTCGTCAATGCCGGGATTATGACCCTCTTCCAGGCGACCGCGGTCATCATGGGCGCCAACATCGGAACGACCATCACGGCGTGGATCGCCTCGCTCGGCAGTCTGGACGTCTCGGCATTCCTTCTGGTGCTCGCCGTCGTCGGCGTGTTCATGACGATGTTCTCCAAGTCGGAGAAAGTCAAAGTCATCGGCAACGTACTTGCCGGTCTCGGTCTCATCTTTGTCGGCCTCGGCGTGATGTCCAATTCCATGGATCCCGAACTTCACCCCGAGATCATGGACGTCATCCGCAACGCGCTGTCCGTCGTCAAAAATCCCTTCCTGCTGCTGCTCATAGGAATTGTCGCGACGGGGATCGTCCAGTCCTCTTCGGCCGTCACGAGCATCGTCGTCGTTCTGGCCACGAGCAACGTGCTCATCGGCGGAACGGGGGACGGCGTCTATTACGTCATCATCGGCTCCAACATCGGCACCTGCGTCACGGCGATCCTCTCTTCCATCGGTGCCAATCCCAATGCGCGGCGTGCTGCCGTCATCCACCTGTTGTTCAACTGTCTGGGCGCGATTCTCTTCACGGTATTCCTCCTGTGCTGGCAGCCCTTCGGGACCTCTTTTTCCGAGACCGTTCTCGACAAAATCTTCCCTCCGATCGGCGGAAAGACCAACTATCAGTTCCAGATCGCATTTTTCCATACGCTGTTCAACGTCACCTGCACCTGCATTTTCCTGCCCTTTGCGAAGGGGTTCGTCAAGCTTGCGAACCTGCTCGTGCGGGAGAAGAAAGAGGAGGTCGCGGCGGCGCCCGGCATTCTCGGAGATCTGGACGAGCGTCTCCTGCGCCAGCCTTCCGTTGCGCTCGGGCATCTCTATCAGGAGATCGGCAAGATGATCACCTATTCCATGGGAACGCTGACCGAGGCGTTCGAGGCCTTCCAGAAGAAGGACACCTCCGTCAAGGAGGACGTGCAGGACCGCAACACGAAGCTCTCGGAGGCCAACCGTGCGGCGGTGGAATACCTGGTCAGGCTCTCGGCGTCCTCGCTCGTCATGGAGGACGAAAAGACCATCTCCAATATGCACTATGTCCTCAATGACATCGTACGTATCGGGGAACTTGCGGACAACGTCACCAAGTACACCGACCACTATCAGAACGACAAACTCATCTTCTCCTCGGAATTTCTCAACATGACGCAGGAGATGTTCGACAAGATCAAGAAACTGTACACGGCGTCGCTCGCCGCCTTCTCCGAGCGGGATTTCTCGGAGCTCAAGGACGTAGACGCCATCGAGGACGAGATCGACAACTATCGGCGCGCGCTTGTCAATCGGCACATCAAGCGCCTCAACGAGGGGCTCTGTCAGCCGCAGAGCGCGAGCGTGTTCATCAATCTCGTGGGGAATCTGGAGCGTGCGGCCGACCATCTGACGTACATCGCGCACTCCATCGAATAATTCGCGGATCCATATTATGAACGAACAGGTCTATTTGTTGGAAGACGACGAGAGCATCTGCGACCTCGTCCAATGCACGCTGGACATGCACAGCATTTCCTGCCGTACGTTCACGACGATCAAGGCATTTTCGGCGGCCGTCGAGGAGCATCTTCCCGACGTCGTGCTGCTCGACATCATGCTCGCGGACGGAAACGGACTGGACGTCCTTGCCCGACTGAAGGCGCGGTTTCCCTCTGTCTGCGTCATCATGCTCTCGGCGCTCGGAAAGGAGACGGACAAGGTGAAGGGGCTCAACGCGGGGGCGGATGACTACATCGCCAAGCCGTTCGGCGTGCTGGAGCTCATCGCGCGCGTCAATGCGGCGCTGCGGCGCATTCACAAGACGAACCGCCTGCTCTGCGGAAGCCTCGTCATGGACACCGAAAACATGACGGTGACCTATCGCGGGCAGCCGCTCGATCTGAGCAACAAGGAATTTCAGCTCCTGCGCTATTTCATCGTCAACGAGGGGAAGGTGCTCCCGCGCGAGACCATTCTCTCCGACGTATGGGGCTACGACGGCGGCGAAACACGCACGCTGGACAACCATGTGGCGCGCCTTCGGAAGCTGGGGCTCAACTTTGAAACGGTATTCGGCGTCGGATATAAATTCATTGCGGACTGAAAGGGGGCGCCTGCCCCCTTTGCTTCATTTCAGGGGAGGAAAACGGCATGAAAAAACGCATCATGTGGGTCGGGTTTGCCATTACGGCGATCGCGCTCATTGTCTTCTCCGTCATTTCTGCCGAGATCTATTACGACAACGACGTGGCATATTCCCATCGCTATCTGCGCGCCTATATGGCGGCGTTTGACGATACCCGTACCGAGGACCAGCTCGACGCGGCGTATGCGAAGGAGCTCTCCGACGCATTGGGCGGGGCGCGCGTCACGTTTCTGACGGCGGAGGGGGAATTTCTCGCCGACTCCGAGGATGAGGACGACGCCTCCCGCTCTCTGCGCCCCGAGGTGCAGGACGCCATCCGCAGCGGCGAAGGATTCAGCGCGCGCGTTTCCGAGACGCTGGGCGATACGTTCATGTACTACTGCAAGCGCTTTGACGGGTATCTCGTGCGCATCGCCGACCGTACGCAGTCCATGGGGAGCATCTACCTCGATTCTCTGCCCGCCGTCGGCATCTTTCTGCTCGCCGACGCCCTTGTCTGCCTGCTTTTGTCCTATCTCTCCACGGGCTATATCCTCAAACCGCTGGAACAGCTCGCGCGCGACGCGGCGTGCAAAAAGCGCGTCGAGGCGCCCGTTCCCGAACTGCGCTCCTTCGCCAAGATCATCAACCGCATGAACGAGGACGCGGAGCAGCGCGTACAGGAGATCGCCGAAGAACACGGGCAGGTCGTCCGCGCACAGCAGTCCAAGGACGAATTTATCGCCAACGTCACGCACGAAATGAATACGCCGCTCACGTCCATCCGCGGATTTGCCGAGCTGCTTGCCGCGGGCGGGCTGGAGGGCGACCGCGCCGCCCGTGCCGCCAAGACCATTCTCACGCAGAGCGAGCGCCTGCAGAGCCTCGTCGCCTCGATCATCAATTACAGCGAGATCGACAGCGAAGACCTGCCCGTCTACGAAGTGGACGCCTCGCGCATCGCCCGCGACATCCTCGCCGCGCTCACGCCCGAATTCCGCGAAAAGAAGGTGGTGCTCCTCTCCGAGATCAAGGACGGCGTTCTGCTCATGAGTCGCCAGGAGCGCGTGACGGAGATCTTCGGGAACATCATCCGCAACGCCATCCGCTATAATCGCGAGGGCGGGAGCGTCTCCGTGCTCCTCACACAGGAGGAGTTCTCCGTTTCGGACACGGGCATCGGCATCTCGGAGGAAAATCTTCCGCGCATTTTCGACCGCTTCTTTACCATCGACAAATCCCACAACGGCAAGAACGGCGGGTTCGGCCTCGGCCTTTCCGTCGTCAAGAAACTCTGCAAAAAACAGGGCTGGACCCTTACCGTGGAGAGCAAAGAGGGCGTCGGAAGCACCTTCCGCATCGGCTTTCCCGCGGCGGAGCCGCCGCAGAATGCGGATCCCGCAAACGCCGACCGCAAATGACGGGGACGGCGGCCTGAACGCGTGAAATTTTTCCGATCGTTTTTCATTTTGTTTGTTATTTTTTCCAAAAACGATTGCGCAGAAAAAAAATTATGCTATAATGAACCGCGAAGACACCCTCTCGGAGAGAGGAAGGAGAGATAAAACGATGAAGATCACGATGACGAAAGAGGGGAGCGTTCCCGTCTGCGGGCAGAGCACGGGCATCTTTTTTGAAGATCTCAACTATGCGCTGGACGGCGGACTGTATGCCGAGCTTTTGGAGAACCGCAATTTCGAGGCGAAGGACGCGCACGGCAAGATCGGCGACTTTACGGCGAAGAACGACGGCAGTTATGCGTGGAGCGTCTTTCCCGCGGGGAGCGACGTGGCGCTCAAAGTCAAGGACGATCGTCCGCTCTTTGTGGAGAACCCGCACTATCTGCGCATTGTCGCGCGCACCCCGGGGAGCGGCGTCGCGAACAAGGCATACGACGGCATCTTCCTCAAAAAGGGGGACGCACTGCATCTGACCCTGTATATGCGTTCGTACGATTACCGCGGCACGGTCACGGCGGGCGTGCGCGAAGGGGAGACGGCCGTGTTCTCCGTGCGCTGCAAGGCGCGTCCCGACGGACAGTGGCATAAGTACTCGTTCCGCGTCAAGGCGAAGGCGGACTGCAAGGGCGCGCCCTTCTTCTTCACGCTCGACCGTCCGGGCAGCGTGCATCTGGACAGCGTCTCGCTCATGCCGGAGGACGCCGTGCTCGGTGTATTCCGCCGCGATCTGGTGCGTTTGCTCAAAGAACTCCGTCCCGGGTTCGTGCGTTTCCCGGGCGGGTGCATCGTGGAGGGGAACAACCTCGCCAACCGCTACCGCTGGAAGCTCTCCGTCGGGCAGAAGGAGCGTCGCCGCCAGAACTGGAGCCGCTGGGCCGTTCACGGTGCGGGGGATACGGGGGATTTCCATTCGCCGTTCTCCCATTACGGACAGACGCTCGGCATCGGGTTCTATGAGTACTTCTGCCTGTGCGAATATCTCTCTGCCAAGCCGCTTCCCGTCGTGAGTCTGGGGATCGCCTGCCAATATATGTCCAAAGAGGCAGTCGCGGTCGACGATCCCGAGCTGGAGACGTACATTCAGGACGCGCTGGACGTGGTGGAATTTGCCAACGGCGGACGGGATACCGTCTGGGGCAGAGTGCGTGCGGAGATGGGGCATCCCGAGCCGTTCGGCCTGGAATATCTCGGGCTCGGCAACGAGCAGTGGGAGACGCCCGAGAGCGACTTTTACCGCCGTTTTGAGATCTTCTCCGCGCGTGTGCACGAAAAATATCCCGACATCAAGATCATCGGGACGGTCGGCCCGGACGTGGAGACGCCCCGTCACAAGGAGGCGTGGGAATGGACGCGTGCCAATCTCGCGCGCGATCCGAAGTTTGTCTATGCAGCGGATGAGCACTTCTATGTGCCGCCGCAGTGGATGTACGACCATGTGACGATGTACGACGGCTATCCCCGCACGGGAAAGGTGTATGCGGGCGAGTATGCCTGCCATGTTCCCGGCGTGGCGGCGAGCTGCACGCCGCAGGCGAACGTCTGGGAGGCCGCGCTGGCCGAGGCGGCGTTCATGACGGGCATGGAGCGCAATGCGGACATCGTCGTCATGAAGTCGTACGCGCCGCTCTTTGCGCGCATCGGCTATGCGCAGTGGAGCCCCGACCTCATCTGGTTTGACGCCGAAAAGGCGTTCGGATCGGCAAGCTACTATGTGCAGAAGATGTATTCGCTCCTGACGGGCGAGGTCTCCTATCGGACGACGTCGGACGAGAAGGGCGTGTACGCTTCGGCGACTTCGTCGGGCGATCTCACCTATGTCAAGGCGGTCAACGCCACCGACGAGCCGTTCACGGCGGAGATCGGCGCCGACTTCGACTTCGGCGAACTGCTTCGCATCGTGCAGATGCGCGGAGAACTCACCGACTACAATTCGCTGGCACAGCCGGAAAAGCTCGTTCCCGTGGAGGTCGCGCCCACGTCCGCGCGCACGGTACAGCTTCCGCCCCGCAGCTTTTCGGTGCTTGTGTTCCGCAAATAAGCGCACATTTCGCACCCGTCTCTGAAAACAGGAGAAAACCGTCGCTTCCGAATGCAAAATTTGTCGGGAACGGCGGTTTTTCCTTTACAAAATCCGCTTTTTTTACTATAATATCCTTATGCTTTGCATTGCAGACGGATGGAAGGATTACGCCGTGCTCGCCACGGGCGACGGCTACAAATTGGAACGATGGGGAAAGTATCTCCTGCTGCGCCCCGACCCGCAGGTCATCTGGAACGCCCGATGCGACCTGTTCGCCTGGCCGGGCCTGGACGCCGTCTATCGTCGCTCCGAAAAGGGCGGCGGCGCATGGGAATACAGAAAACCGCTTCCCGCGTCGTGGAACATCTCCTATAAGGACCTCACCTTCAAGGTGATGCCCATGGGCTTCAAGCACACGGGACTCTTTCCCGAACAGGCGACCAACTGGGAGCGGACGGGGGCCATTGTCCGTCAGGCCGTCGCGGGCGGACGCAAAGTCAGGGTGCTCAATCTGTTCGCCTATACGGGCGGAGCGAGCGTCGCGCTTGCCAAGGCGGGCGCGGAGGTCACCCATGTGGACGCCGCCAAGGGCATGGTGGAACGTGCGGGCGAAAACGCGCGCCTTTCCGGCATCGACCGCGGCATCCGCTACATCGTGGACGACTGCAAAAAATTTGTAGCGCGCGAGTTGCGCCGCGGCAACCGCTATGACGCCGTCGTCATGGATCCGCCCTCCTACGGACGGGGCCCGAACGGCGAAATGTGGAAGATCGAAACGGAACTCTTTCCCTTTGTGCGGCTGTGCGCGCAGCTTCTGACCGACGACGCGCTCTTCTTCCTCATCAACAGCTATACGACGGGGTTACAGCCCACCGTGCTCTCCAATATTCTCACGCTCGCCCTCGACGGGCGCAAGGGAAAAGTGGAGGCGTACGAGGTGGGACTTCCGACCGAAGAGGGGATCCCGCTTCCCTGCGGGGCAGGAGGACTTTACATCCATGCTTGAAAACTATCAACCGACCATTCTCTTTGAGGACAATCACATCCTCGTCGTGCTCAAGGAGCAGAACCTCGCTTCCTGTCCCGACGAGACGGGCAACGAGAACCTGCTCGACTTGCTCAAGGAATACATCCGCCGCACCTATAACAAGCCGGGCAACGTCTATTTGGGACTTGTCCATCGTCTGGATCGGCCGACGGGCGGCGTCATGGTGTTTGCCAAGACGAGCAAGGCGGCGGCGCGTCTCACCGAGCAGATGCGCACGGGCGATTTTGAAAAGCGCTATCTCGCGGTGCTGGGCGGCACGCCCGAGCCGGAGAGCGGCAAACTGGAAGGCTGGCTGAAAAAGAACACCATCAACAACATGGTGTACCTCTGCACGGAGGGAACGGACGGCGCGAAGTACGCCGCGCTCGACTACCGCGTTCTGGAAAAGCGGGGCGGGCTGTCCCTGGCCGACATCAAGCTCCACACGGGACGCAGCCATCAGATCCGCGTGCAGTTTGCGGGGATCGCGCATCCCGTCTACGGTGATATGCGCTACGGCGGCGAATATGCCGTCAAGGGAAAGCTCGCGCTGTGGGCGTATTCGCTCGCGTTCACCCATCCTGTCACCAAGGAGCGGATGCGCTTCCTGTCCGGCCCTCCGGAGGACGTCACCCCGTGGAAGTACTTCCATATCGCCGAGGCAGTCAATCCCGCATAACGCACAGAAATTAAAGTGCGTCAACGGTCGTGCGGGGCGCCTGATTTACGGTCAGTTCCGTATAAGGCGCGTGGAAAGCGGATGAAATTTGCATTTTCTTGTTCGGAGCGGGCAATCCCGCTTGACGAACGGAGAAATTTTGTGTAGAATATATAAGATATTCAAAAAATACGTTCGCGGATGCATTGGTCCGCGATTCGGAGTATTTCATGAACAGAGTCAAAGTACGTTTTATTACCATTCTGTCCCTGTGTGCGGCGCTCCTTGCGACGCTCGTATGCGGCGCATGGGCGGCGCTTGCTTCCCGTGTGGGCGCACAGGCGGAGATCACCGGTACGAACTACGCGCCCACCGCGGTGTTTGCATCGGGGACGGGCGGCGCGGTCGGCGCGTCCGAGGGGGAGGACAGCTATGTGCAGTTCACCTTCAAAGACGGCGGGAGAACGTATTTCCGCCGCGACCTCGCCTATAAGTGGTTCTCTGCCGCTCCCGAGGGAACGCAGAGCACGCTTGCCAAGCCGGCCGTAGCCAACTACTTCTCGATGGAGTTCTCCTTTACCTCTGCCGACTTCGAGCTCTACAGCATTTCGTTCGAGAGCACGGAGGAAAACATCAGCAAAGAGGGGAAGGCGGTCAATTCCGTTCTCTTCCGTCCCACGGAGGAAGGCGGACTCGAGGCTGCCATCCGCGACGCTTCGCAGCAGGATGAGGACTTCGACATCGAAACGCTCACCTGGACGGCGGTCGCCGCGATCGCCGAGGACGTGACGGACACCATCCGCATCGCGTTCTCCGCGTCCGAGAACGGCGTCGGCAACTTTGCCGTCACGGTCTATGCCGATGACGCCGAAAAGCTGACGGGCGAGTTCACCAACGTCGGCGGCAACTATGCCGAGTACCGTTCGTCCTCGTCCTCCACGCCCAACACGCCCATTATCTTCAACATGGATCTTCCCGAGGGGGCGCAGGACGTCAAGGTTCTCATGAAGAGCCTCAACGGACAGAGCTTCCTGCTCGACGGCGGAAACGTGGTCGATACCGTCGCGCCCGTGCTTGCGGTCAACGAGGACGTGTATGCCTTCCGTCTCGGCCAGCGCTACAACTTCACGGCGTACGAGGCGATCGACGTCTGCGACGACTCCGTGAGCGTGACGCGCGGCTATTACATGGCAAAAAACAACGGGGACGGCACTTATGAGATCCCCGACGAGAGCGCCACGGGCGACGATTCGCTCTATAAGTCGCTCACGACGTCCACCTTCTTTATGCCCACGTCCTCTTCGACGGGCGAGCTGACGGACGAGTATGTCTCCATCCGCTTCAACCTGGACGACGGCCGTACCCGCGACGACGAAGACCGCGTTTCGGAGTATGTCTATCTCGCATGGTACGCGGCGGACACGACGGAGGCGGGCGGAATTGTGCGCACGCTCTCGTCGCAGGCAGGCGAGGACAGCACCGTGCAGAGCATGGACTTCATCGTTGTCACGCCCGACGAACAGGAAGGCCCTTACTATACGGGAGTGACGGCAGACGAGAGCGCCGGCACGAATGTGACGGACGACACCTACACGGCCGCCGTTGAGGAATATCAGCAGGCCGTCACCGAGGCAGCGGAGAACACCAATGCCGGTACGGGTGCCTATCTCTATCTCCCTTCGCTGCGCGGACTCATCGAGAGCAGTTTTGCCGATTACCGTGACCTTTCGTTCACGATTTACTACTGGCACGAGTCGCAGGAAGTGGGGAGCGATCCTTCTTCCGAGACGTCTTTAAGCTACAACAACCTTCGCTTTGAGGTCGACCGCGAGGGAACGTACACCTTCCGTATTGTCGCCGAGGACTCTGCCGGCAACGAGATGATGATGTACGACAACGAACGCAACCTTGTCGCGCTCTCCTCCTCCACGGTCGGGTATGATTCGGACGGCGAGAACTTCCAGATCCCCGAGATCCCCACGTTCACCGCGACCATCGACTACAACGGCGCAAGCATCGAGAAGCCGGGTTCGCAGGACTACGGGTATCGCGATCGTTCGTACTCGGTGGAGGACTTCGAGATCATCGCGCTCGAGGGCTACGCTTCCGACTATTCGCTCTATTTCCTCGATGCGAGCGGCCTTCCTGAAGGACAGTCTCTCCCGAGCTACAGTGACTGCGTCGAAAACGCGCAGGAGCTCTTCTTCGCGGAGAACGCGCCCTATCGTGACTGCCTGCGCATGATCAACGTCTACAACGACGACGTGACCGAGGACGACGAGGCTTGGGCAGATACGGACAACGCCTATGCCTGGGATCCCGAATCTTCGCTCTCCTTCACGCCGCAGGAATCGGGCATCTATATCGTCGGCCTGACCGTCACCGAACAGACGGGTGCGACCGTGACGTCCTATATGTCCATCGAGGTGCGCAACCCCGTCGACATCATTCCCGGCGTCTCGCAGTGGCTGCAGAACAACACCGTTTCCGTCGTCTTGTTTGCGATCTCCGGTGTGCTCGCCGTCATCATCATCGTTCTGTTCGTCGTCAAGCCTTCGGACAAGACGGTGGAAGAAGTCGACCTTGAAAAGCTCAAGGGCAGAAAGGTCAACAAGACCAACAAGAAATAAGGCGCGCCGCCGCAACGGAAGATCTCCGAAACGGCATCCTCGCGCAATCTCATAGCCCTTACGGCTCCCCGCATAACCGCGGGGAGCTTTTTTTGTCACTTGCGGGGCAAGGGCGGGGTTGAAGAGGACATCGGCGGGGCAAAAGAGGACAGGGAAGTTTTTTTGTATGAAAGTACTTTCTGCGGCACATACTTTTGGCAAGGAGGAACGAATATGGTATTTTTCAACTTGCTGTCCTACATTCTCGTACTGCTCGGCGCGTTGAACTGGGGGATGTTCGGCATCTTCAACTTCAACCTTGTGTCGGCGATCTTCGGTGGGCCGCGTTCGGTCGGTTCCGTCATCGTCTACTGCGTCATTGCGGCGGCGGCGATCTGGCTGATCATTTCGCCCATCATCACGAACGGAATGCTGAAGTTGCAGGGTGACCGTGAGGCGCGTGTCGTCAAGGAACACTGAGCGTTTGCGGGAAATTATGCGGAAAGGGGCATGAATTGCGCCCTTTCCGCATTTTTTATAGAGTGGAAAAGACGATCAGAGAGCTTGCGCGCGGGGCGCGCGTACAAATTGTTTCGCTGGGGACAGAGGGGACGCTCGCCGAACGTCTGCGGGCGCTGGGACTGGGTGAAGGAGCGCGCGTCGTGCTCCTGCAGGTTTCTGCGCGCAAGCGGGTGTACTATGTCCGCACGGGCAGCACGGTGGTGGCGCTCGGGGCGGAGACGGCGGGCATGATCGGGGTGCGGGCATGAAGATCTATCTTGTCGGAAATCCCAACGCGGGCAAGACGACGCTCTTTAATGCGCTCACGCATGCGCACGCAAAGGTGGGCAACTGGCACGGCGTGACGGTGGGGGCATCGGAGCGGGAAGGCGCTTTCGGCGCGGACAAGGCGGTGTACGTCGATTTGCCCGGCATTTATACGGCGCAGGGGCGGAGCATGGAGGAAAAGGTGACGGCGCAGACCCTGCAAGACGATCCGCAGGCGCCCGTACTCTTTGTCGCCGAATGCACGGCACTCGCGCGTGCTCTGCCGCTCTTTTTTGCGCTCTGCCGCGGGAGACGTGCGGCAATCGTCCTCACCAAGCGCAGGCAATTCCTGCGGCGGGGCGGCCGAGCGGACGTCAGGACAATTTCGGAGAGCCTCTCCGTTCCCGTACTCGATGCGGAGGCATTGCGCGGGCGTGCGCTTGCACAGGCGGTCACCTGTCTGAAAACGGCATCGCCCGTGCGGGGAGAACTTCCGATGCGGGGATATGTCCCCGCGCGGGAGGAGTGTACGCGGGGCGAGCGGCTGCTCATGAATGGCTATTTTGCGCTTCCGTTCTTTTTTCTGCTCCTTGCGGCGGCATTTTTTCTGACGTTTGCCCCGTATGCGCCCGGCGATCTCATGAAACACGGCGTGGAGACACTCTTTTCCGACGTGCTCGCGGGAGCGGCGCAGAAAATTCCCTCGCCCGTGGCGCGCAGTCTCGTCGCGGATGCACTTCTTCCGGGACTGGGAACGGTGCTCGGCTTTCTCCCGCAGATTCTCATGCTGTTCGCCTTTTTCTATCTGCTCGAGGAAAGCGGCCTTCTTTCCCGCCTCGCCGCACTTACGGACGGCGTCTTTGCCCGCGTGGGACTCAACGGCCGCGCCGTGTTTTCGCTCGTGATGGGGTTCGGCTGTACGGCCGCCGCCATTCTCACCACCCGCGGCCTGGACGACGCGCGCGTACAGCGGCGCACCATCCTCTGCCTTCCGTACATCTCGTGCAGTGCAAAACTGCCCGTCTATCTGACGCTCTCCGCCTCCTTCTTTGCCCATCCCTTCGCGGCCGTCTGCTTTCTGTACCTGCTCGGCGTTGCAATCGCCTTCGCCGTCGCCCTCGTGACCGACCGCTCTCCGCGCGCGCCCTTCGTCATGGAACTCGCGCCGCTTCAGCGCCCGTCGCCGCTTTTCCTTGCGAAATCCTTGCTCTTTCAGGCAAAACAGTTTATAATAAAAGTGGCGACCGTCATCCTCGCCTTCCTGCTCGCAAGCTGGCTGTTCTCGTCCTTTGACTGGCACTTCCGTCTGTGTGCCATGGAGGAGAGCATGCTTGCCGACGTCTGCCGTCGGCTGGGCTGGCTGTTTGCCCCCGCGGGAATGAACGACTGGCGCATCGCCTATGCCGCGCTCTCGGGACTCGTCGCAAAGGAAAACGTCGCAAGCACGCTTGCCATGCTCTGCGGAGAATTTCCGTACGGCGGAGCTTCCGCCTTTGCGCTCTCTGTATTCGTGCTGACCTGCTCTCCCTGTGTCTCGGCGATTGCCGCTACGGCGCGGGAGCTCGGCAAGGGCAGGGCATTCGCATACGCCGCCCTGCAGACGGTAAGCGCGCTCCTTTTTTCGTATGCGGCATATTATTTGTGGAAGGGCGGTGCGCTCTATCTTCTGCCCGCCGTTCTGCCCGTTTTATTGTTCTTGCTCCTGAGGAAACGCCATGAAGGAATACACCGTTCACGAAAACACCACACTCGCCGCGTTCACGGATAACACCTGTGCGCAGGCGTCCTTTTGCCTGCGGACGCTGCTCAAAGGGCGGGACGTGCGCGTCAACGGCGTCCGCGTCGGAACGGATGTCCCGCTGCGGCAGGGGGACGTCGTCCGCTATTACATGACGAAGGCGCAGGAGGAAAAACCTGCCTTTGCCATCCTCTATCGGGACGAGAACGTCATCGTGACGGACAAGGCGAGCGGCGTCAATTCCGAGGCGGTGTTCTCCGCCCTGCAGGAGGGGCAGGAGTGCTATTTTATACACCGTCTCGACCGCAATACGGCGGGCCTTATGATCTTTGCGCGCAACCGCGCCGCAGAGACGGAACTGCTCTCCGCCTTTCGGGAGCGCCGCGTCGAAAAGGTGTATCTCGCACGCGTCATCGGCACGCCTTCGCCCGCCCATGCCGTGAAAGAGGCGTACCTCGTCAAGGACGCCGCCGCTTCGCAGGTCCGCGTATCGGCAAAGCCCGTCGGCGAGAAGATCGTCACCGAGTACGACGTTCTCGAAGCGGGCGAGACGTCCCTCGTCCGCATCCGTCTCCATACGGGAAAGACGCACCAGATCCGCGCCAATTTTGCCTTTCTCGGACATCCCGTCGTGGGGGACGGCAAGTACGGCGACGCGGCGTTCAACCGCGCACACCACGCCGCCCGCCAGCGCCTTGTCGCAAAAGAGCTGACCCTTCACTGCGGCGGAGTGCTGTCCGCCCTGTCCGATCGCACCTTTGTGTCCCGCTTTTCGCCCGACGACGGCGCCGAATGCCATTGACGTATTGCCGATTTTTTGTCCGACACGCTTTCAGGCCCGTTGCCGCATACCGCATGGCGATCTGCTGAATGCTGCGAAATTTTCGCGCATGAATGCGCTTTGTCCGAATACGCGCCGTTTGCGGCGGGAGGGCGTTTTCTGCGCCTGCGGGGAATGCTTTTTTCGGGGAACGCTTGACGGCGTTCTTTTTTTGTGCTATATTATTCGGGTAAATATATGAACATATATTCATATGGTGAGAGAGGGAATACACAAATCGTATGAAAAAGGTGATCCGGATCCGCAATCTTCACTGCGCGGCATGTGCGGCGGAGTTGCAGGAAGAGCTTGCGGCATTGGAGGGGATCGGCGAGGTCGCGGTGGATTTTGTCGGACAGCGCGTCACGCTGGAGCATGAGAGTGACGAGGCGCTGCGGCGGGCGATCAAACACATTGCCGCGTTCGAGCAGGTGGAGATCGTCGACGGAAATGCGCCGATCAGGCGCGAGCGGCACCTCAAGGAGCTGATCTCGATCGCGGCGGGGGCGGTGTTTTTCCTGCCTGCGCTCGTACTGCATCTCATGGGACGTGCGGAGTGGGTGGCATTCGGGCTCTTTCTCGCGGCCTTTGCGGCGGCGGGGTGGAGCGTCGTCGTCAACGTCGTGCGCAACGTGCCGCGGGCGTTTCGCGACGGATTTCATCCGAGCGCGCTGCTGGACGAAAACCTGCTCATGCTGTTGGCCGCGGCGGGGGCGTTTGCCATCCGCCAGGAGATGGAGGGCGCCGTTGTCATGCTGCTCTACCAGATCGGCGAATATCTGCAGGCGCTTGCGGTCGGCTCCTCGCGCGGGGCGATCACGCGGCTGATGGCGCTGAAATCCGATCATGCGATCCGCATCGCGGACGGCGTACAGCAGGAGGTCGATCCCGAGGAGCTTGTCGCGGGCGACGTCATACTTCTGCGCAAGGGGGACAAAGTCCCCGCAGACTGCCGCCTTCTTGACGACATGGCCGCGCTGGACACCAAGTCCATGACGGGCGAGAGCGACTGGAAGGAGGTACGCCGCGGCCAGGAAATGCTCTCCGGCTGTGTCAATGCGGGAAATGCCGTGCGCGCCGAGGTGGTGCGCGCCGTCTCGGAGAGCGCCGTCGCAAAGATCCTCGAACTCGTTGAAAATTCCGCCGCGCGGAAGGCAAAGCCCGAGAAGTTCATCTCCCGCTTTGCGCGTTGGTACACGCCGATCGTCGTGTTGCTCGCCGTTCTGGTGGCCGTCATTCCGCCGCTCTTTGATTCCTATCGCTTTGATGCCTGGATCGTGCCTGCGCTCAACTTTCTCGTCATATCCTGTCCGTGCGCGCTCATCATCTCCGTCCCGCTCACCTATTTTTCGGGCGTCGGGACGCTGGCGCGCTACGGGGTGCTCGCCAAGGGCGCCGTCTGTCTTGACGGACTGGCGTCCGTAAAGGTCGCCGCCTTCGACAAGACGGGAACGCTCACCGAGGGCAAGTTCTCCGTCGGAAATGTCTTTGGTTCCGAACGGGCGCTCGCGCTTGCCGCGGCGCTCGAACAGGCTTCGGCGCACCCGCTCGCACGCGCGTTTGAAGGGATTCGGGCGCCTGCCGCGGAGCAGGTGGAAGAGTTCGCGGGGCGCGGCCTTGCGGGACGGGTGGACGGAAAAGAGGTGCTGGCGGGAAGCGCGCGCTTTTTGCGGGAACGCGGCATTGCGTGCGACGAGCGCACGGAGGCGGCGCTCGTCGTGTATGTGGCGGAGGACGGCGTTTTGTTGGGCGGCGCGGAGATCGAAGATCGGCTGCGTCCCGAGGCAAAGGGGGCGCTTGCGGAACTTAAAAAGACGGGCGTGGAGCGCATCGCGGTTCTGACGGGCGACACGCCTGCACGCGCCCGTGCGGCACTTTCCGCGCTTCCCGTGGACGAGATCTGTTCCGGGCTTCTGCCGCAGGAAAAGCCCGAACGTGCGCGGGCGCTCAAGGCATACGGCAAGCTCATGTATGTGGGAGACGGAGTCAACGATACGCCCGTCATGGCGGAGAGCGACGTCTCCGTGGCGATGGGCGGACTGGGGAGCGATGCGGCGATCGAAGCGAGCGATTTCGTGCTCGCGACGGACAATCTGAACGCGCTGCCCAAGGCGGTCAAAGGGGCGCGGAAGACGCGCAGGATCGTCCTTGAGAACATCGTCTTTTCCATTGCCGTGAAGGTCGCGTTCATGGCGCTCTCGCTGATGGGCGTCCTTCCGCTCTGGATCGCGGTGTTCGGGGATACGGGCGTCATGCTCCTTGCCGTGCTCAATTCCATGCGGATGCGCGCAAAGATCTGATCGCGCGCGGAAACTCTGAAAAGCGGCTTGCAAAACAGGCCGCTTTCTGCTATACTGGAGAGGCTATGAAAGAATCGGAACTCAGACAAATGATCGATTGTGCCATGAAGCGCGAGCCGTGTGATCTTGTGCTCACGAACGCGCGCATCTTCAACGTATTTACGGGGGAGACGGAGGAAGGCGACATCGCCGTCAAGGACGGCGTCATCGTCGGCATCGGAACGGGGTATTCCGCCCGAACGTATCGCGACGTGGCGGGCAGGATCATCCTGCCGGGTTTTATGGATGCCCATATCCATGTGGAGAGCACCATGCTCACGCCCGAGGAGTTCGCGCGGCTCACCGTTCCGCACGGGACGAGTCTCATTGTCGCCGACCCGCACGAGCTCGTCAACGTGTGCGGGATTGCGGGGGCGGAGTATGTCGCCGAGGCCTTTGCTCGCCTGCAGCGGGAGGGCGTGAGCCCGCTCGAAGTGTTTTTGCAGCTTCCCTCCTGTGTTCCCGCCACGCCCTTCGAGACGAGCGGCGCCCGTCTCGATGGTCGCGCCACGGCAGAGGAATTGGAAAAGCCGACCTTTTTCGGACTGGGCGAGATGATGAACTATGTCGGCGTCATTGCGGGCGATGCGGAGACGCTGGAAAAGCTGGAGGCGGCTAAGCGCCTCAAAAAGGTTGCGGACGGCCATGCGCCGGGCGTCGTCGGCGATTCTCTGAATGCCTATCTCTGCGCGGGCGTGACGACCGATCACGAGAGCCTGTCGGCGCAGGAGATCGCCGAAAAGATCGCGCGCGGAATGTACGTCCAGGTACGGTGCGGCTCTTCTGCCGACAATGCGGCGGTCTGCGCACCCCTTATCACGGACGAGAACAACGGCAGATTTTTGCTCTGTTCGGACGACAAGCACGCGCCCGACCTCATGCAAAAAGGACACCTGGACGACGCGCTCTCCCGTCTGGTGGCGCTTGGCGTGCGTCCGCTCTGGGCGGTGCGCATGGCGACGCTCAACGTGGCGCAGTGCTACGGCCTGCGCGGACACGGCGCCGTTGCGCCCGGATATGCCGCGGACATGGTCGCCGTGGACGATCTGCAGCATTTCCGCGTGCATGCCGTCTGGAAGGGGGGAGAATTGGCCGCCGAAGAGGGCAAGCCGCTCTTCTCGGTCGCGCGTTATCTTCCCGAAGCGGTGCGCGATACGGTGCATGTCGCACCTGTCACGGCGGATAGTTTCCGCATGGACATCCGCTCGGAACGGGCGCGTGCCATGTATGTCCTGCCCAACGAGCTCATCACGCAGGAGGTCATTCTCCCCGTCAAGACAAAGGACGGCGACGTGGTGCTCGGCGACGACCTCAATAAACTTGCCGTCGTGGAACGGCACTTTGCAAGCGGAAACACGGGCCTTGCGCTCGTCAAGGGATACGGGTTGCACGGCGGAGCGATCGGCATTTCCGTTGCGCATGACTCGCACAATCTTGTCGTGCTCGGCGATGACAACGCCGCCATGGCGCGTGTCGTAGAGCTTCTGCGCACGGCGGGCGGGGGCATGGCGCTCGTGTACGGGGAAACGGAGGAAGTCTTTCCCCTCGACGTGGCGGGGCTGATGAGCAGTGCCTCCTGCGAAGAGGTCGCGCAAAAGACGGCGCACATTGCCGCACGCGCGCGCCGCATGGGGGTGAAAGAGGGATACGATCCCTTCATGACGCTCGCCTTTCTGGCATTGCCCGTCATTCCCCATCTCAAGCTCACCGATCGGGGGCTGTTCGACGTGGATGCCTTCCGCTTTACGACGACTGAGGCAGAGGAATGAGGACGGAACTCGCGCGTTACGACGATCTGTCCGCCGTCGACGCCCTGCTCTCGGCAGGACGGGCCTATCTGCGCGAACAGGGACTGGATCAGTGGCAGAACCATCCGCCCGCTCCGCAGGAGACGCGCGCCCATTTTGAACGGAAGGAGCTCTTTGTCGTGCGCGAAGGGGGCGCGGTGATCGGCACCTTTGTGCTGGTGCATCACGAACCCGCATACGATCGGATAGACGGCGCATGGCAGCAAAACGGCGCATACGTTGCCGTTCATCGCGTCGCCGTGGCACCCGAATTTCGCCGTCACGGGGTTGCGACTGCCATCTTTGCGGCGGCGTGTGCCGTTGCGCGGGAAAGCAGAGCAAGGGCGGTGCGCATCGACACGCATCGGGACAATCGTCCCATGCGCACGGCGTTGGAGCGCAACGGCTTTGTCCTGTGCGGGACGGTCACCCTCTCCACAGGCGAGACGCGCGTCGCATATGAGAAATGTATCAAAGGAGAACAATCGGCCATGAAACATACGGCAATGAAAGTGGTGGCGGCAACGGGAAACGCGCATAAACTCAGGGAGTTCCGCGAGATCTTCCCCGATTGGGAGATCATCTCGGAGAAAGAAGCGGGATTTTCGGAGGATGTCGCGGAGACGGGAACGACGTTTGCGGAGAACGCGCTCATCAAGGCGCGCGCCGTATGCCGTGCGACGGGGCTTGCCGCTCTTGCAGACGACAGCGGGATCTCGGTGGACGCCTTAAACGGCGCGCCCGGCGTGTACAGCGCCCGCTATTCGGGCGGGGACGATGCGGACAACCGCGCGCTGCTTCTGAAAAATCTGACGGGCGTGACCGACCGCCGCGCACACTTTACGAGTGCCGTCGCGCTGGTCTGTCCCGACGGACGCGAGGTGACGGCAGAGGGCAGGACGTACGGCTCCATTCTGTACGAGGAGCGCGGCAATGGCGGGTTCGGATATGATTGCCTCTTTTACAGCGACGATCTGGGCAAGTCCTTCGGCGAGGCGACGGAAGAGGAGAAGAATTCCGTTTCGCACCGCGGGCGTGCGCTTTCGGCACTCCTGGAGAAGCTGGCATGAAGACCTTCGTCATCCTCTCGGATTCGCACGGGCGGAAGCGCAATCTCGAAAAGATCATGCCCCTGCTCGCAGAGAACGATTTTGTCATTCACCTGGGGGACGGCTCGGCCGATCTGCGCGATTTTATGCGCGAAAACCCCGAAAAAGTCTATATCCTCAAGGGGAACTGTGACTTTTCCTACGGCGCGGAGGAACTGACGATCGACGTGGAAAAGGTGCGCATTCTCTGCTGTCACGGCCATAAATACGGCGTAAAGTCGGGACTTTCCCGCCTCGCCGCCCGTGCCGCGGAGCTCGGCTGCGACGTCGCGCTCTACGGGCATACCCACCGTGCGGATATCTCCACCGTCGACGGCGTGCTCTGCATCAATCCCGGCTCGGCGGGGGACTACGCCGCGCCGTCCTATTGCTATCTCGTCGTCCACGGCGACAAAGTGACGCCGACCATCGTTCCCATCCGGTGATCGGACAAATGCCCCAAAAAAGGACGCAACCGCACGGCCTCCCCGAGTCCAGCGGGTATGGGAAATATCGAAAAGTTTCATCGTCATGCGTGCGGCGCCCGTGCAAATCTTGCCCGGGCGCCGCCTTGTCTGCGGGCGCCGCCTTGTCTGCGGGCGCCGCCTTGTCTGCGGGCGCCGCTCTGTCTGCGGGCGCCGCCTTGTTTGCGGACGTCGGGAAAAGGGGTTTGACCGATCGCATTTTCGAGCATACTTTCAAGTGCGGAATGGCTGTATCGGCGAGGAGAAAGTAATTGCACAAAGGCCGTGTCGGCAGGGAAAAAGCAATTTCAGGGCGCAGAGGGAAGAGAAAAAGCGGCGGGGCGGAGGGTTGTAATGCAGATGTAACGCAGTTGTAAAAAAAGTGTAAAATCTTGGTAAGGGCGGCAAATTGCGGTGCCGCACCTTGACAATTTCCGAAAAAATGAGTAAAATGAAAAACGGGTAAAATGGTTTGGAAACATTTGGGAGGAAGAACGCTATGAAATTCGGTATTCTGACGAGCGGAGGGGATTGTGCGGGGCTCAATGCGGTCATCCGCTCCATCGGACTTTTTCTTTTGCGCAATGTGAAGAATGCGGAGATCGTCGGCATTCCCGACGGATACGGCGGGCTCATCCGCGGGGAGAGCTTTCCGTTAAAGAAAGAGGACTTTGAGGACATTCTCGCGCTTGGCGGGACCATTCTGCGCACGTCGCGTCAGCCGTTCAAGAAGATGACCGTCTCGGAGGAGGGCGGTACCAAGCTCTCGAAAATGATCGCCAACTACAAGAAAATGGGTCTGGACTGCCTGTTCACGCTGGGCGGTGCGGGAACGCACAAGACGGCGGCATTGCTCTCCATGGAGGGGTGCAACGTCATCGGCGTCCCCAAGACGATCGACAACGACATCTTCGGCACGGACGTCACCTTCGGATTCCGTACGGCGGTGGAAGTGGTGACGGACGCCTTTGACCGCATTTCGACCACGGCGGCCAGCCACAGCCGCATCATGCTGGTGGAGGTCATGGGAAACAAGGCGGGCTGGCTCACGCTTCATTCGGGCATTGCCGCGGGGGCGTCCATGATCCTCATTCCCGAAATTCCCTTCAATCTCGACGCGGTGTGCGACGTGCTCTCCGCGCGGCTTGCGGCGGGAGAGCGTTCGACGATGGTCGCCGTCGCCGAGGGAGCTGTCCTCGACACCGAGGTGAAGTTCAAAAAAGAAGAGCGCGCCTTTGTGCGCACGGCCATGGGCGAGACGACGGTGACCCGTCATCTTGCCGAGGTGATCGGCGAGCGCACGGGTGCGGAGACGCGTTACAGCGTGCTCGGATATCTGCAACGCGGCGGCACGCCCTGTGCCTATGACAGATTGCTCTGCTCCCGTCTGGGCGGATATGCCGCACGGCTCGCGTCGGAGGGGAAGTTCGGCGTCACGGTGGCCCTCTCGGGCGGAGCAATCACGTTCAATGCGCTCGCCGACATTGCGGGAAAATATAAATTCGTCGATCCGCAGGGGGACGATGTGCAGTTTGCACGCAGCATCGGCATTTCCTTCGGCGATCGTGCGTAAAATACAAAACCATCGTTTTTTCGGCGCGCGGGAAAGCCGCCGTCCGAGATAAGGAGATTTTCATGAAATATGCAGTCATCGACATCAGCTCCAGCAGTATCTCCATGATCGTCGCCGCCCGCGAGGGCGAAAAGACGGAAGTGGTGTTCAAGGAGCGCGCATCGCTTTCGCTCGTGCATTATCTGGAAGAGGAGGGTCTTTCCGCGCGCGGGAAGGAAAAACTCATCGAAATGCTTGTCCGTTTCAAGGAGACGGCGGCGGAGCTGGGCGTGGAGCGGTGCTACCTCATCGCCACGGCGGCGCTTCGTCATGTCAAAAATTTCGGCGAGATCGCCGCTTCTGTCTTTGAAGGGACGGGGCTCACCGTCAACCTCATCGACGGCGCGACGGAGGCCTACTGCGACTATGTCGCCAACCTCTACTATAAGACGTGCGAACGTCCCGTCCTCATCGATCTCGGCGGCAAGAGCATCGAGATCTGCGACCTCGCCAAGTCCGACAAGCAGGACATGATGTGCTTCTCCTTCGGACTTCTCGATCTGTATCGCAAGTTTGTCTCCAACATCTATCCCGACGAAAAGGAGGCGAAGGAGATCAAACGCTACGTCCGCGAGAAATTCGATCGCGCCGGCCTGCCCGGAGAGGGGGCATTCTCCACCGCGGTTATGGTAGGCGCGTCCAATGCGGCGATCTATGACATCTACGCCGAGTTTTCCGACGAGAGCGAGACCAACGGCGTCCGCACCATCCGCCGCAAGAAATTTAAGAAACTTGTCCGCCATCTTCTGACGGGAGAAGACCGCTCCCGCCTCGTGCTCAACAACGCGCCCGAAAAGCTCTATCTCATCGGCTCCGCCGCGATCGTCCTCAAATACCTGTTCAAGCGCTTCGGCGTCGAGCACATCGTCGTCAGCGAGCGCGGCGTCAAAGAGGGCTACTTGCAGCTCGTCCTCTCCGGCGAGGAGTCGGGGGCGTACTATGATTTCGTGCGCGGCAGTGCGGACGGAGAGGCGCGCAAGCTCCCGGAAAAAACCGCCGCCCGCAAGACGGAAAAGAGCGCAAAACGCGGCCGTCCCAAAAAGAAGGCGGAGGCAGTTCCCGTGCCCGCCGACGGAAAGAGCGCAAAGCGCGGCCGTCCCAAAAAGAAGGCGGAAGCGGCTCCCGCGCCTGCCGACGAAAAGAGTACAAAGCGCGGGCGTCCCAAAATGAAGGGGACGTCTGAGGCAAATAAGGACGCCGCCGCATCTTCCGACGTCGGGACCGTGCAAGAGAAGCCCGAATCGCAGACAAAAACCGAGTAATCGTCTGTTCGACCGTACGGGAGAAGAGACTTAGAGGGAAAAAATCATGATCAAAGAATTTACCGTTCCGCAAAAAGTCAAGAAGAAGTTCATCCGGGACATCTACGTCAACCGCGAGTTCAGCTGGCTGCTCTTCAACAAGCGCGTGCTGGATCAGTCGGTCGATCTGACCAACCCGCTCCTGGAGCGCTGCAAGTTTTTGTCCATCTTCACGTCCAACCTCGACGAGTTTTTCATGGTGCGCGTGGGGAGTCTGGTCAATGAAAACCTGACCGAACCGACGGAGACGGAGAACAAGACGCAGCTCACGGCGGCCAAGCAGCTGGACGGCATTGCCGAAGTGGCGCGTCGGCTGTACGAGGCCCGCGCGGTCTGCTACAATGCCCTGCGCAAGGAGCTCTCGTCGAACGGCGTCAAGATCCTGCGCGCGTCCGATCTCACGCCCCGCCAGACGGAGGAATGCAAGGAGATCTTCCTGCATCACGTCCTTCCGCTTCTGTCCATCATGGTGCTGGATGCCAAGCATCCGCTCATGCAGTTCGAGAACAAGCGTTCCTATGTCGTGTGCCAGTTGGAAAAGGACGGACGGCGTATGATCGGCGTCGTCGCGGTCAATCCCTCGCTCGATCGGCTGTACCGCCTGAGCGGAGACAAAAAGGTGCGCCTGATTCCGCTCGAAGAGCTGGTGCGGCTCTTTACGAAGTTTGCGTTCACGGGCTATACCGTGAGCGACCAGATGATGCTGCGCGTCACGCGCAACGCCGACTTCGATACCGCCATCGACGATACCGACCTCGAACGCGACTTCACCGAGATCATGAAACAGCGCGTCGAATCGCGCGCCCGCATGGGCATCGTCCGCCTGGAAGTCGATCGCGAGGAGAGCAAACTCCGCGATTTCGTGCTCAAGCTCTTAAAGCTCAATCCCAAGTTCTGCTTTACGGACGAGCGCTTCTTCGACTATAAATTCCTCTTCTCGGTCGGCAACTATCTTCCCCGCGACGTGGCGGCGAAGCTCAAATATCCGCCGTTTAAGGGTGCGATCCCCGCGGAGATCGCCGCGGCGCCCTCGCTCATCGACCTCATTTCGGCAAAGGACGTCTTTTTGTCCTATCCCTACGACAGCATGGATCCCGTCGTCGACCTTTTGGAAGAGTGCGCGAAAGACGAGCGCGTCAGCTCCATCATGATCACCATTTACCGCCTTGCGCACCATTCGCGCATTGCGGAACTGCTCTGCCGTGCCGCCGAAAACGGAAAACAGGTGACCGTCGTCATCGAGCTGTGCGCCCGCTTCGACGAGGAGAACAACCTCTATTTCGCCAACAAGTTGCAGGAGTCGGGCTGCACCATCATCTACGGCATGGAGAACTACAAGGTGCACTCCAAGATCATCTCCATCGTCCTGAAGGACGGCGAGGAACTGCGCTATATCACGCACCTCGGCACGGGCAATTACAACGAATCCACCTCCCGCCAGTACACCGACCTCAACATCCTCACGGCGGATAAGGCGATCGGAGAGGACGCCGTCGCCTTCTTCCGCAATGTCGCCATCTGCAATACCGATTTCACCTATGAGCGCCTGCTCGTCGCGCCCAAGACGTTGAAGAGCGGCCTCATCCGCTATATTGACCGCGAGATCGAAAAGGCAAAGGCGGGCAAAGACGGATACATCCTCGCCAAGATGAATTCTCTGACCGACAAGGAGATCATCGACAAGCTGGTCGCCGCCGGCGAAGCGGGCGTCAAGATCCGGCTCATCGTCCGCGGCATCTGCTGTCTGCTTCCCGGCGTCCCCGGAAAGACGGACAACATCCGCGTCATCAGCATCGTCGGACGCTTTTTGGAGCATTCGCGCGTCTACTCGTTCGGGGACGGCGAAGATCGGGTCATGTACATCTCAAGCGCCGACCTCATGACGCGCAATACCGACAAGCGCGTCGAGATCGCCACGCCCGTCCTCGATCGCCGCATCGCCGAGCGCATCGACGCGATCCTGCAGACCATGCTCTCCGACAACGTCAAGGCACGCAAGCTGTGTGCGGACGGCGAGTATCGCAGCGTGGAGATGCTGGGCGAGCCGCTCGACGCACAGGAGGCGTTCCTCGTGCAGGCGGCGGAACAATAACCCCGCTTTCATGCGATCGCGCTTTCCGCGCGGAGATTCGGAAAATCTCAAGCATTGAAAAAAGGACTGCTCTTGCGGGAGCAGTCCTTTTTCGTGTTCAGAGATTTAGGTCGCGGCGTTAAGGGGCGGCGCGGATTTATGGTACAGATTTATGCAGAATCAGTGCGCGTTTTGAAGGCGCAAGCAAGACGCGGAATTATGCAGGATCAAGGCGCAAGCAAGGCGGGAAGAAGGGCGGCGTGTTTTTTCTCTGCGGGGGAGTGAAAACAGAGATACGCACATCCGACGTAGACGGCGGTGGCGCACAGGACTTGCAGGGGATAGGAGGCGAGGGCAGGGGCGGGGAGGAGCATGGCGAGAACGGCGAGGGCTGCGGCGGGCGGAAGGAAGAGCTTTTGCGCAGTGACGAGCAGGAGGAGCGCGATGCTCGCAAGGGCGGCGGCTGCGGTGAGCGGCCAGGAGAGAAGCACGCACAAGAGGGCGCGGGAGAGCGTTCCGATCGCGGCGGCGGCGCAGAGCAGGGCAGCCGCGCGCAGGGGCGTGCGCATGGCGGCGTTGTTCGGGCGGGTAAATTCCGTGAATGCCACCAGGATGGGCGGGCAGACGAGGTACAAAAGGGAGGTGCGCACGGCGATCAGGCACATGGCGGCGGTGAGGAGGGAGCGAAGGCACAGGGCGATGCCGTCATGTCTGTCGGGCGGGGGGAGCGGCGAAAAGGAGACGGCTGCGCGGATGCCCGTCTTTTCGAGCACGATGCGCAGGAACAGCAGGAGTGCCGTGAGGAGGATCGCCGCGGCGGGGTAGACGAGGGAGCGCGTTCCGAGCAGAACGGGAAGGACTACGGCGGAGATGAGAGGGGCAAAGGAGGTGCGCGACGCGAGCAGGACGAGCTGGCCGACGAGATAGGCAAACGCGAGCTGCCAGGCGAGGGGCAGGGGCAGGACGCGCACGATGAGAACGCCAGAGAAGGCGCAGAGCGCGATGGAGAGCAGCAGTGCGGGATAGCTTGTTCTCCAGGCGAGGCGGGGAGCGACGAGCGCGCCGAGGGCGATGGCCGCCGCCTCGGGGAAGAGGATTTCCCGTTCGGCGAGGAGTTCGGAGGCACCCACCATTCCCGTCACGGCGAGACAAAAGAGGACGCAGGGAAAAAGGCGGGCGAAAGCCCGTCGGAAAGTTGTCCTGCGTTTGTAGGTCATATGGCGCTCCGAAAAGCGCCCCGAATGCTTCAAGCATTCGGGGCGCGAGAATTTTCAAAAAAAGACATCCGCCTGTGCCGCAGCGCAAAGAATGGTGAACCCGCTTCTCGCAGGTGGGTACAAGGCGGCCGCGCATCAGACTTTCCGTCAAAGACAGACCTTGCCTAGCGCCGCCGACCGATGTTCCCGTAACATCTTTGTGGATTCCGCTTAATTTACGCTCCGAACACCGCAGGTGTCATATACAGTATAGCACGAAGCGGGGAAAAAAGCAACTGCTCGGGACAGGGAAGGTGCGGAAAAACTATACTTTGTAGATCAGGGCGAACAGACGCTTTCCCGCCGCCGTGCGGACGATGTTCTTGCAAAAATGCGCAAGGCTCTCGCGCGGGACGTCCTCTTCGTAGGCGTTCACCAGCATATCCGCTTCCACCAGAATGCGCAGGAGAAGATCGTCGCCGATCTTGGAATAGCTGTGGTGCAGGGCGATCATGCGGCAGATGCGCTCGGTCGTATCCGCGTCTGTCCCGAGCGCAGAGAGAAGTTCGCGCGCCACGGGGACGCCTTCGATCTGCTGATAGCGTCCGTCCGCACAGCCGTATTTTTTCTCGCTGTTCGGAATGCCGATGTCGTGCAGACATGCCGCCATCAAAAGGACTTCCTCCTCCGCGGCGGGCAGGCCTTCCTCCTCGGCGATGAGGGCGGAAAGCTGCAATACCTTGAGAAAGTGCTGAATGCGCTTTGCGTCGCCGTCAAAATAGGCCATCGCCGCACGGCAGACGGCGTGTACGCGCGCGGTCAATTTTTTGCCTCCCGCTCCAGCTCGGTGAGGAAGGGGTAGATCTCCCGCTCGTAGTTGAGCCCGTATTTGCGGTCGGTCACCTCGCGTTGGGTGCGCAGGATGGCATTGTAACAGAACTTCGCCGTGACGGCAAGGGCGCGCTCCTGCGAGAGCCCGCGCATCAGACACCCGCAGAACGCCGAGGCAAACACGTCGCCCGCGCCGTGGAAGGAGCCTTCCACGCAGGGAATGGGCATGCGCTTTTCGCCGCCGTCGTAATAGCAGATCTCATATTTGTCTTGCGTCTTTGCGCCCGTGATCACGGGGTGCGGACAGACGTCGTGCAGTGCGCGGAGGGCGGCGGAAAAGTCGCGCGTCCCCGTCAGGAGAAAGCTCTCCGTCTCGTTGGGCAGAATGTAGTCCGCTTCGGCGCACAGGGAGAGCATTTCGCGCGCAAAGGCGTCGTCGAAACCCTTGTAAAAGGTGAAGTTGTCCCCGAGAACGGGATCGACCGCAAAGATGCCGCCCTGTCTGAGGAAGCGCCGCTTGATGTCCTTGACGAAGGCGATCTGTGCGCGGCTGCCCAGATACCCGCTGTAGATGAGGTCATATTTCAGCCCGAGCGTCTCCCAGTGGTCGGCGATCTTCTTCATCTCGTCGTCGAGGGGAAGAAAGGTGTATCCGACAAAGCCGCCCGTATGGGTGGAGAGCAGCGCGGTGGGCAGGATGTCGCAGGTGAGGCCGCACGCCGTGAGAACGGGCAGGGCGACGGTCAGGGAGCATTTTCCCACGCAGGAAATGTCGTTGATTGCAAGAACGCGCATACAAGCACCTCGTTGAAAAGCTGGTTTGCATTATACGCCCTTGCGCCGGGTTTGTCAAGAAATCGGGCATGTGCGCGGGAAAAGTCGGGGAAATTCTCCCAAAGACCTTGCATTCGGAGCGGAACGTGATATAATGAGTACGGTACAGAGAGGGGGATGCAAGGACGATGAAACGGGTGATCGAAGCGGACGGAATGTGCTGCAAACGCTGCGCCGAACGCGCGGAGCGCAAACTGCTGCTTTTGGACGGCGTCACGGGGGCGAAGGCGAACTTCAAAAAGGGGATCATCTTCGTGGAGACCGTTCTGCCCGATGACGCGCTTGCCGCCTGTGTCAACGAGGCGGGATTCAAGGTGACGCGGATCCGCGCCCGCCGCGGGCTCTTTGACTGAGATGATTGCGTTCGGGGAGACACGATGAACAACAATTTACTGACGCAGATGATCTTCCGCATTGTGCTGTGCTGTGCTTCGGCGCTGGCGGTGCTGTTTACCTTCAACCTTGTCTATGTGGGCCAGGGGCCGTTTGAACCTACCTGGGAGACCTTCAAATACTATACCTGTATCTCCAATTACTTCGTGTTTGTCGTGTCCGTCATCGTTCTCGCCGACAACGTCCGACGCGTGCGGGCGGGGGAGAAATACGGCTTCAACCGCCGCATCCGCCTTCTCAAATTCATGACCACCGTCATGATCCTCGTCACCTTTCTCGTCGTGCTCGTCCTGCTCGGCAATCCCTTTTTCGTGGGGTTCTGGCGCGATCTCGGGAATCTCTCCTATCACGTCATCGCGCCCGCGCTCTTCCTGCTCGACTTCTTCCTCTTCGACGAGCACAAGACCGTGAGCGTGTTCGCTCCGCTTCTGAGCACCGTCCTTCCGCTCGTGTACGTCGCGTATATCTTCCTGCTCGGCGCCGTCGTTCCGGACTTCGTCTATCCCTATTTCTTCCTCGACGTCAACGCGATCGGCTATGGCGGGGTGGCGGTGTGGATTCTCATTCTGCTCGCCGTCTTTCTCGCGCTCGGGTATCTCATGTGGCTGTACAACAAACTCATCCGCGTGAACGGGAAATGGAAACTGGACTTTTCCAAAAACCCGCCCGCACGCGAGGAGCCGATCGGATAAATTCCGAAAAAACGCTTTACATTTGCGCGCGGAAGGGATATAATGGAGACAAAGAATACGGCGTCAAGAGCGGACGCGTCCGGATCTGAGTTCCTTTGCACAGAGAGCTTCCCGTCGGCTGAAAGGGAAGACGAAGGAAGGAGCCGGGTATCACCGCTCGTGCCTGCGGGGTGAACGAGAGAGTAACTCCGCACGGGTTCGCGGCCCGTTATCCCCCGCGGCATATGTTCGTATGTTTTGGTGGTTATAAAGTCATCGTATTTTATCCAAAATACGGTGGCTTATTTTTTCGTACAAGACACATTTCATGCAAGACACAGGAGGAATCCCATGTACAAGAAAGTAGACACGTCGCTCAATTTCGTGGAGCGCGAGAAGGAAGTCATCGCGTTCTGGAAGGAGAACGACATCTTTGAGAAGTCCGTCAGACAGAACGAGGGAGGGGAGGAGTTCTCCTTCTTCGACGGCCCGCCCACGGCGAACGGCAAGCCGCACATCGGGCATATCCTGACGCGCGTCATGAAGGACATCATCCCGCGCTATCAGACGATGAAGGGCAAGCACGTCCTGCGGAAGGCGGGCTGGGATACGCACGGGCTTCCCGTCGAGCTGGAAGTGGAAAAGTCCCTCGGCATGGACGGGAAACAGGACATCGAAAAGTACGGCATCGAGCCCTTCATCAAGAAGTGCAAGGAATCGGTGTGGAAGTACACGGACGAATGGCGCAAGATGTCCGACCGCGTGGGGTACTGGGTGGACATGGATCATCCCTATGTCACCTATCACGACGACTACATCGAATCGGTCTGGTGGGCGCTCAAGGAGGTCTACAAAAAGGGACTCCTGTACAAGGGCCACAAGATCGTGCCCTATTGCCCGCGCTGCGGCACGGCGCTCTCCTCGCACGAGGTTGCGCAGGGCTATAAGGACGTCAAAGAGACGTCCGTCGTCGCGCGCTTTAAGGTCAAGGGCCGCGAGAACACCTATATCCTCGCCTGGACGACGACGCCCTGGACGCTTCCTTCCAACGTCGCGCTCTGCATGAATCCCGACGAGACCTATGTCGAGATCGAGGCGGACGGGACCCGCTATATCCTCGCCGAAGCGCTCGTTCCCAAGTTCTTCGAGACGTTTAACGTCGTTGAAAAGCGCACGGGCAAGGAGTACGAGGGGACGGAATACGAACCGCTCTTCCCCTGGGCGCAGGGGACGTTCCGCGAGAAGGCGTACTATGTCGTCTGCGACGGCTATGTCACGCTGACGGACGGCACGGGCGTCGTCCACATCGCGCCCGCCTTCGGCGAGGACGACTACAAAGTGGGCAAACGGTACGGCCTTCCCGTCGTGCAGCTCGTCAACGAGCGCGGCTGCTTTGACGAGCGCTGTCCCGAACTCAACGGCCTGTTCGCAAAGAAGGCGGACAAGCCCATCATGGAGATGCTGGAAGAAAAGGGCCTGCTCTTCCAAAAGATCCCCTTCGAGCACAGCTATCCCTTCTGCTGGCGGTGCGACACGCCTCTTTTGTACTATGCGCGTTCCTCGTGGTTCATCGAGGTCACCAAGGTGAAGGAACACCTCATCACCGCCAACCGCTCGGTCAACTGGATGCCCGAGACCATCAAAGAGGGGCGCATGGGGAACTTTCTGGAAAACGTCATCGACTGGGGCCTTTCGCGCGACCGCTACTGGGGTACGCCGCTTCCCGTCTGGGTATGTCCCGACTGCGGCGCGATCGAAGTCATCGGGTCCAAGGCGGAGCTCAAGGAAAAGTGCCATGTGGAAGGGGATATCGAGTTGCACAGACCCTATCTCGACAACCTCACCTGCACCTGCCCCAAGTGCGGCGGCAAGATGAAGCGCACGCCCGAGGTCATCGACTGCTGGTTTGACTCCGGCTCCATGCCCTTCGCGCAGTATCACTATCCCTTTGAAAACAAGAACCTGTTCGACGAGACCTTCCCCGCGGACTTCATCTCGGAGGCGGTCGATCAGACGCGCGGCTGGTTCTACACGCTGCTCGCCATTTCGGCGATCCTGTTTGACCGCGCGCCCTTCAAGAACTGCATCGTCCTCGGCCACGTCAACGACAAGGACGGCATCAAGATGAGCAAGCACAAGGGCAACGTCGTCGATCCCTGGAGCGTGCTCGACAAGCAGGGCGCCGACGCCGTGCGCTGGTACTTCTATACGAACAGCGCGCCGTGGATCCCGTCCCGCTTCGGTGCCGAGGCGGTCAGCGAAGTGCAGAGAAAATTCCAGGGCACGCTCTGGAACACCTACGCCTTCTTCACGCTCTACGCCGAGATCGACAAGTACGATCCCTCCAAATACGACCTCAAAACGTGCAAGCTCTCGCTCATGGACAAGTGGATTTTGTCGCGGCTGAATACCCTTGTCAACGACGTGGATGCCAAGCTCGCCGTTTACAACATCACGGACAGCGCCCGCGAGATCCAGGACTTCTCCGACGTGCTCTCCAACTGGTATGTGCGCAGAGGCCGCGAGCGCTATTGGGGAAGCACCATGACGGAGGACAAGGCCGCGGCCTATACGACGCTCTATACGGTGCTCACGACGCTTTCCAAGGTCATCGCGCCCTATACGCCGTTCATGGCGGAGATGATGTATCGCAACCTCGTGCCGCAGTTCTATCCCGAGGCACCCGAATCGGTGCATCTGTGCCGCTTCCCCGCGGCGGACGAGAGCTATATCGACCATGATCTCGAACAGGGAATGGAGGACGTGCTGGACGTCGTTGCGCTGGGCAGAGCTGCCCGCAATGCAGGAAATCTCAAGAACCGCCAGCCGCTCTCCGAGATGCTCGTCGCGAGCAACCGCCCGCTCGACATGGACGAGGAGCTCATCGCCGTCGCGCTGGACGAACTCAACGTCAAGAAGATGACGTTCGTGCAGGACGGCGCGTCCCTTGTGCGGTACGTCCTGAAACCTCAGCTCCGTACGCTCGGCCCGAAGTACGGCAAAAAACTCAAGGCGATCACGGCGTTCCTCGCGACCTGCGACGGCGCGGAAGTCGTCTCCGCAGTGCGCGGCGGCGGTTCGTATGCGGTGGAACTGGACGGCGAGACGGTCGTCCTGCTCGAAGAGGATCTCCAGATCTTCACCGAGTCGGCGGCGGGCTATTCCGCGGCGGCGGGCGGCGGCATCACGGTGGCGCTCGATACCCGTCTCTCGGAAGAGCTATTAGACGAGGGCTGCGAGCGCGAGCTTGTCTCCAAGGTGCAGACCATGCGCAAGGAAGCGGGCTTTGAAGTGACCGACCGCATCCGTGTCTACTTCACGGCGGAAGGACGGGCAAAGCGTATGCTCGAAAAGGGCGATTTTGCGACAGACGTCCTTGCGGAAAGCGTACAGGAAGGCAGCGCGGACGGCTTCACCAGAACGCTGGACGTCAACGGCGACAAGGTGACGCTCACCCTCGTGAAAGTCATGTGATTCGCTCCGCCGCGCTCATGCGCAGGCGGTCCGGACATCGCGATAAAAGAGAACAAAACAAAAAAGAGTACAAAACACGGCGCCCCCCCCCCCCCAAAAGGGGGGGGGGGGGGGGGTTTTTTTTTGAAGCCGGGTTGTTTTTGGCAGCAGTACCCTCGGGGGGGGGGGGTTGTTGTTGAAAAGTGGGTTTGGGGGCGGGATTGGGCGG